>Ga0182739_1000297_pt1 | contig 76906 bp, 64 predicted proteins | sample eDN5th30CBELigBY_FD_128873 | JGI IMG/M metagenome (GOLD analysis project Ga0182739, IMG submission 128873) | Enriched backyard soil microbial communities from Emeryville, California, USA - eDNA 5th pass 30_C BE-Lig BY (version 2) (version 2) | ecosystem: Environmental > Terrestrial > Soil >...
GGCCCGACGACCCTGCGGATCTGCGTGAGCCACCAGCCGTCCATATCTTTTTCGATCTCGCTGACGGCGGCCCCGTGCTGGGGCGCGAAAACGCCGTCGATCCGTCCCGCCGCCTTCAGGTCGGCTTCCACCATGGCCCAGAATTCCTTGAGCGCCGCGTCGGCGACCATCGGCCCGGGGGTGGTGTTGGCGCTGATGGTCGGGATCAGTTCGACGCCTGCCGGTTCCAGCACGCTCAAGGCTCCCGCGATCGTCCCCTTGCCGACCCGGTGATAGTCGAGCACGTCGGCCCCGCGCTGAAAGAGATGGGAGCGAAAGTTTTCCGCCGTGGTGAGACCGTTGGCGAAGGTGTTCGATTCGTGGGAGATATTGATGATGGCAACGCGGTAGCTCATGGCGGCTTAATAGAAACCGCCGAACAGGGAAAGGTGTCAATAGTAACCGCTCTTCGCCTTCGGCTTTTTCCTCCTTCCCAGACGCGGGCGGCATCGGGTAGCTTCCCTTTCATTTATGAGTGGAAATGTCGTCGAACTGACCCAGGCCCTGGTGCGGATGGAGAGCGTCAACCCGGCTTACGACCCGGCAAGCCCCGGTACGCCGCCGGTGATCGACTTTGTGGCGCATTGGGGGGCGGAGCACGGCTTCGAAGTCGAGCGGCACCCGGTCCAAGGCGGGCTGGAGAACCTGGTCCTGCGCCTTTCCAACGGGCCGGGGCGGCACCTCCTGTTTAACGGTCATCTCGACACCGTGAGCGTCGTCGGTATGGAGGGCGACCCGTTCGGGGCGGCAATCCGCGACGGGAAGCTCTGGGGCCGCGGCTCGTGCGACATGAAGGGGCCGGTGGCGGCGATGCTGATCGCAGCGCAGCGCCTCGCGCAAGAAAGGGAAAGCTGGAGTGGAACGCTCACCCTCGGGTTCACCCCGGACGAAGAGGTGGCCACGGCGGGGATTCGTGCGTTGATCGGGCAGATCGCGCGGCCCGATGCGGCGATCGTTGGCGAACCGACCCTTCTCAAGCCGTTGCGCGGCTGCAAGGGAAACATCCGCTTCGCCTTTCGCTGCCATGGAAAGGCGGCCCACAGCAGCCGCCCGGAACAGGGGCGCAACGCCGTGGTGGCGATGGCGCGGGCCATCCTCGCGCTCAACGACTATTTTGCCGACGTGCTCGGTGCGATCCAGCGGCCGCAGTTTGGTCCGAGCACCGGTTCCGTCGGGATCGTGCAAGGCGGGAGCGGGATCAATATTGTCCCCGACGAGTGCGCGATCCAGGTCGACATCCGGCTCATCCCGGGACAGGACCCGGAGGCAACGCTGGCGGACCTCAAGGCGATGTTAAGGGAGCGCTTCCCCGACGGCGACGGCTACCGCTGGTCGTTTGAGCTGCTGCATCTCGACGTGGCCTTCGAGATCGCGCAGGACCACCCGTTTACCGAAGCGGTCAAGACGCTGACCGGCACGGAGGAGGCGCAGGTGGCGTTTTTCTGCTGTGATGCCAGCAAGATCGCCGCGATCGGCGTCCCCTGCCTGATCCTCGGGCCGGGCGACATCGCCCAGGCGCATACGGCGGCGGAATTCATTGCGCTCGACCAGCTCGAAGCCGGCGTGGAGACCTACGTCGCCCTAGCCCGCGACTTCTTCGCGTGAGCGGCTCGGCGCGGGGATCGGGAACTCGCGGTCATACGCCCTGAGGCGGCGATCAAGCAGGAACGGCCCGAAGGGAACCAGCGAGGAGAGAAAGACCATCCCCGAAAAAACAAACGGAAGCCGCGCCGGGAAAATCGCCAGCGCAAGCGCCCCGCAGAAGGCGATAAAGAGCACCCCATGCGCCCAGCCGGTGTATTTCACGACATCGGGCATCCCGCCCCAGTATTTGAGCGGCATGGCGATGAAGAGCAGAACGAGGTAGGAGATCGCTTCAGCGATGGCAAGGGTCCGCAGACGGCGGATCGGTGTTTTCCACATGGCGCACCACCTACAGGGGATCGGCGGGGAATGCAAGTGCGGGCTGGATCTGTTCGCGGAGGTCAAACATCGCGGGTAGGCTCAGAAGCGGATGATGGTGAGCCCGTGAATGCGGTCGAAATGGTTGTCGTTGGTCAGGAGCGGAAGCTGAAGTTCCAGTGTCAGGGCGGCGATCCAGAGATCGTTGGCAGGGATGGGAGTGCCCTTGGCTTTGAGTTGGAGGCGAAGGTTGGCGTAGTGATTCGCCGTGGAGGCTGTGACGGGTTGGAGTTCGGCGTAGGGCAGGTTCTGCGTGAGCCATTCTTCGTAGCGGGAGCGATGGCGCGATTGGCGGATGCCGTAGAGGTATTCTCCCAGAACGATGGCGGGAAGGACCAGCCGGGAGGCTTCCAGAAAAGCGAACCGGCAGGCGGGGTTGCCATCAGCCCAGGCGGAGAGCGCGTTGGTGTCGAGGATCATGCGCGATCTTCCTCATCAAGCTGTCCAAACGTTTCCTCAATGATGGTGTCGATGCGGCGGGTTTCGTCCCGGAGATCGGTCAAAGCCCCGAATCCCTGCATCCATGGCGGCTCAGAGGAAGCGGAGCCGAGGGACGGAGCGGCCATTTTTTCCTCAAGCGCCTCGGCAACGAATTGGCGCAGGGACACCCCACGAAGGGCGGCCCGGGCCTTGGCTTGACGGAAAACTTCGTCGGGAATGTCCAGTGTGGTTTTCATGATCATGAATATCCCATATTTACGGGAGTCAGCAAGGAAAATGGCTCACTGATTCCCGGGCCGGAAATTCTCGTGATTCTTTCGGCTTGAAAATAAGTCGGTTTCTCTTGCCATCTTTCCGGGAAACCGGATAGCGTTCGCACGCGATGCTCCTCTCCCTCCTGCATGACTTCTTCTTTAGTGAAGGGTATCTGGCGAACACCGTTTTTCGTGTGATCGCCGTGGCGGGGTTTCTGATGGCGATGTTGCAGGTCATCCTCCGGCTGGTCGGTGTTGATGACGACGGGATTGCCGAGGGGGGCGACCATGGGGGCGGGCAGGTGATTTCATGGACCACCCTTTCAGGTTTTACGCTTGCCTTCGGGGCGGTCGGTTCGCTGATGCTCGGGGCGGGGTATTCGATCGTCGTGGCCACTCTCTGCGGCGCGCTGGCGGGGCTGGCACTCGGGGCCATTTTCCTTTTCCTGATGCGGATGTTCAGCCTTCTTAAAGAGGACAACACCTTTCAGATCGCCAACTGCGTCGGGAAAGTCGGCACCGCCTATATCCGCATTCCCGCCAGCCCCGGCACGGGCGGGCAGGTGCAGGTGGTCGCCCAGTCGCGCATGGTGACCCTCGCGGCGATCAGCGATCACGAGATCGCCAGCGGGGAGCGGGTCAAAGTGCTCGAAGTCATCGGTCACGATCTGGTCAGGGTCGAGCGGGTTTAAAAAAAGTAATCAAAAAAGGAATGGAACCATGATTGTCATACTTCTCATCGCAGGTGTTCTTCTCATCCTCATCGGGATGCTCTTTGCCGTTTCGCGGCGCTACCGGCGTTGTCCCAGCGACCGCATCCTCGTCGTCTACGGAAAGGTCGGCGGCGGCAAATCGGCCAAGTGCATTCATGGCGGCGCGACCTTTGTCTGGCCGCTGATCCAGAACCACGCCTATCTGGAACTGACCCCGATGCCGATCGAGATCCCACTCAAAGGAGCGCTCTCCCGGCAGAACATCCGCGTCAACACCCCCTCGACCTTCACCGTCGGGATCGCGACCGAACCGGGCGTGATGGAAAACGCCGCCGAACGCCTGCTCGGGCTTTCGCAGGAGAGCATCCGCGATCTCGCCAAGGATATCATTTTCGGGCAGATGCGCGTGGTCATCGCGACCATGAGCATCGAGGAAATCAACTCCGACCGCGACAAGCTGATCTCCAACATCGCCAGCGGGGTGGAGGTCGAGTTGAAGAAGGTCGGTTTGAGGCTGATCAACGTCAACATCCAGGACGTCACCGACGAAAGCGGCTACATCGAAGCGCTCGGTAAAGAGGCGGCCTCCAAGGCGATCAACGAAGCGAAGGTCAAGGTCGCCCAGGCCGAACGGGACGGGGAGATCGGCGCAGCCCAGGCCGGGCGGGAACGCGAGGTCGAAGTCGCCAACGCCCAGGCCGAAGCAACCAAAGGGAAAAACCTGGCGCAGATCGAGATCGCCAATTCCAACGCCGCGCTCAACGTCGAGATCGCCGAAGCCAACCGGCTGGCCGTGACGGCGGAACGGGTGGCAACCGCCAATGCCGAACGCGATTCGTACACCGCCCAGCAGGAGGCGGAATCGGCGCGCGCCCAGGTCGAGCAGGCGACCCGCTATGCCAACGAAGTCGTCCCGGCGGAGGTGCAGAAGAAGCGGATCACCGTCCTGGCGGAAGCCGAGGCCGACCAAGTCCGGATCGCAGCGAACGCCCAGGCCGACAGCATCCGGGCCACGGCAGACGCCGCAGCGTTCGAGATCGCCTCGCGCCTCGGCGCCGAAGCGGAAGGGACCAAGCAGATCCTCCATGCAAAGGCCGACGGGTTCCGGCAGATGATCGAGTCGGCGGGGAACAACCCGCAGATCGCGATCACCCTTCTGTTGAGCGAGCAGATGCCGAAGCTGGTCGAAGCCCAGGCAGAGGCGATTTCCGGCATCAAGATCGACAAGGTGACCGTCTGGGACAACGGCGGCGGCGAAAACGGCACCGGTTCCACGGCGAATTTTCTTTCGGGAATGATCCGCAGCCTCCCGCCATTGCAGGAACTCGCACGGCAGGCCGGGCTCAAGCTCCCCGATTACCTTGGCGAAATGGAAGCGTCGGAAGGACGCCCGGCAGCGGACGGCAACGGCAAACCGCCGGCGGATGGACAGGATTGGCGCTTTGTCGGCAAGAAGCCGGAATAGCATTTTCAAACAACCGGAAGCGCCGGTCGTGCGATTGTGAAGTATCACTGATCCGGGCGCGGGCCTCCCGTTTTCGTTTGCACTTGCCCGCTCCTCTCTTAACCCTCATACTCCCTTTCAACGCATGATTGTCACCACAGCCGCACTTTATCAACTCGCCTACGGGAAGTACGCCATCGGAGCGTACAACATCAACAACATCGAACAGACGATCGGCCTCTTTCGGGGATGCGTGGAGAGCCAGGCTCCCTTCATCATCCAGCTTTCCAAGGGGGCGCGGAAGTATTCGGACAAACGGATTCTCGAAGCGGTGATCCGCGCCGCCGACGAGATGTTCCCCGAAGCGATCTACGCGGTTCACCTTGACCACGGCGACGAAGAGACCTGCTACGATTGCATCGACTCGGGCTTCTACAGCTCGGTCATGATCGACGCTTCGCACGAGTCGTTTGAGGAAAATATCGCCATCACCCGCCGCGTCGTGGAACGGGCTCATGCCGCTGGCATCTCCGTGGAAGCCGAACTCGGCCAGCTCGGCGGCGTGGAGGAGGATGTCTCCGTTGACGAAGGCAACGCCTGCCTGACCAACCCCGACGAAGCGGTCGAGTTCATCCGGCGCAGCGGTTGCGACGCCTTGGCGGCGGCGATCGGCACGAGCCACGGGGCCTACAAGTTCAAGGGACAGCAGAGCCTCCATTTTCACATCATCGAAGCGATCGCCGAAAAGATCGCCGCTGCGGGATTGCCCGCCACGCCGATCGTCATGCACGGCTCCTCCAGCGTCCCGCAGGAAGAGGTGCGCCGGATCAACGAAGCGGGCGGCAGGCTCGACCCGGCCGCGCGCGGTGTGGACGAAAACGAATACCTCCCCGCAGCAAAGCTCGGGGTGACCAAGATCAACATCGATACCGACGGGCGGCTGGTCTGGACCCGTGTTCACCGGGAGTTTTTCCGGGATCACCCCGACCAGTTCGACTTCAGGCCGCCGGGTAAAATCTTCATGGACGAGTACGCCCGTTTCATCGCGCACAAAAACACCAAGCTCGGTTCGGCCGGACAACTTTCCGCCGTTCGCGACGCCTTGGCCGCCCACGCGTGATGGGGCTTGGGGGGAGCAAACAGTGTCTTCAGGCAGGCGAACCGGCGAAAAAGGAACCGGTGTTTCCCTGAAAAACGCCGACCTGTAAATTTCACCTTGCTCCCCGTAAAAAACTCGCCTAAATGCACGTCGATACCGCTTGATGTTTTCCGGACATCCAAGCGGGAAGCCTGCGGCATGCCGCCGCGAATGCCGCAGGAGATCAAGACCAAGGGAGCGGGGAAGCCGGGAAACCGGGTTCCCTGGAAAGAAGCGGAGTTGTAAAGCAAGAGACCAAACAAACGGGTGCTTTTTTTCCCTCCTTAGAAAGAAGCGCCCCAAGGAGAACGAACTATCCAAATAAGACAGATCAGAGTCAATGGACGCATTCGCGCCAAGGAGGTGCGGGTTATTGTGGCGTCCACCAACGAGGCCCTCGGCGTCATGCGCCTCCAGGAAGCCTTGCGCAAAGCCCAGTCGCTGGGGCTGGACCTCGTTGAGGTTGCCCCCCATGCCACCCCTCCCGTATGCCGTATCGTCGACTTCGGAAAGTTCCGTTACGAGATGGCGAAACAGGAGAAGGAGAAAAAACAGAACACCAGCCGGCTCAAGGAGATCAAGTTCCGGGTCAATATCGACGAACACGATTACCTGACCAAGCTCCGCCGGGGTGAACAGTTTCTGGACAAAGGCAATAAACTCAAGGTGCAACTCCAGTTTCGCGGTCGTGAAATGGCACACAAGGATCTTGGCCAGGCGGTGATGCAGCGCGTCAGGAATGATCTCTCCACCATGGCCGTGGTCGAAATGGAACCGCGCATGGTCGGGCGGAGCATCAACATGACGCTCTCTCCGCTTCCGGTCGGCAAACGCAAACGCCGTTTCTCGTTGCCGGAACACGACACCGACGAGCACGAGGAAGAAGAGGACGACCACCACGACGAAGACGACGAGGAAGAAGGCGACGCTTCGTAGTTTTTTTCAGGGAGGCCAAAAGTTTCTCAAATCTGCCGGGAAACGACGCTCGTTCGTTTCCCGGCGGCTTATGACGGCTGTTTCCTTGACATGGCCGGAGAGGGCCTTTCGCCCGCTGTCGGGAGGTTTGGCGTTTACTGTTCCAACGGAAATCGTCTAACCTTTAGCCTCCACCACCTCATGAGAGAACTTGATGAACAGGAGCGGCTGATCGCCCGGGCCCTGGTCCGCGATCCCCGCGAGAGCGACAACGGCATCGGCGAGACGACCGGCGTCAATGTCCGGACTGTCTCCCGCAAGCGCCAGCGGATGGAGCAGGAAGGCATCCTGACCTTCTTCACCCATGTTGATCTCTCCGCTTCGGGCACCGGGCAGTTTACCTCCCGGCATGTCTATATCATCAAGTTCCGTCTCGGGATGACGCTGCGCAAGATTCAGGACGACATCGCGCGGGAACCGGCGGTCCGCTCCATCTTTACCGAGTTCATCTTTGAAAGCCACATTGCGGAAATCGACGGCAAGGTGGCGCTGCTCCTCTTTGTTGATGGGGAAAACGACAAGGATATCTTCATCACCATGCACGAGAAGCTGATCCCGAGCCTTCTCCGCAACCATGGAGAAAACTCGATCGAAGAGGTTTCGACGATGCGGATTCTTTCACCCAACCGGGTGTTACGCAACTACATCACCGGCGTGAACATCAAGGATGGCTACCTCTGCAAGGAGTGGCCCGACGAGGCGATCTATGTCGGCGAGGAACAACACTCCCAGCCGCTGCCCACACCTCACCCGGCCCCCTCGGAGCCCTCTGCGAGGATCGGGTTGCAGCAGTCGTGAGGCGGAGTCCAACGCCCCGGTCGGCGCGGAGGCTTAACCCTCCCGTTGCGACCAACTCCGGAGCCGCTGCTAACTCCAGAGTTCCTGCCAGCGCGCCAGGCGCGAACGGTGTTTGAGCCGACCTTTCAGGCGGCGCAGCGGCTGCTTCATTCCGAAAGAACGACTTCCAAAACGCCCCATCCCGAAGCGCGAGGAAAGGGGAGCGCCCCGACCCAGATGCGGAAGCGAACCGGCAAGACGCCTCTGAAGCTGCCGTCGCCGGCTGAAGAGTTCATCCCCCGCGCCGCGAAGGGAGAGCCGCCGGTTGCGCGAACGCAGCCAATAGACCGCGAGCACCGCAACGCTTCCCAGCGCGGCCATCCGCAGGAGCGTCATCACCAGATGGCGGCGACGCACGCTTTTGACATCGCGCCGGATCGCTTCGAGGTTGCGCGTCTGGACTTCGTGCCAGATCTCGACCGCCCCGCGCGTCACCGGTGAAACCTCCGCGTTGTTGTCCTTGCGACCGCCGCTGATCTTCTTGCGCCGCCCGGCGAGATGCGCCGCGTCGCGCAGGGCGCGGATCGTGTTGTGGGTCGTGATCACCTCCTGCCGCTGTTCCTGGATGAGATCGTAAACCGGCGCGGGCAGGTCGTGCCGGAGCGCCCTCTGGTAGGCCTCCTTGGCGACATCCTCCCCGCGCTCGCATTCGGCAAGGAGGGCATGGTTGCTCCCCCGCGAAAGGGCCCCTTTAAGATGAATCCACCCCCGGTGCGCCGCCCCCCGGAAGGTGCTCCCCTCGTTTTCGGGATGGTGCTCGCCCATCGTGATCGCCTCTGCTTCGAGATCGCCTGCAAACTTCGCCCTTTGAAGTGAAAAGGATGAAAGCAGCATCTTCAGTTCCGGATCGTCGACAACGGCCTCCGCAGCCGTCCGGAACCCCTCTTGTCCGTCCCGACAGATCCCAATGAGGCGATTGAGAACATCGAGAGCCTCTTCCTGTTGAGCGTTCATAAAAAGGAATCGCGTCTCGCGGCGGTTTTGGAGCCTACCCCACCCCAAAGCGTTCCAACTCGTCCCCGGTGGCGCTGAACTCGGTGATCGGCGGCAGGCAGGCATGGGCGCGGCAGAGATAAAGCGCGGAGGGAACCCCCTCGGGCGGTGCGAGTTCGCGCAGGAACCCGAGCCGCCGGGCGAGCCACGCCTGTCCCTCGCCGCCGTCGGCAAAGCGGATCGTTCGGAACGGGAGAAAACGGGTTCCCAGTTCGTGCAGCCACGGCTCCACCGGCGTCCCCGCGACGATGAATGCCTCGGGTTCGCTGAGCGAAAACGCCAGCGAGCCGAGCAGCAGCGGCACGGCTTCGGGCGTCCTCCGGAGCTGGTCGGCAAAGCTCTCCAGCGTCCGGTCGGCGCGTTCACGCAGCGCGGCATCGTCGAGAAGGTCGGCCAGCCGCAGCGCATTGGCGACGGCGATCGAGTTCGACGACGGTTCGGCCCCGTCGTAATCGTCCTTCATCCGGAGGAAAAGGGCGGGGTCGGTGCCGGCAGTGGAGAAATAGCCACCGTGGCGTTCATCAAAGAAGAGATGGTCGAAGATCTCCTGCAATTCGACCGCCCACCGGAGCCATTCGATGCCCGCTCCGGCCTCGTAAAGGTCGAGCAGACCGGCGATGGTAAAGGCATAATCCTCCGCAAACGCGGGCGTCTCCCCGGGGCCTTCGCGCCACGAGCGCAACAGCCGCCCGTCGCGCTGGAGATGCTGGCGCAGGAAGGCGGCGGCGCGCCGGGCGACCCCGAGATCGTCGCGGTTTTCCTGGGGCAGAAGGTGGGCGGCCCTGGCAAAGGCGGAGATCATCATCCCGTTCCAGGCGGTCAGGATCTTGTCGTCGAGATGCGGGCGGGGGCGCTGGTTGCGCAGCGTCAGCAGCGTGCGGCGGCTTTCGGCAAGCGACCGGGCGATCGTTTCCGGGTCGCTTTTGAACTGCGCGGCCAGCTCTTCGTCCGAAACGCGGCGGATCAGGGTATTTTTGCCCGTCAACTCGCCGTGCGGGTCGCTTTCCTGCGGGGCATTCCCCCCTTTTTCAACCCCGTAGGCGCGGTTGAAGATCGCAGCGGCTTCGGGAGCCAGGGCGTCGGCGATCTCGTCGCGCGTCCAGACGTAGAAGGCCCCTTCGCCGCTTTGCGACGGGTCATCGGGGTGGGGGCTGTCGGCATCTTCGGCACAGTAAAACCCGCCTTCGGGCCCAAGCAGGTTGGCCTGGACATAATCGAGGATGTCGGCGGCCACGGCGGCGTCTTCCGGCCGCCCTGCGATCTGGAATGCCTCAAGGTACGCCACGGCGAGCAGCGCCTGGTCGTAAAGCATCTTTTCAAAGTGGGGAACATGCCAGTAACGGTCGACCGAGTAGCGATGAAAACCGCCGCCGAGGTGGTCGTGCATCCCCCCGAGCGCCATTTTCCGCAGCGTGAAAAGCGCCGCCTCGCGCGCCTTTGCGGCCCCGTTCCGATCCCGGGTGAGGGCGGCGTAGCGAAAGAGAAAATGAAAGGTGACGGGTCTTGGAAACTTCGGCGCGCCGGAAAAACCGCCCTCTTCCGGGTCAAAATGACTCATGATCCGCGCGGCGGCGCGTTCGAGCGTTGCCAGGTCGGCGGCTCCTCCTTCGGCCTGCTGCCGGGGCGTTTCATGGGCTTCCTGCAAGGTGGAAACGACCGAATCGCCATGCTGGACGAGCCGCTCGCGGTCGTGCTCCCACGCCTGTGCGATCCGTTGCAGGAGCGTCACAAAACCGGGCCGGTTGTAGCGGTCTTCAGGCGGGAAATAGGTGCCGCCGAAGAACGGTTTCAAGTCGGGAGTGAGAAACGCGCTCAACGGCCACCCTCCGCTGCCGGTGCTCGCCTGCACAAAGGTCATGTAGAGCCGGTCGACATCGGGCCGCTCCTCGCGGTCGACCTTGATCGGGACAAAATGCCGGTTGAGGAGGTGGGCCACCGCTTCGTTTTCGAACGACTCGCGCTCCATGACGTGGCACCAGTGGCAGGTGGAGTAGCCGATGGAGAGGAAAATCGGGCGTTCTTCCAGACGGGCTTTTTCAAACGCTTCCTCCCCCCACGGGTGCCAGTCGACCGGATTGTGCTGGTGTTGAAGAAGGTAGGGTGATTTTTCTTGCGCGAGACGATTGGTTTTCATCCTTTAGATTCCTTTTAGATTCCCTTCTGCGCCGGAAGGCGAAACGGTTTCAAGGGCGGTTGAAGATTTTTCATGCAGGTTTTCGTTCATTGGGTGCGGCTTCAAGCCGGTTTTTGGCCTTTTTTGGCCCGAACCCGGCGGGGAACGGCGCGCCGTAGAGCGGAATCCGGAAGGGTGGGGGAGTGGTGTCGCCGGGTGGCGTTGGTTTTGTCGATCGCGGGCATGGTCGGCTGGCTGGGCGGGTGTGCCTCTCCGGGCGGAGTTTCCAAATTTACCACGGTCGTCATCGACGCCGGGCATGGCGGACACGACTCGGGCGCTCTTTCGCGCCGCACGGGGCGGCTGATCAAGGAGAAGGACATCGCACTCGATACGGCGTTGCGGGTCGAGCGCAAACTTCGCGCCGCCGGGGTCAATACGGTGATGACCCGGCGCGACGACCGTTTCATCCCGCTCAACACCCGCGTGGCGATCTCCAACCGGCACCGGCACTCCATTTTTCTTTCGATCCACTACAATGATTCGCCCAAACGGCACATCAACGGCGTTGAGATCTACCACAATCGACGCGGGACCGACCGCCTGGCCTACGATCTCCTCGCCTCCATTTCGCGCACGGCGGGGCACCGGAAACGGTTTGTCAAAACGGCCAATTTTCGGGTCTTGCGTTATTCGCAGGGTCCGTCAGTTTTGGTGGAATGCGGTTTCCTGAGCAACGCAAGCGAAGCCGCCAGGTGCGCCGATCCCCTTCACCGCGAGGCGATCGCCGAAGCGATCGTCCAGGCTTTTTTAAAACAGCGGCGATGAGGGAACGGCCCGAAATGATGTTGATATGAGCTTACCCAATGTTTTTCCCAACAGCGTGCGGCTGGCCCCGGGGCTGGGCGGTCTCCCCCGGCTGGAGATCGACTCGCCGCTGGCAAAGGCGCAGATTTATCTCCACGGCGCGCATGTCGCCTCCTACACGAAGGCGGGGGAGCGGCCGCTCCTTTTCCTGAGCGAAAAGAGCCACTTCCGGGGCGGGGAACCGATCCGGGGCGGCGTGCCGATCATCTTTCCATGGTTCGGCGGGCGGCAGGACGGGGCCGACCTTCCCGCGCACGGGTTTGCGCGGCGTTGCGCCTGGGCCGCGGAGGCCGTCCGGCAGGAGGACGACGGGACGGTGCAGGTGGAATTAAGGCTCAAACCCGACCGGGCGACCGGGGCCGTGTTCAACAACGACTGGGTGGCCCGCTACAGGGTAAGGGTCGGCAGCGAACTGACGCTGGAACTGGAGGTGACCAACACCGGGAGCGCCCCCTTCCGCTACGAAGAAGCGCTCCACACCTATTTTTCGGTGAGCGATGTCCGCAACATCGCGATTACCGGTCTGGAGGAGACCGAGTATCTGAGCGCGATCGAGGAGGTCCCCCGCAAGCGGCAAAACGCGAAGCCGATCCGCTTCGAAGGGGAGCTTGACCGCGCCTACCTTAATACGGAGGCGACCTGCGTCATCGAAGACCCGGGGTTCGACCGCAGGATCATCGTCGAAAAGGCGGGATCGCAATCGACCGTCGTCTGGAACCCGTGGATCGACAAGGCGCAGCGGATGGCCGACTTCGGCGACGACGAATGGAAGCAGATGGTCTGCGTGGAGAGCGGGAACGTGCGCGAGAACCAGCGCGAAGTCATCCCCGGCGAACGGCAGACGCTCCGCGTCACGTTGCGGAGCGAAGCTCTTTAACCCATGGCGCGCGACAAAAAGGAACGTTTGCCTACCTCGCACGACCGCTCCCCCGCGGGCGGATTTTTCGCGGCGTTTGGAGGATTGTCGGCGGAAGGGTTGCCTCCGGGGGAAGAACCGGCCCAGGGCGACCCCTCCACCCCCTCCGGCAAGTCGCGGGGCCGTGCGATCCTCCGCAAAGAGACGGCGCACCGGGGCGGCAAAACCGTGCTGGTCATCCGGTTTGAACCCATGCCGAACGAGGCGGAACTGGCCCGGCTGGCAAAAGAGTTGCGCGTCGCCTGCGGCTGCGGCGGGGCCGTGAAAGAGGGGGAGATCGAGCTTCAGGGCCGACAGCTTGAAAAAGTGCGCGAACTCCTCGTCGGAGAAGGGTTCCGGTTGGCGGGGATCACGAAGATTTAAATTCTTTTCGCCCTCGGAGACTCGTCGGATTTTATTTTTACAAAAAGAGACGTTGACGTAAATGGCCTCTTGCGTTATGGATAACGCAATCGCCATTCCAACCGCTTCGTAATGATATAAACTGAATGCGTTATCCATAACGCATTCAGGGCAGACACTGGAGGCTGTTGGATCCGCCCCCTTAAACCCCTTCCTTCTTTTTTCCCCATGATGAAACCACTCCTTCTCTTTTGTGTGGCCATTGGATGGATGGCCGTCCAACCGGCCTCAACGGCCCGGACGCTTTACGACTTCAATGAAGTGTCGCAGATGGCGGATTTCAATTCGACCGGAGGGACGACCTGGAGTTGGGGAGCCAATGCGGGCATCGGGTCGACCGGTGGCGTTGCCGCCAACAATGGTGGCGGGGCTTCGACCCTGGTGTTGAAGAACGGCTTTGCCGGGGATGTTTCCTTCACCCTCTCCATCTCATTCCAATGGGTAACGGCGGTTTCCGGCGCCGGGCATGGAGCGTTCATCGGGTTTGGTCCCAGCGCCACTTACGCGCCATTTTATGGAGGCGGCGGCAGCTCTCCTTCGGTGGAGCAGAATCAGGTCTATTTCGGGATTGGCAGGGTGGCTGCCGGAGATACCATCAGAATCGTCGGCAACAGCGTGGCGGGAGGGGTCTCGGAGAATTTCCAGGGACCGTCCGAGCAGAACGTGACGCTGACCAGCGGAGAGTGGTATCAGCTTTCGGGCGATGTGACTTACTCGTCGGAGGAGAAGCGCTATACCGTGGCCGTCACGCTCTATTCTTTCGGTGGAGAGGGAGGGTCACCGATGGCGATTTCGACCCATACTTTCACCACCCCTGAGTCGCAGGATATGTCGGCATTGGCCGGCGACGAAGTCCATGCCTTTTTTGGAACGGCGGCGAACTCCATCTATCGCGGTGTCAGCGCCATCGACAATTTTTCGGTGCCTGCTCCCATTCCCGAACCGGCGACGCTCGGGCTGCTCGGCGCAGGGGTCGTGCTGTTTGGCTCGGCCCGGTGGCTCCGGCGTCGCAAGCGTTAAAGGGTGTTAAAGGGTTGCAGGGGAATTGTCTTTCAGGGTTCAATCGCCACTCGACGCGAGCCCAACACTACGGATGAACCAGACCACGACGCAGCAGAAGAGGCCCAAGGCGGAGAAGCGGGTCACCATTTACGAGATCGCAAAACGGGCGGGCTGTTCGGCGATGACGGTTTCCCGTGCCTTGATGCCGCGCAAGAAATCCAACGACCGGATCAGCCCCGAGACGCTTGAACAGATCCGCGCCCTTGCCAGTGAGATGGGCTACAAGCCGAACCTTGCCGCCAGGGGGTTGATCCTGCGAAAGACGATGAACGTCGGCTTTCATATCAACCAGCAGTTCAGTTACTACAACCCGCTTCATTTCCCGATCCTGCGCAGGTTGCAACATGAACTGGAAAAGGCTGGCTACCACCTCGGTTTCTACTACTTCAAGGCGGGCGATCTCAAGGAGTTGCAGAAGTTCGTGCAGCCGCCCCGGTTGGTGGATGCCCTGATCGTGCTGGGGCGCAACCTCAGCCCCGAAGAGGCGGCCACCATCGTCGCCTCCGGGGTGCCGCGCCTGGCACTGTTCGAGGCGCTGGAAGATTTTCACTCGCTGGTGATCGACGACTTTCACGGCGGCCGCCTTGCGGCACGGTTCCTTCACGAGCGGGGCTTTCGCAAAGTAACGCTTCTGGCCTACTGGGTCCGCGAGGAACGGTGGAACGGGCGGATCTTCGGCTTCATGGAGGAAGCGAAAAAGCTGGGGATGGAGGTTTCGGAAATGAAGGATTTTTACGACCCCCACTACGATCTTCCGTACGCCTGGAGAAGCGGAAAGGTCGCCGCCGACCTGTTGAAGAAACTCCGGGCGCGGGGAGAGGCGGGCCGCTGCCTTTTTATCAACTCGGACAGTTTCGCGCGGGCCGTGGCTGATTACCTTGAGAGCCATGGCGTCAAGCCGGGGGGAGAGATCTCCGTGCTCGGGTACGACGATGCCGAGGAACTCGAATTTCCACCGACGCTTTGCGGTCCTCCCCGCCTGACGACGATCTCACGGCCTCGGGTCGACATCGGCCTGCGGGCGGCGAGTTTGATCGTCAATGAAACCCTCTCCGACCGGAACGAAGCGTTTTTGCCCTCCCTTGTCGTTCGCGAAACCGTCGGGCATCCCTTGACGCCCGCCTGACGACGTTGTGCCTGTCTTGAATTTCCGCAGATCTTTTTGTCCTTTCTTCCTGAAACAAATCATGAACCCCCTTCTTCCCTGGCGGCCCGCCCGCCGTCTCCCAGCCGCTTCCTTTCTGGCCTCGCTTCTTCTTTTACCGCATTGCGTTATCGGTAACCCTCAAGCGGGCCAACCATTCAAGCCCGATGCCGAGACGTTGCTCCTCGGGCAGTTTGAAGGCGATGCCTACCGCGCCACCTACGCCAACGGCTGGGGGCATTTCGCCGGTTCGGGAGCACCGCTGGTGGAGGGTTATTACGGAAAAGGGGTCGATCTGCGGGGGCGCGCCCCGGCGGCCGCCAAAGGGCAGCCGGGCGACTACGCGCAATGGGCGTTCTGGCCGAAGGGCAACCTCCGTTACGACGAGGGAACCGTGGAGTTCTGGTTCCGCACCGCAGAGGAGGGGGCTCCGGCGCCGTTGTTTGGCGACGCCGCGCTCTTTTTTTATTCGATCCAGCAGCTTCGCCCGGAAGGGGCGGACCCCGGCGACAAACAGACCGACGAACGGCCGCGGGTGGGAATGACCCGCACGCAGGCCACCCTGCGGCTCAACCGGCAACAGCTTTTCTACAAGCTGGTGACGGTTGGGGGAAAAGTCGTGGAGGGGCGGGTTGATTTCCGCAAGACCCCCGGCTTCGAACGCCAGTTGGAGTCGGACGAATGGCACCACTTTGCCATGACATGGGCCGACGGCGCTCTGGTGTTCTACCTCGACGGGAGCCGCGCCGCCGTTCATGACATCACGGGCGAGCACGGGTTGGCGCTCATCTCCGCAGCGCAGCGGCCGATTGCCATGAGCGGTCTGCTGCTCGATGAACTCCGCATCTCTTCGGTGGCCCGGTACCGGGGCGGGTTTGAGCCAAACTGGCGTGAGGGAGCCCGCCCGGCGTATGCCTTTTCCTCCACCGTGGAGCACCCTGAAATCCCGACCCGCTACAGCCATCCGGTGATTCCCGCGGCAGTCTCGCGGGAGCCGGAAGGGGAGCTCAAAGTGGTGGAAGCGGGGCCGCTGCGGCTCTCCTTCGACCCCGGGCGGGGGGATCTCGCCCGGCTGGAAACCGCCGCTGGCGAAGCGGCAACAGGGCGTGAAGGGTTGCAACTCCGCTTCGATGTGGAGCGGGCGGAGCCTGCTTCCGTGGAGGCGGGGCAATGGGAGGCGAACCCGGGCAAAGCCGGTTTCGTCCAGCGTTTCGACGACCGGATCGAGGCGACCCACTCCATTGTTTCCGGCGAGGACGATCTGGTGCGCTGGCGGGTCAATCTCAAAAACAGCTCGGCGACCGAACAGCGCCTGGAGGTCCGGCTCGGCGTTCCGTTTCCCGGTGCGACGGTAAGCGACTATTTCGACGGCAGCGGCATTCAGGACCAGCTCGCATTTCCGCGCCGACGCGACGAGTATATCTATACCCTTCCTTTTGTGGCCGCTTCCGGCAGCGGCAAGGCTCTGGGTCTTGGGATCAACCCGAACATCAACCTGAGCAGCCTGATCTCCGAATGGGTCCCCGTGGGGCCAACGGGCGTCATCCGGCAGGGGACGCGGCTGGTCCTCGCGCCCGGGGAGAGCTTTGAGATCGAGTACCTGCTCGTCCCGGCAAAAGGGAGCTTCGGAAGCCTTGACGCGCTCGACCGTTACCATGCCGCGTTTGGCGATCTCTACCGCCAGGTGGCCGATGTGCCGATCTATAGCTACATGCCGGTGGCACAACACTTCAAGTACATGCGCCTGCCTGACCTCGCCCGCCAGTTCTACATCGGCAACCAGTGGGGGCATGGTCCCTACCATACCAAGGGCGACTACATGGGTTCGGAGAAGTACTGGAACAATGAAAAGTACAAGGGCCGGCTCGACTACGCGCACGGCGAGCGCCACCAGCAGCTCTACGGATCCATCGAAAACCTTCGCAGACGGATGCTTCAGACGAACAAGGATTCGTTTGACTACTACTATACCCTGCGCCGAAGCCACGACGTGCCGAACCTGACGGCCGCCTATATCGTCGAGGATCTCTACCCGAAGTTTGACGACCGCGACGACCCGCTGGTCGCCGGGCAGTATTATCTGCCCACGGGGCTTTTCGTCAACGAGTTCAAGACGCCGCTCGGGAAGAAGTTCATCGAAGACCAGGTGGCGCTGATGAAGCTCGTCGCCCGCTATTCACCGGGGTTTATCAACGACATGTGCCAGATCTCGCCCTACCGGTTTGTGGACGAGATCGCACGCAAGAGTCCGGGCCGGGCCTTTTCGCAGGATCGCGGAACCTACCTGGTCGGCGGTTTCGGGCACGTCGACCGGTACCGGAAGATCAACGATTTCACAACCGAGGGGTACCGGCAGAGCATGTGGTCGGACTTCGGGATGGTCTCCTACATGCTTTCGGCCCACTCTTCGGCCAACGCCTTCGAGGCGGGCGAACGCTTTTGGGGGTTTTCATCGCTGGGCGAAGGGTACCGGGCCAACCGCTACCTGCTTGGAGAGAAACCGACCGTCTGCCTGGTAAGCTACGGGGCGGATCAACTCGGTCTCTACTATCGCCCGGAGGAGTTTACCCCGGCGTCGTTGCGGGAGTATTACCGTCGCAACCTTCGGTCGATTTTTCTGCTGGCGCTAAGAGAGGCGGTCTACCTCGATCCGCCCTACCTGCACGGCTACCAATGGATGACGCAGGCCAACCCGGTCCTGATCGAAAGCATGGTCCACGGTCGCAAACTGGTGCCGGGGGCCAAGGTGGAGGCTCCCCTGTGGGTCGTCCGCGGCGGTTCGGCCTGGGACTCTCTTTGGGCCGTCGGCAACGAGACGGCGCAGCCTGCCGGTGGAACGCTGGCGCTGGAGCGGCGTTACTTCGAGGGCGAAGCCCCGGTGGTCGCCCGTTACTACGGCGGCAAGGTGGCGCAAACCGTGACCGGGGAGGGGACAAAGCTTGAAACCGGGGAGGTTTCCGGGCGTGACTTCGAAGCCTTCAAGGCGGTGGCCGCCGTGGCATCGGCAGGAGAGGCGACCCTTTCGACGGCATTGACCGGGGACGGGCTCGGGATGCAGCTCGTTCTGGAAACCGGCGCAGCGGAAGCGATCTCCCTGCGGCTCAACCCCTTCGAAGTCCTTTACCATCTCGAAGCGCTGGAAATCGACGGAGAAACGGCGAACATGACCGACGGCGGCCCGCTTGAGCTGCCCGCCGGAAAACACCGCATCGTGGCGACCTATTCCAACAAGATCCTCCGTTTCTCCTCGGAGCAATGGGCCAACACGCACCTGATCGAAGGCGGGAAGACCAACTTCCGCATCGTCGGGGAAACGCGCAAAGGCTTTGACCACGGGACCGCGGTGCAGCTCAACTTCTTCCTCCAGCAGTACGACGAGGAGGACGGGGTGGTCGGCAACCTTGCCGATGCGCCGATCGACCGGACCGCGCAGGCCATCCCCGAAGGGTATGGCGGCTGGAGGATTGTCCTTGAAAAAGAGGCATCGGCGGCTGCCGGGGTGACGCTCAACGAAGAGGCCCGGCAGATCACAATGAAGGGGGCGACTTCAGGCGAACTGCGCAAGGCGATGATGGTCTTCCTGCGGCTGCTCGATCGCAAGTACCCCCATGTCGGCCGCCCCTACCCGCTGCGGGAAGTCTCCCGGGAATGGGAGAGCGAGCAGCCCGGTTTCAAGCCGCAGAGCGACGGCAACGCCGTGGCGGCCCCGCCATACAAGAGGATCAAGGATCAACGGACGGTCGGTTTTTTCAAGGCGTTTGAAGATCCGCTTTTCCCGGCCAAGCCGGTGCTGGAAGCCGGGCTGGAACCGCTTTTTGAAAACAACAACAACGACTTCTCGGGTCGCTATCAACTGGCTCATTCGCCGTGGCTGTTTGAACCGACCCTGGCAAGCAACTATGTTTATGGTTATGACGAAAAAGCCCCATCCCGGGAAGCTGATTGAGCGGGGCAACGCCGAAGGCTTTTCGCTCGTTGAACTGCTGGTGGTGTGTGCCGTCATCGCGGGTCTGGCAATGCTGGCCCTTCCGGTGCTCGGGAGAATGTCGGACGCCGGGCGGCAGGCGCGATGCGTTGCCAACCTCAAACAGCTCTATATGGCGCACATCGCCTATGCCAATGACCACGGGGGGCGGATTCCGCTCGGCTACCTCCCCAAGGGGGACGACGGCTCGGTGGCAAGGTACTGGTCCTATATCGACGAAGGGGACGAATTTCAGAAATACCTTGGCGGCGGTACGGTGGCGCGGACCGACGGTTCCAGGGCTCCAGCGCATACCGGCTTCCGGGAGCCGTACCTCTGCCCGGCGGACGACGGCAGCCAGCAGATGACCAAGGGGTATAGCTACGGGCTCAACGCCCACCTCGCCTATATCGGGAAGGTGCGCCCCGACGGCGGGCACGATCAGGCGCAGATGAGGCTCTGGGCCCATCCTTCCATGACGTTTCTGCTGGCGGATGCCAACCGCAACTTCATCTACGGCAACGCCAACGGGATGAACTATGCGATGCGCCACCATGGCGGGTGCAACGTGGTCTTTCTCGACGGACACGTGGAAAAGCTGACCACCTTTCCCGGCCATGCGAACCGGGCCAAAAATCCGTTCTGGAATGCTTACGCCCTGGAGTGATAGGTTCCGCACAAAAGTATGAAAGCACCCTCCAAACTGTCGCTGTTTCCCTCCGCCACGCTCGCTCTGCTCCTGCTCGGGCTTTCACCGCTCGCCGCCCGGACCTGGCAGGTCGATCCCGCCAAAGGAGACGACGCCGCACGCGCGGAAGGGGAGCCGCTGCGTTCCGTGGCGAAGGCGATCGCGCTGGCGCAGCCGGGGGATGTGATCGAGATCACCGCGACGCAGGAGCCGCTGCGGGAGGGGATCGTCATCGCCAACCGCTCCGGGACGCAGGAACAGCCGATCGTGATCGAAGGCAATGGGGTGGAACTGCTCGGCACGGCTCCGCTTCCGGCGACCTACGAAGAGGTGCGCCCGGGGGTCTTCCGCTTTCCCGGGCTCGTGAAGCCGCTTTTCGGCAAAGAGCCCAATTCCAAGGCAATCGGCTCGACCTTTGCCCGTTTTTTTACCGTCTGGAACGGTAAACCGAATCACATGGGCCGTTCCTCCAAGGGAGACCGGCCCGCATTGCCGAAGGTCGAAGCCCTCCGGCCCGGGGAGTGGACCCTGGAAGAGGAGACGCTTTCGCTGGTGATCGCACTGGAGCCGGGGCGGACGCCTGAAATGGAAAAGATCACCACCCCCGTCGTCCACAACGGGGTGGCGGTAAGGGGGAACAGTTCCCACTGGATCATCCGGAACCTGAACGTGCGCCAGGTGCTCAACGACGGGTTCAACCTGCACGGGGCCAACTCCGCCATCGTGTTTGAAAAGATTTCCGCCACCGAGTGCGGCGACGACGGGATCAGCGCCCATGGAACGTGCGAGTTGAAGGTCGACGGGTTTGTCGGCCGGGGGAACTCGACGGGGATCTGCCATATCAACGAGAGCCGTTCCGTACAGGAAAACATCACGCTTGTTGAAAACAATGCCTGGAACCTGATGCTCCTCGGCTCCGGCGAGCATGTCGTCAAAAAGAGCGTCGTCGGCGTCGGGAAAAAGGGCGTCCGCTTCGCGCAACAGCAGGACGGGCCATGCCGGGTGACGCTGGAGGAGGTTCGCTTCGTGGAGGAGGCTGACCACGCCGACGGCAAAACGGCCGCCGCCGATGGGAAAGCGCCGATCATCCATGCCGGGAAGGGGAGCGAGGTGGTGTTCGACCGCGTGGAGGTGTTGCAGGCGGGCGGCACCGTCGATGCCGGGGCAAAAGTGACCCTGCGTAACAGCCGGATCGACGCGCCCGAAGCCAAATGGGAGATCCAGCCGGGCGCCGCATGGACGGCGGATCACAACAGCTACCGGCTCGCCGGGCTCCTCTGGAACGGGCAGGCTTATGACGCCGCCACCTTCGCCGATTATCAGAAGGCTTCCACGCAGGATGGCGACTCCCGCTGGCAGGCGGGGGAATAAAGCATTTTCAATAAAACCGTGGGCCACTCTTTGGCCCTCCGTTTTCCGATATGGAAAGAGAACTCTAAATCTTTTTCTTAAATCATGAAAACGTCATCGCTTACGGTCTCCCGCCCGCGCGATTGGGAGGGGTTGATCGGCTGGCTCGTCTTTTCGCTCGCGGCCGCCTGGACGAGCCTTTTTGTTTCCACCGGCGGCTGGTATGAGAGCCTCGACAAACCGGCGTGGAACCCGCCTTCTGCGGTGTTCGGGCCGGTCTGGACCGTGCTTTATGTGCTGATCGGGCTGGCCGCGTGGCTGGTCTGGCGGGAAGGGGGCTGGAAGGCGCAATGGAAGCCATTGAGCCTGTTTCTGGTGCAATGGATCTTGAACACGGCCTGGACGCCGCTTTTTTTCGGGCTGCATCAACCGGGATGGGCGCTCTTCGAATTGATCGTCCTTTGGGGATTGGCGGTGGCTACCGGCATCGCTTTCTGGAGGGTACGCCAACTGGCCGGGGTGCTCTGGCTTCCGTACCTGCTCTGGCTGACGTTTGCCGTGGCGCTGAATTTTTCCATCTGGAGGCTTAATACGCTCTGAAACGAAGGGATTTACACCACGGAAAATCGGTTTTACTCTCCTCCCTTGTCTATGGAGGAGAAACACCGAACCTCGTGCTGCCTTTCCCACTCGGAAAACCGGGTCGCCGCGCCTGCGACCGACGAAGGCTTTCGCCGGGTCAACTCGGGCGGCACCGCCGGGATGGTGCTGCTGCCGGGTGGGCCCTTCCTGATGGGGACCGACGACAAGGAAGGCTTTCCCGCCGACGGCGAGGGGCCGGTGCGGGAGGTGAGCGTGAAACCGTTCTGGATCGACGAAACAGCGGTGACCAACGCGCAATTTGCCGAATTTATCGACGCGACCGGTTACCGCACCGAGGCGGATCGCTTCGGCTGGTCGTATGTCTTTCACCTCCACGTGTCCAAAAAACTGCCGTTTGAAGGGCGCGTCGCCGCGACCCCGTGGTGGCAGAAGGTGAGCCGGGCCAACTGGCGGCGTCCCGAAGGGCCGGGCAGCCAGCTTCGCGGTCGGAAGGACCACCCGGCGACCCACATTTCGTGGAACGACGCGCTGGCCTACTGCCGCTGGGCCGGGAAACGGCTTCCGACCGAAGCGGAGTGGGAATTTGCCGCGCGCGGCGGCCTGGTGCAGAAGATCCATCCGTGGGGCGATGAACTGGTGCCGGAGGGAAAATTCCGCTGCAACACCTGGCAGGGGACTTTCCCGAGCGTCGACACCGCCGAAGATGGCTACAGCGGCACCTGCCCCGCCAGAAGCTACCGCCCCAACGGGTATGGCCTCTACTGCATGACCGGCAACGTCTGGGAATGGTGTCACGACTGGTTTTCCTCCACCTGGCACCAGCAGCCTGGCGCACCTCACGAAGACCCGGCAGGCCCGCCGACCGGCCAGCGCCGTTCCCAGCGCGGCGGCTCGTTCCTCTGCCACGTCTCCTACTGCAACCGCTACCGCCTCGCCGCACGCACCAGCAACACGCCCGACACTTCGGCTGCCAACACGGGGTTCCGGTGCGTGCGGGATGTTTAACCAGAATCTCCCATGTTAAAAAAAGAAGTAGAACTTGCCGTCGCCGCCGAGGCGAAACCGATTCAGGAAATCGCCAGCCAGATCCATTCGTACGCGGAACCGGCGTTCAAGGAATTCAAGTCAAGCAAACTTCTGGCGGACTACCTTTCCGCCAGGGGATTCAAGGTGGAGTTTCCTTTCCGGAACATCCCGACGGCTTTCCGCGCCTCATGGGGCGTCGGGGCGCCGACGATCGGCATGCTGGGGGAATACGACGCGCTGCCGGGCTGCGGGGAAAAGGAAGGGGAGTGGGGGCATGGTTGCGGCCATAACCTGCTCGGGACGGCTCCTGCGGCCGGAGCCGTTGCGGCAAAGGCGGTCATGGAAAAAGCCGGTCTCCGGGGAAGGGTGGTTTATTATGGATGCCCTGCGGAAGAAACGCTCGCGGGCAAGGTTTATATGGCGCGCGACGGCGCGTTTCGGGATCTGAGCGTCGCCCTGGCATGGCATCCCAGCCCCCGCACCGAGGTCAACCACGTCGGCGGTGCTGCCATGGATTCACTGGTGTTGGAGTTTTTCGGACGGACCGCCCATGCAGGCGGCTCGCCCCACCTGGGAAGGAGCGCGCTCGATGGGGTGATCCTGCTCGACGTGGCGGTCAATTATCTTCGGGAGCATGTTCGCGATAACGTCCGGATTCATTCCGTCATCCGAAACGGCGGCGAAGCACCCAACGTCGTTCCCGGTTACGCCAAGTGCTGGTATTTTGTCCGGGCGCGGAACCGGGCGGAAGTCGACGAGGTTCGCGAACGCCTGCTGGCGTGCGCACGCGGCGCTGCGGAAGCGACCGGGACGGAGATGAAATGGGAGAGGTTAACGGGGGTCTACGATCGGCTGCCCAATGATGCGCTCGGCTCCGTTCTCGACCGGAACCTGCGGCTTTTCGGCCCTCCGCGTGCAACCAGGGCGGACCGGGAACTGGTCAAATCCCGCCTGGGCCTTTCCGGCGAATTTGATGATTCCATCGGCACCGGCAGCCGCACGCCAAGCAGGGCTTCCTCCGACGAAACCAACGTTTCCTGGCTGGTTCCGTTCTGCCGGTTTCAAATGGCGTGTTACATCAAGGGCACCCCTTCGCACCACCGTCACCTGACGATCCAGGCGGCTCTGCCGTTTGCCGGTCGGGGGCTGCTCCAGAGCGCAAAGGTGTTTGCCTCGACTGCGCTCGATCTTTTCCAGAACCCGGCGGAGTTGAGAAAGGTGAAAGCGGAGTTTCGCAAGCGGACCCGGGGCTTTGAATACGATCCGCTGGTCGGCAAAACGCAAAAAGTGCCGATTGACCCTCCCTGATTCCCGCGCGAGGCAAGGAAAGCAGCGTCCAACGCCGCGGCGCACGCCGAACAACGCCCTGCGGCCCGTTCCCGACAACCTTTGTTCGCTATATTTTTCAAAACCATCAGAGAAAATTATCTGTCTGGGCGGTTTCGGGAAAATCGAAGAGATTGACCGGATCGTCTTGACCTCTCTTGAACGGAACCTGTGAACTACTTTGCCATATCGGCCCCGAGCCGTTGTGCGGCAGATTCGCTCAGATGAACGCCATCGTTGCGAGGTAAACCGATGGTTTCATAGGTACGAATATCGGGTCTCTCCCCAAGAGCGATCTGTTGATCGCGGATAGCCTGAAGGTTTTTCGAGGTAGGGCCGCCCCGTCCTTCATAGACCACGGCCAGCGCCAGCGGGAGATGCGACACCTGAAAGTCTTCCGCAATGGCGTCGCGAAACGCCAGAATATCATGGTAATAGCGATCATCCCGACGCGACTGCGGGATGTATTGATCCGTTTCGCCCTGAAACCAGAAGATGCCTGACAGGACCGGCGTGTCCCCTCGCGCCCGAAGGTCATGAAAGGCCGCCTCCAACGCACCGGCGGCAGCGGGGTCCGGGTTGTGGATATCGGTCAGGTAATATCGCTGCCGTCCGATGTTTCCCGAGTAGCTGTAACCGGTATACCACTCCCGCAAAGGGGTCCCGCTGTGTTGCTTCCATACGACGACCGCGCTCGGATCATCCCTTTGAAGCTGGGCTGTGATTGCCTCCGCCCATTTCTTCGTGGCATTCGACTGGCCTCCCGCAAAATAAACCTTGATGGTGGCACCCTGGCTCGCCAGCGGCAATAACAGCAGCCATGCAATCAAAAGAGTGTGTCTCATCTTCCGCACAGCCGCTTAAAGATCGTCGAAATCGGGATTCCAGACAATCTTTTCATCGGTCGGCCTTTTTGTATCTTTGCCATTCGTCGGGATCGATCTACGCCGCCCAGCCTGTACCGTAGCAAAAAACATCGTCCATTCCAAACAAACTCTTCCCGAAGGTCCGAGTGCAGTCTCATCACCCGAAAAACGGGATGATGGATTGCCTGGCAGATGGATTGCCTGGCATTGACCTTTTTCTCGAAATGGATCACCCTGCCAGCCCTGCTTTTCTCTTTTTGAGAGGCTGTGAAAAAATGATTTTAATGGCCTCGAAGTACCTATTTTTAGCCTATAACGAAATTCCGACGACCGCCTGTATTCAGGGAATACAGAAGGGAGGAAGAATGCAGTTAGAGGCAAAAAGAGGTGCTCCATGGCCTTTGAAGGGCTTTTTTCACAGCCTCTGAGACCATGAAACCATCCCTCCAATGGCTGATTCTCATTTTTTCCGCAGGGCTCGCCGCCTGTGCGTTACACCCGCGAACAAGCCCCGACCCGCTCGTCGGCACATGGGTTTTCGACAAAGCCGCTACAAAAACAGAGATTCAAAAAACAACCGGCTATCCCGATGAATGGATGGATCACATCATGAAAGCCTACTCCCCCGCCGTTTTCACCTTTTCGAACGGACGCTACACGATGTCCCTTCCCGGAAAGAAAGTCACCGGCAGGTATTCCCTTGCAAAGCAAACGGCCAACTCATACCGCATGACCATGACCTGCTCCGACCATCCGGAGGGCGATGCAGGTCTTCTGATCATGAGAGAACAATCCTTTTCGTTTCAATCGGACACCCCTCTGGTGACAGGAGCCAGGGAAATCTATCGAAAAAAAGCCGAGTGATCTTCAATCAAGATGCGCCACGATCCCAAACCATTCTGGCACCCCATGAGGCCGGGATTCCGGCTACCCGCAAGGGCGGTCGGCCTGCTTCTCGTCGTTTTCGTCGCTGTGAATGCCTTTCAGGAAGGAAGATTCCATCCCGAGCGATTTGCCATTCCCCTCGCATTGATCCTGCTGAGTTTTTCGCCTCCAGAGCGCAGGGAAAATGGGGTATCGACCGGACGCTTCCTTGGGATCCTCTCTGTTGTGGCGCTTCTGGTGATCGGGCTTTCGTGGCTGATCATTCTTTCCTTCTGAGAGCGGCAAGGGCGACCGCGAATTAGAGGACGATCACCTTGGCCGAGTGAATATCGTCGACCGCCAGCAGCGCTTCGAGCACCTCGTTTTGCGGCGGGGTGTCGAGGTTGAGGACGGTGAGCGCTTCGCCGCCGGCCTGATTCCGGCTCAGCGACATGGCGGCGATGTTCACGTTGTACTTGGCGAGGATGGTGCCGAAGTGGCCGACGATGCCGGGGCGGTCGCGGTTTTCGAGTAGCAGCAGGACGCCGGAGGGGCGGGCCTCCACCGGGCGGTCGTTGAGGCGGACGATCCGCGGCGTTTTGCCGAAGAAGGTCCCCGCCACGGAGGCGCGCTGGCCGTTGCAGCTTGCGGCGACCTCGATCAGTTCATTGAAGTTGCCCTGCGAGCCGACCCGCACTTCCGAGACCTTCAGGCCGAGCGTTTCCGCCAGCGCCGGGGCGTTGACGGTGTTGACATCGCTGCCGCCGACGACCTTGAGGAAGCCGGTGAGGATCGCGCGGCTGACCGGCGTCGTGTTGAGATCGGCAATCTTGCCGCTGTAGGAAATCTCCAGCTTTTCCGCCCGTTTCGGCGCGATCTGCGAAAGAATGCGGCCGAGCTTGTCGCCGAGTTCGAGAAAGCCGCCGATCGCCGCGAGCGTCTTGGCGTCGATGTTGGGCATGTTGACCGCGTTGCGGATTTCCCCCTCCAGCAGGGCCGCGCGGATCGCCTGGGCGATTTCGATCCCGACATTTTCCTGCGCCTCCGCCGTCGATGCGCCGAGGTGCGGCGTCAGGACGACATTGGGCAGCGTCAGGAGCGGGAAATCGGCCGGAGGCGGTTCCACTTCGTAAACGTCGAGCGCCGCGCCGCCGACCTGGCCGCTCTGGAGCGCTTCGTAAAGGGCGGTCTCCTCCACCAGCCCGCCGCGGGCGCAGTTGACGATGCGCACCCCTTTTTTGGCGAGCGCGAGCCGCCGTGCGTCGAGCATGTGGTGCGTCTCCGGGGTGGAAGGCATGTGCATGGTGATGAAATCGACATGGGGGAGGAGATCGTCGAGCTTGTCGACGACTTCCACCTGCATCGCCCGCGCACGGCTCGCCGAAAGGTAGGGATCGTACGCCATCACCTTCATCCCGAACGCCATGGCGCGCTGGGCGACTTCGGTCCCGATCCGGCCCATGCCGAGAATGCCGAGCGTTTTGTTGTAAAGCTCGACCCCTTCAAACTTCTTGCGGTCCCAGCGCCCGGCTTTCACGGTGGCGTGCGCCTGCGGGATGTTGCGGGCGAGCGACATCAGGAGAGAGAAGGCGTGTTCCGCCGTGGAGACGGTGTTGCCGCCCGGCGTGTTCATCACGATGACCCCGCGGCGCGTGGCGGCGTCGACATCGACATTATCGACTCCGACCCCGGCGCGACCGATGGCGCGAAGCTTCTCCGCAGCGGCGAGGAGCGCGGCGGTCACCTTCGTCTGGCTGCGGACGACCAGCGCGGAATACTCGCCGATGATTTTCAGGAGTTCCTCTTCTTTGAGGCCGGTTTTGACAACGACTTCGAGAAGACCGCCGGCGGCAAGTTCTTCGACACCGCGTTCAGAAATGGGATCAGCAACAAGGACTTTAGGGACGCTCATGGTAAAAGAAAAAGAGCGTCGAGGATGCCGCCCGCCGGGGGCATCGACAAGAAGAAATCACGCTGAAATGAAAGTTAAAAAGTAACCGATCGGTTCACTTTTGCAAGCTTTTCCTGCGTTTTAGGCGCGGGACGAAGCGTGTGAATCAACATCCAGCGCCACGGTCGACGAAGGTCGACCCTCTGCCCGCTATTCGTGCTCCGGGGGCAGCGGCGCTTTCTGATTCATCGTCTCGGTGAGCCCCTGCAGGAGAGCGACAATGCCCGGGGTGCGCGTGGAGATGGTGTCGACCAGCTTCCCGTAGTTGTCGGGGTTGCGCTTGGCAAGTTCCGAAAGAGCCATGAAGACGGCCAGGGCGTTGTTCAGCGTATGCTTCATCTCTCCGAACTGCGTACGGAATTGACGCCATTCTTCCTGCGAGAAAATAACGGGTTCACTCATTTTGATTAAATTCTGGAGGTCTCCAGCCGGTTGTGCTTTGGTAGCCAATTCCACAAATCGTGTAAAATGGCTGCGGAAACAATCAAAATCACGGGCGCACGGCAGCACAACCTCAAGAACCTGACGCTGCAACTGCCGCGCCAGAAGCTCGTGGTCATGACAGGTTTGAGTGGCTCGGGCAAGTCGTCGCTTGCCTTTGACACCCTCTACGCCGAGGGGCAGCGCCGCTATGTCGAGAGCCTTTCGGCCTACGCGCGCCAGTTTCTCGACAAGATGCAGAAGCCCGATGTCGATTTCATCGAAGGGCTCTCGCCGGCGATCGCGATCGAACAGCGCACCTCCGCCGCCAACCCGCGTTCGACCATCGCCACCACGACGGAAATCTACGACTACCTGCGCGTCCTTTTCTCCGCCGTCGGCCAGCCGCACGACCCCGCCACCGGCGAACCGGTCTTCAAGCAGACGCCGCAGACGATCGTCGATGCCCTGCTCGCCTTCCCTGAAGAGTCGCGGTTGATCCTCCTCGCGCCGATGGTGGAGGGCGAAACCGGGGAGTTCCGCGATGTGCTTGAGAAAATCCGCCGCGAAGGGTTTGTCCGCGCCCGGGTCGACGGGGAACTGGTGGAACTAGGCAACCCGCAGCAGCCGGTCAAGCTCGACAAGAAACAGGCGCACTCCATCGAAGCGGTGGTCGACCGGATCGTCCTGCGCGACGGCGTGCGCCAGCGTCTGGCCGACTCCGTGGAAACCGCGCTCCGGTGGGGCGGGGGCCGCCTTTTCGCCCTGCTCCAGGAGGAGGGGGGGAGCGATTGGAAGGAACACCGTTATTCCACCGATTTTACCAACCCGCGCACCGGCTTCAGCATGCCGAAGCTGACCCCCCGGCATTTCTCCTTCAACAGCCACTTGGGAGCCTGCCCCGCCTGCCACGGACTCGGCACCGAGCAGGTGTGCGACCCGGGGTTGATCGTCCCCGACGCCGCCCGGACCCTGAAGGAGGGGGCCATCCTCCCGTGGGCCCGCGCCAATGTGCGGATGAAAAAGTATTACGCGGGGCTGCTCGAATCGCTCGCCGCCGCCTACAAGGTGCCCTTGGATCGCCCGTTCGAAGACCTCCCGGAGGCGTTCCGCCAGGCGCTCTTTTACGGAACCGGGGAGCGGGCGATCGAACACCAGTGGGGCGAGGGCTCCAAGCGCAACCGGGTCGCCAAGCCGTTTGAGGGGATCGTCGAACAGATGCACCGGCTTTACGAGGAGAGCGACAGCGAACTGACGCGCAACCGCATCCGCGGGTACATGAGCCGACGCGACTGCGCCGTCTGCCACGGGGCGCGGCTGCGGCCCGAAATTCTTGCGGTGACGGTGACCGGCGAGATCGGCGGCGCGCAACGTTCCTGCAACATCCGGCAGCTTTGCCAGTTGACGATCCGCGATGCCCGGGCGTTCCTCGAAACGCTCCAGCTCTGGGAACAGGAGCGCGTCATCGTCGCCGAAGTGCTCCGCGAGATCCTTGCCCGCCTCGGGTTTTTGAATGAAGTCGGCCTGAGCTACCTGAACCTCGACCGCGAAAGCGGCACCCTCTCCGGCGGGGAGGCGCAGCGCATCCGGCTGGCGACGCAGATCGGCTCCGGCCTCGCCGGGGTGTTGTATGTGCTTGATGAACCGAGTATCGGCCTCCACCAGCGCGACAACGACCGGCTGATCGGCACCCTGCGACGGCTTCGCGACCTCGGCAACTCGGTCGTCGTTGTCGAGCACGATGAGGATACGATCCGGATGGCCGACCATGTGGTCGACCTCGGGCCGGGAGCCGGGGCGAGGGGAGGGCACCTGATCGCGCAGGGGAGCGTGGAGGAGATCATGGCGACCCCCGGTTCGCTGACCGGCGACTACCTCTCCGGGCGGTTGCAGATCCCGATTCCCAAACGCCGGGTTGCCCCCTCGGGCCGCCGCGAACTGGCGACCGACCGCAGACTCCTTTCCAGCGGCTGGCTTACCCTTACCGAAGCGACCGGGAACAACCTTCAGACGGTCACGGCGTCGTTCCCGCTCGGGTGCCTCACCTGTGTCACCGGCGTTTCCGGAAGCGGAAAATCGACGCTGGTCGACGATACGCTGCGCCGCGCGCTTTTCCGGCATTTCTACCATTCCAAGGATCGCCCGGAGCCGTACCGCGCGCTCCTCGGGCTCGACCAGGTCGACAAGGCGATCGTCATCGACCAGGCGCCGATCGGGCGCACGCCGCGTTCCAACCCGGTCACCTACACCGGGGCGTTCGGCCCGATCCGCGCCCTTTTCGCGCAACTCCCCGCCTCGCGCGTTCGCGGCTACGGGCAGGGGCGTTTCTCCTTCAATGTCAAAGGGGGGCGGTGCGAACATTGCGCGGGGGATGGGATGATCCGGATCGAAATGCACTTTCTGGCCGATGTCTACGTCGAGTGCGAAGTCTGCCGGGGCCGCCGTTACAACCGCGAGACGCTGGAGATTACCTATAAGGGCAAGAACATCGCCGACGTGCTCGAGATGACCGTCGATGAAGCGGTCCGGTTTTTCCGGAATGTCCCGACGGTTTCCGACCGGCTCCGCGCGCTGGACGAGGTCGGGCTCGGCTATGTCCGCCTTGGCCAATCGGGGACGACCCTTTCCGGCGGCGAGGCGCAGCGGGTCAAGCTCGCGGCGGAACTTGCCAAGAAAGCGACGGGCCGGACGGTCTACATCCTCGACGAACCGACCACCGGGCTTCACTTCGCCGACATCCACAAACTTCTGGAGGTCCTGCTCAAGCTGCGGGATAGTGGCAACACGCTGATCGTGATCGAACACAACCTGGAAATGATCAAGTGCGCCGATTGGGTGATCGACATGGGCCCCGAAGGAGGCGAGGGAGGAGGTCGCATCGTCGGGGAAGGGACGCCCGAAACGATCGCCGCGCTCCGCAAAAGCCACACCGGCCATTACCTCGCACGGATGTTGAAAACGCCCGCCGCCTTATGAAAACCGGACGAACCCATCGCGCGGGCCGCAGCACGCTGGCGCTGGCGCTTGCCGCCGCTCTCGCCGCCGCGCCGTGGGCCGGGGCGGCTTCTTCGACGCAGACCGCCGTGGAGAGCGTCCGGGGTCCGCTCCGGGAAGGGCTTGCGGAAGTCGCCATCGTCCGCGCCGACCGGTTGCTGGAGCAATCGCCCGACCCGGCGACACGCAGCGAGGTGGAGATCGCCCGCGCCGAAGCGCTTCTGGCGGCGGGGCGACCCGAGGCCGCGCTGCTTCAGATCACCGGCGCGAAACTCGAAACACAGGCACCGCTTTTGACCGGTCGCATCCATGGGGCGCTCGGCCAATGGGAGGAGGCGCTCGCGGCTTATCGGAGCGCGAACGGAACGACCGGGGCCGCCTTCGGCGAGGCGGAAGCGCTGGCGCACCTCGGTCGCCTGCCCGAAGCAATCGCCGCCGTGGAAAAACAGGGAGACCAGCGCCCTTCCAGCCGGTTGCGCCTCGCGGAGCTTTACCTGCAAAACGGAGCGCTGGAGGCGTGCGAACGGCTGCTTAAATCGATCCGGACCACGCTCCCGTACGAGGAAAACTGGCGTCAATACCTTCTGGGGCGGCAGATGCTCGCCGCCGGGCACCCGGCCTATGCGGTCGACCGGTTTTCGGCGATTTACAATGAAAACGCGAGTGAACAGACCGTTTCCGGGTTGCAGATGGGGGCGTTGCTTGGCCTGAGCGCCGCTTATGAAGCGCTCGAACAGCACGACCTTGCCGACGATCTGCTCGAAACCTTTCTCTGGAGACATCCTGACGCCGGGGCGCAGGCGCTTCTGTTCCGCCGGCTCGACGAACTCTACCGCGCCCAGCGGGAGCCCTCCGTCAGCGTGCTGGAACGAATGGCGCGGCGCGAGCCGTCGCTGCGGGCCGGGTACGCCCATTACTACCTTGCCCGGGAATACGAACGGCGGGGGCAAACCGGCCGCGCGCTGGAGCAACTCGCCGATGACACCCGTTTTTCGGCTCACCCGATCCGCGCCGAAGCGCTGCTCCTCAAGGGGCACCTGCTCACCCTTCAGGGCGATTCGCACGGCGCGCAGGAAGTGCTGGAGGAAGCAATGCGGGCCGCGAAGGACGATACGCTGCGGGCGGAGATCGAAATGGCGACCGCCTCCGCCTACTTCGAAGCCGGGGAATACCTCCTTGCCGCGACCCTCTTCCGCGCCGCCGGGGAGCGCGCGCCGGTCTTCCGCGAACAGGCGATCTTCAACTCCGCGCTTTCGTGGCTCCATCAGGGCAATCACCGCCGGTTCATGGACGATTACGTGGAATTGAGCCGGATCGCTCCCGAAGGTCGTTACCGCCGCGAGCTGCTGCTGGAGGAGGGACTTCTGGAAGCGAGGGAAGGAGAGCCGAAGGCCGAAGAGACCCTCCACCTTTTTTTGCGCGACTTTCCCGACAACCCGAGGGCGGCCGACGCCAACCTCGCCCTGGCTGAACTTCGCTTCGCCGCCAACGACCTGAAAGGGGCGTCGCAATACCGCCGGGCCGTCGGGCAGGCTTCGCCGGAACCCGAAACCCGGCGGCAGTCGGACTACCTGGCCATCTTCATCGCCGACGCCGCCCAGCCGCGCCACGGCGAGCAGAACGAAAAAGTGATCGCCCTCTGCCGCGCTTTTCTCGACGCCTACCCCGAAGCCCCGCAACGGGCGGAGGTGCGGATGAAGCTGGGCGAGGTCTTTTTCCGACAGGGCGATTTTCCCGGCGCGCAATCGCAGTTTGAAGCGCTCGCGCGGGAAGACCCGGCCTCGCCGCTCGCCGGGCGGGCGCTTTTCCTCGCCGGGCAATCGGCCATGAAGAGCATGGACGCGGGGGGGATCGACCGCGCGCTGGTCCTTTTCGAAGAGGTGGCGCAGAAGGAGACGGGCGAACTCCGTTTCGAGGCCCGCCTGCAACAGGCGCTCGCTCAGACGCTGCTGGAACGCCCCGCCGAGGCGATCCTGCTCTACGACACCGTGCTCGAAGCCGCCCCGCCCGACGAAATCCGTTTCGCCGCCTCGGTCGGCAAGGCCGAAAGCCTCGTCCAGCTCGGCAGCGCCGACCCGAAACAACTCGAAGCCGCCCTCGCGCTCTACGAACAGCTCGCACAGGAGTTTGAGGGCGACCTCCTGCGGCGCAACCAGGCTTCCTGCCAGAAGGCCCGCCTGCTCGAACGGCTCGAGCGCCCTGAAGAGGCGCTGGCGGCGTACTACGATGTCCTGGAAAAAGGAGCCTCGCAGCCGGAGGAATATTTCTGGTTCTACAAGGCCGGGTTTGACGCGGCACGGCTCTGCGAAGCGCGCCGGCAATGGAAGAGCGCCATCGCCATCTACTCCAAAATGGGGGCGCTGGAAGGCCCCCGCTCCGAAGAAGCCCGCACCCGGCTCAAGAAACTCCGCCTGGAGCATTTTATCTGGGAGTAGCACCCTTCTTCCTGCTTCCACCTCCAACCCCACGGCTTGTTTTTCACCACATTCCCATTTGCGCCGACCAAAAAAAGAGCCTTTCTTTTTTTTCCGTGAATCCCTTTAACTGAAAGGTGCGGCCCCCACCTGTAGGGGGGCATGCTTTTCCGATCCATCTACCATGTCATTAACGCCACATACCAAGCTTTTCATCCCCGGCCCCGTCGAAGTATCGCAGAAGACGTTCGAAGCGCTCTGCAAGCCGATGATCGGCCACCGCAGCAACGACTTCAAGAAGCTCTATGGTGGGATGCAGCCGCGGCTCCAGCAGCTTTTCGGCACCGGGCAGCCGGTCTTCCTCTCGACCTCCTCCGCCTGGGGGGTCATGGAGGGGGCGATCCGCAACCTTGTTGCCAAAAAGGTGCTCAACTGCATGAACGGTGCGTTTTCCGACAAATGGATGGATGTCTCCCGGCGTTGCGGCAAGCAGGCCGAAGGGTTGCAGGTCGACTGGGGGTGCCCCATCCTCCCCGAAGCGCTCGACGCCAAGCTCGCCACCGGCGAGTACGATGTGGTGACCCTCATTCACAACGAAACCTCCACCGGCGTCATGAATCCGCTCAAGGCGTTGTGCGAAGTGGTGGCGCGCTACCCGGATGTCCTGCTCGTGGTCGACACCGTTTCGTCGTTCTCGGTCGTCCCGATCGACATGGACGCGCTCGGCATCGACGTCCTCCTGACCGGCAGCCAGAAGGCGCTCGCGCTGCCGCCGGGCCTCGCGCTCTTTTCCGTCTCGGAACGGGCCTTCGAACGGGCGGCCACGCTGAACGATCGCGGGTACTACTTTGATTTCCTCGAATTCAAGAAAAACCAGGCCAGCGACATGACGCCGAGCACGCCGGCCATCCCCCATATCTACGCGCTCGCCTCCAAGCTCGACGACATCTTCGCTGAAGGGGTGGAAAACCGTTACGCCCGCCATGCCCGGCTCAACGCGCTGGTCCACGCCTGGGTCAACCGCAACGGGTTCGAGTTTTTCGCTCCCGAAGGATACCGCTCCCTTTCGCTCACCTGCGTCAAGAATAACCGGGAGATCGACGTCCCCGCGCTCAACAACCGGCTCAAGGAGCGCTACCACGCGGTCATCGACGGCGGCTACGGCAAGATCAAGGGGCAGACCTTCCGCATCTCCAACATGGGCGACGAAACCGACGAGACGATTTCAACGCTTCTCGGGTGGCTCGACGACTGCCTGGAGTAAGACGCCCCCGGGGTGGAGCGGGGGGAAACGAGTGAAAATCATGGCTTGCCAAACGGCTTGGAAGCGGACACGATACGCCTCGCTTTGAAGCCTTTTCACACCCCCCGCCTTCGGAACATCATCCCCGAAACCGTCCGGGAAATCATCCGAAATTAACTCCCCCGAAGTGTATGCTCCACGCTGACGCCCGGTTCCGGACGCCGCCCTCCACGCCTGCGCCTTTCCCGCCTGATCATGGCCCGGCCATTTTGATCGGAGCGTGGCATTCTCCCTGCTGCATTACTCCGGTTTCTTATGCTCCTCCACCTGTTTGCGCACGCTTTTTACCCGATTGATAGAAGCCGTTTGTTTGCCTGACCGATTTGACAAGTCCTTTTCCTTCCCATGCCTATTTCTGATTTACGAGCCTGGACGCGGCGTAGCGCCGTCACGACAACGATCTGCCTGGGGTCCATCCTGGCGGCCACCCTCCTGCCATTGAAGGCGGACACCCTTCGGCTTCACTCCGGTGAAGAATATGAAGGCACCGTGATTCGTGAAAGTGACACCGAAGTCGTCTTCGAACATGTCGTCGGCAATGGCATCATCGACCAGCAGGTCTTTCCGCGCGAAGAGGTCAAGAATATTTCCAAGGTCTCCAGGGACGAGCGCTCCTACGAACGCATCCGGGGGTACAAGCCGGGGCCCGACTCGTTCACGCCGCAGCAGTACGAGCACCTGATGAACGGCATCCGGGCCTTCATCGGCCGGTTCCCGAACAGCCCCCACATCAAGGAAGCCAAGGAGAACCTCGAAGCGTTGCGCGCCGAAAAAGCGAAGGCCGCCGAAGGGTTGGTCAAGTGGAGAGGGAAGTGGCACACCGCCGAGGAGGCCGCCGTCCACCAATACCAGATCTCCGCCCATCGCCTTTACATGCGGATGAAGGAACTCGCCCGGCGCGACGCGGTCAAGGCGCTCAACACCTTTGACCAGATCGAGAAAAACTACCCGAATTCCCGCGCCTTCCCCGAAGCGGCGGAACTCGCCCTGAGCCTGATCCCCGCCCTGAGCGCCCAGGCGGAGCGGGCGCTTCCCGCGCTCAAACTCAAGGAACAACGTTTTCAGGAAGGGATCGTGCTGCTGACCGAGCCCAAGAAGAGCCAGGTGCTCAACGCCCGGACCAAGGAAAACGCCGCCGCTGAAGCCGCCTTTGCCGCCGCCGGTTCCAGCAAATGGAAACCGCTGCTGCCCAACCTCGAAAAAAGCATCACCTCCGTCAAGGCAACCTGCGACACCGAACTGGTGCGCCTGAAAGCGCTTCCGATCGACCAGTTGAAGGCGAGCATCGTCAATGCCGACGAAGCGTCCAGGGAAGTCGCGGCCAAAAATCTCGAAAAGGCCGAGGCCAGGCTCGAGGAAGCGCGGGAACAATGGGCCAACAACGAACTCCTGAGCCGTCTCGATACCGATGTCGCTTCACTCAAGGAGGAATTGAAACCGCCAGCCCCGCCGGAAGAGTCCAAAGGGAAGGGCAAAAAGGGTAAAGGCAGGGAGAAGGCTTCTCCCGCCACCAAGGCTGACAAGAAGAGCGACTCCAACGACGCCGGAAAGGCTGCCGAAAAGAAGGCCTGAAGGAGCCGTTGAAGCCTCGTTTGCGGGAGGGAGACAAAAAAGCCGGGGGATGAGACGACTCCCTGTGCCCTCGATCACTTAAAAAAGGTCCGGCAAAATGGCGGTATGAGACGGGCGGGAGCGGGGAGCGGGTCAGGGACGTTTTTTTCATAGTCTCCGCTTGGCAAAAGGCCCCCAACAGATAGAAAGTGGGGATATGTCCCGTCTGGCCACCATTGAACGTCACACGGCTGAAACCCGCATCCGTCTTCAACTTGCGATTGACGGAAGCGGCAAAAGCGCCGTGGCCACCAAGATTCCTTTTTTTGACCACATGCTGACGCTTTTTGCGCGGCATGGGCTCTTTGATCTCGAACTGGAGGCCGACGGCGATATCGAGGTCGATTTTCACCACACCGTGGAGGATGTCGGCATCTGCCTGGGCAAGGCGTTTGCGCAGGCTCTCGGCGACAAGCGGGGGCTGCGCCGTTACGGCCACGCCTACCTGCCGATGGACGAAACGCTCTGCCGGGTGGTGATCGACTTCAGCGGCCGCCCGTTCCTGGAATACCGCGCGCCGGAACGGGTCGACGCCATCGGCCTTTTCCCGTTCCAGTTGGTGGAGGAATTTTTTCGCGGGTTCGCCGTCCAGGCCGGGACCAATCTCCATGCCGAGATCCTCTACGGACGCGACGCCCACCACATGGCCGAAGCGCTCTTCAAGGGCCTCGCCCGCGCCGCCGACCAGGCATGCCAGATTGACCCCCGCGTCGAAGGCATCCCAAGCACCAAAGGAGTTTTATAACCGTGCTGGCACTCATTGATTACGGAAGCGGAAACGTCCGGAGCGTCTTCAAGGCGCTGGAACATGTCGGGGCGGAAGTCGCCTTTGTCAGCAACCGGGAGGAATTGGCGAAAGCGGATGCCGTGGTCCTTCCCGGCGTCGGCGCGTTTGAGGATTGCGTCGCCAACCTCCACCAGCGCGGTTTGTGGGAACCGCTGGCCGAATGGCTGGAGCAGGGAAAACCGTTCCTCGGGATCTGCGTCGGCTACCAGCTTCTTTTTGAAACGAGCGAGGAAGCGCCGCCGACCACCCGCGGCTTCGGCTTTTTCAAGGGGAGTGTCCGCCGTTTTTCAACGCCCGGCCTCAAGGTCCCGCAGATCGGGTGGAACGCCCTGACCCTCGACCAGCCCGACCACCCGCTCTGGGCGGGGCTGCCGGAAAACCCGCACGTCTTTTTCGTCCACTCGTTTTTCGCGCCGCCGCTGGCATCGGGAGAGACGACCGCCTCTTCCGTCTATGGCGAGCCGTTCGCGGCGAGCGCCGCCCGTGGCGCAGTGGCCGGGGTCCAGTTTCACCCCGAAAAGAGCCAGAACGTCGGGCTCGCCATCCTGCGCAATTTCGTCAACACCCTCGCTCCTTCCGGGAGTGGGACAAAATAAGTCTCTTATCCATGATTTTGCTTCCAGCCATCGACCTGATGGACGGCCAGGTGGTCCGTCTCCGTCAGGGAAAAGCCTCTGAAAAAACCGTCTACTCCGATGACCCTGCGGCCTTTGCCAAAAAATGGGTCGAGGAAGGGGGCGACTACCTCCATATCGTCGATCTCGACGCCGCCTTCACCGGCATTTCGCGCAATCTCGACGCAGTGGAAGCGATCTGCCGCCACGCGGGCATCCCGTGCGAGCTGGGCGGAGGCATGCGGAGCGAGGAGGCGATCGCACGCGCGTTTGAACTGGGGGTCTCCCGTGTGGTGATCGGCACCCGCGCTGCGGAGTCGATCGATTTCGTGGCGGCGATGGTCCAAAAATTCGGCGGCGAACGGATCGCCGTCGGGATCGACGCGCGCAACGGCGAAGTCTCCGTAAAAGGGTGGACGGAAGGCTCGGGCGTCAAGGCGCGCGACCTCGCCCTCGCGGTCGAAGCCGCCGGAGCCGGGACGATCATCTACACCGACATCGCCACCGACGGGATGCTCGAAGGGCCGAACTTCGCGGAGATGGAAGCCTTGCTCGGCCTGCTTAAATGCCAACTGATCGCCAGCGGCGGCGTCTCCAGCGCGGAGGATGTCGTCCGCCTCGCAGGGCTTGAAGGGCTCTACGGCACGATCATCGGCAAGGCGCTCTACGACAAGTTGATCGACCTGCCGAAACTGGTCGCCACGCTGGCGGCAAAGAAGGCTTAACCTGATTTTATAAAAAAAATGCGCATTCTCTTTCTCGATTGTTTTTCAGGATTCAGCGGCGGGAAGCTCGTCGGGGCGTTGTGCGACCTCGGGGTCAAACCGTCCGCGCTGGAGTGGGAGCTTTCCAAGCTCGACCTTGGCGACTTTCACCTCCATTTCGACCGTCCGGAGGGGGAGGGGATTCGCTTCGGCATCCACGCCGGGGCCACCCATACCCACGATCAGGATGAGCATGAGCACGAGGCGGGTTGCTGCGGCGGCCATGACCATGAGCACGAGCATGAGCATGAGCATCACCACCACGGCGAAGCGGAAGCTCATGAAGGGTGCTGCGGCGGCCATGAGCACCATCACGAGGTGGAGGAACACGAGCACGAACACGCCGAAGGATGCTGCGGGCATGATCACGATCACGGGCACGAAGCGCACGATCATCACGATCACGATGAACACCACGGCTGCTGCGGCGGCCACGGTGCGCACGGGGAGGAGGAGACCCGCCGGTTGGGCGACCTCCTCGCCCTGCTTGAAGCCAGCGACCTTTCCCCTTTCGTCAAGGAGAAGTCGCTCGCGATTTTCCGCCGCATCGCCGTGGCCCAGGCCAACACCACGAACGGTTCACCCGAAGAAATCGCCTTGAGCCCCGCCGACGCGCTCGCTTCGGTGGCGCAGATCGTCGGTTCGTGCGTCGGGCTGGAGCAGCTCGGGGTGGAACGCGTGCTGGCATCGCCGCTGCGGGGGAGCCAGCTTTCCGCTCTCGTCCCGGTCATCCTTAACGACCAGCCGATCGAACCGACCGGCACGGGCGAACAGACGATCTCCCCCGTCGGCGCAGGCATTCTGGCGGAACTCGCCACCTCGTTCGCCGCCGCTCCTGCATCGCTCGTGGTCGAAAAAACCGGCTATGGCTGGGGGCGCAACAAGGCTTCGGGCAAGCTGGCGGCGATTCTCGGGAGCGGCATGGCCTCTTGACGGGATCGCGGCCCTTCAGGCCGCGGGAGATGGGGCGTGATGTCTACCCAGGGCGTTGCCCTGGGCTGAGGGATAGTGGCCCTTTGGGCCACACGAGATGGGTGATTGGGCTCCAGCATGAAGCCGGGCCAACGGCCCAAAATTCCTCAGCCCGGCCCAACGGGCCGGGTATTCGTCCCACCAAATATCGCGGTCTGAAGGATTGCGATAGGTCGCCCCGTTGGGGCGTAAACGTGATCCCGCACTATGATGTCTCGCAGAAGGCGAACAGGCGGTCGACCCCTCGGGAATTTGCCTCGAATCAGGCCGAACGGCGGCGGAGGTGGAGCCCAAAGCCAATCAGGCCGACACCGACCATCAGAGCCACGCTCGTCGGCTCAGGAATCACCTGATAGCTGCCGAGCAGCAGACCGGTTTCATCATAGCCAACATGAATGGTGCCGGTGTGTCCGCTCGTGGGGAGATAAGCCGCCCAGGAACTCAAATCAAAAACGAGTCCCTCCCCGGTAAAAGCGGGGGAATCAGTAAGGAAATCGATATAAGAGGTATTGGCCCAGTTATAGAGGTTAAACTCACCTTCCAAAGTAGAGAAAGCGTCGAAGGAGACGGTAGCACCGTTGGGAAACAAATCTCCACTTACAGGAAATGACACCTCAACTTCCAGATATGAAGTAAAGAAATTGACCAGAGAAACACCCAAGGCTGTTGAAGTCTCAATGACCAGGTTTTCCGGATTGGCCTGCGTCGAGGAAAAAACCACGTGCGACGGGTCCGAAACATCGACCGTCATGAGCAAGGTTTGAGCATTTACGGAAAGCGCGGATACTCCCAGAAGCGCTGTCGCCAACAAAGTACGGAAAGGAAGGTGTAACATAAGCTTTTTCACTATCGATATTGAGAATGATAATGGCAACGCTTTTTAAGCTTTTTTATCTCCATATCGGGAGAAAAATCAGCGGGTAATCCCGCGCGGCGAGGTTTCGCAGAAGGCGAGCAACTGCCCGATTGCCGGTGTGACTTCCACCGCAGAACGGATCTGCGCGATCGCTTCCTTGAGATGGAGGTTCTTGCGATAGAGGATCTTGTAGGCGTCGCGCAGGGCGCGGATTTCGCCCGCTTCAAAGCCGTTGCGCTCCAGGCCGACCTTGTTGATCCCGCGAATTTCCGCCGGATTGCCGTCCGCAATCGTGAAAGGGGGGACATCCTGGATGATCTTGGTGCATCCGCCGAGCATCGCGAACCGCCCGATGCGACAGAACTGATGGATCGCGGTCAGGCCGCCGACGATGGCGTGATCCTCCACGATGACATGCCCGGCGAGCGTGCCGTTGTTGGAAAAAATCACATCATCCCCGACGATGCAGTCGTGGGCGATATGCGCATACGCCAGAAAATTGCCGCGGTGGCCGATCTTCGTGGCGTCTCCGGGCGAGGTCGCCCGGTGGACCGTCACAAACTCGCGGAAGGTGTTGTCGTCGCCGATCTCCAGATAGGTCGGCTCGGTCTTGTATTTGAGATCCTGCGTCTGCTGGCCAATGGAGCCGTAGGCAAAAAAACGGTTGTTGCGCCCGATGCGCGACGGGCCGCAGAGCGTGACATGGTGTTGCAACCGGCAGCCGTCGCCAAGCACGACACCGGGGCCGATGATACAGTACGGGCCGATTTCGCAATCGCTGCCGATCTCGGCGGCAGGGTCGATGATGGCGGTGGGGTGGATCACGATGCGAGGAAGCCGAACATCATTTCAGCCTGGGAGACGACTTCGCCGTTGACGATGCAGCGACCGCTTGCCTTGGCGATGTTGCGCTTGGATTTGGTCACCTCCACATGGATGAAGAGGGTATCGCCGGGAAGCACCGGTTTTCGGAATTTCACGGCGTCAGCGCTCATGAAATAGCCGATCTTCGCGGTCGTCCCGCCCTGCTGTTTGAGAAAGGCGATGCTGGCGACCTGCGCCATTGCTTCGAGCTGCAACACGCCGGGCATGACCGGGTGGCCGGGGAAGTGCCCCTGAAAGTACGGTTCGTTGATCGTCACCGACTTGACGCCGGTGCATTTGCCCTCCTCGCTGAATTCGACGACCCGGTCGACCATCAGGAACGGGTAGCGGTGGGGCAACACCTGCATGACGTTGTGGATGTCGAGGATCGAGCCGCCCTGTGGGGTGATGGAAGGCGGCACCATGCTCTGGAGCTGCGCCTGTTTTTTGGTGAGAATTTTCGCGAGTTGAGTGTTGGGCCCGTGCCCCGGCTTGACGGCGACGACATGGCCCTTGATCGGCCGCCCGAAGAGCGCGAGATCGCCCACAATGTCGAGGATCTTGTGCCGTGCGAACTCCTCCTTGAACCGCACCGGCTCCTTGCTCAAAACCGCATCGCCCTTGACGACGACGGCGTTTTCCAGGCTCCCGCCCTTGATGAGCCCCTTGTCGAGCAGCGGTTTGACATCTTCGTAATAGACAAAGGTGCGCGCCGGGGCGATCTCGGTCTCGTAAATTTTGGGGGTGATCTCGGTGCTGTAAAACTGGGTGAAACGACCGTCGGGCCCGACGTTGGTGCACGAGACGCGGAACTTGTCGTCGGGGAGGATCATCATCACCGAACCGCCGGAAGTCTCCAGCGCGATCGGTTCGTTGACCTGAAAATAAGCGCGCGGCGCGTCCTGCGCGACGGTCCCCGCTTTTTTGATCAGGGTGACAAAGAGGTTCGCGCTGCCGTCGCCGATCGGCGGCTCGTTGGCGTTCATCTCGATGAGCACGTTGTCCACCCCCAGCCCCGAGAGGGCGGAGAGGACATGCTCGACGGTCTGCACCTTGACGCTTCCCTCGGCCAGCGTCGTGGCCCGTTCCACGGTCTTGACGTTGGCGCAATGGGCGTGAATGACCGGTTCGTCCGGCAGATCGACCCGCTTGAACTTCCGGCCAAAGCCGACCGGGGCGGGGTGAAGGGTCAAAGTCACCTTTTCACCGGTATGAAGCGAGGTGCCTACCAGCGAAACGGAAGAAGCCAGGGTGTGCTGAACGTCGGACATGGAAGGGGGAGGTTGTAACAAGAGGGGAGGCGGAGACGGAAGGTTTTATTTTCCCAAAGTGGTGGGTTATCGCGGCCTTTCAGGCCGCATCGTCTGCTCGACCCTTTACCCAGGGCGTTGCCCTGGGCTGAGGAATGGGCGGCCCTTTGGGCCTGGGGATGTTGCGCAGCGACGCAGGAAGTTGAGTCGAAGATGATGCCCTCCAAGCCGTATGACGTTTGCAGATGATGCATGACTTCACCCCGGAGGGATCATGGCTCCATTGATGCCGAAAACTTCGTGAATGGCGGCCGAGCCTCGCATTGCTTCGGGCCAACGGTCCGGGATTCCTCAGCCCGGGGCAACGCCCCGGGTGGGCGTTCCGCGGAATGATGCGGTCTGAAGGACCGCGATAACCCGATGCCATGGGCAACCCTAAGGCAACGGCGCCTGCCTTTGCCCTTTGAGGAATTTCTCCGCGGCGGCCTGTTCGGCGTCGATCAGCGCGAGGAAGACTTTTTCCAGCCCGCCGGTTTCCTCCGCCTTCTTGCGCAGTTCGTCGGCGGTCCCCCCGGCGATGAGACGACCGCGGTGGATGATGCCGATCCGGTCGGCGATCTCCTCGGCGATGCTCAAGGTGTGCGTGGAGAGAAAGATGGTCGTCCCCTTGCGGCTGCGGTTTTTCAGCTCTTCCTTGACGATCCGGGCATGTTGCGGGTCAAGGCCGACCATCGGTTCGTCGATGATGATGACGCGCGGTTCATGCAGCAGCGCGGAGGCGATCACCAGCCGCTGGCGCGTCCCGTGGCTCAGGTTCTCGGTCAGTTCGTTGCGGTAGTCGTCGAGGTGAAACTGCTCGAAAAGGGCGTCGGTCCCCCTGGCCGCCTCTTTGCGGTCGATCCCGAAGAGGTCGCCGGTAAACTGCATGAACTCCCGCGCGGTCAGCTTGTCGTAGAGGAAGGGAAAGTCGGGCACGTACGCCGTGAGCGATTTGGCCGCCTCCGGGTTTTTCTGCACGTTGTACCCCGCCACCATGCAGTAGCCGAGCGAGGGGCGCAACAACCCCGCCAGCATCTTGATGGTGGTGGTTTTCCCTGCGGCATTGGGACCAAGGAACGCGAAAAACTCGCCCTGCGGGATGTCGAGGTTGAGCTGGTCCACGGCGCGCAGTTCGCCGAAGTGTTTGCAAAGGGTAAACGTCTGGATCACTGGATAAGTTATTCCTGGGGGGCGAGCGTGTAGCCGAAGGCGGTTTTAAGGGAAAGGATCTGGCCAAGCTGGCTGATGTCGGCCTCGACGAGCGTGGTCGACTCCTGCCGCAACTGCACCTTGAAAGCCTGGACCCGTTCCCCGTGAATTTCAATCTGCGCCTGCCGCGTTTCCAGCGACACCCCCGAAGCGCCCGAGCCGCCCTGCATCCCGCTCAAAAGCGCCTGGAGGACCTGCGGGTCGAGCCCGAGTTCGGTGACCAGCGCGGTCAACCCTTCCCGCGTGAGTGGGACGGTCCCCGAATGCGGTTCCATACCGTCCTGGCCGATCGTGTAGACCGCCTCTTTCGCCCGGGGATCAATGTCGAGGTCGATCGCCACCTGCGGAAGCCGTGCGTCGAGATGAATCCGGAACCGGCGGACCTGAAACTCCTGGTTCATCTCGAGCGAACCGTGCCAGTTGAACGGCTGCTGCTCCAGAAAGGGGAGGATCAGGAGCAGGTTGCCGGAGAAATCGACCAGATAGGTCTGGCGCGAATCGAACCGGCGCGGCTGGAGCGTCAACCCGCCGACGGGCCGGTTCCCCTGATAGATGGAGAGGTCCGACATCTGTTCATGGGTGAAGACCTGCTTGCCGACGTGTTCGATCGGGATCGAAAGGATGGCGCTCCCCCCCGGGCTGACCCAGAGCCTCAAAAGGGCTCCGTTCATGAAAAGCCAGAACGTGCAGACGCCGATAATCAGCATGCGGATGAACATGGGGCAGGTCTTGGGGAGAAGCGAAGCGGAAGGGCGGAATCAGCAGCCGGCGATGGCGGCGGGCGCGCTGTTTTTGCGACGTTCCAGCATGGCGTAGGCGTTGTGGTTGTGGATCGACTCGAAGTTTTCAGCTTCGATCCGGTACCAGGAGATGTTTTCCTCGCGCTCCGAACGGGCGGCGACGTTGCGTACCAGGTCTTCCACGAAGACGGGATTCTGGTACGCCCGTTCGGTGACGACCTTTTCGTCGGGCCGCTTGAGCAGGGAGTAAAGCTCGGAACTGGCGCAGCTCTCGACCAGTTGGACGAGATCCTCGATCCAGATCGGCCGGTGAAAACGGACCGAATAGGTGACCTGCCCGCGCTGGTTGTGCGCGCCGAACTGGCTGATCGCCTTGGAGCAGGGGCAGAGCGTGGTGACCGGGACGATGACGGTGAGGATGAAATCGATCGCGTCGCCGTTGATCGAGGCGGAAAAACGGACGTTGTAGTCCATCATCCCGACGGCCTTGCTGTGCGGGGCGGCCTTTTCCAGAAAGAAGGGGAATTCGAACTCGACGTGCGCTTTTTCGGAATGGAGCTTGCGCTTGAGGTTGAGCAGGATGTCGCGAATGTTGTCGACGTGGAGGATCGGCCCGTGCTCGTTGAGAACCTCGATGAACCGGCTCATGTGCGTCCCCTTGTACTGGTGGGGAAGATCAACCGTCAGGGCAATGGTGGCAACGGTGCTCTGGGTGGCGTGGGCCTTGTCGCGGATGCAGATGGGGTAGCGGAGCGCTTTGACGCCGACCCGGTCGATGGCAATGTTGCGGTGGTCAGGTTCGTTTTGGGTATCTTTGAGTGGTTGAATCGGTTGAGGTTCCATGAGCAGTCGTCTGACGAATACCATATTTTACCCTATCGGCAAAACAACAGATCAATTATCCCAAAAATGGGGGAAGGCTGAAAAAAGGGCGTGTGAGGGCGAACTGGAGGGGCGACCTCCCCGTCGTCCGCCCACGTTGGACCTCGGTTCACCCGTTTTCTCCCGGCGACCTCAAACGCCGCGGCGGGCGCGGAGGCCCGCCATGGCGCTCCCGCGCCAAGGTCAGCAGTTCCCGAGTTGCCGGACGTTGACGAACTGCCCTGTTTCAGTCGATTCCTTCGCCGCAAGGCAGGCGTAGACGCTTTCGATACCGGCGGAAATCGGCGCGCGGGAGGGGGCGTTTTCCCGGACCATGGCAATGAAGTTCTCCGAAAGGGCGGTATCTCCGCCGAAATGGTTGTCGGCCCCCTGCTGTGACATCACATCCTTGAACGGGTTGGTATGGTGGGTGGCGACGATCCGGTTGTCATACCAGTCGAAGCTGATGTTCCCCTTCATGCCGGAAAGCGAAACACCCCGGCGCGGCAGGTTTTTGGAGAAAAAGACCTGGGTGTAGACCCCCTTGACGCCGTTGGCGAACTCCAGCAGTGCGCTTGAGGAGTCTTCGTTCATCCCTTCCTTCGGCGTGCCGATTTCGTCGAGGTAGATTGAGTTCGGGTCGGGGTGAGCGGTTTTCGTCCTGGTATCGCGGTAGACACGGCCCCACGAAGCCATGGCGGCGACGCGGGTGATCGGCGCGCCGACCAGGTAGGAGAGGTAATCGAAATCGTGCGTCGCCTTCTGGAGAAAGAGCCCCTGCGTCACCGAATAATCGCGGTGCCAGGTATCGAAATAGACGTTGCCGTAGCTGACGTAGTTGACGGCCAGCAGGTGTTCGAGCCGGCCGATGGTGCCCCCTTCCAGCAACGTTTTGGTCCGTTCGCAGAGGGTGGAGACGCGCAGGGGAAAGCTGACGAGCACGGGGCAGCGCGACGAGGCGAACGCCTGCTCGAGCGCCATCGCCTGTTCCATGGAGTTGGAGACCGGTTTTTCGAGGAAGAGCGGGATGGAGTGGCGCGAGGCTTCGATGGCGTAGCGCGTATGGCTGTCGCACCGGGTGCCGATCGCGAGCGCGTCGGGGCGGCACTCGGCGACCAGTTCATCGACCGAGCGGCAGAGCTTGATCTCGGCCCGCTCTTCTTCCGTGAGGTGGTTTTTGGAGTTTTCGGGATGGTCATCGACCAGGCCGACGACCCGGAGTTCCGGAGCGGCCTTGCGAAGATCCCGGACGATGTTGTTCATGCGACGGCCCAGGCCGACAATGGCGAGTTTCATAAATTTTTCAGGGAAGCGGTGGGTTTTGATGGAGACGTTTGGCGTAGCCCCGGGGGGAGCATCCGTAGGCATTCTTGAAAGCCCGCGAAAAACTGAAGAGCGAGGAGAACCCGGCCCGGGCGGCGATGTCGGCGATGGTGGTCCCTTCCTTTTCCTCCTGAAGCAGCCGGGCGGCGACTGAAAGGCGCGATTCGCGGATGTAACGCCCGAGGCTCACGCCGAGCCGGTTGCGGAAGACGCTCCGCACGTGGCTCTCCGAGTAGCCAAGCCCCCGGGCGAGCGTGCCGATCGTGACTGTTTCCGACAGGTGGGCGCGGACGTAGTGGTTGATCTTTTCGAGCAGAAGATCGCGCGCCTGGTCGGTGGCGTGAATGTTGCGCCGTTCCCTGGCGATCAACGGCGCGCGGAGCATCTCCCTCAAAAACTGCGCCAGCAGCGCGCTTAAAACCACCCCGTCGGGGCCTTCCCCCCCGGGAGGGGCGGGCCGGGTGTATTCCTGCAAAAGCCGTGCGATCAGCGGCGGAGCGCTTTGGGGAAGCCGGCGCGGGCGGTCGCGCAACGGCCGCAGCAGGCGCCGCTCGGCGAGTTCAAAGGTGATGAAAAGCCACTGCATCGGCCCCGGTTCCACGTCCATATAGTGGTGGAACTGGTTGGGGAAGATGAGCGCGGCTTCGCCGGGAGCCAGCTCGTAGCTCGTCTCGCCGATCCGGACCGGGCCGCTCCGTTCGAGCACGATCACCAGCTCGAACCGGTGGTGATAGTTGTCGGTCACCCCTTCCGGCCGGAAAAAATGGGTGTCGGTCTGCCGGAAGAAGAGGATGTTGTCGGGAGCCAGGGAAGCGTGAAGCGTCACCCCCGCGAAGAAATTCGTCGGCCGCTTCAGGCACGCAAGCGCGGCGCGGATGGCGGCTTCCTCGGCTCCCAGCGGGTTCATTGCTTGAGACTGGCGGGGTATTCCCCACGCGCCATTCGCTCGCCGATCGCCTCTGCGGCGAGCGCCCGGTCAGGTTGGTAGGTGACGCCAAACCATTGTTCGCCGCTCCGGAGCACGCGGCAACGGGTCGCCCCCTTGCGGATCAGTTCATCGACGACAAAGGGAATGAAGTATTCCGATTTCGGAACGTTGAGGTTTTCTTCGAGGAAGGCGCGGAAACCGGTTTCCAGATGACCGAAAAGGGAGGCGTCAAAGCCCCAGAGGTTCATCGACGCAATGGAGCGCCCGGAGATCGGGCTCCACGCGCCGTCAGCCCCCTTGGTGCGGCCTTCGCACGGGTCGGCAGGGTCGGGCTCGACCACGGTATGTTCCACGACATCGATCAGGAACCCGTTGTCATCCGCGCGGCAGATCCCCCGGGAAACGCTGCCGTGTTGCGAAAGCGTTTTGACGAGTTCGAAACCGACCATGCAGTAGTCGCCGTTGCGCGCAGGATCGACCAGCGCGTCGTGCAGGACGCGGTACGATTCGCGGCCGTAAAAATCATCGGCATTGATGACGCCGAACGGCCCGTCGAGCACATGGCGCGCGGCGCGGATGGCGTGCGCGGTTCCCCACGGCTTGGTCCGCCCTTCGGGCAGCGCGAAGCCTTCCGGAAGGTCGTCGAGATTCTGGTGGACGTAGACGAACTCGATCCCGTCCCCGAGTGTGCGGGCAAAATGTTCGCGCATCGGTTCCTCCAGTTCCGGGGCGACGATCAGGACGATCTTGCGGAAGCCCGCGCGGAGCGCGTCGTAGATGGAGTAGTCGATGATGATCTCGCCACGGGGACCGATCGGGTCAATCTGCTTGAATCCGCCGTAGCGGCTGCCGAGACCGGCCGCGAGGATCAGAAGGGAAGGGGATGATGTCATGCGAACACGATTACGGCAGCGGTGCAGGCGAGCAAAGCGCTTTTTTTCACGGTTTCCAGGCGGCGACCCGTTCGTTCATTTCGGCCTCCTGCGCTTCGATGGAAGCAACGAGCGCAAACTGCGAACGGCACCGCTCCAGGTTGTGGCGTTCCCGCTTGATCTTGAAGTAGGTATCGCCGAGCAGGAAGTCGGTCAGGAAACGGATGCCGATCTCCAGCGTGATCAACCGGCCGCTGAAGGCGAGGTGTTCGCGCTCGGTCGGGGTGAGAAAGGGGTGGGCGTTGGTGAGGTAGCCGTCGACGAGCGCCTCAAACATCGGCATCTGCATGGTGACGAGCGAAAGATCGGTCTCATCCTCCGGACGCGGGCAGGTGGCGGTCCGCACCATGTCGCCGAAGTCGTAAAGGGCGAGCCCGGGCATGACGGTGTCGAGGTCGATGACGCAGATCCCTTCCTGCGTTTCGTCGTCGAGCATGACGTTGTTGAGCTTCGTATCGTTGTGGGTGATCCGTTCGGGGATCAGCCCCTCGGCATGTTTTTGGAGCAGCACGCGGGTGACTTCGGCGCGGGCGAGGGCGAAGTCGATTTCGCACCGGGCTTCCTTTGCCCGGCCATGCGGGTCGGCGGCGACGGCGGCTTCCAGCGCTTCCAGGCGCTTGGGAGTATGGTGAAAATCGGGGATCGTTTCGTGGAGCCGTTCGCCGGGGAGGTCGGTCAACTGCCGGGCAAACGCGCCGAACGCTTTTGCGGCTTCAAACGCCTGCCGGGGGTGTTCGATGGCGTCGTAGGTCCGCGCGTTTTCAATGAAGCGGTAGGTGCGCCAGGTGTTCCCCTCCGCATCGACATGGTACGGAAGCCCCTCGCGGGAGCGGATGATGGTGAGCGAGCGGCGTTCGCGGTCGCCCTGCCCGCTTTCGAGCAGTTTCGCCTGCTGGTGCGCGGTGACCCGGGCGATGTTCTCCATGAGCGCCGCCGGGTTCTTGAAAATCAGGTGGTTGATCCGCTGGTGGATGTAGCGGACCGGTACGCCGTTTTCCTGATAGGTGGCGGCGTAGGTGTCGTTGATGTGGCCGCTTCCGTAGGGGAGGGCAGAGAGGTACCGGCCCTCGATCTCAAAGGCGGCGCCGATGGTTTGCACGCAGGTTGGGGTGGACATGGGGTAAAAAAACAGGGCGTCAGCAGAAACCTTCCGGGTTTTTGGATTGCCAGCGCCAGGTGTCGGCGCACATTTCATCGATGGAACGGGTCGCCTTCCAGCCGAGTTCGGTTTCGGCCTTGGAGGGGTCGGCGTAGCAGGCGGCGATGTCGCCGGGGCGGCGTTCGGTGACGCGGTAGGGGATCGTTTTGCCCGACGCGGTTTCAAACGCGCGGATCATCTCCAGCACGCTCTGGCCGCGACCGGTGCCGAGGTTGTAGGTGACGACCCCGGGGTTGGAGGCGAGCTTCTCCAGCGCCCGGACATGCCCTGCGGCGAGGTCGAGGACGTGGATGTAGTCGCGCACGCCGGTGCCGTCCGGGGTGGGGTAGTCGTCGCCATAGACCGAAAGCCGCTCCAGCTTGCCGACGGCGACCTGGGCGATGTACGGCACGAGATTGTTCGGGATGCCGCTCGGATCTTCGCCGATCAACCCGCTCGGGTGAGCCCCCACCGGGTTGAAATAACGGAGCAGCGCGATGTTGAACGCCGGGTTGGCGACATGGAGGTCGCGCAGGATTTCTTCGAGGAAAAGCTTGGTCCGCCCATACGGGTTGGTCGCCGAGAGGGGGAAATCCTCCCGGATCGGCACGCTCGCCGGGTCGCCGTAGACGGTGGCCGAGGAACTGAAAACGAGATTGTGGCAACCGGCCGCCGCCATCACTTCGCACAGCAGGAGGGTCCCGGTCAGGTTGTTGTGGTAATAGCGCAGGGGGATCGAGACCGATTCGCCGACGGCCTTCAACCCGGCGAAATGGATCACGGCATCGACCGGCCCATCCCGGAAGACCGCTTCGAGCGCGGGGCGGTCGAGCAGGTCGACCCGGTGGAAGGCCACCTTGCGTCCGGAAATCGCCTCCACCCGCCGCAGCGCCTCCTCCTTGCTGTTGAGGAGGTTGTCGACGACGACCACTTCGTAACCTGCGGAGAGGAGTTCCAGCACGGTGTGCGAGCCGATATATCCGGCTCCGCCGGTGACAACGATTTTTTTCATGAGCAACGCGAGCCACCCTTGCGTTTTCCGTTTCCGACGGCAAGCCAAAAGATCGCTTTTGTTAAAAAAGTGCGATCTCATAACAGATGCGATGGTACGCGTTCCCGAAAGATCGCGGAAGGTTAAGTTGTCGCTTCCGGCCGATTCTGGTAGACCAAGGGAGAAAGGCTCTTTTTTCTTAAAGTTTACCCTCTTTTTTTCATGGAAGTCATCATCACCTCCGATCCCGAAAGCGGCGCGAAGACCGGCGCGCGTTTCATCGAGAAGCTTGTTCGCACGAAACCGGCGGCGACGCTGGGGCTCGCCACCGGAAGCACGCCGCTCGGGCTCTATCGCGAACTGATCCGCCTGCACCGGGAGGCGGGGCTCGATTTTTCGGGAGTGACGACGTTCAACCTTGATGAATATGTCGGCCTCGGGGCCGATCACCCGGCTTCCTACCACCACTTCATGCACGAGGAGCTTTTCCGGCACCTGAACATCCCGCCCGGGCAGATCCACATCCCCGATGGGACCGCGGGCGACATTCCCGCCTATTGCCGCAAGTATGAGGAGACGATCCGCGCGGCGGGAGGGATCGACCTGCAACTTCTCGGCATCGGCCACGACGGGCATATCGGATTTAACGAACCGATTTCCTCGCTCGCCTCGCGCACCCGGCTCAAGACCTTGACGCAGGGGACGATCGACGCCAACCAGCGCTTTTTCTCGAGCCCCGGGGAGGTGCCGCGCCATGTCATCACCATGGGAGTCGGTACGATCATGGAAGCCCATGTCTGCCTGCTGCTCGCTTTCGGCGAAGCCAAGGCCGACGCGGTGGCCGCGATGGTCGAAGGGCCGCTGACCGCGAACGTTCCCGCTTCGGCGTTGCAGATGCACCCGCACACAACGGTGATCGCGGACGAAGCCGCCGCCAAAAAACTGCGCCGGGCCGACTATTACCGCTTTGTCGAGGCGAACAAACCGGCCTTCCAACGCGATGCAACCTTTGCGCTTCGAAGTTGATGGAAGCGGACGACCCATCATCCATGTCTTCGGGAGAACATCATAAAAAGCTCGTCGGGGTCGGCCTCGGCGCGGGGCTGCTCGGGGCGATTTTCTTTGCCCTCAAGTACGCCATCCGCCCGGCGGGCAAATCGCCGCTGCCCGACACGATCTCTCCGGCGATCTTCACCACCAAGGTGCAGCACACCAGCCTCGGCCACCTCATTTACCATGAGGCGGGCCAGGGGCAGCCGCTCATCTTCATCCACAGCGTCTGCATGGGGGGCTCCTCCTACGAGTGGTCAAAGGTCTACCCGTCGTTCATCAAACGTTTTCGTGTCCTCGCGCCCGACCTGATCGGCTTTGGCGAATCGCAGCGGCCCGATGCGCAGCGAAGCGCGTCGGATTACGTCCGGATGCTGGCGGAACTGATCCGCGCCACCTGCTGGGGAGAGTCGCCGATCGTCGTCGCCAGCGGACTCGGGGCCGGTTTCTGCATTCAGCTCGCCAGCCAGCACCCCGACCTGGTCTCGCGGCTGATCCTTCACATGCCGACGGGCGGGAACAACTTCGGCTTCGCGCGCCTGCGCCGGAGCACCCGGCTTGCGGCGCGGCTGCCGTTGCTCCAGCGCTTCCTCTACCGCAACTACCAGTCGAGCCGGGCGGCGATCCGCGAATGGCTTACCACGGGCGGTTTTGTCGATCCCTCGCGCGTGACCGAAGAGATGCTCGATGTCTTCACCACCTGCGCGCAGCAGAACGGAGCCGAGTACGCGATCCGCAATTTCCACGCCGGCCGCCTCAACTTCAAGCCGGAGGCGCGGATGAAGTCGCTCCTGATGCCGGTCACCTTTTTCTGGGGGAGCGTCCCCGGGTTCCCGTCGCTGGAGGAGGGGAGGCGGCTCCATTCGCTCGCGCGGCACGGGAGTTTCGTCGTCCTGCCGCAGGTCGGGGCGCTCGCCGCGCTGGAAAACCCCAAGGCGATGATCGAAGCGCTGGAAGAGGAGCTGGACGGGGAACTGCGGGTGGTGAAGTAGGGCGTGTTTACGAATTTTGAAGGATGAATAAAAGAACGATTTTTGAGGCAAAAATGGGGCTTTCGAGGAAGGCCGAATCGAGATTCGGACGCCTGAGAAAACCCATTTTGGGCCAAAAAGCGGCTTTTAGTCGCCTCTCACTTAAATTCGTAAACACGCCCTAGGGCGGGGAGCGCTCTCTTTGACCGTTTTCTGTACAAAAGGCGGGGGAAATACAGAAACGCGACGGGGTAAAGTCCGGGTACGGTTTAAAAAGCTTTACTTCGGCCTTAACGTTCTGTTAAACATGCCGTCTTCATGATCTCCAAATTGAGTTTGAAGACCACCGTTCTTGCCCCCCTGTCCGCTTTTCTGCCCTCTCTCCTTGCGGGTTGTCTTGTGTTGGCGACCGCTCTTCCGGTCGCTGCGGAGGTCTCTTCGTCCGCCCGTTCGCGCTACCGCAGCGGCTCCGACTTCAACAGCTACGCCGAGAAATTGCGGGAAAGCGCGCTCCTGAAAATGGAGCCGAGGGTCCAGGTCCGCACTTCGGGGCGGAGCCTCCAGTTTCCCGGCAACTCCCGGCGCAGCCACGCGGGGCGCTACCCGTGGAAGAGCAATATCGTCACCACCGTTTTCTGGGTCGGCGAACGCCCGACGGCGCGCAACCCCACCCCCAACCATGCCAGTTCGTGGGATATGCGGTGGGCGTCGAACTTCGGCGGTTACGACAACCCCGACCCGAAGGCGCGCCGCGGTTACCTCCCCGCCGGGTTCATTCCCCGCCAGAATCCGTTCTACATCGCCCTTCCTTACAACGACGTGACCCGTGGCACGACCAAGCCGGAAGCCCGGTTTGTCATCCCATGGTTCAAGCAGGCGTTTGAACGCCCGGGCAAATCGGTCTGCCGGAGCCGGTGGATCGCCATCCGTCACCGGGGTCGCGTCGCCTACGCGCAGTGGGAGGATTGCGGACCGTTCCGCACCGACCATTGGCAGTATGTTTTCGGCAACGAACGGCCCAAGCCGAACCTCAACCAGGGGGCGGGGCTCGATGTCTCCCCGGCGGTGCGCGATTACCTCGGGATGGCCAACAAGGACGTTTGCGACTGGAAGTTTGTCGAGTTCTCCGAAGTTCCCTTCGGACCGTGGTCGCGCTACGGCGATAACAACACGTTTGTCCAGAACGCACGCCAGTCGCAGGAACGGGTCGCCAACCGGAACGGGCGGCGCTGATCCGGGAGGTCCGCCCTCCAAATCATCCGCCAAGGTCGCTTGCGTTTCAGGGAAAACGCCGTTCCATCAAGGCTGCCGTTTTTTGAGTTCCTCCCTGATCTGCCTGAGTTCGGTGTGGCATTTCTTTGCCCAATATTGAGCCGAATAAGCGCAAGCCAACAACAAAAGTCCGAGCAGGCCGGTCGTGACATCCATGGCGCGTTGTTAACAGGCGTCCGAAGGAAAAAACAGGACATTTTTTGAACAACCGGCACTCCTGCTTGTCGAAAACGCACCGCCCCTGAAAAAAGGACGGCTTTTTCTTCGGGAAGAACTTCTTCTTCCCTTCCCAATCAACAAGCATGATTAACGTTCGAAAGATCAGAAAACATTTCGGACCGAAAATCGCCGTCGATGGTGTTTCATTTTCGGTCGAAAAAGGTGAGGTGCTCGGTTTCCTCGGTCCCAACGGAGCGGGAAAATCGACCACGATGCGGATGATTACCGGGTTCATCCCGCCGAGCGAGGGCACGATCACGGTCGGCGGGTTTGACGTGGTGGCGGAGCCGATCGCCGCGCGGCAGTTGATCGGTTACCTGCCTGAAAACGCCCCTTCCTACGCCGACATGACCGTACTCGCCTTCCTCGGTTTCTGCGCCGAGATGCGCGGCATGCGCGGCGACCGGAAGAAACGGGCGGTGCGCCGGGTGGTCGAAGCCTGCTTTCTGGAGCCGGTGATCCATCAGACGATCGAAACGCTCTCCAAGGGGTATCGGCACCGGACCTGTTTCGCCCAGTCGATCATCCACGACCCGGAGGTGCTGATCCTCGACGAACCGACCGACGGGCTCGACCCGAACCAGAAACACGAAGTCCGCACCCTCATCCGCACGATGGGGCAACGCAAGGCGATCATCTTTTCAACCCACATCCTCGAGGAAGTGGAGGCGGTCTGCTCCCGGGCGATCATCATCGACCATGGGCGGGTGGTCGCCAACGGCACCCCGGCCGATCTCAAACAACGTTCCACCCAGGCGGGCGCGGTGACGCTCCGCCTTCGCCCGCGGGACGAGGCGCTCGCCCCCGAAGGGGTGCTCCGGAAGATCGAGGGCCTGCGCGGCATTGAAACGGCCCTTCTGCTCGGCGAAAAACCGCTGACCATCCGCATCACGCCGGAGTTGAAAAAACCGGACGCCGGCGGGGCCGAAATGGCCCGTGCGCTCTACGCGCTCGCCGTGGCCGAAAAGTGGGATCTCGAGGAGTTGCATACCGAGGAAGGGCGGCTCGATGAAGTCTTCCGCAGCATCACCCTGGGCGACCATGCCCCCGCTACCGAAACCCGGAAGGAGGCTGCCTGAACATGAAGCCAAAATCTGCGGTTCTGACCATTGCGCGCCGGGAAATCGCCGGGTTTTTCGGCTCGCCGGTCGCTTATGTTTTCATTGTCATTTTCCTCCTGCTTTCCGGTTTTTTCACCTTCATGGCAGGGGGATGGTTTGAAGCGGGGGAGGCGCGGCTCGACGGCTTTTTCCTCTGGCACCCGTGGCTCTACCTCTTCCTCGTTCCCGCGATCGGGATGCGGATGTGGTCCGAGGAGCGGCGGATGGGGACGATCGAACTGCTTCTGACCATGCCGGTCACCCCGTGGCAGGCGATCACCGGGAAATTCCTCGCCGCCTGGGCGGTGCTCGGGCTGGCGCTTTTGCTGACCTTCCCGATGATCGTGACGGTCAACTACCTCGGCCATCCCGACAACGGCGTCATCTTCGCCGGTTACGTCGGCAGCTTCCTCCTGGCCGGGTCGTACCTGGCGATCACGGCGATGACCTCCGCCATGACCCGCAACCAGGTGGTCAGCTTCATCCTTTCGGTGATGATCTGCCTCTTTCTGATCCTCGCCGGGTGGCCGCCGGTGACCAACCTGCTCGTCAACTGGGCGAGCCCGTGGCTGGTGGAACTGATCGCCTCCTTCAGCGTGATGACCCACAGCATCGGTCTGCAAAAAGGGGTGCTCGACTCGCGCGACCTCCTCTTTTTCCTCTCGGTCATCGGTTTCTGCCTCTTTACGACCAACCTCATCCTTCGCGCCCATCGCGCCGGGTAACCTCTTCTTTTTCAAAGCATGAAAAAATCAGTGCAAAGCCTCCTCTACTCGACCCTGGGTCTGGTGGCGGTTTTCATGGTCATCGTCGCCGTCAACTATCTCGCGGGACGCGTTCCGAAGCGGATCGACCTGACGGAGGAAAAAGCGTACACCCTTTCCGACGGGACGCGCTCGATCCTCTCGCGGCTTCCGTCGCCGATTCAGATACGCCTTTACGCCACGCGCAACGAAACGATCCCGCCGCAACTCCGCCTCTACGTCCAGCAGGTGGAAGACCTGTTGGAGGAAATCCGGCAGGCTTCCAACGGACGGGTGGAGATCCAGAAGCTCGACCCCGAGCCCGACTCCGAAGCGGAAGATTCCGCGCGGCTCGACGGTGTCGAAGGGCAGGCGCTTCCCAACGGGGAACAGCTTTACCTCGGCTTGAGTGTCAGCCTGCTCGACCACAAGGAAGCGATCCCGTTCCTTTCGCCGGAGCGCGAACGGCTGCTGGAATACGACATCGCCCGGGCGATCTCCCGCGTCATTACGGAGGAAAAACCGGTCGTCGGCGTGATGAGCCCGCTCCCGCTCGCCGGGATGCCCAACGCGCCGATGATGATGATGCAGATGCCGCAGGGCCAGCAGGAACCGTGGGTCTTCTACTCCGAGTTGCAGCGCGACTTTACCGTGCGTGAAATCCCGCTGACCGCCGACTCGATCCCCGAAGAGGTGAAGGTGCTCCTCGTCATCCACCCGCGCGGAATTTCCGAAGCGACGGAGTATGCGCTCGACCAGTTCGTCCTGCGCGGAGGGAAGCTGATCGCCTACCTCGACCCGAGTGCGGTGACCGACGAAGCACAGGGGGGCGGCATGCCCGGGAGCCCTTCGGAGGGGTCGAACCTGGAGAAACTCCTCTCCGCCTGGGGAATCACCTTCGACAGCACCCAAACCGTGGCCGACATGGAGTACATCGCCCGCACCCAGCGGGGCCGCGCGCCCGGGGTGCTCGCGTTGCAGGAAGGGGCATTTTCCAAGGACGACGTCCTGACGACCGGGACGAGCAATCTTTACATGATCTTCGCCGGGGCCTTCACCGGCACCCCCGCCGAGGGGTTGAAAAAGACGGTCCTGGTCCACTCTTCGGACAACGCCGCGCTGGTCGACCCGATGATGGCGCAGATGGCCCCCGACTCGATCACCAAGAGCTTCAAGCCGACCGGGCAGCCATTTGACCTGGCGATCCGGCTGACCGGGAAGTTCAAGACCGCGTTCCCCGATGGCAAGCCGTCCGACAAGGAGGAAACCGCCGCAGCGGAAGAAAAGAAGGGCGACGCCAAGCCGGATGAAACGAAGAAGGCGACCGCCGAAGCGACGCCGCAGGGGCTCAAGGAATCGACGGCGGAAAACACCGTGCTCCTGATCGGCGACTGCGACCTGTTGCACGATCAGGTGACGGTCATGGAGCAGACCAACCCGTTCACCGGCGGAAAGGTGCTTTATCCCGCCAATGGCAACCTCGCTTTTGTCCAGGCGGCCGTGGAACAACTGGCGGGGGATAGCGACCTGATCGCCGTCCGCAGCCGCGCTTCGCGCGACCGGCCGTTCACCGTCGTGCAGGCAATCGAGGCCAAGGCGGTCGCAGCGTATCAGAACAAGATGATGGAGCTGGAAGGAAGCCTCGCGGAGACCGAAAGCAAGCTCAACGCGCTCCAGCAGGAAAAGGGAGGCGAAAACGGCCAGCGCTTCATCCTCTCGGAGGAACAGCAGAAGGAAGTCGAGCGCTTCCGGGCGACGGAAGTCGACGTACGGCGGCAGCTCAAGGAGGTCCGGCGCGAGTTGCGATCGGAAAGCGACGCCCTGAAAAACCGGGTGCAGTGGATCAACATTGCCCTGATGCCGACCCTCGTCGCCGCCACGGGGCTCGTCCTCGCCGCCTTTCAACGCAAACGTACCGCTGCAAAGTAAGGGAAGGAAACTTTTAAGAACATGAATCGCAAGCAACTTGGAATCGTCCTGGCGCTTCTGGTGATCGTCGGGGGGCTGGGGCTGGTCGTTTATCGTCACAACGCCAAAACGTGGCACGGTGCCGCCGCGCCCAAGGGGGAGCGGGTGCTCGCTCCGTTTGACCTCAACGCCGTCGCGCGGATCACCCTCACGGGGGCGACCGGCTCCGCCACGCTGGAGAAGCGGGAAGGGGAGTGGATCGTCGCCGAACGCGGGTATGCCGCCGATTTTTCGCAGATTCGCGATTTGATCCGGAAGCTCTGGGAGCTTAAACCGCTGCAACAGATGAAGGCCGACGCCTCGCAGTATGCCCGGCTCGAATTGAAAGCGCCCAAGAGCGATGATCCGGAGGGAAGCGCGCTTCAGGTCGTCCTTTCCGACGAAAGCGGGAAGGAACTCGCCACGGTTTTCTTAGGTAAGATTTTTATGAAAAAATCTCCGCAATTTCCTGATAGCGAGGGATTTCCGTCTGGACGTTACGTGATGTCCGGGCATCGGGAGGGGGAGGTGGCGCTGGTTGAGGAAGCGTTCACCTCCGTGAAGGCTTCGCCGGAGGTGTGGCTTGATAAAACGTTCCTCGATCTTTCGAAAATCGAAGCCGTTGAACTGAAAGGAGCCACGCCGGAGCTGACGTGGAAGATGGAGCGCAAGGAGAACGAATGGCATTCCCCGGGTTTGAAGGAGGGCGAGAAGCTGGGAGTCTCCAAGGTGCCGAATTTTGACTCGACGCTGGGCCACCTGAGTTTCACCGACGTGGAACCGGCCGACGCCAAGGCGCCGGAAATCATCCACCGCGTGGAGGTCCGCACCGACGATCACTTCGACTACACCTTCGGGCTCGCGGAACTCAAAGGCGACCGCCAGCCGGTCACTGTCACCGTCTCGGCTGAATTTCCGAAGGAACGGACGCCGGAGAAGGATGAAAAGCCGGAGGATAAGCAGCGGCTCGATGAAGCATTTGCCGCCAAACATAAAGAATTGGAAGCCCGACTGGAGCGGGAGAAGAAACTCGAGGGGCGGGTCTTCCTGGTCAGTTCCGGTACTTTTTCGCCGATGCTCTCTCCGTTGAGTGAGTTTGTGGAAGCGCCGCCGGCTCCGGAGCCATCGCCCGAGGCTTCGCCGTCGGGTGAAACGACTCCACCCGAGGCGACTCCGGACGAAGGGTAGGGGGGCAGGTGCCGGGTGGGCGGCCCGCCGTGGAGTTTGAGGCTGGGGCGAGATCATCCGGCAAAAAAACCGAACCTATTTCCCGAACTGGCTCTCATAAAGACGGCGATACACCCCCTTCTCCCGGGCAAGTAATGCTTCGTGGGTGCCGGTTTCGCTGATCCCGTTTTCCGTGACAACGACGATCCGGTCCGCGCTCCGGATCGTGGCCAGCCGGTGCGCGATGATCAGTGTGGTCCGGCCTTCGGAAAGTTCGGCGAGCGATTTCTGGATGACCGCTTCGGTCGCCGTGTCGAGGGCCGAAGTCGCTTCGTCGAGGATCAGGACCGGCGGATTTTTCAGGAACATGCGCGCAATGGAGAGACGCTGCTTCTGCCCGCCGGAAAGCTTGACGCCGCGTTCGCCGATGAGGGCGTCGAGCCCATCCTCGTGCTGGTGGACCACCCCCTCCAGGTGCGCCCGGCGGACCGCAGTCCAGACTTCTTCCTCCGAAGCGTCGAGATTTCCGTACAGAATGTTTTCCCGCAACGTGCCGCCGAAGAGAAAAACATCCTGCTGGACGATCCCGATCTGCCGGCGCAGCGAACTCAGGCTCATCTGCCGGATGTCGATCCCGTCGATGGTGATCGCCCCTTCGTCGATGTCATAGAATCGGGGGAGGAGGCTGCACAAGGTCGTCTTTCCCGCGCCGGAAGGGCCGACGAACGCGACCGTTTCGCCGGGCGTGATCGTCAGGTCGATCCCCTTGAGCACCGGCTTTCGGGGATCGTAACCGAAGGTCACCCCGCGGTATTCGATCGCGCCGCGCAGTTCGCGGACCTCCATCGCCCCGGGCCGGTCGGCCACCTCCGGCGCGGTGTCCATCAGTTCGAGGTAACGGCCAAACCCGGCGATCCCCTTGGGATAAAGCTCCACGACGGCGTTGATCTTTTCGATCGGACGGAAAAGGACGTTGGTCAAAAGAAGAAAACCGACAAAAGTACCGACCGAGAGGTCGTCATGAAAGACATACCACGCCCCGCAAAGGAGGACAAAAAGGGTGACCAGCCGCATCAGCAGGTGGCTCAAGGAGAGGCTCCATGCCATGATCCGGTAGGCTTCAAGTTTCGCGTGACGAAACTTCCGGTTGTTGACGGCAAAGCGCTTTTTCTCGTGCTCCTCGTTGGCAAATGCCTGCACCACGCGGATGCCGCCGAAGGTATCCTCGACCCGGGCGTTGTAGTCGGCAATGTCGCTATACATCTTGCGGATCGCGCGCGCCATGCGGCGGTTGCAGTAAAGCGCGAGCCAGATCAGGAGCGGCACGGCCAGAAAGGTGAGGATCGCGAGCTTCCAGTGGATGAAAAACATCACCGCGAAAGCGCCGATCAGCGTCATCACGGCGATGAAAACATCCTCCGGCCCGTGGTGGGCGACTTCGCCGATCTCGAAAAGGTCGTTCGACATCCGAGACATCAAATGGCCGGTTTTCTGGTTGTCGAAAAAACGGAACGAAAGCTTCTGGATATGATCGAAAAGCTTGCGCCGCATGTCGGTCTCGATGTTGATCCCGAGTTTGTGCCCCCAGTAGTTGACGGTGAATTGCAGGACGCCGCTCAATAAATAGATGCCGAGCAGGCCGATGCACGCCATGACAATGAGCGACCAGTTGCGGCCCGGAAGAAGCCGGTCGACCACGACGTTGACAAAGACCGGGAAGCCGAGTTCGAGGAGCGCCAGAAAGACGGCGCACGAAAAATCGAGAATGAAGAGCCGCTTGTATGGGAGATAGTACGCCCAGAAACGGCGGAGCATGGAAGTGGAAGGCGGCGACACGGGAAAAGGGTGAACCTATCCCGGAGTCCGGGGAAACTGCAACCTGATGTTCAGCTCCTATTTTGATTTCATGAAATCAAAAATCATTTCCCGGCGTCGGTATCGGTGCGGAAAGGCGAGGCGGGAAGTCCTTCCTTGTTGTAAAGGTTGCCGATCGGGTTCATCGCCCACCCGTAGCGGACGCGCGCCGGTTCCTGAACGGTTTCGCTGGAGACGACCACGGTGTCGCCATCGATCACCGCATCCCCCCAGACAAACGGCCCCTCCTTGCCTGCGATGGCAAAACCGGCGAGCTTTTCGCCCTTCGCCTGCAGGCCGCCGTCCACGTGGTCAAAGCTGAGGCGCGCCTTATTTCCTTCGACGGCCATTCCGGTGAAGATCGGCCCCGAATAGCTCGGCACCGGGAGGTCGTAAACCTTTGCAAAAGCGTTGAGCGCCAGCCGGTGCCCGACATCCTTCTTGTTGTGCGGGTGAATGTCGCCGGGGTTGTCGGCGTCCGCGAGATCGACGGCTGAAGCCATCCCGGTATGGGGAAGCGAGAGCGCCATCAACTGCGCCTCGCGGGCGAGGGGCCACTCCTTTTGCTCGACCGGCTCGGTCTGCGGGGCCTGGTAATTGGCGAGTTGAACGAAAAGGAACGGGAAATCGCCCTGATGCCACCGGGAACGCCAATCCTGGATCATCGCCGGGAAGAGCGTCCGGTAGATGAGGCCGTCTCCAGGATTGCGGCCATTCGATTCCCCCTGATACCAGATGACGCCCCGGATGCCGTAAGGGAGCAGGGGATGAACCATGCCACTATACAGGTTGCCGGGCAGGTGGGAGTGATTCGGCCCGACCGGGGCCAGCGGCTTGCGGGGCGGCTTGCTCCCGTTTGCCTTGGCGGCTTCCTCGGCGGCCTTCCACTCGACGAGCGCGACTTCCCTGTAGTTTTTCTCGGCCTGCGGGAAATTCTCGAGATCCTTGAGCCGCTGCCGGAGGTAAACCGAGAAAGCCGGGTTGGCCTCAAGGGCGGAAAGGCTGGTCCACGCTTGCGCGGGGGTGCCGCCCCAGGAGGAGTGAACCACACCGACGGGCACCTTGAGTTTTTCCCTAAGCTCCCTGGCAAAATAGTAGCCGACCGCGCTGAATTTGCGCGCTGTCTCGGGTGTGGACGCCTGCCACGGACCGCCGCGTAATGCGAGAGAGTCCACCGGTTCGATGACCGCAGTCCTGGCGACGGTAAAGAAGCGCAACATCGGATCAGCCGCTGCGGCCACCGCTTCGGTATCCCGGGTTGCCTGGAGCATAAAGGCCATGTTCGACTGTCCCGAGGCGATCCAGACCTCTCCCACGGCGACATCGTGAACGACCACGAGGTTGTTTCCCTTGACGGTCAGCTCAAACGGACCACCGGCAGGGATCGCGGGAAGATTGACGCGCCATTTCCCCGAGGCGTCCGCCGTTGTTTTTTCCTCACTGCCTTCAAGGGAAACGGTCACGGCTTCGCCGGGATCGGCCTTGCCCCAGACGGGAATCGGCTGTTTCTGCTGAAAAACGGCTCCATCGGAGAAAAGCGGCGAAAGGGTGACATCCGCCAGCAGGGTCGATGAAAACGTTAACGGAAAAGCGGCGGCAAGAGCGAGTGCGAGGGGATCAAGGAAGCGACATTTCATCGTGGAAAATAGGTGCCATACGAAGCAACCCGGAGGCAAGCCGCAATCCGGTCATGGAGAAAGTGTGTGACAGCATTTCCCGCTGTTGAATTTTACATGAGATATATTGTATGATGTTGTCAATAATCCGTTCTGTCCGAGGCTTTTGCACGGGTGTGAATAAGTTGTGAAGAATGGTGAGCGATTCGTGAGCCTCCCCGTCGGCGTGAAAGTTATTCCCAACGTTCTGCGCGGGTTTTTGCCAACGGGCTTGTTCGCGGCGACTTATTGAAACCGTGTGAATGGTTTTCGGACGGGCCTGTAGACGTTCCGTGAAGGCTGCCAAGGGTTCCATCAGTCGCTTTCATGGAGCACGCCGTGTGAAGCCACGTCCAACGCCGCGGTCGGCGCGGAGGCCGACACCCTCCAGTTCCGGCGCGGAAACGCCTTGGGCGGACCTCCGTCCGCCGTGCGTTTGAGGCCCGGGACGCAGGCACACGGGCGTGCGGCGACCACTTCCTCCCGTAGTGTCCATCAATACCGCATTTTTAATACACCTGGAAACCGCCGAAAGGTGTATTACAATACCGACGAAGGCACGGAAATTGAGAATCCCGGTGCTCCGGGCGTTTTACTCCATCAGCAGCGACTCGATTTCGCTCGTGGTCAGCCCCTCCATCAGCGGCTGTTCTTCATTTTCGACGGTGGCGTCGATGATTTCGCGCTTCTTTCTCTGGAGCGAGAGAATCTTTTCCTCCACGGTGCCGCGCGCGATCAGTTTGTAGGCGGTGACGACGTTTTTCTGGCCGATCCGGTGCGCACGGTCGGTCGCCTGCGCCTCCACGGCCGGGTTCCACCACGGGTCAAAGTGGATCACGGTATCGGCGGCGGTCAGGTTCAGCCCGACGCCCCCGGCCTTGAGGCTGATCAGGAAGACGGGCGCCTGTCCGCTCTGGAAACGATCGACCACCTCGCCCCGGTTTTTGGTCTGGCCGTCGAGATAGGCGTACTCCACCCCCTGCGCTTCGAGTTCACGCCGCAGGAGCGAGAGCATGGAGACAAACTGGCTGAAAACGAGCACGCGGTGCCCGCCATCCATCGCTGTCTGGAGCAGTTCCAGGAAAAGCTCCAGCTTGCCGGAAAGCGGCTCCTTCCGACTCCCCTTCCCGCCCGCCGGAGACGGTTCGTTGCCTTTTTCGAGCAGGCGAAGGTCGCACGCCGCCTGCCGCAGCCGCAGGAGCGCGGTCAACATCAGCATATGGGCGCGTCCGGCTTCCTTGAGCCCGTGCGCCTCCTCCACCTTGGCGCGCGCCCCCGCCAGCAGCGCGGCGTAGACTTCCCTTTGCCGCGTGTTGAGTTCGCAGTAGGCCACCTGCTCGATTTTGCCGGGAAGGTCGGTCGCCACCTCCTGTTTGCGGCGGCGGAGCAGGAACGGCCTCAGGCGGCGCGATAGCCGCCCGAGCGCTTCCTTCGATTGATGGCGCGCGATCGGGATCTCGTACCGCTCGCGGAAGTCGTCCCGATCGCCGAGATAACCCGGCATGACGAAATTCATCAGCGACCAGATGTCGCGCACCGAGTTTTCCACCGGCGTACCGGTCAGGATGAATTTGCGCTGCGCGCGGAGGATCGCCGCCGACTGCGCATTCTGCGTGTCGGGGTTTTTGATATGCTGGGCCTCGTCCAGAATGACGGTGTTGAACCCGATCCCCCGGTATTTCTCCGCGTCGCGCCGCAGGAGCGGGTAACTGGTCAGGACGAGATCGGCCTCGTGAATTCCGGAAAAGAGTTTCCCCCGCCCCGGGCCTTCGATTACCAGCAACCGGCGTTCAGACGTGAATTGTTCGACCTCCCGCTGCCAGTTGAAAAGGAGCGACGAAGGGCAGACCACGAGCGACGGCCCGGGCTGTGTGCGCAGGTAGGCGAGCGCCTGCAACGTCTTGCCAAGCCCCATGTCGTCCGCCAGGATGCCGCCGAGGCCGTTTCCTCCCAGGAAACACAACCACGAAACCCCCTCCTTCTGGTAATGGCGCAGGACCGGCTCGAGATCGCCAAGCGCCACCGGCTCCATCTTCTGCGTCCCGCCCTGCCGCTGCGCCCAATGACGCCACGACGCGGGGGCCCGCAGGTCGAACCCGGCCTCCGCCACGCTTGAGGCAAGATAGGCGGCCTGCGCCTGGCCGATCCGGTAACGCCCCGGTTGCTGCTGTTGCGGGTTGCAATCGCGCAGGACGGTCTTGAAATCGTCCAACATTCCCGCGTTGAGAAGCGCCACCTTTCCGTTCTTGAGCCGGACATGGTTCTGCCCCATTTGCAGGAAGCGCTGCACATCCGCCGCTGAAAACCGTTCGCCGCTTGATGCGGTGAGGTCAAACTCCAGGTCAAACCACGACTCCCCGGAACCGCTGATCTCCACGCGCGGCGTGATCCGCTCCATCCCTTCGGTGATCCGGCCAAAACGGGTCCCGAGCTTCACCTCCCATTCCCGTTCCAGTTGCGGGTATTCCCCCGCGAAAAAGCTCAGGATGGCCCGCTCGCCCTTGAGCACGAACTGGCCGCTCCCATCCGGACCGGTGAAGCCGCAACGGGTCAGACGGCCAAGCGCCTCCCGTTCGGCTTCCAGATGCCGGCACAGGATGCGCGACGGGTCCGCCGGATCGGGGAACGCCCAGTTTTCCGAAGGGCTGGTCAACCCGACGGTGACGGTGCTTCGCGAATAGATCCGCTGGAGGCGGGCGGTGAGATGGTTCAGAGAACCTTCCAGATAGAGGGAGAAGCGCCCCTCCTCCGGCACGAGCCGGGGAAGATCGCCGCCGACGGCGTTGCCGCTGACTTCGAAAAAGGAGCCGATCAGCGGCAGTTCGTTGGCCAGAAAGGGAGCCGCCTGTTCCGCAGGCAGGGTGATGTCGCGCCGCAGAAGGTCGAAGTACGCCACCGGAAGCCCGGGAGCGACGGCGGCAAAGGTGGTCCCGGTGATCGCCCACGCCTTCTGTGCGGCGATCAACAGACGGGTATCCGCGTTCCATGCCACGTGGAGGAGCAGCCGCCCGAGCGGATCGCTCTTCGCCTCCAGCGGCGGCCGGAGCGGTTTGGCTGAAAAATGAACCGCGGTCGAACGGCCGAGCGTCACCCGCGGGTGCCCCTGCAAACCGTCGAAAAGGGTCAGCGCCTGCTCGCGACCGAGCGCCAGCATCCCGGAAAGTTGCCCGGGCAGTAGCTGCTGCAACGTTTTGATGAGCCGCAGGTCGTGCCCCGAACAGGCATAGGTGGTTTTTGGGTCGAGCGCGTTGAGGAGCACCTTGCGGCCACTCCGCTCCGCCTCAATGCCGACGGTCAACTGCCCCCTCTCCCATGCGGCGACCGGTTGCGGCGGCAGAACGACGTTGAGGCGGACCGTCCCGCCGGTGACGCCCGGGCTTCCCTCTTCCACAAAGAAAGGACCGGAACGCGACGGCCCGGGAGAGCGGGCGGAAGTGCCCTCCCCTCGCCCGTTTTCCGGCCGCGCCGGGCTTCCGGCGGTCGTTTCGCCGCTTTTTCGCTCCGGAATGCCGGAAATCGTCCCGGTTTTGCGCAAATGAAGCACGGCAACCCCGACGGCGAGGGAATGGGCGCAGATCGTCCCCCATTCCCGGGAAGGGCGACACGGGCAGATGTTCTCGATATTGGTCGGGGAACTGATCTTCAACCCCGCCCGCAGTTCGCGGTCCGCCTCGCGGACTAATCCTTTAAGAAGCGGCGGCGCATAAGCAGCGCTGATCACCCGCCCGGTCGAGACGAGGGCGCGGGCATGTTTGACGGCTTCCCACCCACCGGCCTCCATCAGGAGGCGTTCTGTCAGTTCAACGGCCATGAAAAAGAGAGACGGTAATCGACGATGATCCCTGAAAACAGGGAAAAGTGTCGCTCTCTTTGCGGCAGGAGGCAAGGGAGGGGTGGAAGGAGGAGGGCTCTTGTTTTTCCGTTTTATTCAATTTGCAAACTGTTTATTTTCAGTAGTTTGTATATTTATTTACGTAATTTTTAATAAAAAATATGATACCGAAACAGAAGACCTGTTCACCAAAGTTTCCCCCCTTCCCATTAAGATTTATTTATTTTACATTAAGCGTAAAAATGTCTTTAAATAACTCCATTTAAGAAATTTATGCAAAATATTGTATCAGAAAGCAACCTGAAGGGTTGCCAGCGGGGCAGCAGGGGGTAAGCGCAAGGCGCGCCACCCCCGGAAGAAACCGATGGAAAAAACATCGACCCCGGAGTGGGTCGCAGAAAGCAACGCGCCTTATTTTGCGACCGCCTCCGGGGTCAATGACTCTGACGGCGATTGATTCCGGGGGTGTCGCTGCGCTTGGACCCCCGGCTGCCCCGCTGTAAAGCCTTCGGCTTATTCTGATCCCGGCATCACTTTTCATCGCACCCCTCCGCCTCGCCCCGCGCTTTCTCCCTGTTCAAGGCTCCAAAAACCGGTATTCTCCTTCCACCAAACGCAATCGACCCCCCGGAGTTGTCATGAAGATCATCGCCATCGCGAACCAGAAGGGAGGCGTGGGAAAAACCACGACTGCCGTCAATCTTTCCGCCGCCCTCGCTTCCCTGGGGAAGCGGGTGCTCCTGATTGATCTCGACCCGCAGGCCAACGCCACCAGTGCGCTCGGGCTCGAAGCGCCCGAGGGACAAAGCCTCTATGAACCGCTGATCGGCCGCGCCTCCGTACTGGAGAAGCTCTCCCCCACCCGCTTCCCGTCGCTCACGGTGATCCCCTCCGACCTCGACCTCGCCGGGGCTGAAATCGAGGTCGCCCGGCTCGACGACCATCTCTACCGCCTCCGAGAAGCCCTCCTCCCGTTGCGGGGCGAGGATCGGTTCGACTTCGTTTTTCTCGACTGCCCGCCCTCCCTCGGCATCCTGATGACCAACGCCCTCGCCGCCGCGGACGGGGTCCTGATCCCGATCCAGTGCGAATACTTTGCGCTGGAGGGGCTAGGAAAAATTTCCGGTGTGATCGAACAGATCCGCACCGGCGGGATCAACCCATCGCTCGAACTCGCGGGGATCGTGATGACGATGTACGATGCGCGCACGAACCTCTGCCAGCAGGTGGAGGGCGAAGTGCGCAAACACTTCGAACAGGCGGTGTTCCAGACGGTGATCCCCCGCAGCGTCCGCCTCGGGGAAGCGCCGAGCTTTGGCAAGCCAATCACGGAATACGACCCGTCGGGCTCCGGTGCCAAGGCGTACCGGGCGCTGGCTGCGGAATGGCTTGCCCGCCACGGCAAGGGGTGCTGACGTTTTGTGGATGAGTGACGCAACGCCCAACCCGCTCCCCGATCCCCCCTCGGCGAAGAAGATTTTCTACCAGTGCCAACGCTGCACCGCGTGCTGCCGCTGGCCCGGGTTTGTCCGCATCACGGAGGAGGAAATCCCTCGCATGGCCGCCCACATCGGCGTTTCCGAGGACGATTTCATCCAGAACTACACCCGCCTCACCCCGCGCCGCAACGGGCTGGCGCTCATCGACAAACCCAACGGCGAATGCTTTTTCCTGGAAGGGCGCGACTGTCGCCTTCAGGCCGTCAAACCGAAACAATGCGCCGGTTTTCCCAATACCTGGAACTTCCCCGGCTGGCGGGAGATCTGCGAGGCGATCCCGGTGGAGGTGGACCCCGCCGCTCCCCTTCCCTTTTCCAAATGATCACGATTCCCGAAGGCGATTTTGACGCCTACATCTTTGACTGCGACGGCACGCTGGCCCATACCATGCCGCTTCATTACCGGGCCTGGTCGGTGGCCCTTTCCCGGCAGTCGGCCGTTTTTCCCGAACCGCTTTTCTACGAACTCGGCGGCGTGCCGACGGTCACGATCGTCAAAATCCTCAACGAACGTTTCGGCCACGCGATGGACCCGGAAGCGACCGCGCTGGAGAAGGAGGAGGTGTTCATCGAACTGATCCCGCAGACTACGCCGGTCGAGCCGGTGGTCAGGCTGGTGCATGAACTTTACGGCCGGAAACCGCTCGCCGTCGCGTCCGGCGGCCACCGCCACATCGTCCTCAAGACCCTCGAAGCGCTCGGGATCGCCGACCGTTTTGATGCGATCCTCGGCGTCGAGGATTACCTCCACGGCAAACCGGCTCCCGACCCATACCTGGAAGCCGCCCGACGGCTCGGGGTCGACCCACGTCGCTGCCTCGCGTTTGAGGATACGGCGACCGGCATCCAGGCCGCCACCGCCGCAGGGATGAAGACGGTGCTGGTTCCCCGGCCCCTTGATGGAGAGTAACAGGCTGCGGCGCGGGTCGAAGCAGGCGGATGATGCGAACGAAGCCCAACGCCGAGGACGACGCGGAGGTCGCTCCAGCAAGCATGCGTCGTGGGCTGGAACTGGGCGGGCCTCCGCGCCCGCCGCGGAGTTTGAGGTCGCCGGGAGAAACGGGTGAGCCCGATGCGGAGGCTTAATCCGGTACACAGCATCATACAGCGGGGCGTTTTTCAGGCGCTTTTCCTCTCTCCGCTCTGGAAAAGCTCCATCACCATCGTCTGGAGCCGCTCAAAATCGACCGGTTTGGTCATGTGCCGGTCGAACCCGGCCATCATGCTCCGCTCCACGTCGGCTTCCATCCCGAACCCGCTCAGCGCGATTGCCTTGAAACCGCCGTTCTGGGCCACCCGGTAGTGGCGCACCAGGTCGTTGCCGCTTCCGTCCGGCAGGCCGATGTCGCTCACCAGCAGGTCAATCGGCTGCTGGTCGTGCGTCTTGGCCTCCTCCAGGTTGAGCGCCACGGTCACGTCATGCCCGCGCCGCTTGAGCAGGCGCGAAAGGACAAAGGCGGTCGGCTCGTGGTCTTCAACCAGCAGGATGCGCAGGTTGCTGTGGGGGAGATCGGGGCGCTTCTGCGCTTCGGCCGGGGCGACCTCGGGTGCTTCGGAAACCGGGAGTTCCACCGTAAAGGTCGCCCCCCTGCCCGGGCCTTCGCTCTCGGCCCTGACGCGGCCTCCATGCAGTTCCGCGATGGTCCGCGTGATCGCCAGCCCCAGCCCCAGCCCCCCATAACGGCGCATCGACGCGTCCGCCTGTTCAAAGGCGTTGAAGATCGTCGCCAGCGCCTCCCGGGGAATCCCGATCCCGGTATCAGTGACGCTCAAAACCACCCGGTCTCCCTTGTTTCTCGAAACGACGGTGATCTTCCCGCCCGCCGGGGTGAATTTGATCGCGTTACTCACCAGATTGAGGATCACCTGCTTGATCCGGGGGCGGTCGGCATAAATGAACGACTGTCGCGCCTCCGGCTCAAACTCCAGCGCGACCCCCTTGGCCTCGGCGCTCTTGCTCATCAGCGAAAGGGCGATGTCGAGGATGTCGTGGAGATTGACCACCCGGCGTTCCAGGTGAAGCTTCCCTTTTTCGATCCGGGTCAGGTCGATCAGGTCATCGATCAGGCGCGCCTCCAGGGCGACATGCCGCCGGATGACGGAGGCATCCTTGCGAAGGTCGTCGGGGAGGTCGGGGCGCGATTCCAGCGACTCGGCCAACAACAGCACCGGCGTCAACGGCGTGCGCAGTTCGTGGCTCAACGCCGCGAGAAAGCGGTCCTTGGCCAGATTGGCCGCCTCCGCCTGTTCCTTGGCGTTCTTGAGTTCGGCGATCACTTCCTGAAGCCGCGCTTCGCGGTCGGCCAAAGTCTGGCAGACCCGCACCGTTTCCTCGTGGTGCAGCCGGCTCGCGCGCACGATGTAAAGAATGCCGGAGGAAAAAAGGACGAACACCCCGAGTTCAAACCATTGCCCGGCAACGATCTCCCGCTCCCCCTCGGCCAGGCCGAAAAGCAGGTTTGCCCCGGCTCCCAGAACCACCGCCAGAACCCCGGGCCACCAGCCGCTGACGACCACGGTGACGAGGACCGCCGCCACCAGCGGCAGCAACGGGGCGTAGTGACTGAACCACGGCTCAAACGCGCCCTTTACCAAAAGGGCCAGACCGACCGAACCCACCGCAAGCAGGTAGCCCAACACCAAAGAAGTTTTGCCGAACATCGCTCCTTAAAGGAAAGGCGTGGATGGTGGGAATTTCCAGAAAGGAGAAACCGGTTTGTGGGATCGGAGAAACCCCTACGCCCGGCTCAGACCGGCCGGCAGGCGGCGGTCGACCATCCGCCGGACCTTGATGGCGTCGCGCAACATCGTGAGGCTGTCGCGGACGATCCGCACCCGCGAGTCGCCCGAGTTGATCCACCGGACCGGCACTTCGATCACCTCGAACCCGAGCCGGTCGGCCAGAAGCAGCAGTTCCACATCAAAGGCAAACCCGTCGATCGTCTGTCGGGAAAAAACGGCCTGTGCCGCTTCCCGGCGAAAAGCCTTGAAGCCGCACTGGGTGTCGCGAAACGAAATATCGGCCATGACGCGCAAAAGCCAGTTGAAGCTCTCCCCCATCCGCTGCCGCATCCACGACTGCCGCTTGAGGATCTCGCTCCCGGCGTGCTTGCGGCTGCCGATGACAACGCCCGCCCCGGGGTGCTGCTCAAAAACCGCCAGCAGGCGCGGCACTTCGTCGAGCGGCACGCTCAGGTCGGCATCCATGAAGAGATCGATCTCTCCACGGGCTTCAAGCATCCCGAGCCGCACGGCATGCCCCTTGCCGCGCTGGATTCCGGGCGCGATGACGCGGAAGCGGGCATCCCCCCCGGCGGCGCGCCGGGCGATCTCCAGTGTGGCGTCGCGGCTTTTTTCCACGACGATGAGCACTTCACACGAAAACGGCCATTTTTCCAGCGCCCCGGTCAACGCCTTCAGCGTGTCGGGAAGACGGCGCTCCTCGTTGTAGGCCGGGACGACAATACTGAGCTGGGGGATCGACATGAAGGTGTTTTTCTAGCAGAAGTAAGGGGACATGGAAAAGAAGCCTTTACCCATTCCATCGCCGACGATCGCATGAATCCAGCTCCTGTTGCAACAGAGGCATCGGCTCCCGAGCCGTGGAAAAAGGCTTCTTTTGGCGGTCGTCGCCACTGGTGGGCCGTCGCCCTCCTTTTTTTGATCGCGGCGTGCCTTCGTTTCGCGTGGCTGGGAATCAAGCCTCCCCATTTTGACGAGGGCGTCAACGGCTGGTTTCTCGACCAGATGCAGCGCACCGGGTTTTATCACTACGACCCGGCCAACTACCACGGTCCGTTCCATTTTTACGTCCTTTTCCTCGCCCAGTCGCTCTTTGGCCGCGATGTGATCGCCCTGCGCGTGCCGCTGGTGCTCGTCAACCTCGGCACGCTCTGGATGATCCTCCTTTACGCCCGTTTTGTCGGGCGGCGGGTCGCCTTTCTCGCGGCGGCGGCGTTTTCCGTCTCCAGCGGGATGCTTTTCTACTCCCGCTACGCCATCCACGAAGCATGGCTCGTCCTGGCGCTGGTGGTAACCATCTGGGGTCTCTTTGAATGGTGGACCTCCGCCAGCCGCCGGGGGGTGTGGGCGATCGTCGGCGGCGTCACGCTGATGATCCTGACCAAGGAGACCTATGTGATCCATCTCGCCGCCCTCGGGCTGGCCTGCGGCACCCTGCGGCTTCTGGAATGCTGGAGCCCTTCCGAACCGGAGGCGGCGATGACCCCGGCCCCGCACCGCCTGAAAATGCGCGACTACCTCCAGCCGGTCGCGCTTGGGCTGCTCGCAATCTTCTTCTTTTACTCCGGCGGCTTTTTTGATTTCGGCGCGCTCAAAGGGTTGTACGAGACGTTTGCCCCATGGTTTGAAACCGGGATCGTCAAGGGCGACCATGCCAAGCCGTGGTATTACTGGCTCCAGCTCGCCGTGCGGCACGAGTGGCCCGCGCTGCTCGGCCTCCTTTTCTGCGTGCGGGCGCTCTTCCCGGGGATGAACCGCTTTTCGCGATATCTGGCGATCTACGGCTGCGGAGCGGCGGTGGCTTACAGCATCGTCCCGTACAAGACGCCGTGGTGCGTGATCACGATCCTCTGGCCCTTTTTCTTTCTCTTCGGAGAGGCGTTGCTCGCCTTTGCCCGGGGCGGCGGCCGCTGGCGACCTGCCCTGGCGTGTCTCCTGACGGTCTTCCTGCTCGCGTTTTCGCTTTTCGACGCCATCCGGCTCAACTACCTCCACCCGGCAGAGCCGCAAAAGGAGGTCTTCGTCCCCTCCCTGGCGGAAAGATGGCTGACCCGCGCCCATCTTATCTCCCTCGAAGCGCGCTACATCTACGTCCAGACCCTCGACGATCTCTTCAAGCTGACCGTCCCGCTCAAGGAGATGACCCGGCGCGATCCCCGGCTGCTGCATGAACCGGCGCACATCCTCCTCTCCAGCTACCACCCCCTGCCGTGGGTCCTGGGCGAGCTGACCCGGGTCGGCTACTACGGGGAAAGCGACGATTTTCCCGAGACCATGGACGGCGCTTTCCTGGTGGTTGAGGAGGAGCGGGTCCCGACCGTGGAGGCGGCCTTGAAGGAGTCGTACTTCGTCACGCCGTTCCAGCTTCGCGACGGGATGTCGGGCGGGAAGCTCTACCTCAACTACCGCTGGTTCCACGAAGCGTTCCCCGGCCGCGCACCGGAACGGGTCGGCCCGCTGCAAACGCTGGACGAGGAGGAGCCGGTGCAATGAACGGCCACGGCCCGAAGGTTCTGGTCGGGGGGCTGGTCACCGTCGCGGCGGCGGTGATCGCGGCGGTCGTTTTTGGCGAAATGGGCGGGGGCCTCGGGAGCCGCTCGGCCTGGAGCGCGCTGGGGCTCGGCCTCGTGGCGGGGGTGGCGAGCGCCGCTTTCGTACCACGCACGCGGGCGCCGTTGCGGCGACCTTCCGGCTGGGTGGAATGGGCGGTGGTGGCGTGCTTTGCCCTCTTTGCCTTCCGTTCCTTCTGCTGGCTCTTTTTCGAGAACGGCGACCAATGGATGTTCCTCTCGCCCAACAATCTGGGGGATCTCTCGATCCACCTGACCATGATCGGCTACTTCGCCAATGGCGCGCCGTTCTGGCCCGCCAACCCGATCTTTGCCGCCGCCCCGCTGCACTACCCCTTTGGCGTCGATCTCTGGAACGCCCTGCTGGTGCTGGCGGGCGCGGACCTCATGCGGGGGTTGATCTGGACCGGGCTTTTCGGCTCGGCGGCCACCGGTTTTGCCCTCTGGCGCTGGGGCGGCCCGTTTGCGCTCGCCGGGTTTCTCTTCAATGGCGGCCTCTTTGGCCTGAGCCTGTTGACGGAGTGGAAGATCGATGCCGCCCAGGGCGAGGTCGCCTGGAAGAGCATTCCGCTCGCGCTCTTTGTCACCCAGCGCGGGTTGCTCTATGCCATCCCTGCCGGGTTGCTGCTGCTCTGGAGCTGGCGCAGCCGTTTCCTCCACCGGGTGAAAGCCGTGCCGCTGCCGGTGGAACTTTTTCTCTACGCCACCCTGCCGCTCTTTCACCTCCATACCTTCCTCTTCCTTTCGCTCCTGCTGGGCGGGTGGTTTCTTCTTTCGTTTCTGGAGGGCGTCTGGCAGGAGCTTTTTCCCCCTTCGAGCCGGTTGGCGCTGTTGCGGTTTGTCGCGCTCGCCTTTGTTCCGGCGACGCTGCTGGTCTGGAAGCTGACCGGCGGCCTCCAGAGCGGCGGGCAGATCCGCTTCCAGCCGGGCTGGATGCAGCACGACCAGAACCCGTTTCTTTTCTGGTTTGGCAACTTCGGCATTTTTCCGCTCTGCGTGGCGGCGGTCCTCTGGCATCTCCTGCGCAAGCCGACGGTCGACAAGGCACGGGAGGCGGCGATCGTCCTCCCTTGCGTGGCGATTTTTCTGCTGACCTGCTTCGTCCTTTTCGCGCCGTGGGAGTGGGACAACACCAAGCTGATGCTCTGGAGCTACCTGGCGCTGCTCCCGGCCATCGGGGCGCTGCTCGCCCGGCAACACATCGTGGTGCGGTGGGCGACCTGTTTCCTCCTCTTCTTCTCCGGGTTTTTCGTCCTCTGGGGCGGCCTGGGAGGGACCGGCTATTCACTGGCCCACCGTTCGGAACTCGACAACATCCGCCCGATGGTGGCAAAGATCCCGATCACGGCAACTTTTGCCGGGCACCCGACCTTCAACCATCCGCTCCTCCTCCTCGGGCGAAAAATGGTCGCCGGTTACGAAGGCCACCTGCAAAGCCACGGCATCCCGTACCAACCCGCCTTCGAGGCGTTGCAACGGGTGTTGCGCGGCGAACGGGGCTGGGAAAACGACGCGCACGCCCTCGGCATCGATTACCTCTTCTGGGGCAGGGAAGAAAAACAGGCGTACGGCGACTGGCCGCCGGCTTCCGGCATCGGGGCGATCGCTCCCTTTGCCGAAAGCCCGTGGGGCAAGCTCTATTACCTTGGGGCTAAACCGCCGCCGCAGGGACGTTAAGCCCGAACCGCGTCCGGTTGACGACGCCGTCTGCGTCGATTGCCTCGACCTTCTGCCACGAGATCAACGGGGTTTCCGGTTCGAACCGTGCCGTTTCCCCCTCAAAGACGACCTGTTGCAACGCCACCCCGCAGCAATGGTCGAGATAGAGCGCGGCGGCTTCCTCCTTGAGTTCGGTCTTCGGCATCGCGTCGAGATCGGAGAGGGTCAAGCGGACGTTGCGCAGGACCACGTTCTCGAACGGCGTCGTTTCGTTCCCCTTGAAAACCGAGGCGCAACCGCCCGTCGCCCGGATGTTTTCCAGGGTGATGTTGCCGAGCCGGGTCGCCGTCGCTTCGTCCGCCAGGAAAAACCAGAGCGGCTGATTGGCTTCGATGGTGATGTTGGAGAGGTGCAGATTTTCCACCACCGGCGCGAGGTAACGCTCCTCGGGCATCGTGCGGGTATTGTTGCGCTCGGGCGTCTGCTGGCGGGTGGGGATCTGGCAGATGATCCCCCGGCGCGAGCCCGAAATGGAGAGGTTGCGCATCACCACGTTGCGGATCGTCCCGTCGCCGATGTAGCTGAACCGGATGGCGTTGCAGTACGAGACCAGCTCGCAGTTTTCCACCGTGACCTGCTCGCACGGCCGGGAGCCGAAGCCGAGGCCGCTCCGGCTGACGCGCGACGGGTCGCCCTCCGGCCTGAAAACGCGGTCGATCGCGCGGAGGATGATGGCGTCATCGCCCGTGTGGATCGAACAGTGGGAGATCGTGACATCGCGGCAGGCGTCGATGTCAATCCCGTCGGTGTTGATCGCCCGCGGGTTGGTCCGGATCGTCACCCCATGGAAAGCGACCTTTTCACATCCGAAAACCCAGAAGGTCCAGGCCGGGGCCTGAACCAGGCGGACCCCTTCGATGCGCACGTCGCGGCAGAGCAGGAACATCACCATCCGCCCCGGGCGGCTCTTTTTGTCCAGAACCGGCCACCAGCGGAGGTCGGGTTGGCTCTGGTCATAAAAGGCATCCCCCTGCCCGTCGATGGTCCCCTCCCCGGTGATCGCGATGTTTTCCTCGTCCTCGGCGATCAGGAGCGCCTTGCAGTTGTAGGGAGCTGCCTGCGGGAAGATTTTGTCGCTTTCCAGGTCGCGGTAATCGTCCGGGTTGGGGCTCCCCAGAAGCGTTGCCTCTTTTTCGAGGTGCAGGCGGACGTGGCTGCGAAGGTAAAGGGGGGTGATGGCATAGGTCCCCGCAGGAACGAGGACGATCCCGTTGCCGTGGCGCGAACAGATGTCGATCGCCTGCTGGATCGCGGCGGTGTCGTCGGTCGCACCATCGCCGGAAGCGCCGAAATCGCGGACATTGAAAAGGGTGGTTTTGTCAAAGCGGGCGGTCGGTTGAGTCATGGAGAGCTTTTTACCCGCAGGAGCCCCTTTCCGGCCATGCCGCCTCTTGCCGTGGAGAGCTAAATTCTTGCGCTTTGGCGAAAAATGGCAAAAAAAGACCCGGTGTTTCTGATTTCATGAAAACAAAACACCGGGTCGGCTGAAATGGAAGGCTAGTGTCATGTTAGCTTATTTCCTTTTCAAATTTCGGGCGCTTTTCCGATTCTCCGGCGTTGCTCGTTGCGGTCGGTATCTTAGGATACCGCCCTTACTCGCGCCTTGGAGAATACGAAAA
>Ga0182739_1000298_pt1 | contig 76667 bp, 68 predicted proteins | sample eDN5th30CBELigBY_FD_128873 | JGI IMG/M metagenome (GOLD analysis project Ga0182739, IMG submission 128873) | Enriched backyard soil microbial communities from Emeryville, California, USA - eDNA 5th pass 30_C BE-Lig BY (version 2) (version 2) | ecosystem: Environmental > Terrestrial > Soil >...
TGCGTGCGCCCGGGACTGCGTCATCGCTCGGGCGTGGACCGACGTCCACTTCCTCCCTCTTCCTTGGCCCGGACGCACGCAAGAACGGCGCGGCCTACCGAGGGATTGATGACACGCCCTAGATGTCGATCGGCGCCTGCGGCGCCCGAACGGCATCGTCCCCGAGCCGCCAGAAGATCGCGGCCGACAACGCGCTGAGCAGCCCGATACAGACGAACGTCGCCTGGAAGCCCGCCAGCACCGACACCTCACCGCCCGCCACGGACAATCCGGAGAAGAACGCCAGCAGTCCGCTGGCGATCGCGACGCCGAGGCTCATCGACAGCATCATCACCATCGACAAGGCGCTGTTGCCGCTGCTGGCCAGGGTTCCCTTGAGATCACGCAGCGCCACCGTGTTCATGGCGGTGAACTGCAACGAGTTGACCGCCCCGAAAGCGGCGAACTGCGCCACCAGCAGCCACACCGGATGCCCGGGCCCGATCAGGCCGAAGCTCGCCATCGCCAGGCCGACCAGGAAGGTATTGACCACCAATACGTTGCGGTAGCCGTAGCGGCCGATCAGCCACACCGCCGGGCGCTTGATGAACATGCTGGCCGCCGCGACCGGAATCATCATCAACCCCGCCTGCAGTGCCGAGTAGCCGAGCGCGACCTGCAGCAGCAGCGGGATCAGGAACGGCATGCCGCTGCTGCCGAGCCGCGAGACCAGGTTGCCCGATACCCCGACGCGAAACAGGCGAACGTCGAGCAGCGCCGGCGGGAACAGCGGCTGGGTGGACCGGCGGGCATGGCGGGCGTAGGCGAGGATCGCCAGCACGCCGACCCCGAACAGGCCGCACAGCACGCCGTAGCCGCCCCGCCGCAGCGGCAGGCCGTCCAGCGCCAGCAGCACCGCGACCATGCCCGTCGCCAGCAGGACGTAGCCGCCCAGGTCGAAGCGGCGCCCCGGCTCGCCGCGCAGGTCCGGCATCACCCGCACGGCCCAGACCAGCCCGACGAGGCCCATCGGCAGGTTGATCAGGAAGATCCAATGCCACGAGGCGGCCTCCACCAGCCAGCCGCCGAGCGTGGGCCCGATCATCGGACCGGCCAGTCCGGGCATCGTCACCAGGCTCATCGCGCGCAGGAAGCCGGCGCCGGGAAACGTCCTCAGTACCGCCAGCCGGCCGACCGGCAGCAGCATCGCCCCGCCGATGCCCTGGACGATGCGTGCCCCGACGATCTGGGCGAGGCTCTGCGACAAGGCGCAGCCGAGCGAGCCGAGCGTGAACAGGACGATCGCGGCCAGGAACACCGCGCGGGTGCCGAACCGGTCGGCCAGCCAGCCCGACGCCGGGATCAGGATCGCGACAGTCAGCGAATAGGCGATCACGACCGCCTGCATGCGCAGCGGCGACTCCCCCAATCCGCGCGCCATGGCCGGCAGGGCGGTATTGACGATCGTGGTGTCGAGCATCTGCATGAACACCGCGATGGCGACCAGCCAGAGCAGCGAATCACGCGGCGGCGATGGGTTCATCGCGCCATGATGATCGATTCGTCCGGCGCCGTCTTGACCCCGCCGCCCGCTATGCCCATCCTGCCCGGCTTCGCCGTAGCCCCGACCGTTCATGAGCAGCCGCTACAACGCCGCCGACATCGAAGTCCTCTCCGGGCTGGACCCGGTCAAGCGCCGCCCGGGCATGTACACCGACACGGCCCGGCCGAACCACCTGGCGCAGGAGGTCATCGATAACTCGGTCGACGAGGCGCTGGCCGGCCACGCCCGCACGATCGAGGTGGTGGTGCACGCCGACGGCTCCGTGACGGTCGGTGACGACGGCCGCGGCATGCCGGTGGACATCCATCCGGAGGAAGGCATTCCCGGCGTCGAACTGATCCTGACGCGGCTGCATGCCGGCGGCAAGTTCTCCAATCGCAACTACCAGTTCTCCGGCGGCCTCCACGGCGTGGGCGTCTCGGTCGTCAACGCGCTGTCGCAGCGCGTCGAGGTCACGATCCGGCGCGAAGGCCAGGTCTACCGCATGGACTTCAAGGACGGCGACCGGGCCAGCGAGCTGGCCGTGGTCGGCTCCGTCGCCAAGAAGCAGACCGGTACCACGGTGCGCTTCTGGCCGGACCCCAAGTACTTCGACTCGCCGAAGATCTCGCTGTCCCGGCTCAAGCACGTGCTGCGCGCCAAGGCGGTGCTCTGCGCCGGCCTGACCGTGCGTCTTTCCGACGAGGCCAGCGGTGAAAAGGAGGAATGGTTCTACGAGGACGGCCTGCGCGACTACCTGCGCTCGATGGTCGGCGACGCCGAGCGGCTGCCGGAGGAGCTCTACGTCGGCGCCCAGCAGCGCGAGAAGAGCGCGGTCGACTTCGCCCTCGCCTGGCTGCCCGAGGGCGAGCTGACGCAGGAAAGCTACGTCAACCTGATCCCGACCGCGCAGGGCGGCACCCACGTCAACGGACTGCGCACCGGCCTGACCAATGCGCTGCGCGAGTTCTGCGATTTCCGCAACCTGCTGCCGCGCGGCGTCAAGCTCGCGCCCGAGGATGTCTGGGACCGGCTGAGCTTCGTGCTGTCGCTGCGCATGCAGGAGCCGCAGTTCTCGGGCCAGACCAAGGAACGCCTGTCCTCGCGCGATGCCGCCGGCCTGGTCGAGAACGCGGCCCATGACGGCTTCTCGCTGTACCTCAACCAGCACGTGGCGATCGGCGAGAAGATCGCGCAGCTGGCGATCGAGCGCGCCGCGCTCCGGCTCAAGGCCGAGAAGCAGATCGTCCGCAAGAAGGTGACCCAGGGACCGGCCCTGCCCGGCAAGCTCGCCGATTGCGCGTCGAGCGACCTGTCGCGCACCGAGTTGTTCCTCGTCGAAGGCGATTCGGCCGGTGGCTCGGCGCGCCAGGCGCGCGACAAGGATTTCCAGGCGATCCTGCCGCTGCGCGGCAAGATCCTCAACACCTGGGAAGTGGAGTCGACCAGCGTGCTGGCCTCGCAGGAAGTGCACGACCTGGCGGTGGCGATCGGCTGCGATCCGGGCAAGGACGACCTGGCCGGCCTGCGCTACGGCAAGGTCTGCATCCTGGCCGACGCCGACTCGGACGGCCTGCACATCGCCACCTTGCTCTCCGCGCTGTTCCTGCGCCACTTCCCGGCGCTGGTGCGCCGCGGCCACGTCTTCGTCGCGATGCCGCCGCTGTTTCGCGTGGACGTGGGCAAGCAGATGTTCTACTGCCTCGACGAGAGCGAGCGCGACGCGATGCTCGAGAAGATCGAGCGCGAGAAGATCCGCGGCACGGTCAGCGTGACCCGCTTCAAGGGCCTGGGCGAGATGAATCCCTCGCAATTGCGCGAATCGACGATCAATCCCGACACGCGCCGCCTGGTCCAGTTGACCATCGGTGACGGCGAGGACGGCACGCGGCCGCTGATGGACATGCTGCTCAGCAAGAAGCGCGCGTCCGATCGCAAGGCCTGGCTCGAGGAAAAGGGCGACCTCGCCTCGCTCGAGGTCTGACAGCAGCCGCGGCGCATCGCACGGCCTTGCGCTGCCGGCGGATTCCGTCGCCCGCGATGTCACCGCTGGCGCCGGATGCTTCCGGCGCCGGTCCCGCTGCGCGGAGCGTACACTGGACCGATGAAGCCGATCGGCCACCCGTCACCGGCCCCGTCCGACCGGCGACGCGCCCCCGGGCATTCGCGCCCGCGCGGCAGCGCATCGCTCGCATCGGCGCCCACCCTGCCCGGCCAACCCGACCTGGACGATCTCCTGGCCAGAATCCGGGCCTGCCGCGTCTGCGCATCCTCGCTCCCGCTCGGTCCGCGGCCGGTCGTGCAAGCCGGCCCCACGGCACGCCTGCTGATCGTCGGCCAGGCACCCAGCGCGCGTGTCCATGCCAGCGGCGTACCCTGGGACGATGCCAGCGGCCGCCGGCTTCGCGACTGGCTCGCGCTCGACGCTGCGCGCTTCTACGATCCCGGAGCGGTCGCCATCGTACCGATGGGTTACTGCTACCCGGGCCGGGGCGGTGGCGGCGACCGGCCGCCGCGGCGCGAATGCGCCGAGCTCTGGCTGCCGGCCCTGCTGGCGCGGCTGCCGGCGGTGGAGTTGACCTTGCTGATCGGCGGGTACGCCCAGCGGCATTTCCTCGGCACCGCGCGCAAGGCCGGGCTGACGGAAACCGTGGCCGCCTTCGCCGAATACGCGCCGGGCTATCTGCCGTTGCCGCATCCCTCGCCGCGCAATACCGCCTGGCTGCAGCGCAACCGCTGGTTCGAAGACCGCCTGCTGCCGCACGTGCGTCGCCGCGTGCAGGCCACGCTGGGCGCGCCCTGCGGCGTGGCGCCGTGAACGCCCCCGGGAAAGCGCCGCGGCGAAGCATCGTGATCCGTCGCGCCTACGACGAACCCGGCGCGGACGATGGCTACCGGGTGCTGGTCGACCGGTTCTGGCCGCGCGGACGCAGCAAGGCGGCGCTCCGGCTCGACCAATGGACGCGCGAGCTTGCGCCGAGCGCCGGACTGATCCGCTGGTTCGGCCACGTCCAGACGCGCTGGCCGGCGTTTCGCGAGCACTACCGCCACGAACTCGATACGCCGGCATCGCGCGACCGCCTGCGCGCCCTGCTCGATGCCGCGGGCGACGCGCGGATCACCCTGGTCTACGGCGCCCGCAACGAAACCGAGAACCAGGCGGTGGTCCTGTGCGAGGTCCTGCTCGAAATGCGCTGACGGGCCGGCCACCCGGTGCCGCGGGCCGCCGCTGATCGACCGGCGAATCCGGCGAAGCGGGGCGCGATCAGCCGCGGCGGACGGTATCGAGGATCTGCCCCACGTCCAGGGTCTGGGCCTTGGCCTGCATCTGCGGCAGGTAGCGCGATTGCAGCCCGCGCGCCTCGCCGAGCATGCCCTCGAACGCCTCGCGCAGCATCTGTCCCGACAGCACGCGGTTGCCGGCGTAGTAGCGCTTGGCGACGTGCCCGAGCGCGTAGGTGCTGGCGAAACTCATGCCGGAGCTGACGGCCTGCTTGCCGATGCCGCCCAGGAGCCGTCCGCCGATCGCGCCGAGCAGGCCGCCGATCAATTTGCGGCCCGCCTGCTCCAGGTACTGCGAGGTCAGGCCGACACCGGCCGTCGCCAGGAAATCCTTGATGTGCCCGCGATCCAATTCGAAGCCGTAGGACTTGCCGACGCGGTAGACCAGCCGCATCTGCAGCGGCAGGATCGCCATGGTGGCGAGCGACTCGGGCAGCAGCTCGAGCGCGCCGTTGAGGATCGACGCATCGAGGATGGTCTTGTCCAGTTCGGCATCGCTCAGCGTAGAGGCCAGGTCGGCCGTCGCAGGCGGCTGCACCGGCACCGCCGCGATCGCCTCGGCCCGCCCGACGTAGTCGCGGCTCGGGCCCGCGCCGAGCCCCAGCGCCGAGCGCAATTCTTCGAGAAACCGGCGCTCGCCGTCCGACTGCACGCCGTCGGCGTCACACACGCAGACCGCCATCTCGAACGCCAGCTGCCGGGCGCCTTCGGAGGTGAGCGCACCCGCGGCGGACTGCAACGAAACACGCCGGAGCAGCACGTCCTGGTACAGCGCCGGCAGGTCGGATGCGCCTTCCTGCGCCAGCGTGTCGGCGATGCGCTTGATCTGCTCGCGCTCCTGCGGGCTCTTCTCGCCGTCGGCGAACGCCGCCATCAGGCTGAGGGTCAGGATCGACTTCTGCTCGGTCTCGTTCACGCGTGCTCCTCGAAGCGCCCGTCGAGACGGGCGCGAAAAAAAGGGTCTTCCCCGAAAACGAACCGCGGCGGCCGAGCCGCCGCGAACATCGCCGCCCGACCACCCGCCGGGACCCGGGCCGGCCGCTTTCGCGGCCGGTTCCGCGCCGCTGCCTCAGACCACCGCCGGCAGCTTCTCGGCCGCCTCGGTCTCCACCGAGAGCTTGCCGTCGACGACCGACAGGCGCACCTTGCCGCCCTCGGCCAGTTTGCCGAACAGGAGTTCGTCGGCCAGCGGGCGCTTGACGTGCTCCTGGATCACGCGGGCCATCGGCCGCGCACCCATCTGCGGGTCGAAGCCGTGCTCGGCCAGCCAGCGGCGCGCGTCGGCATCGACGTACAGCGACACCTGCTTGTCCTGCAGCTGGGCCTCCAGCTCGATCAGGAACTTGTCGACCACGCGCAGGATGTGCTCGAAGTCGAGCGAGGTGAACTGCACGACCGCGTCGAGCCGGTTGCGGAACTCCGGGGTGAAGGTCTTGCGGATCACCTCCATCGCATCGGTGGCATGGTTCTGCTCGACGAAGCCGATCGTGCGACGCGCCGCCGTCTGCGCACCCGCATTGGTCGTCATGACCAGGATCACGTTCTTGAAGTTGGCCTCGCGGCCGTTGGTGTCGGTCAGCGTGCCGCGATCCATGATCTGCAACAGGATGTTGTAGACGTCCGGATGCGCCTTCTCGATCTCGTCGAGCAGCAGCACGCAGTGCGGGTGCTTGACCACCTGCTCGGTCAGCAGGCCGCCCTGGTCGAAGCCGACATAGCCCGGGGGAGCGCCGATCAGCCGCGACACCGAGTGCGCCTCCATGTATTCGGACATGTCGAAACGGATCAGCTCGACACCGAGCTGCATCGCCAGCTGGCGCGTCACCTCGGTCTTGCCGACACCGGTCGGCCCGGCCAGCAGGAAGTTTCCGATCGGCTTGTCGGGATTGCCCAGCCCCGAGCGCGCCATCTTGATCGCGCTGGCGAGCGCGTCGATCGCCGCGTCCTGGCCGAAGACGACCATCTTGAGGTTGCGGTCGAGATTGCGCAGCACGTCGCGATCGGAGGCGGACACCTGCTTGGGCGGGATCCGCGCCATCCGGGCGACGATGAACTCGATCTCCGGCACGTCCACGGTGCCGCTGCGCTCGCCGGCGGGCAGCAGCCGCTGGCGCGCGCCGGCCTCGTCGATGACGTCGATCGCCTTGTCGGGCAGCAGCCGGTCGGCGATGTGGCGGACCGACAGGTCCACCGCCGCCTTGAGCGCCTCGACCGTGTACTGGACGTTGTGGTGTTCCTCGAACCGCGACTTCAGGCCCTTCAGTATCTCGACGCTGTCGGCCACGGTCGGCTCGACGACGTCGATCTTCTGGAAGCGGCGCGCCAGCGCGCGGTCCTTCTCGAAGACGCTGCGGAACTCCTGGTAGGTGGTCGAGCCGATGCAGCGCATCTCGCCCGACGCCAGCATCGGCTTGATCAGGTTGGACGCATCCATCGTGCCTCCGGAGGCCGAGCCGGCGCCGATGATCGTGTGGATCTCGTCGATGAACAGGATCGCCTTGGGCTCCTTCTTGAGCTGGGCGATCACCGCCTTGAGACGCTTCTCGAAGTCGCCGCGATACTTGGTGCCGGCGACCAGCGCGCCCAGGTCCAGGGCGTAGATCGTGCAGTCCTTGAGCACCTCGGGCACCTCGCCCTCGACGATGCGCTTGGCCAGCCCTTCGGCCAGTGCGGTCTTGCCGACGCCGGCCTCGCCGACATAGAGCGGGTTGTTCTTGCGGCGCCGGCACAGGACCTGGATCGTGCGCTCGATCTCCTCGCTGCGCCCGATCAGCGGATCGATCCGCCCTTCGCCGGCCAGCTCGTTGAGGTTGTTGGCGAACTCGCTCAGCGGATTGCCGCGCGGCTCTTCCCCACCCTCGCCTTCACGGGCGGGCTGTTCGGGGCTGCCCTGCTGCTGGCCGGACTCGTTGCCGATCTTGGCGATGCCGTGCGCGATGTAGTTGACGATGTCGAGGCGGTTGACGTCCTGCTGGCCGAGGAAATAGACGGCGTGGGAGTCCTTCTCGCCGTAGATGGCGACCAGGACGTTGGCGCCGGTGACTTCCTTGCGACCCGAGGACTGGGCGTGGTAGACCGCCCGCTGCAGCACCCGCTGGAAGCCGAGCGTCGGCTGCGTGTCGCGCTCGTCGCCGGCCGGCAGCACCGGTACGGTCTCGGTGATGATCGAGCGCAGGTCGCGTGCCAGCTTGGCCATGTCCGCGCCACAGGCGCGCAGCGCCGCGATGGCGGACGGGTTGTCCAGCAGGGCGAGCAGGAGGTGCTCGACCGTCATGAACTCGTGACGCTGCTCGCGGGCCTCCTTGTAGCACTGGCCGATGGTGAGCTCGAGGTCTTTGCTGAACATATGCGGTGTCTCCACTTTCAACAGCCCCCGAAATGGGGCCTGTCAGGCTTTTTCCATAGTGCAGAGCAACGGATGCTGGTGGGTCCTGGAAAATTCGTTGACCTGGGTCACCTTGGTCTCGGCCACTTCGCGGGTGAACACGCCGCAGATGCCCCGGCCGCGCGTATGCACGTGGAGCATCACCTGGGTCGCCCGCTCCCGGTTCATGCCGAAGAAGCTCTCCAGTACGACGACGACGAACTCCATCGGCGTGTAGTCGTCATTCAACAGCAGCACCTGGTACAGCGGCGGGCGCGCGACCTCCGGCCGCGTTTCCTCGACCGCCAATCCGCGGTCGTGCTCGTGTTCGGTATGGGGATCCTGGGGTGGGGTCATGGGCCTGGGGACGATCGACTGGAAATCAGTATAGCGCCCAGATCGGGGGTGACGGACGCGGTTCAAGTACACTGCGCGCCATGAATATCGACGCGACCGGAAACCTCGCATCGGCCGACGACATCGACGTCTGGCGCCCCCACGTGACGGTCGCCACGGTGGTCCAGCGCGCCGGGCGTTTCCTGCTGGTCGAGGAAGACATCCGCGGCGAAATCGTGCTCAACCAGCCGGCCGGTCATCTCGATCCGGATGAATCGCTGCTGGACGCGGCGATCCGCGAGACCTTGGAGGAAACCGGCTGGGACGTCGCCCTGACGGCGTTCCTCGGCGTTCAGCAATGGACCCGCGGCGGCAACGACCGCCAGTTCGTCCGCTTCGTCTTCGCCGCCGAACCGCTGCGCCACCATGCCGACCGGGCGCTGGACACGGGCATCGTGCAGACCCTGTGGCTGAGCCGCGAGGAGATCGCCGCCGCCGGCGACCGTCTGCGCAGCCCGATGGTCCTGGCCAGCGTCGAGGACTGGCTCGCCGGCCCACGCCTGCCGCTGGATGCGATCCGCTATCTCACGGCCGCGGCCGGCTGACGCGATGGCTACGGGGCCGGTGATCGTCGGCGTGTCCGGCGGCGTCGATTCGTCGGTCGCCGCCGCCCTGCTGCAATCGGCCGGCCATGCGGTGGCCGGCCTGTTCATGAAGAACTGGGAGGAGGACGACCGGGACGGGCCGTGCCGTGCCGAGGCCGACCGCAAGGACGCCGTTGCGCTCTGCGCCCGGCTGGGCATCCCGTTCCATGCACGCAACTTCGCGTCCGAGTACTGGGACCAGGTCTTCGCGCACTTCCTGGCCGAGTACGGTGCCGGCCGGACGCCCAACCCGGACGTGCTCTGCAACCGCGAGATCAAGTTCAAGACCTTCCTGGACCATGCCCGGGCGCTCGGCGCCGAGCGAATCGCCACCGGCCACTACGCCCGCATCGGCCACGCCAACGGACGCTGGCAGCTGCTGCGGGGACGCGATGCCGACAAGGACCAGAGCTACTTCCTGCATGCGCTGGGCCAGGAGCAGCTGGCGGCGACGCTGTTCCCGGTCGGCGAGCTGACCAAGCCGCAGGTGCGGCAGATCGCCCGCGACCTCGGATTGGCCACCCACGACAAGAAGGACTCGACCGGCATCTGCTTCATCGGCGAACGCGACTTCCGCGCCTTCCTCGCGCGCTACCTGCCGGCGCAGCCCGGCCCGATCCACACGCCGGACGGACGGCTGATCGGCGAGCATGCCGGCGCGATGTACTACACGCTCGGCCAGCGCGGCGGGCTGGGCATCGGCGGCCAGCGCGGCGCCGGCGGGGAGCCGTGGTACGTGGTCGGCAAGGACGTGGCTGCCAATATCGTCTATGCCGTCCAGGGCAACGCCAACGCCTGGCTGCTGTCGCACCGGCTGGCCGCGGGCGAGGTCCATTGGATCGCCGGATCGCCTCCCGCGGGACGCTTCGACTGCGCCGCGAAAACCCGCTACCGGCAACCGGATCAGGCCTGCCACGTCGAGCTGACCGGCGATGGCTGCATCGTGCGGTTCGACCAGCCGCAGCGCGCGGTCACGCCGGGCCAGTCGGTCGTCTTCTACGACGGCGAGGCCTGTCTCGGCGGCGCCGTCATCGAGCGCAGCGACGCGCCGCTCGAACAATGGAACGAGGTACCTTCCCATGCGTGAATCACGGGTCATCGCCCTCGCCGGCGTGTTCCAGGCCTGCGCCCTGGTGCGCGAGATGGCGATGGAGGGCCGCTGCGACACGCAGGCCGCCCAGGCCAGCATCGCCAGCATCTTCCGGATCGACGCGGACAGCCCCGAGGCCGTCTTCGGCGGCCTTTCCCGGTTGCGCCCGGGGCTGGAAACCCTGATCGCCCAGATCGAGTCCAGCGACCGCGACCCGCAACTGACCCAGTTGGTGGTCGCCACCCTGCGCCTGGAACGCAAGCTCTCGCGCAGGCCGGCGATGCTCGAGGCGCTGCGACGTGCGATCGAATCGGCACAGCGGCAGGTGGACCATTTCGGGATCGACAACCCGTCGATCCATTCCCGGCTCGCCGCGATCTACGTGGACACCCTGTCCACGCTGCGGCCCCGCATCGTCGTGCACGGCAATCCGGTGCAGCTGACGCAGGAGTCCAAGGTCGAACAGATCCGCGCCCTGCTGCTCGCGGCGATCCGCGCCGCCGTGCTGTGGCGCCAGGTCGGCGGCAACCAGTGGCGGCTGCTGTTCCGGCGCCGCGAGTACGCGATGCTGGCTCGCGGCCTGTTGGCGCGGGCGACGCTCGACGCCGGCTGACCCGGCCTCACGCGCCGGAGCGGGCGAAGGCCGCCGGATCCTGCAGGAAGGCGGCGAACGCCGCCTGCGGTGCCCGGTCCTCGAACAGCCGCTGCCTGCGTTCGGCGATGCGCCCGGACAGGTCGCGCCGCAGTTCGCCGTCCCGGCACAGGGCGACGGCCTTGTCGACGTAGTCCGCCTCGTCCGTGGCGACGAGGTCGTCGACGCCGATCAGGTCCAGCATGCCGGCGGTCTGCCGGCCCCGCGCCATGGCGCTCCGGAACGCCAGCACCGGCGTGGCGACACCGAGCGCGTCGAGGCTGGTTCCGCCGCCCGAGAATCCCGGCGTGTCCAGGACCAGCGGCGCCGCCGCGACGCCGGCCAGGTAGTCGGCATAGCCCTGCGCCGGCAGGTCGACCAGATGCCGTCCCGCGTCGAGGCCGTGCCGCGCGAACACGGCGTCGACGCGCGCCCGGAACAACCGCGTCAGCGCCGGCTCACGCGTGAAGAAGCCGATGCGCGCGCCGGTCCGCTCGGCGATCCGGGCCAGCACCGCGTCGAAACCCGGCACCAGCTTGATGTGGTACTGCAGGCACAGCAGCAGCGGTCCCTCGCCCGCGCCGCCGGGCAGCCAGTCCGCATTGCCCGGCGCCGACGGCGGACGCGGACGCGCGCCGAGTCCCGGCAGGCGTACCAGGCGCTCCCGATAGTGCGCGTCGGCGTCCGGCGGTTCGATCGCCGCGCCGCTCAGGAAATAGTCGATGGTCGGCAGGCCGCTGGTGACCGGATGGCCGCCGAGCACGCACTGCACGGGCGCCAGGCGCAAGGCCGCCAGCACCTGGCTGCGTGGGTCCAGGCCGAGCTCCGGGTAGACCAGCACGTCGAGGCGCGCCGCGCGGATCGCCGCGGCCGTGTCGAGCGGATCGCCGTGCACGTACGTGAACGCATGCACGCGGCCGGCCAGTGCGTCGGTTTCGGCATCGCGAATGCCGGCGTGCCAGATCGTGACCTCGAATCGCTCCGGGTCGAGATCCGCCAGCAGGTCGTTGAAGTAGCGCGAGACGGTGTGCCGCATGAAATGGCTGCCGACCACGCCGACGCGTACCCGGCCGCCCTGCGGGCCGGCGGCCCAGTCGCAGGGTTCCGCCAACGAGGGCGCGGCCGCCCGCATCACGTCGGCGACGAGGTCGCCGAAGGCGCGCTGCAGGCCGGTATTGTCGCGGGGCTGGTAGTGCAGGTGGAACGGCGCGAAGCCGGCCGCTGCCTGGTAGGCCTCGCGGATGCGGGAGGGGCCGTCCAGCCGCAGCCGCTCGCGCAGCCCGGCCAGGCCCTGTGCGAAGGCGAGGCGGGCCGCGTCGACCTCGGCCTCGTCGCGATAGATCGCCGGCAGCGCCAGCGCACGCATCCAGCGCAGGCGCTCGGCGGTGCCCGGCGGGGGCTTGACGCGGGCGAGCAGCACGCGCGCCTCGTCGATGACGCCGGACTCCTGCAGCGTCAACGCGAGCTCGAATCGCGCGGTTTCGTCGGTGGGGTCCAGCTCGCAGGCCCGGCGCAGCGAAGCGATGGCCGCCTCGCGATCCTGGTGGAGCCGCTCGGCGATGCCCTGGATGCGCCACCAGTGCCCTTGTTCCGGCTCCAGCACCACGGCCTTGCGCGCCAGTGTCACCGCCTCGCCGTGGCGCCCGAGGTCTCCCATCAGCAAGGCGAGGTTGGCCTGGCTCTGGGCCCGGTCCGGCGCCAGCTCGCAGGCCCGCGCGAGCAGCGGCTGGGCCTCGTCCAGGCGTCCCTGGCCCCGCAGCAGATTGCCGAGATTGGTCGCCGCATCGGCATTGCCGGGCTGCCACTGCAGGCACTGGCGCAACGCCTGTTCCGCAGCGGACACCTCGCCGGTCGCCTCGAGCGCCAGACCGAGGTTGTAGGCCGCCTCGGCGTACCGGTCCCGGGCCGCCAGGGCGCCGCCGAAGGCCTGTGCCGACTCGGCATGGCGCCCCAGGCGTCGCAGTGCGACGCCCAGGTTGTTGTGCGCCTCGGCGAAGGCCGGCCGCAGCGTCACGCACTGGCGAAGGTGCTTGACCGCCAGCGGCAGGTTGCCGGCCTGCAGCGTGACGATGCCCAGCAGGTGCCAGGCATCGGCGTTGCCGGGGTCCAGCTTGACCGCGCGCTGGTAGTGGCTCTGCGCCAGGCCCAGCTGGCCGGCGCGGTGCAGCGCCGTGCCCTTGCCGAGCTGCTCGATGGCCAGGCGCCGATCAGCCGGGTTGGCGCCGGTCATCGGGCCCGCTCCGGCCGGCGCCACATCTCTGAAGACGCATCCTTCACGCCGCAACCGTGTCGGCCACGTCCTTGAAGTCCTCGATCTGGTCGAAGTTCATGTAGCGATAGATCGTGTCGCCATTGGCGTTGATGACACCGATATCGGCCATGTACTCCTCGCGCGTCGGGATGCGTCCCAGGCGCGAGCAGATCGCCGCCAGTTCCGCCGAGCCGAGATAGACATTGGTGTTGCGGCCGAGCCGGTTCGGGAAGTTGCGCGTGCTGGTCGAGAACACGGTCGCGCCTTCCCGCACCTGCGCCTGGTTGCCCATGCAAAGCGAGCAGCCCGGCATCTCCATGCGCGCGCCGGCGGTCCCGAAGGTGCCGTAGTGGCCCTCCTTGGTGAGCTCGGCGGCATCCATCTTCGTCGGCGGTGCGACCCACAGCTTGGCCGGAATGTCGCGCTTTCCCTCGAGCAGCTTGGAGGCCGCGCGAAAATGCCCGATGTTGGTCATGCACGAGCCGATGAAGACCTCGTCGATGGCGGCACCTGAGACCTCGGACAAGGTCTTGACGTCGTCCGGATCGTTCGGGCAGGCGACGATCGGCTCGTGGATGTCGGCCAGGTCGATCTCGATGACCGCCGCGTACTCGGCGTCGGCATCCGGCTCGAGCAGCCGCGGATCGGCCAGCCATGCCTCCATCGCCTTGATGCGGCGCGCGATCGAGCGCGGATCCTGGTAGCCGTTGGCGATCATCCACTTCAGCAGCGTGATGTTGCTGGTGATGTACTCGATGATCGGCGCCTTGCCCAGGTGCACCGTGCAGCCGGCCGCCGAGCGCTCGGCCGAGGCGTCGGACAGCTCGAATGCCTGCTCGACCTTGAGGTCCGGCAGGCCCTCGATCTCCAGGATGCGGCCGGAGAAGATGTTCTTCTTGCCCTGCTTGGCGACGGTCAGCAGGCCCTGCTTGATCGCGTACAGCGGAATCGCGTTGACCAGGTCGCGCAGCGTCACGCCCGGCTGCAGCGTGCCCTTGAAGCGGACCAGCACCGATTCGGGCATGTCCAGCGGCATGACGCCGGTGGCCGCGGCGAAGGCGACCAGGCCGGAACCGGCCGGGAACGAGATGCCGATCGGGAAACGGGTATGGGAGTCGCCGCCGGTGCCGACGGTGTCGGGCAGCAGCATCCGGTTGAGCCAGGAATGGATCACGCCGTCGCCGGGCCGCAGCGAGATGCCGCCGCGGTTGCTGATGAAGGCCGGCAGCTCGTGATGGGTCTTGACGTCCACCGGCTTCGGATAGGCCGCGGTATGGCAGAACGACTGCATCACCAGGTCCGCCGAGAAGCCGAGGCAAGCCAGGTCCTTGAGCTCGTCGCGGGTCATCGGGCCGGTCGTGTCCTGCGAACCGACACTGGTCATCTTCGGCTCGCAGTAGGTGCCCGGGCGCACGCCCTCGCCTTCCGGCAGGCCGCAGGCGCGTCCCACCATCTTCTGCGCCAGCGTGTAGCCGCGGCCGCTGTCGGCGGGGTTCTGCGGCAGGCGGAACAGCGTCGAGGGCGGCAGGCCCAGCGCCTCGCGCGCCTTGGTCGTGAGGCCGCGGCCGATGATCAGCGGGATGCGGCCGCCGGCACGCACCTCGTCGAACAGCACGTCCGACTTGACCTGGAAGGTGGCGATCACCTCGCCGTTCTTCAGTGCCTTGCCTTCGTACGGGCGCAGCTCGACGACGTCGCCCATGTGCATCTGCGAGACGTCCAGCTCGATCGGCAAGGCGCCGGCGTCCTCCATCGTGTTGTAGAAGATCGGCGCGATCTTGCTGCCGAGGCACACGCCCCCGAAGCGCTTGTTCGGAATGAACGGGATGTCCTCGCCGGTGAACCAGAGCACCGAGTTGGTGGCCGACTTGCGGCTGGAGCCGGTGCCGACCACGTCGCCGACATAGGCGACCAGGTGTCCCTTCTCCTTCAGCGATTCGATGAACTTCACCGGGCCGCGCTTGCCGTCTTCCTCCGGTTCGATGCCCTCGCGCCGGTTCTTGAGCATCGCCAGCGCGTGCAGCGGGATGTCCGGGCGCGTGGTCGCGTCCGGCGCCGGCGACAGGTCGTCGGTATTGGTCTCGCCGCTCACCTTGAAGACGGTGACGGTGAGGCTTTCGGGAACCGCCGGCCGGCTCGTGAACCACTCGGCCGCGGCCCAGCTCTCCAGGACCGAGCGCGCGTTGGCGTTGCCGGCATCGGCCTTTTCCTTGACGTCGTGGAAGGCGTCGAACATCAGCAACGTCTTCTTCAGCGCGTCACTGGCGATGCCGCCGACCTGCGCGTCGTCGAGCAGCTCGACCAGCGGATGGATGTTGTAGCCGCCGAGCATCGTGCCGAGCAGTTCGGTCGCCCGCTCGCGCGGGATCAGCGCGCAGCGCTCGCTGCCGAACGCCAGGGCCGCCAGATAGGACGCCTTGACCTTGGCCGCGTCGTCGACGCCGGCCGGCACGCGGTAGGTGATGAGGTCGACCAGGAAGGCTTCTTCGCCGGCTGGAGGCGCCTTGAGCAACTCGATCACATCGGCGGTCTGGCGGGCGGAAAGCGGCAGCGGCGGGATGCCGAGGGCAGCGCGCTCGGCAACGTGTTGGCGATAGGCGTCCAGCATGGTGACTCCGGATGGGGCGATGGAAAAAAGGGGAAAAGACGCGGGCTCAGGCCGACGGCACGATCAGCTTGAGCCCCTTGAAGTAGTCGCGGTAGAAGGCCTGGTCGCGCGTGATCAGGCCGTTGCACTGGAGCAGCGCGTGGGCGCCGATCAGGAAATCGGGAACGGCCCGGTTGCGAACGCCGCCGCGCTGGCGGTAGCGCCGCTGCATCTCGCCCGCGCGCAGGGCCGACTTGGCCTCCAGCGGGTGATAGCGGATGCTCATGTCCTCCAGCACCGCCAGTGCCTCGGCGCCGTCGCGCAGCGCGCCGCAGACCTCGGCCAGCACGATGTCGCAGACCACCACCGGGCCGGCACTCAGGCACTGGCGCAGGCAGGCCTCGGCGGCGTCGGCCTGGGGGCCGTCGGCGAGCAGGTCGACCAGCACCGAGGAATCGATGGCGATCATCGAACCGTCATCAAGGATCGACAGGATCGCCGGGTGCGCGGCCGCGGATCGTGCGCATCGCCTCGTCGGTGGAGGCGAAGCCGTCGAGCTTGAAGCGGCCGCGCGCGCGCGAGATCGCATCCTCCACGCTCTTGCGCAGGATGATGCGGCTGCCGTCGAGCTCGACCTTGAGCGTGGTGCCCTTGGTCAGGCCGAGCGCATCGCGCACCGCCTTGGGCAGGGTGATCTGGCCGCGCTCGGCGACTGTCGCCTCCATCGTCCCGCTCCTCGAAGTATGCATCGATGATACGTACTTTATAATTCATACTCAAGCCCGCATACTGCCCGGCATGCCCCATTGTGCATGCCGGATTCATCCCGCCCCCATGCGGCAAGGCGGATAATCCCGGACACGGGGCGCCTCGCAGGCCTGGGCGGACGCAGCGGTGCCGCTCCGTCCTCAGCCGATCTTTCGTCACCAGCCAAAGGAACGTTCCGATGAGTGATTCCTTCGCCACCCGCGCCAGCCTCGAGGTCAACGGCCGGACCTATCGCTACGCCAGCCTGGCCAAGCTCGGCCAGCGCTTCGACATCGCCCGCCTTCCCTACTCGATGAAGATCCTGCTGGAGAACCTGCTCCGGCACGAGGACGGCGTCAGCGTCCTGCCGGCCCACATCGAGGCGGTCGCCCGATGGGATCCGCACACCGAGCCCGATACCGAGATCGCGTTCATGCCGGCGCGCGTGGTGCTGCAGGACTTCACCGGCGTGCCCTGCGTGGTGGACCTGGCCGCAATGCGCGACGCCGTCGTCCGGCTCGGCGGACGCCCCGAGCAGATCAACCCGCTCGCCCCGGTGGAGCTGGTGATCGACCATTCGGTTCAGGTGGACGCCTTCGGCAACGCCGGCGCGCTCGACCTCAACGTCAAGATCGAGTTCGACCGCAACAAGGAGCGCTACGGCTTCCTGCGCTGGGGCCAGAAGTCGTTCGACAACTTCAAGGTGGTGCCGCCGCGCACCGGCATCGTCCACCAGGTCAATCTCGAGCACCTGGCGCGGGTCGTCATGGAAGGCCAGAAGGACGGCGAGCTGTGGGCCTACCCGGACACCGTCTTCGGCACCGACTCCCACACGACGATGATCAACGGCCTCGGCGTGCTCGGCTGGGGCGTGGGCGGCATCGAGGCCGAGGCCGCGATGCTCGGCCAGCCGTCCTCGATGCTGATCCCGCAGGTGGTCGGCTTCAAGCTGTCCGGCCGCCTGCCCGAGGGCGCCACCGCCACCGACCTGGTGCTGACGGTCACGCAGATGCTGCGCAAGCTCGGCGTGGTCGGCAAGTTCGTGGAATTCTTCGGACCGGGGCTCAAGAACCTCGCCCTGGCCGACCGAGCGACGATCGGCAACATGGCACCCGAGTACGGCGCCACCTGCGGCATCTTCCCGATCGACGCCGAGGCGCTCGCCTACCTGCGGCTGTCGGGCCGCAGCGAGGACCTGGTCCGCCTGGTCGAGGCCTACGCCAAGGCACAGGGGCTCTGGCACGACGAGAGTACGCCGCCCCCGGCGTTCACGACCACGCTCGAACTCGACCTGGCCGACGTCAAGCCGTCGCTGGCCGGTCCCAAGCGCCCGCAGGACCGCGTCCTGCTCGGCGAGGTCCAGCAGAACTACCTCGCCCACGTCGGTCCGCTTGCGGCCGGCCGCAAGCCGAAGAAGACCGCCGAGACCGCCGACTTCGCCAACGAGGGCGGCGCGACCGCGATCGGCAATCCGGCCAACGACCTGGTCAACGGTCGCGTACGCGTCGAGAAGGACGGTATCAACTTCGAGCTCGACGACGGCGCCGTCGTCATCGCCGCGATCACCTCGTGCACGAACACCTCCAACCCGGCGGTGATGCTCGGCGCCGGCCTGCTGGCGCGCAAGGCGGTCGCCAAGGGGCTGAAGGCCAAGCCCTGGGTCAAGACGTCGCTGGCGCCCGGCTCGAAGGTCGTCACCGACTACCTCGAGCAGACCGGCGTCCTGACCGACCTCGACCGGCTCGGCTTCTACCTGGTCGGCTACGGCTGCACCACCTGCATCGGCAACTCCGGCCCGCTGCCGCCGGAGGTCAGCAGGGGCATCGCCGAGGGCGATCTGGTCGTCGCCTCGGTGCTGTCCGGCAACCGCAACTTCGAGGGACGCGTACACCCGGAAGTGAAGATGAACTACCTGGCCTCGCCGCCGCTGGTCGTCGCCTACGCGCTGGCCGGGACCGTCGACATCGACCTGACCCGCGAGCCGCTCGGCATCGGCAGCGACGGCCAGCCGGTCTACCTGCGCGACATCTGGCCGACCAACAAGGAGATCTCCGACACCGTCGCCGGTGCGGTGACGCCGGCCATGTTCGCGAAGAACTACGCCGACGTCTTCAAGGGCGACGAGCGCTGGAACGCGATCGCCTCCGCCGACGGCGAGCTGTACGCCTGGGACGCCGACTCGACCTACATCAAGAACCCGCCCTACTTCGACGGCATGACGATGGCGGTGGGCAGCATCGACGACGTCCACGGCGCGCGTGTGCTCGGCCTGTTCGGCGACTCGATCACCACCGACCACATCTCCCCCGCCGGTTCGATCAAGAAGGACTCCCCCGCCGGGCGCTTCCTGATCTCGCGCGGCGTGCAGCCGGTCGACTTCAACTCCTACGGTTCGCGCCGCGGCAACGACGACGTCATGGTGCGCGGCACCTTCGCCAACATCCGCATCCGCAACCTGATGCTCGACGGCGTGGAAGGCGGCTATACCGTGCACGTGCCGTCCGGCGAGCAACTGGCGATCTACGACGCGGCGATGCGCTACAAGGCCGAAGGCACGCCGCTGGTGGTGTTCGCCGGCAAGGAATACGGCACCGGCTCCTCGCGCGACTGGGCCGCCAAGGGAACGCTGTTGCTCGGCGTCAAGGCCGTGGTCGCCGAGAGCTTCGAGCGCATCCACCGCTCGAACCTGGTCGGCATGGGCGTGCTGCCGTGCCAGTTCCGCGACGGCGAGAATGCCGGCACACTCGGCCTGACCGGGCACGAGCGGATCGACATCGTCGGCCTGCAGGACGGCGACGCACGCGAGGCGACCGTCGTGGCGACGGCACCCGACGGCAAGCGCACGCAGTTCACGGTCACGGTCCTGCTGCTGACGCCGAAGGAGCGCGAGTTCTTTCGCCACGGCGGCATCCTGCCGTACGTGCTGCGCCAGCTGGCCGCCCGCAAGGCGGCCTGAGGGCGCATCGGCGCGGCGCGTCCGGTATGCACCCGGGCGCGTCGCCGGCGATCGGCCGCCGGCTGCCTACAGCGACTGGCGCCACTGCGCGTTGACGCAGCGCCAGTCGCCGCCGTCCCGGCGCCAGCCACTGGTGATCGCGTAGACCGCGCCGCGTTCGGGCAGCCAGCCGCCGCTGCCGCCGGCCAGGGTCGCGGTCACGCTGACGGTCGCCCGGTCGCCCTGGATCTGGATGTCCGCCGGACCGAGCACGACGTCGATGCGTTCGTTGCGCAGCACCTGGCCACGCAGCAGGTTGTGCAGCGCCGCGCGGTCCAGCGTGCCTTCGGCGCCGGTGAAGTCCTCGGCGACGAAATCGATGAAGTCGCCGGGACGCCGCTGCTCGATCGCCGTGTGCATGTCCTCCAGCGCCGCCCGCAGCCGCTGCTCGTCACCGCCCCGCGCACAGGCCGACACGGCCACCAGCAGACCGAGGAGCAGAAGGCGGCCAAGCGTGCGCAAGCGGGTCATCGCGATCGTTCCTGTCGGGATCGAAGACGATAGGCGATCCGCGCCGATCGGGCCAGCGATCGCTGCGCTGCGGCTTGCCGGTTGTTCGGGCGGTATGCTGCAATCGGGACGATGCGATCGCGTATGGTCCCCGTGCCGCGTTCCCGCGGTGCCCGGACGATGCCCCTTTCCAAGCAACACCCGAGGTGCCCGAACCGATGGTCAGCTCCCCCGAGAAGCCCTGGCTAGCCCACTACCCCGAAGGGGTTCCGGCCGAGATCGACCCGGACCAGTACCGCTCGGTCACCGACCTGCTCGAGGACAGCTGTCGACGCTACGCCGCCAACCCGGCGTTCCGCAGCATGGGAAGTACGCTGACGTATGGGGACCTGGACCGGCTGAGCCGCGATCTGGCGACGTACCTGCGCAACGACCTGGGACTCGCGCAAGGCGATCGCGTCGCGATCATGATGCCCAACACGCTGCAGTACGCGATCGCGATCTTCGGCGTGCTGCGCGCCGGCCTGACGGTGGTCAACGTCAATCCGCTCTACACGCCGCGCGAACTCAGGCACCAGCTGGTCGATTCCGGCGCCAGCGCGATCATCGTGCTCGACAACTTCGCCCATACCGTGGCCGAAGTGCTGCGCGACGCGCCGGCCTGCCGGCAGGTCATCACGACCGGCCTCGGCGACCTGCTCAGCTTCCCGAAGTCGGTCCTGACGAACTTCGTCGTCAAGTACGTCAAGAAGCTGGTGCCGGCCTATGCGATACCGGGCATGGTCCGCTTCAAGGACGCGCTGCGCCGTGGCGCCGCCGGGACACTGGCGCCGGTGGAGATCGCCTCGGGCGACATCGCGTTCCTGCAGTACACCGGCGGCACGACCGGCGTCGCCAAGGGCGCGATGCTGACCCATCGCAACATCGTCGCCAACATGCTCCAGGCCTACAGCTGGATCAGCACCCGGCTGCGCGAGGGCGAGGAAGTCATCATCACGGCGCTGCCGCTGTACCACATCTTCGCGCTGACGGCGAACTACCTGGTCTTCGTGAAGATGGGCGGCACCAACTATCTCATCACCAATCCGCGCGACATGCCCGGCTTCGTGCGCGAGATCCGCAAGCTGCGCTTCACCGCCTTCACCGGCGTCAATACGCTGTTCAACGGCCTGCTCAACACGCCGGGATTCGATCAGGTCGATTTCTCGAACCTGCGCATGACGCTGGGCGGCGGCATGGCCGTGCAGAAGGCGGTCGCCGAGCGCTGGAAGAAGGTCACCGGCGTCACCCTGGTGGAAGCCTACGGTCTCACCGAAACCTCGCCCGCCGCGTGCATGAACCCGATCGACCTCAAGGACTACAACGGATCGATCGGCCTGCCGGTGCCGTCGACCGATGCCTCGATCCAGGACGACGAGGGCCGGCACCTGGGCGTCGGCGAAACCGGCGAACTGTGCATCCGCGGCCCGCAGGTCATGAAGGGCTACTGGAACCGCCAGGACGAAACCGACAAAGTGTTGTCGGCCGACCACTGGCTGCGCACCGGCGACATCGCGCGGATGGACGACAAGGGGTTTTTCTATATCGTCGATCGCAAAAAGGACATGATTCTCGTTTCGGGTTTCAACGTGTATCCGAACGAGGTCGAGGACGTCGTCGCGCAGCACCCCGGCGTGCTCGAGGTCGCCGCGGTCGGCATCCCGGACGAGAAATCCGGCGAGGCGGTCAAACTGGTCGTCGTCCGGAAGGATCCTTCGTTGACCGAGGAACAGCTGCGTGACTTCTGCCACGCGAACCTGACCGGCTACAAACGTCCGCGCAGCATCGAGTTCCGCTCATCGCTGCCCAAGTCCAACGTCGGCAAGATTTTGCGCCGCGAACTGCGCGACAGCGCAGCATCCTGATCGCGGCATCTGCTAGTCTTTCCGGTTCGGGCGCATCGGTTCGATCGCCCGACCCGGCGGCGACGACCGGGCTCACCCTTCCCGTCTGTCCGGTCACGCCCGCTTCGTCCATGCCCGATCCTTTGCCGACGTCCCTGATCGACATCGATGCCACGTTCCTCCCCATCGACCAGATGCGTCAGATCTCCCGCATCACCCGGGTCGACGGCGCGCACATCGACGGCGAGGTCGATCTCGGCGAAGCGCACTGGGTCTATCGCCAGCACTTTCCCAGCGACCCGATCTTTCCGGGCACCCTGATCATCGAGGCGGCCGGCCAGCTCACCGCCCTGTGGGCCTGGTCGCAAGGCCAGCGCGGGCGCCCCCGCCTGGTGCGCGCGAACGCGGACTTCCAACATCCCGTCGTTCCGGAAAATCCGTCGATCCGGCTGGAAGCCTCGGTCCAGCGCAAGCGCAATATCAACTTCGCCCACGTCCTGGTATATGCCGGCGGCCGCTGCGTCGCCACGATCGACACCGTGCTGGCGGTGCTTCCCCATACCCCGACGCACTGAAGCCCGCCCCGGAAATAACGTCCGGAGCCGTCCTTTTCACCGCTTTTGACGGCCGAATCGGGTGCAATGGCGCGCGTATATTTTGCGCGGTCCGTCAGTATTCAATGACTTGACAGCGGGCTAAACTGCCTGTCGATCGCTTGTGCAAACCAGCGCAAACGCCTGCCAACGCTTGAATCCGCGATCCGACAAGCGCTCTACCCCGAGGGTATATAGCCATGAATACGAAAGAAATGCGCGACACCAACGACTACCAGCTGCTCCGCACTCACGAAGACGAAGGCACCCATGCTTCGTGGTTCTTCATGCACAAGCACCAGCCCCAGCACGACCTCGGTTACCGGGCATGCTTCTCGGTGCAACTGCTCAAGGAACTGCACCTGTACCTTCGCAGCAGCGTCGAGCAGGCGATGCCGGTCGGCACCGGCCAGGACGGCAAGCTGGCCCATCTGGTGCTCGGCTCGGATGCGGACGTGTTCAACCTCGGCGGCGACCTGGAACTGTTCGGCCGCCTCATCCGCGAACGCAATCGCGAGCACCTGCTGTCCTATGCCCGCCTCTGCGTCGAAGGCGTGCACGGCGTGTACGCGGCAGCGGCGACCCACAAGGTCCATTCGATCGCGCTGGTCCAGGGCGACGCGCTCGGTGGCGGCCTGGAACTGGCCCTGGCCTGCCAGACGATCGTCGCCGAAAGCGGCGTCGGCATGGGCTTCCCGGAAGTCCTGTTCGACCTGTTCCCGGGCATGGGCGCCTACTCGTTCCTGCGCCAGCGCATCAGCGCCAAGCTCGCCGAAGAGATGATCCTGAGCGGCAACGTGTACTCCAGCGACGAGCTGCACGCGATGGGCGTGGTCGACGTCCTGGTGCCGCGCGGCGAAGGCGTGCAGGCGGTCAATGACCTGATCCGCCGCAATCAGCGCATTCCCCACGCCCGCGTCGCGATGAACCGCGTACGCCAGGCCTGCAATCCGGTGACGCTGGACGAGCTGATGCGGGTCACCGAGATCTGGGTCGACACGGCGATGGAGCTCGGCGACAAGTCCCTGCGGACGATGGAACGCCTGGTCCGCGTCCAGCAGCGCAAGCCGCAAGCGGCCGCCGAGCGCGCGGATCTGGCCCGGCCGGCGCTGCAGGCCGTCTAGTCCGTTTCGCGATGGCCGGCACTCCGGGGCGATCCGGGGTGCCGGCGCTAGGGGTCCGGATTGGCGCGCGCCGAGCCGCCGGCATTGCGATCCTGCAGGATCGTCCGGAACGCAGCCTGCGCCTGCTCGAGCTGCTTCCTCACGCCCTGGTTGCGCATCTTCCATTCGCGCGCCAGCTGCCAGTTGGCTAGCCGCATGCTTTCCGAGGCCGCCTGCGCCAGGCGCATCGCGCCGACGTTGCCGGCCACGCCCTTCAGCGCATGGCAGACGTCGCGGTACTCGTCCCATTGCGCTTCCTCGGCCAGCGCGTCGAGCTGGCCAATGCACTTGAGCGCGTCCTGCATGCATTCGTCGACGAACAGGCTGACGAAGCCCGATCCCAGATGCAGCTCCTCCAGGTCGTTCAGCACTTCGCGCGAGACGGTTTCATCCGTGAGCGGAAGCGGTGACCCGGCCGCCTTCTGGCCGTCTTCGTTCTTGACGCCGGAAGCGATGTCGGCGAGTACGTCGAGCAGCCGGGACACGACCACCGGCTTGGCCAGGAAGACATGGGCACCGGCGCTCTCGGTCTCGGCGATCGTGCGCGCCGTCACGTCGGCGCTGAGCACGATGAACGGGGTCAGCTGCCGTCCGGCCTGCATCACGCGCGACTGGCGGATGACGTCGATGCCGCTGACCCCGGGCATGTGCAGGTCGATGATGACGGCGTCGTAGGTCGTCGTCTCGATCGCGTCGAGCACCGCCTCGCCGTTGTCCACCGCGTGGATCTGATGGCCGGCCTTCTCCAGCAGCTTGCGCAGCACCGACACGTTGGCCGGCTGGTCGTCGGCGATCAGGAGGCGCATCGAGCGCGCACGCGCGCGATGCCGCACGAACGGATCGTCGAACGAGATGACGTTGGTGGCCGTCGCCACCGCGGACGGCTCCGCGCCGCCCTGCGGCGCCGGGACCCGGAACGGGATCTCGACCCAGAAGACCGAGCCCCGGCCGGTCTGGCTCTCGAAACCGATCGTGCCGCCCATCTGCTCGGTCATCGCCTTGGCGATCGTCGTCCCCAGGCCGGTGCCGCCGAAGCGGCGGGCATGCCCGCTCTCGGCCTGCTCGAAGGCCTGGAAGATCCGCGCCTGGGCCTCCTCCTCGATACCGATGCCGGTATCGCGCACCTCGAAGCGCACGACGCTGCCGCCGGCATGGTCGCGCAGGCGCGTGACGCCGAGGTCCACCCGTCCGTTCTCGGTGAACTTGACGGCGTTGGAGACCAGGTTGATCAGCACCTGGCGCAGGTGTCCCGGATCGCCGTGCACCGCCGACGGCACGTCGTCGGCGACGGCCAGGTCGAACTGCAGTCCCTTGTTCGCCGCCAGCGGCTGCATCATCAGCTGCACGCTGTGCAGGACGTCGTCGATCTGGAAGTCGGCCGCGTTGTACTTGAGTTTTCCGGCCTCGATGGCCGAAATGTCGAGCACGTCCTCGACCAGGGTCAGCAGCGAACGCGCGGAAGCCTGCAGCACGTCCGCGTACTCGCGCTGTTCGCCGGTAAGGCGCGTCGTCAGCAGCAGGTCGGACATGCCGACGATGCCGTTGAGCGGCGTGCGGAACTCGTGGCTCATGTTGGCGAGGAAGCTGCTCTTGGCCTCGTTCGCGCGCCGCGCTTCCTCGGTGGCCCGCGTCAGCGCGCGCAGCAGCGAGGTCAGGTAGGCCGGAATCGCGATCAGGCCGATCAGCAGGCCCCAGGCCAGGATGTCGTTGCTCTGCCAGAACGGCGTGGTCAGGATGACCGCCAGGAACGACAGCGCGCCCATCGCGACCGAGATCAGCAGGAACCACGGGCCGTAGCGCAAGCCGTTGCCGATCGTCACCCACATGTTGAGCACGTACAGCAGCGAAAGCTGCGTGCCCATGATGTGCATGTTGGCGCCGATCACGCTGTAGTCCACCAGCATGCCGACCACGCGCCGGACGTTGGAGCGGCCCGGGCGGAAGACGATGTGGGCGAGGATCAGGATCGACGCCAGCACGTCGAGCACGCCGATCAGCATGACCGCCTTCAGTGCCGGGTCGCCGTAGCCGGAGACCGCGCCGACACCGAACAGGTACATCATGCACAGCGCGACGATCGACACGCGCACCACGGCCTGCCCGTGCTCGCTGTCCGGACGGTTCGACAGACGCTGCTTGACGATTTCCAGCACTGAGTGCATTAGCTTCGCTCTGACAGATCCTTGCGGGGCGTCATGCCCCTCTCCTGCGGTGGCCGCCTACCGACCCGGCACAGGCGCCCCGGCCCGGACGGGCCGACCTGGCGCGGTCAAAGCCCCAGGCCGTGCGGCGCCAGCTTCGACTGCTGGATATCGACGATCCGTGAGCGATGCGCCAGCAGCACGTCTACACAGGAAGGATCAAAAAGCGTGCCACGATGGGCCTGGATATAGTCGAATGCGTCCTCGGAACTCCAGGCCGCCTTGTACGGACGCTCCGAAGTCAGCGCGTCGTAGACGTCGGCCAGCGCGACGATGCGGGCCGGCAGCGGAATCGCCTCGCCACGCAACCCGTCCGGGTAGCCGCTGCCGTCCCAGCGCTCATGGTGCCGCAGCGCGATCAGCGCCCCCATCTGCACGAACCGGCTCTGGCTGTCCTTGAGGATCTCGTAGCCGATCAGCGGATGCTTGCGCATGACCGCCATTTCCTCCTCCAGGAGGCTGCCGCGCTTGAGCAGGATCGAGTCGGGCACACCGATCTTGCCGATGTCGTGGAGCGGAGCCGCCAGCGTCAGGATGCGGGCGTCCTCCTCCGGCATCCCCAGCTCCTCGGCCAGCAGCTCCGAGTAGTGCGCCATGCGCAGCAGGTGGATGCCGGTGCCGAAATCGCGGTACTCGATCGCCTTGGCCAGGCGGAACAGCGTCTCGCGCTCGCGCTGCTCGACCTCGCTGATGCTCTGCAGCACGCGCTGTTCCAGCGAGCGAGCGCGCTCCTTGACCGACTCGCCCTGGCGCCGCAACTGCAGCAGGTTCTTGCAACGCGAGCGTAGCTCGCGCGGCCGGATCGGCTTGACCATGAAATCGATCACGCCGGCATCCAGCGCCGCCTGCCGGATCGGCTCGTCGCCGACGACGCTGATCAGGACGATCGGCACGTCCCGGCGCGCCATCGGGCGCCGGAAGCGGCGAGCGAACTCCAGCCCGTCCATTTCCGGCATGCGGTAGTCCAGCAGGAGCAGGTCGGCCGGATTGGCGTCGGACCAGCGCAGGGCGTCGACGGGGCTGCCGAAATCCGAAACCCGGATGCCGGGGCCGATCGCCTCCACCACGTGCCGGAGCATCGTACGAGCCGACGGCTGGTCATCCACTATCAGTACATTCACTCGAGCTCTCCGCGACCTCTAGCGATTCCAGGCCGTCGGACGCCAACCCCCGATGGACGTCGTTGATCACGCTGCTGGCGGAGCCCGGCCCGACGCCGCATAGCATAAGCGGGCCGAGGCTAACATAGCTCGGCCCGTGCAAGAAATTCACATGCCGTACTTTCACGTACGCCGGCACGCAGCCCGGTTCCCGGGGAGAACGCGCAGGCAACGACTCGGCGAGCGATCCCGCGCCGACCGGACGGGCCGGACAGCCGGGATTCGCAGCAACACCGGGCGCGCCCGGCACCGACGGCGCGCCGCCGGAGCCGGCCACGGGACCGCCGGGGTCTGTCGCAACATCGGTACGGGACGGCTCACCGCCGTACCTAGGCCTCCGGCCGCATGTACGGGAACAGCAGCACGTCGCGAATCGAGGCCGAGTCGGTGAACAACATCACCAGGCGGTCGATGCCGACGCCGAGCCCACCCGTCGGCGGCAGGCCGTACTCGAGCGCGCGGATGTAGTCGGCGTCGAAATGCATGGCCTCGTCGTCACCGGCGTCCTTGGCCTGGACCTGCGCCATGAAGCGCGCCGCCTGGTCTTCCGGGTCGTTCAGCTCGGAGAAGCCGTTGGCCAGCTCCTTGGCGTTGACGAACAGCTCGAAACGGTCGGTGATGCCCGGATCGGCGTCGCTCTGGCGTGCCAGCGGCGAGACCTCGGTCGGGTAGGCGGTGATGAAGGTCGGCTGGATCAGCGTGTGCTCGACGGTCTTCTCGAAGATCTCCAGCAGCAGGCGCCCCCAGCCGAAATCCGGCTTCACCGGGATGCCGAGCCGGCGGCAGTGGCCGGCCAGGGCCTCGCGGTCCCGCAGGTCCTCCGCGGCGATGCCGGGGTTGAGCTCGCGGACCGCATCCTCCATGCGCCAGCGCCGGAACGGTGCACCGACGTCGATCGTGCGCCCCTCCCAGGCCAGCTCGGTCCGGCCGAGCACCGCGCGTGCACCCTCCCGGATCAGGTCCTCGGTGAGGTCCATGACGTCGAGGTAGGTGGCGTAGGCCTGGTACAGCTCGAGCATCGTGAACTCGGGGTTGTGCCGGGTCGAGACGCCCTCGTTGCGGAAATTGCGGTTGATCTCGTAGACGCGGTCGAAACCGCCGACGACCAGGCGCTTGAGGTACAGCTCCGGCGCCACGCGCAGGTACATGTCCAGGTCGAGCGCATTGTGATGCGTCACGAACGGCCGCGCGGTCGCCCCGCCCGGGATCGCGTGCATCATCGGCGTCTCCACCTCGACGAAGCAGCGCGCGGGCGCCTCCAGGTAGTCGCGGATGAAGCGGATCAGGCGCGCCCGGACGCGGAACACCTCGCGCGCCTCCGGCGTGACGATGAGGTCGACGTAGCGCTGGCGGTAGCGCTGCTCGATGTCGGCCAGGCCGTGCCATTTGTCCGGCAGCGGTCGCAGCGACTTGGTCAGCAGCCGGAGCTCGTCGACCTTGACCGACAGCTCGCCGGTCTTGGTCCGCATGAGGACGCCGGCGGCGCCCACGATGTCGCCGACATCCCAGCCCTTGAACGCCTCGTACGCGTCCTCGCCGAGGGTGCCCTGATGGATGAACAGCTGGATGCGGCCGCTGCCGTCCTGCAGCTGCACGAAACTGACCTTGCCCTGGATGCGGCGCAGGATGATGCGGCCGGCGACACGCACGCGCCGTGCCGCCGTATCGAGCGCCTCGGCGGTCCATGCCGTACCGTCGGCGTACTCGGACTGCAGGTCGCCGGCTGCGTCGCGGACGCGGAAATCGTTCGGGAAGGCCGGCCCTCGCTCGCGCAGCGCGCGCAGCTTCTCGCGGCGCTCGGCGACCAGCCGGTTCTCGGAAACATCCGGAGCGCCGGCCGGCTCGCCTGCGCCACCGTCCGCCTGCACGGGCGGCTTCTCATTGCTGTTGTTCATCGCTTCCCCGCCAAAAAGAACTCACGCACCTCAGGCATCGAGGCGCTTCGCGCCCGCCTCGAGGCCGGACTTGAGACTGCCCTCGATGAATTCGTCGAGGTCGCCGTCGAGCACCTTCTGCGTGTCGCTGCGCTCGATTCCGGTCCGCAGATCCTTGATGCGCGACTGGTCGAGCACGTAGTTGCGGATCTGGCTGCCCCAGCCGATGTCGGACTTGGTCGCTTCCAGCGCATCCTTCTCGGCGTTGCGTTTCTGAATCTCGATCTCGTACAGCTTGGCCTTCAGCATCTTCATCGCGCGGTCGCGGTTGGCATGCTGGGACCGCTCGGTCTGGCAGGCGACGACCACGCCGCTGGGCACGTGGGTGATGCGCACCGCCGACTCGGTCTTGTTGACGTGCTGGCCGCCGGCACCGGACGAGCGGTAGACGTCGGTCTTGAGGTCGGCCGGGTTGATCTCGATGTCGATGTCGTCGTCCACCTCGGGGGAGACGAACACCGACGTGAACGAGGTGTGCCGGCGATTGTCAGAATCGAACGGAGATTTGCGGACCAGGCGGTGGACACCGATCTCGGTCTTCAGCCAGCCATAGGCGTACTCGCCCTCGACCCGGAAGGTCGCGCTCTTGATGCCGGCGACCTCGCCGGCCGAGACTTCCAGCAGCTCGGTCTTCCAGCCGCGGCTCTCCGCCCAGCGCAGGTACATGCGCAGCAGCATCTCGGCCCAGTCCTGGGCTTCGGTACCGCCGGCGCCGGCCTGGATGTCGACGAAGGCGTTGGTCGCGTCCATCTTCCCGGAGAACATCCGCTGGAATTCCAGCCGGTCGACCCGCGCAGCGCAGCGTTCGACGTCCTCGAGCACCGCGCGCGCGGTTTCCTCGTCGTTCTCCGCGGCAGCCAGCTCCAGCAGCTCCGCAGCGCCGGTCAGGCTCTCGTCGATCGTGCGGATGCCGTTGACGGTCTTGTCGAGCAGCGAGCGCTCGCGGCCGAGGGCCTGGGCGCGCTCCGGATCGTTCCAGACGTCCGCGCTTTCGAGTTCGCGGCTGACTTCTTCCAGGCGTTCGCGCTTGACGTCGTAGTCAAAGATACCCCCGTAGCGAGACCAGCCGGTCCTGGAGGTCGGCGATGTGCTGGCGGATGGGATTGAGTTCGATCATGGGAGCGCTGAAAACGATGGCGAAAGACCCGCTAGCATAGCAGAGCGGCCCGGCCTCACGCGGGGTCCCGGACCGGTGGCGGGCGTGCATTGGCCGACGGCCGGCATGCAACGTGCAAGGCCTGCCCGACCGGCGGCCCGGGCCACCGGGTCCACCGCCCGGTGGCAGGTTTTCGAGGTTGCCGAACAAAAAGATCGACATGCTGCGATACGCCCGTCCGTCACTGCCGCTCGCCCTGCTCGCACTGCTGGTGCCGGCCCTGGCGTCGCCGGTTGCCGCCGCCCCGGAATCCGGGACCGTCGACGCGGCGATCGACCGCTGCCTGGAGCTCCGTCGCAGCGCGCCGCAGGCGGCGGTGGACCTGGCCGACTCGATACTGGCCAGCGATGCGCTGCCGGTCGAAGCGCGCATCAAGACCCTCACCTGCCTGGGCGGCGCCGCCGGCATCAGCGGCGACGGCAGTCGCGCGGCCGAAGTCGCGACGCAGATCCAGACCCTCGTCGACGACCATCCCGACCTCCCGGCGCCGTTCGTGCTGCGCGCGCTGTCCCATGCCGGGGCGATCTTCCACAGCGCGGGGCGTACCTACCAGGCCGAAACCCTCTACGCACGCGTCAGCGACATCGCCCGCCGGACCGGGGGCGAGGACGCGATCGTCACCCAGATCGTGATGCTGACCAACATCGGGCTGATCCATGCCGACTACCTCGACTCGCCGGAAGTGGCCGAGGAGAACTATCGCCAGGCGCTGGCACTGACCGAAGGGCTCGGGCGCAGGGACGCCACCTTGCTGTACAACCTCGCCGTCAACCGGGTGAGGATGGGACGCGACGCCGAAGCGCTCGATGCGCTCGAACGCGCCGAGCGCTCGGCCGACGAGACCGGCAACGTGCTGGTCCGGGCCCGCGTGCGCTCCGCCCGGGCGGGCCTGCTCGCTGCTGCCGGCGACACCCAGCGCGCGCGCGCGCTGCTGCAGGAATCGATCGCCGTACAGAAAGAACTGCCCGACCCCGCCGGCGAGGCGGCCAGCCTGTCGGTACTGTCGACGGTGCAGCGGCTGGCCGGCGAGAAGCTGCTCGCCCTGCGCACCGCCGAGGAAGCCTTGCAGCGCGTCGAACGCACCTCGTTCCAGAAGGAGCAGGTCCAGGCCCTGGAAGCGAAGGTCGCCGCCGAGGCCGCCCTGGGCCGCACCGAGGCGGTCGTCGCGACGACACGCCGGCTGCATGCGCTGCAGATGACGGCGCTGAAGGAGCAGCGGCTGGAGATACTGGCCGACCTGCAGGCGCGCCTGCAGGATGCGGCGGCCGGCCGTGAGCTGGAACGCCTGCGCCACCAGAGCGAAGTCCAGTCGCTCAGCCTCGACAAGACCCGGCTGGCGCGCAACTTCACCGTGGCGCTCCTGGGCCTGCTCGCGCTGGCGGCCATCGCCTTCGGGCTGATGCAGTACCGACGCCACCGGCTGCTGCGCGAACTGAGCGCCATCGATCCGCTCACCGGCCTGCCGAACCGCCGCACCGCGACCGGGCAGCTCAACGCGCTGGCGGCACCGGCGGCGCGCGGCCCGGTCGACACGCGCCACGTGCTGTTCCTGATCGACATCGACCATTTCAAGAAGATCAACGACAACTACGGCCACCATGCCGGCGACGGCGTGCTGATCGACCTGTCCAACCGGCTCAAGGCCGCCTGCCGCCCGAGCGACATCGTCGCGCGCTGGGGTGGCGAGGAATTCCTGGTGGCCTGTGCCGATCTCGGCTGCGACCAGGCGGCTGCCGTCGCCGAGCGCCTGCGCCTGGCCCTGGCCGGTGACGTCGAGCTGGTATCGGGCCAGTCGCGGATGTTGACGGTTTCGGTCGGCTTTGCGCCGTTTCCGTTCTTTTCCGGCGTCCGCGGCGGGGAGGCGGCCGGCTGGGCCTATGCGATCCGGCTGGCCGACCGGGCCCTGTACGCCGCCAAGATCCGCCGCAACGCCTGGGCCGGATTCTGGGGGGCCCACGACCCCGGTCAGGTCACGGCCGAAGACGTGCTGGACGCGCCCGGGGCGGCGGTGCTGGCCGGGACCATCACCGGCCTGGCCGGCCCCTGAGGCCACGGCATCGCGCGACCGTTTGCCGCGGCATCAGGCGCCCCGGTCGTCGAACCTCGAATCGTCCGTCACCGCGGCATCGGACCTGCCCCGGCAGCCGGCAACGGCATCACACGGACTGGCGGTGCTCCACGATCAGCTGCACGGCCCCTTTCCCGCGGTAGTCGTCCGGCACCAGCCGATAGGCGAGCCGGAGGCGCGCGGGCGGCGGCTCGCCGCTCCAGCCGTGGAACTGGATCGCATTGAGAGGGTCCTCGCGTCCCGGCAGCCGCAGGCTCAGCCCCAGATGCCGCTCGGCGACGACGCGCCAGTTGGCCACCGCGAACTCGCCGTCGAACAGCGGCTCGGCGAAGCCCTGCCCCCAGGGCCCTGCGTAGCGCAACTGGCCGGCCAGCTCGCCGGTGAAGTCTCCGGGCGCCAGTTCCCCGTCGCTGAGCAGGACCGGCTCGAACAGCTCCGGTGCCGCGCGCTCGCGGATGACGGCATCGAAGGCGGCGGCGAAGCGCGGCACGGCGGCACGCTGCAGGGTGAGTCCGGCGGCCATCGCGTGGCCACCGAAACGCCCGATCAGGCCCGGGTGGCGCGCGTCGACCTCCGCCAGCACATCGCGCACGTGCACGCCGCGAATCGAACGGGCCGAACCGCGCACCTCCTCGCCGCCGTCCAGCACCGGCGCGCAGGCGACGACCGGCCGGTTCAGGCGGTCCTTGAGCTTGGAGGCGACCAGGCCCACCACGCCCGCATGCCAGTCGTCCTCGAACAAGGTCAGCCCCAGCGGCAGTCCTTCGGGTCCGCGCTCGGCGATCCAGCGCTCGACGAAGGCCTCGCCCTGCTCGAGCATGTTGGCCTGCAGCTCGCGACGCTCGGCGTTGATCGCAGCGAGGCGTTCGGCCATCGAACGCGCCGCACCGGAATCGTCGGTCAGCAGGCATTCGATCCCGAGCGCCATGTCCTCCAGCCGTCCGGCGGCGTTGACGCGAGGCGCGACTGCGAAGCCGAGGTCGGCGGGTGCGGTGGTGGCCGCTTCACGGCCGGCCGATTCCAGCAGCGCCAGGATGCCGGCGCAGGCGCGGCGCGCGCGGATCCGCCGCAGTCCGGCATCGACCAGCAGGCGGTTGTTGTAGTCGAGCGGCACCAGGTCGGCCACCGTTCCCAGCGCCACCAGGTCGAGCAGGCAGGCCAGGTCGGGCTCCGCCCGCCCGGTGCGCTCGAACCAGCCGGCGGCGCGCAGGTGGCCGCGCAGGGCGACCAGCAGGTAGAACATCACGCCGACGCCCGCCAGCGCCTTGCTCGGAAAGCCGTCGCCGGGGGCATTGGGATTGACGATCGCGTCGGCGACCGGCAGCTCCGGGCCCGGCAGGTGGTGATCGGTGACCAGCACGCGCATGCCGCGCGCCTTTGCCGCCGCGACGCCCGCCAGGCAGGCGATGCCGCTGTCGACGGTCACGACCAGGTCCGGCATCGGCTCGGCCAATGTGTCGACCAGCGCCGGCGTCAGGCCGTAGCCGTGGACGAAGCGGTTCGGGACGCGGTAGTCCACGCGACCGGCACCGAGCAGGCGCAGTCCGCGGATCGCGACGGCGGTGCCGGTCGCCCCGTCGCAATCGAAGTCGCCGACCACGCAGATGTGCCGGTCCTGGGCCATCGCCTCGGCGAGCAACCGGCACGCCGTCTCGATGCCGCCCAAGGCCTGCGGCGACGCCATCGCGCCCAGCCGATAGCGGACCTGTTCCGGATCGTCGATGCCGCGCGCGGCGTAGACGCGCTCCAGTACCGGATGCACGCCGGCCGCCGAGCCCCAGGAGGCCGCGCCAGCCGGCCGGCGGCGGATCGTGAGCGGGCTCACCGCTGCAGCGGGCGCACGCGGCGCCACAGGCGCCATCGGTGGCCCGGCCGGACCACGGCGCGCTCGCCGGAGAGGAAGGCCAGCTCGATCGCGGACAGGCCTCGCCGGCGCAGGCGGGCATCGAGCGGCATCAACCATTCGCGCTCGAGTACCGCCGCCCGGGCCGTACGCAGGTCGATGCCGATGTCCGGCGTACCGGTCGATTCGCAGAGCCGCTCCATCTGCCCGCGGTCCAGCGGCGCAGGCGTGGCATCGGCCAGCGCGGCGAGCGATGCCAGCGCCGGATCGGGCGTGAGCACGTGGCCGCAGGCACTGCGGGCCCACGCCGGCAGTGCTCCTGCGCCCCAGAACCAGAGACTGTTGACCGCGACCGCGCCGCGCGCCGCACGCGCGGCATTGACCGGATGGTTGTGCAGGATCACCTGGGCCTCGTTGAGCAGCAGGCGCCAGCGCTTGCCGGCCGGACCGGGCGGCAGGTGCAGCTTGAGGTCGTCGCCGAGGATCTCGTCCGGCGCCGGGCAATCGGGAAGCTCGGCCGCGGAGGCCGCCTGCAGGTACCAGCGCGATGGCGACGGCGCGTCGATCGGGACATCGCTGTCGCCGAACACGGGCTTCAGCGCGTGCAACAACGCTTCGGTTTCGTCCGCGGTGAGGCCCAGGTCACCGCAGGCCAGCATGCGGACCGTGGTCAGGTCCGGCCGCACGTGCGCCGGGTCGGCGCGCAGCCAGGCGCCCTGCGCGGCATCGTCGGCGTCCAGCCGGCGCGTCAGCGCCGCTACCGGCAACCGGGTGCCCGGCCACTGCACGAGGGTCCGCAGCGCCGGAAGCGTGCCGACCTCGGCGGGCGGGAGCCTGTCTGCGCGCGCCAGCCAGCGCGCGAGTACGCCAGCGGCGACCTCGGGCGAGGCCGCGCAGTGGCGCAGCTCGGGAAGCAGCAGCCTGACCGTGGGCATGCGGCGGCGCCGGGTCGGTCAGTCGCCGTAGTCGACCGATACGATCTCGTACCGCCGGGTGCCGTTCGGCGCCTGGAACTCGAAGCTCTCGCCGGCGCTCTTGCCGATCAACGCACGCGCGAACGGCGAGCTGACCGAGAGCATCCGCTGCTTGATGTCCGCCTCCAGGTCGCCGACGATCTGGTAGCTGATCTCCTCGCCGCTGTCCTCGTCGGCGAGGCCGACGGTGGCGCCGAACACGATCCGCGGCCCCTTGAGGCGCGACAGGTCGATGATCTCGGCGGTCGACAAGGCCGCTTCCAGCTCCTGGATGCGCCCCTCGACGAAGCCCTGCTGCTCACGCGCGGCGTGATACTCGGCATTCTCCTTGAGATCGCCGTGCGCACGCGCCTCGGCGATCGCCTGGATGATCGCCGGCCGCTCGACCGACTTGAGGCGCTCGAGCTCCGCACGCAGGCGTTCGGCGCCCTTGGAGGTCATCGGTGCCCGCTTCATCATGCCAGTTCCTTATGCAGTTCCTGCAGACTGTGTACCGCACGGCTGTCGCGGAAGTCCAGCGAATGCAGCAGTGCCTTGGCCCCGCTCAGCGTCGTCGAATAGGTGACGCGCTGCTGCAGCGCCTCGCGCCGGATCGAGAACGAATCGGAGATGGCCTGCTTGCCCTCGGTCGTGTTGACGATGAAGACGATCTCGGCGTTCTTAATCAGGTCGACGATGTGCGGCCGGCCTTCGATCACCTTGTTGATGCGCTCGCAGGCCAGGCCGTGCGACGCCAGGTAGGCATGCGTGCCGCCGGTGGCCACCAGCGTGAAGCCGCGCCGCAGAAGATCGCTCGCGATCGGCAGCAGGCGCTCCTTGTCGGCGTCGCGCACCGACAGGAACGCCTTGCCGGGCCGGGGCGCCTGGATGTTCGCCGCCTCGTGCGCACGCGCGAAGGCCGCGCCGAAGTTGCGGCCCACGCCCATGACCTCGCCGGTGGAGCGCATCTCGGGCCCGAGGATCGGATCGACGTTCTGGAACTTCAGGAACGGGAAGATCGCTTCCTTGACCGAATAGTAGTCGGGGACGATCTCCTCGGTCGCGCCCTGCGCAGCCAGCGACCGGCCGACCATGCAGCGCGCGGCGATCTTGGCCAGCGGCACGCCGGTCGCCTTGGACACGAACGGCACGGTGCGCGAAGCACGCGGATTGACCTCGAGCACGTAGACCGTGTCGCCCTGCACCGCGAACTGCGTGTTCATCAGGCCGACGACCTTCAGCTCGCGCGCCATGCGCGTGACCTGGTTGCGCAGCTGGTCCTGCAGTTCGGGACTCAGCGAATACGGCGGCAGCGAGCAGGACGAATCGCCCGAATGCACGCCGGCCTCCTCGATGTGCTCCATGATGCCGCCGATCAGCACGTTGCCCTCGGCGTCGGCGATGATGTCGACGTCGACTTCACCGGCGTGGTCGAGAAAGCGGTCGAGCAGGACCGGCGAATCGTTGGACACGCGCACCGCATCGCGGATGTAGCGCGAGAGGTCGGCGTCGTCGTGGACGATCTCCATGGCGCGCCCGCCGAGCACGTAGCTGGGACGGACCACCAGCGGATAGCCGATCTCGCGCGCCAGGACCAGGGCTTCCTCGGCGTTGCGTGCGGTGCGGTTCGGCGGCTGCAGCAGGCCGAGCTTGTCGATCATCTTCTGGAAGCGCTCGCGATCCTCGGCGGCGTCGATCGAGTCGGGCGAGGTGCCGATCACCGGCGCGCCGTTCGCCTCCAGGGCCCGCGCGAGCTTCAGCGGCGTCTGGCCGCCGTACTGCACGATCACGCCCTTGGGCTTTTCCTTGTCGATGATCTCCAGCACGTCCTCGAGCGTCAGCGGCTCGAAGTAGAGGCGGTCGGAGGTGTCGTAGTCGGTCGAGACGGTCTCCGGGTTGCAGTTGACCATGATCGTCTCGTAGCCGTCCTCACGCAGCGCGAGTGCGGCATGGACGCAGCAGTAGTCGAACTCGATACCCTGGCCGATGCGGTTGGGACCGCCGCCGAGCACGACGATCTTCTCGCGGGTGCTCGGCTCGGCCTCACATTCCTCTTCGTAGGTCGAGTAGAGGTAGGCGGTGGTCGTCGCGAACTCGGCCGCGCACGAATCGACGCGCTTGTAGACCGGCCGCACGTTGAACGCACGCCGCAGGTGCCTGACCGCGTTCTCGTCGGTGCCCAGCAGCTCGGCCAGGCGCGCGTCGGAAAAGCCCTTGCGCTTGAGCGCGAACATCCGCCGCGCGTCGATCGCGGCCAGGCCGCCAGCCTTGACCACGGCCTCGGTCGCGACCAGGTCCTCGATCTGCACGAGGAACCACGGATCGATGCGGGTCAGCGCGAAGACGTCCGCCAGCGACAATCCGGCCCGGAACGCATCGGCGACGTAGAACACCCGATCGGGACCGGGCTCCTTCAACTCGCGCTTGAGGCGGACCAGCTCGTCGGCATTGGCCGGATCCAGGCCGCTCGGGTTCAATCCGTTCTTGCCGGTCTCCAGCCCGCGCAGCGCCTTCTGCAGCGACTCCTGGAACGTGCGCCCGATCGCCATCACCTCGCCGACCGACTTCATCTGCGTGGTCAGGCGTGCGTCGGCGCCCGGAAACTTCTCGAACGCGAAGCGCGGAATCTTGGTGACGACGTAGTCGATCGTCGGCTCGAACGACGCCGGCGTCAGGCCGCCGGTGATGTCGTTGCGCAGCTCGTCGAGCGTGTAGCCGACCGCCAGCTTGGCCGCGATCTTGGCGATCGGGAAGCCGGTGGCCTTGGAGGCCAGCGCCGAGGAGCGCGAGACGCGCGGATTCATCTCGATGACGACGACGCGGCCGTTCTCGGCGTTGACGCCGAACTGCACGTTGGAGCCGCCGGTATCCACGCCGATCTTGCGCAGCACCGCGATCGATGCGTCGCGCAGGCGCTGGTACTCCTTGTCGGTCAGCGTCTGTGCCGGCGCGACGGTGATCGAGTCACCGGTGTGCACGCCCATCGGGTCGAGGTTCTCGATCGAGCAGACGATGATGCAGTTGTCCGCCTTGTCGCGGACCACCTCCATCTCGAACTCCTTCCAGCCGAGCACCGACTCCTCGATCAGCACCTCGTGCACGGGCGACAGGTCCAGCCCGCGCTTGACGATCTCCTCGAATTCCTCGCGGTTGTAGGCGATGCCGCCGCCGGACCCGCCGAGCGTGAAGCTCGGGCGGATGATCGTCGGGTAGCCGACCTTGGCCTGCGCCTCGAGCGCCTGCTCGAACGTGCGGGCCACTTCCGCCTTGGGACATTCCAGCCCGATCTCGGCCATCGCCACGCGGAACAACTCGCGGTCCTCGGCCATGCGGATCGCCTCGCGCGACGCACCGATCAGCTCGACGCCGTAGCGGTCGAGCACGCCGCGATCGGCCAGGTCCAGGGCGCAGTTCAACGCGGTCTGGCCGCCCATCGTCGGGAGCAGCACGTCGGGCTTCTCCTTGGCGATGATGGCCTCGACCGTGGAGGCATTGATCGGCTCGATGTAGACCGCGTCGGCCGTCTCCGGGTCGGTCATGATCGTCGCCGGATTGGAATTGACGAGGACGACGCGATAGCCCTCGCTCTTGAGCGCCTTGCAGGCCTGGGCGCCGGAGTAGTCGAACTCGCAGGCCTGGCCGATGACGATCGGCCCGGCGCCGATGACGAGGATGGAGCGGATATCAGTTCTTTTGGGCACCGGCGTCGCCTGCAGCAGAGGTTTCCAGGGAAGCGGCGGCACCGGCGAGGCTGATCCTGCGGATGCCTTCGCGCGGCACGGTCAGCTCGACGCCGCCGTCGAGTTCGATGGTCAGCACGACCGAGGTGTACTTGCGCAGGATGCCGCTGCGCGTGGTGTTGAACGTCGTCTCGATCACCACCCGCTCGCCGACCCGGTCCTCCAGCGCGGTGTACTCGACCGCTTGCAGCGCCGGTGTCGTCTTCGCCGGCGGTGCCGCGTGCAGCACCGGCGCGAAGACGGACAATGCGATCACGGCCATCAGGGAGGCCGCCCCCCGCAGTGCGATAGTCATCATGCTCTACGCCGCGAGCGCCGCGTGCGCCTCCATCTGGTGGATGAAACGATCGAACAGGCCGCCGACATCGTGCGGACCGGGGCTGGCTTCCGGATGCCCCTGGAAACCGAATGCCGGCGCGTCGGAAAAGGCCAGACCCTGCAGCGAACCGTCGAAAAGCGAGCGGTGGGTCGCCTTCACGTTCGGCGGCAGGCTGGCTTCGTCCACGGCGAAGCCGTGGTTCTGGCTGGAAATCATGACCTGCCCGCTGTCGAGATCGATCACCGGATGGTTCGCGCCGTGGTGGCCGAACTTCATCTTGACGGTGGCCGCCCCGGCCGCCAGGCCGAGCAACTGGTGGCCCAGGCAGATGCCGAACAGCGGAATCCCGGTGCGCAGCAGGTCGCGGACCGCGGCGATCGCGTAGGTGCAGGCCGCCGGATCACCGGGACCGTTGGACAGGAAGACGCCCTGGGGCTTGAGCGCCAGCACGTCCGGGGCCGGCGTGGTGGCAGGCACGAGGACGACCTCGCAGCCGCGATCGACCAGCATGCGCAGGATGTTGCGCTTGGCGCCGAAGTCGTAGGCCACCACGCGCCAGCGTGCCGGCGGACGCCGGAACTCGACCTGGTCCAGGTCGAAGCTGCCTTCGTCCCAGGTCCGGGTGCTGCTGACGCTGACCTCGCGTGCCAGGTCGGCACCATCCAGGCCGCCGAACGCCTGGGCGGCGGCGATGGCCGCCTGCGGGTCGGCCTCCGCACCGGTCATGATGCAGCCGTTCTGGGCGCCCTTGTCGCGCAGGATGCGCGTCAGCCGCCGGGTGTCGATGTCGGCGATCGCCACGATGCCGTTGCGGGCCAGGTAGTCGGAGAGGTTCTCCTCCGACCGCCAGTTGCTCGCCATCAGCGGAAGATCGCGGATCACCAGGCCGGCTGCGTGGGCGCGGTCCGATTCGGCATCGACCGCGTTGCAGCCGGTGTTGCCGATGTGCGGATAGGTCAGCGTGACGATCTGGCGGGCATAGGACGGGTCGGTCAGGATTTCCTGATAGCCGGTCATCGCCGTATTGAACACGACCTCGCCGACGGTTTCGCCGGCAGCGCCGACCGAGAGCCCGCGGAAGAGGCTGCCGTCGGCTAGCGCGAGGATGGCAGGGATAGTCATGCGTTCGCCTGTCGAGAAAATGTACAAGGTGTCTGCACCCTGAAAAAGCATCAGGTGCGGCATCGTCCCCGGGCTGGTGCCAACCAGTCCGTGGGCGGACAAGAAAAGGGGATCGAGGCGAACGACAATTCTAGGGTCGAGCCGGGCCGCTGTCCATCGAAGCCACCGCGCCGTGAAGCTACAATGGCGCCATGGTCACCACGATCGATTCCCCGGCAGCTGCCCACCTGCTCGATCCGGCCCGGCTCGACCGGCCCGACGTGGTCGTACGCCAGGAGCCCTTCGCATTCCTGATCGCCGGCGCGCAGTTGCCGGCCGGCGCCGCCGACGCGCTGGAGCGGGATTTTCCGCGGTATGGCTCGGCCGGCTTCTTCCCCTGGGAGCCGGATGAATGCGGGCCGGCGATCAACCAGTTGATCGGCGAACTGACGGCACCGGCGTTCGCCGACCACGTCGGTGCCCGGCTCGGCATCGCGGACCTCGGCACGCGCCCCAGCCTCGTGACGATCTGCCGCTACCTCAATCGCCGGCACGGGACCATCCATACCGACAGCCGGTCGAAGATCGCCACCGCCCTGCTCTACCTCAACCCGGACTGGCCCGACACCAGCGAGGGCTGCCTGCGCTTCCTGAACGGCATCGACGACATCGACGACCTGGTTCTGCCGGAGGTGCGTCCCGTCTACGGCAATTTCGTCGTGTTCCGGCGTGCCGACAACTCGTTCCATGGCCACCTGCCGCACGAGGGAGAACGCCGCGTCATCCAGGTCGCCTGGCTGACCAGCGAGAAGGAGAAGACACGCAAGACCCAGCGGGGCCGCTTCTCGCGCCTGCTGAAGCGGCTGCTGGGCAAGCTGGATCGCCGATTCGGCGCTGAACGCGATCGAAATGCCGCCCATCCGCGCTGAATCCGTCGAATCGTTGGCATATTTTCCGCTGTTAGACTTTCGTAAAATGCGGTATCCTGCGCGAGACTGGAACACCGTTCTTTGACCGGTCGATTCGCGCATCGCGGGGAACTCGTACCGGGCGCGCGGGTCTGATCGATTTCTTCGCATCCGCCCCCACATCCGCTCGATGAACCTGCGCTCCGCCAGCCTGCTCGTTGCCCTGTCGCTCCCTTCGCTGGGAATCGCGCAGTCGGCCGGCGTGTCGGCGAGCATGCCGCCGGCCGGCGAGCTGATCGTGGATTCGCGGCTGGTGCCGGACCTTCCGTCGGTGCTGATGACGCCGGACACCCAGGTCGTACCGGTCTGGTCCGGGCCTGACGGCCGGCTGCTCGCACTGGTCAACCTGTCGCCGACCGCTGCCTCCACCCCGAGCTGGTCGTCCCCGGCCGCTTCGGGCATCGCGGCGGACTGGCGGATCATCGATGTTTCCAACCTGTTCTCGGGTGGCGCGCGCTGGCAGGGAAACCAGGGCTTTCATATCGACGCCCTGCTGAGCCAGCAGTCCTGGAGCCAGAGCCCCTGCGTCAGCAGCGGTACGGACTGCCTGCTTTCCGCGGAAACCACGTCGCCGTCCGCCGGCTGGACGCAGGGCGTGCTCGGCCTCGGCTGGACCTCCGACGGCGGCGGGCTGGACCTGTCCTACGGGCTTTCGTGGCTGCGTTCGAGCGAGTCCCCCGCGCTCTGGAATGCCAATCAGCCGTTCACGTACGGATCCGGCCTGTCGGCACTGCTTCGTGCCGAATCGGGCCCCTACCAGCTCGATTCGATGAACGGCCTGGTCGCCAATGCCCGCGTCCAGATCGGCCAGGGCGCCTTGCTGGACCTCGGCGCGAGCCTCGGCCGCAGCCGGCTCGTGCCGTTCGGCGGCGCGCCGTCCAATCTCAGCCTGCCCGGTCTCGACCTGCAGGAGACCAGCCTGTCCCTGGCCATCAGCAGCGGCAACCTGCGCGGGAGCATCATCGGCCGGACCGCGGTATCGCCCGATCCGCTGTTGACCGGCAAGCGCTGGACGACGTTCGACATCGGCCTGTCGTGGCGCACGCCGTGGCAAGGCGAGCTGATCCTGGGCACCCAGAGCCAGCTGACACCAGTGATCGATCCGAACGGACGCGATCCGGACGCGGCCCAGAACCGCGTCCCCTACGTGCAGTACCGCCAGGATCTTTGATCCAGCGTGCAGTACCTGGCCGCGGTCGGCTGATCCGCGGCACACCGCCTGGCATCCCGCATTGCTGACCTGTGTCCCGGGCGAGTCGCCGCCCCGGCCCGACCGGTGGGATTGCCACAATTCGCGCAGTCGGTGAGCATAACGCTCTTTTCACGACCGCCGTTGCAATGCCGCCGACGTCCGACCCCATCCAGATACGCCTGGAGCAACTGCTTCGCGACTACGGTGCCCGCGTCCGTCGGCTCCTCCAGTCGCATGGCCTCGACCAGCGCGGCATCGATCCGGCCGACGTCGAACAGGAAGTCCGCATCCGTCTCTGGCGTGCCATCGAGCGTGACCGGTCCGCGGCCTTTCATGCGTCTTACATCCAGAGAGTCGTGGCGAGTGCTGTCGTCGACGCCCTGAGGCGGGCCGAGGTCCGAGCGGCCGAGCCGCTACCGGACGAAGACAGCGAAGCCAGCCCGCTGCCGGATGCCGCAGCGGGTCCTGACCGTCAGGCCAGCGACAGTGAACGCATGGACGGATTGGCGCGATGCCTGGCGGAGATTCCCGAACGCCGGCGCCTGCCGATCACATTGCACCTGCAAGGCTTTTCGTTGCAGGAAATCGCCGATGCGGTCGGAGTCTCGGCCGAAGCGGCACGGAAACTGGTTTCGCGCGGCATGGACGAACTCAAGACCCGCCTGCGCGATTGTGGACATGGTGAATTCGATGAATGACAACCGCCTGTCAGTCCTCTACCGCGAACTGACCGCCCGTACCGCGGGCCCGGCCAGCCTCGATGCCGATACGCTGGCCGCTGCCGCCACCGGCACCCTGCCTGCCGATCGGCGCGAGACCGTCGCGAGCCGCCTGGCCGTCTCGCCGAGCGAGGCGGAGCTGGTACGCATGCTGGCCGTGCTCGAAGACGACTCCGAAGCCCTGGCCTGCGATCTCGCACGGCTGGCGCGCACGCACGGTCGCCGCCAGGGACGCCGCGAGCGCCACCAGGCTGCTCCGGCCCGGCCGTTGGCCGCCCCACTGCGCTGGGCCGGCATGGCCGCCTGCCTGATGGCGGTGTTCGGCCTGTGGTCCGCGCAGCACATGGGACCGGGCGTCGGTTCCGGCACGTCCGCGCAGGCCGGGTACAAGGCCGACCGGATCTTCACGACCAAGGACAGCATCTTCGCCTGGTCCAACGGCGAAGGCGTCGCGCAGACCGAGCGCTCGGACCAGCTCTTCAATTCCGCCTTCAACGGCAGCTGACCCGGTCAGGGGCGAGCCGCCCCGAGACATGCACGTACTCGCAGGCCCCGGCGTCATCGCCGGGGCCTGCGTCGTTTTCAGGCCTGTGACGCGCCCAGAATGAGGCGATTGACGCGCTGGACGAAGGCCGCCGGATCGGCCAGCGTCGCGCCGCCGGCCAGCTGTGCCTGATCGAGCAGCACCTGCGCCAGATCGGCGGCTCGCACCGGATCCGCTTCGTTTTCGAAACGCTGTAGCAGCGCGTGTGCGGGATTGATCTCGAGCACCGGCTGGCTCGCCGGCAGCTCGTGGCCGGCCTCGCGCAGCAAGCGCTGCATGTGCAGCGCCATGTCGTGCTCGTCGAGCACCAGGCAGGCCGGCGAATCGGTCAGGCGATGACTGACGCGCACGGCGTGGACCTGCTCGCCCAGCAGCTGCCGCAGCCGCTCGACCAGACCAGCCGATTGCTCCTCGAGCTGCTTGCGCTCCTCGGCATCGGCACCGCCGGCCTGGCCGAACTCGCCCTTGGCGACATGGCGCAGCTTCTTGCCGCCGAATTCCGGCAGGTAGCCAACCATCCATTCGTCGATCCGCTCGAACATCAGCAGCACTTCGACGCCACGGGCCTTGAGCGCCTCGATCTGGGGGCTGCCCTTGGCCGCCGCATAGGAATCGGCCGTCACGTACCAGATGACGTCCTGGTCCGCCTGCATGCGTCCCACGTAGTCCTCGAGCGATACGCTCTTGTCCGCTCCCTCACCCTGGGTCGAGGCGAAGCGCAGCAGCTTGGCGATGCGGTCGCGGCTGGCCGCGTCCTCGACGATGCCTTCCTTGAGCACGTTGCCGAACTCGCGCGTGAACTGCGCGAACTTCGCCGGCTCGTCCTTGGCCAGCTTCTCGATCAGATCGAGCACCCGCTTGACGCAGGCGGCCCGTATCTGCGACACGAGGCGGCTGTCCTGCAACAGCTCACGACTGACGTTGAGCGGCAGGTCGTCCGAGTCGATCACGCCGCGGACGAAACGCAGCCAGCCCGGCAACAGCTGTTCGCCGGCATCCATGATGAAGACGCGGCGGACGTAGAGCTTCAGCCCCTTGCGTTCGTCGCGCCCACCGAGCATCGCGTCGTAGGGCTGGCGCTCGGGCAGGTACAGCAGGAGCGTGTAGCTCTGGTTGCCTTCGACCCGGTTGTGCGTCCAGGCCAGCGGGGCGTTGAAGTCGTGCCCGAGCGACGTGTAGAAACCCTGGTAGTCGGCGTCGGAAAGCTCGGCCTTGGGCCGCATCCACAGCGCCGAGGCCTGGTTGACCGTCTCGGGCGCGCCGTCGGGCTTGCCGTCCTTGGACGCCGGCATGCGGATCGGGAACGCGATGTGGTCCGAGTAGCGCGCGATCAGGTCGCGCAGCTTCCAGCCGTCGAGGAACGCCTTCTCCTCCTCCTTGAGGTGGAGGACGATCTGCGTCCCGCGTTGCGGGACGGGCAGCGTCTGCACGGCATACTCGCCGGTACCGGCCGACTCCCAGCGCACGCCCTGGTCGTCCGGTGCGCCGGCGCGGCGCGTCGTCAACGTGACCTTGTCGGCCACGATGAACGCCGAGTAGAAGCCGACGCCGAACTGCCCGATCAGGCGGCTGTCGCTGCGCGCGTCGCCGGAAAGCGCATCGAGGAACTTGCGGGTACCCGAGCGGGCGATCGTCCCGATGTTCTCGATGACCTCCTCGCGGCTCATGCCGATGCCGTTGTCGGTCAGCGTCAGCGTCCCCGCATCGGGGTCCCAGGACAGGTCGATGTGCAGGTCCGCATCGCCTGCGAGAAGCCCGGGGCTGGCCAGCGCATCGAAGCGCAGCTTGTCCAGCGCGTCGGAGGCATTGGAAATCAGCTCGCGCAGGAAGATTTCCTTGTGCGAGTAGAGCGAGTGCGTGACCAGGTGCAGAACCTGGGCTACTTCGGCTTCGAAACGCCGGGTTTCGGCGGTGGCGCTCATGATGGGCGGTCTCCTCCCGTTACGGAATCTGCCGCGCGTATGAGGGCGGGAAAGCCGGCTTTCAATCGGTCTCCAAAAGAACAAACCGGCCGCCATACGGCGGCCGGTTTGCGACGAGGAGCACAGACGCGACTCGATGCTCCAAGACGTGGATCAGGCCTGCTTCTTGCTGTGCGCGCTCAGGTCTTCCTTGATGCGCGCCGCCTTGCCTTCCAGGCCACGCAGGTAGTACAGCTTCGCGCCGCGGACCTTGCCGTGGCGCTTCACGACCACCGAGTCGATCGTCGGGCTGTGCGACTGGAACACGCGCTCGACACCGGTGCCATGCGAAATCTTGCGAACCGTGAACGCCGAATTGAGGCCGGCATTCTTCTTGGCGATGACGACGCCCTCGTAGGCCTGGACGCGCTCGCGGTTGCCTTCCTTGACCTTGACATTGACGACGACCGTATCGCCCGGCGAGAACGCCGGCAGCGTGCGGGTCATCTGGGCGGCTTCGAACTGCTGAATGATGTTGCTCATGACACTCACCAAAGTATGATCGTTGTAGATTGTTTCAGTCAGTCAGGCCTCGTGCCCGCTTCTGTCTGATCCCTTGCCGCCTCGTGTTCCCGGCGAAACTCGTCCAGCAATCGTCGCGACTCGGCGTCCAGCTCCGTCCGCGCCAGCAGGTCCGGACGACGCAGCCAGGTCCTTCCCAGCGCCTGCTTGCGGCGCCAGCGCCGGATCGCCGCGTGGTCGCCCGACAGCAGCACCGGCGGGACGTCCCCCAGCGCGCCGCGAACCGGCCGCGTGTAGTGGGGACAATCGAGCAGGCCATCCGAGAACGAGTCCTGCTCCGCCGACTGCGCGTCGTTCAACGCACCGTCCTGCAACCTCCCGATCGCATCGATCAGTACCGCCGCGGCCAATTCTCCGCCCGACAGCACGTAGTCGCCGATCGAAACCTCTTCATCCACCGCATGAGCCAGCAGGCGCTCGTCCACGCCCTCGTAGCGCCCGCACAGCAGGACCAGACGCGGACCGCGTGCGAACTGCGCCACCTTGGCCTGCGTGAGCCGCACTCCCTGCGGACTCAGGTATACCGTCCTGACCGGTCCGTCGCCGTCCTGCGCCCTTTCGAGCGCGGCCTGCAAAGGCCCGATCATCATGACCATGCCCGGGCCTCCGCCGCACGGACGGTCGTCGACCGTGCGATGGCTGTCCGTGGCGAAATCACGCGGGTTCCACGTACGGACCGCCAGCAAGCCCCGCTCCTGCGCCCGCCCGACGACACCGGAACGGAGGCAGTTTTCGATCAGTTCGGGAAAAAGCGTGACGACGTCGATGCGCATCGCGCCCTTGCCCACACCCTCAAAAATCCGGATCCCAATCGACCACGATGCGCCGTGCATCGAAATCGACATCCTTGACGAACGGCCCCGTCACGAACGGAATCAGCCGTTCCTTCTCACCGTCCCTGACGAACAGGACGTCGTTCGCGCCGGTCGCGATCAGATGCGACACCGTGCCCAGAACCGTCCCATCCACCGTGACGACGGCGAGTCCTTCCAGGTCGACCCAGTAGTACTCGTCCTTCCTGGGCCGTGGCAGGACCGAGCGCAAGACTCGGATTTCCGCCCCGATCCAGGAGGCCGCCTCGTCGCGGTCGGCGATCCCGGGCAATTCGGCCACGAGGCCCTTGCCCTGTTCGCGCCCGCGACTGCCGTGGAACTCCTTCTCGGCAGACGCCGTCTTCAGCAGCCACGGCTGATAACGGAAGATCTGCATCCTCGGCTCGGTCCACGACTCCAGGCGGACCCAGCCCTGCACTCCGTAGAGCCCGACGATCCTGCCGAGCAGGATCTGCCGGTCTTCCGTCACGCTGCTCAGGCCGCCGGCTGCGCCGCCGACTTGGCGGCTTCCTTGTACAGCACCTTGACCCGCTCGGTGAGCTGCGCGCCCTTCTCGACCCACTGCTTGACGCGGTCGGTATCGATCTGCAGGCGGACGTCCTTGCCTGCGGCGATCGGGTTGAAAAAGCCGACGCGCTCGATGTTGCGGCCGTCGCGCGCATTGCGCTCGTCGGTCACGACGATGTGATAGAACGGCCGCTTCTTGGCGCCGCCACGGGACAGGCGAATCTTGACCATCGTAAGTCTCTGAATTCTTGAGAAATAAAAGTTTCGGACCGGAACGGCTGGCCCGCGCCGGACCGCGGGGCGACCAAGCGAGCCGCATATTCTAGCCGAAACCGGAAAAAATGAAAGCCCGCCGCGGAGTTAGGCGGCCCGCGACGCGGCCGGGCAAACCGGCCGCCCGGTACGGCGCCCTACCGCGGCGGCATCAGCCCGTTGCCGCCCATGCCGCGCATCGCGCCCTTCATCTGGCGCATCAACCCCTTGATGCCGCCGCTGCCGAGCTTGGCCATCATCTTTTCCATCTGCTGGTACTGCTTGAGCAGGCGGTTGACGTCGGCCGGCTGCTGGCCGGAACCCCGCGCGATGCGGGCGCGCCGGGACCCGTTCAGCAGGTCCGGGTGGCGACGCTCCTTCTTCGTCATCGAGTTGATGATCGCGATCATCCGGTGCACTTCCTTGTCGTTGACCTTGGACTTGACCTGGTCGGGCAGCGAGCCCATGCCCGGCAGCTTGTCGATCAGCGACGCCATGCCGCCCATGTTGACCATCTGCTCGAGCTGGTCCTTCATGTCGTTGAGGTCGAAGCGCTTGCCCTTGATGACCTTCTCGGCGAGCTTCTGCGCCTTCTCCTGGTCGACCTTGCGCTCGACCTCCTCGACCAGCGACAGCACGTCGCCCATGCCGAGGATGCGCTGCGCGACGCGATCGGGGTGGAACGGCTCGAGCGCGTCGGGCTTTTCGCCGGCCCCCATGAACTTGATCGGCCGGCCGGTGATGTAGCGGACCGACAGCGCCGCGCCACCGCGGGCGTCGCCGTCGGTCTTGGTCAACACGACACCGGTCAGCGGCAGCGCCTCGGAGAAGGCCTTGGCCGTGTTGGCTGCATCCTGGCCGGTCATCGCATCGACGACGAACAGCGTCTCGACCGGGTCGAGCACGGCGTGCAGGACCTTGATCTCGTCCATCATCGCCGCGTCGATGTGCAGGCGGCCGGCGGTATCGACGATCAGCACGTCGGCGAAGTTCCTGCGGGCCGCGTCCACGGCCGAACGCGCGATCGCGACCGGATCGTCGGTCCCGCTGGACGGGTGGAACAGCACCTCGACCTGCTCGGCGAGGGTCCGCAGCTGCTCGATCGCCGCCGGGCGGTAGACGTCGCAGCTGACCACCATGACCTTCTTCTTGCGCCGCTCGCGCAGGAAGCGCGCCAGCTTGGCCACCGTGGTCGTCTTGCCGGCGCCCTGCAGGCCGGCCATCAGCACGATCACCGGCGGTGCGGCCGCCAGGTTGAGATCCGCGTTGGCGGTGCCCATCAGCGCGGTCAGCTCGTCGCGGACCACCTTGATCAACGCCTGCCCCGGCGTCAGGCTCTTGAGGACTTCCTGCCCGATCGCGCGCACCTGCACGCGCTGGACCAGCGCCTGGACGACCGGCAGGGCGACGTCGGCCTCCAGCAGGGCCACCCGCACCTCGCGCAGGGACTCGCGGATATTGGCTTCGGTCAGGCGACCGCGGCCACGCAGGCGCTCGACCGTGGAGGAAAGGCGCTGGCTGAGGGATTCGAACATGGCAAGGGGCAGGACGGCGGGAAAAACGGCCCGGCAGTATATCCCAGCACCGGCACCGCTTCGGCGTCCGCATTCCGGCCGAAGCAGCGCTGTGCGACACTCGCCGCATGCCCACGTCCCTGCTCAGCGCGTTCGCGATCGCCGACTACGTGATTGCGGCGGTCCTGATCGCGCTGCCGATCGCGCGGCTGCCGGCGCCGGCGCGCGGCATCGGGCTGCTGCTGGCGACGCTGGCGGCGGTCGTGCACGCGACGCTGATCTTCGGCATGCACCGCGGCGGCCTGGACCTGCACTTCTTCGCCGCGCTGTCGCTGGCCGGCTTCGGCGTGGCGGCGCTGACGCTCCTGGTCAACCTGTTCCGCCCGGTGGCCGGACTCGGCGTCATCGTGTTTCCGCTGGCGGCCGCCCTGCTCGCGATCGACGTCTTCCTGGCGCCGGAGACCCGGCCGCAGCCGCTGGAGTGGCAGATCACCCTGCACGCGGGCTTCGCGCTGCTGGCCTACAGCCTGCTCAGCATCGCCGCCCTGCTTGCGATCCTGCTCGCGCTGCAGGAACGCGCCCTGCGCCGGCGCCTGCTCGATTCGGGCCTGATCCGCGCCTTGCCGCCGCTGACGCTGACCGAATCGCTGATGTTCCGGCTGATCGCGGCCGGCTTCGCGTTCCTGACCCTCACTCTGGTCAGCGGCGTGCTGTTCGTCGACGACCTGTTCGCGCAGCACCTCGTGCACAAGACGGTGCTTTCGATCGCATCCTGGCTGGTCTTCGGCCTGCTGCTGTTCGGCCGCTGGCGCTGGGGCTGGCGCGGCCGCCGCGCGGTGCGCCTGACGCTGATCGGCATGGTGGTGCTGCTGCTGGCGTTCTTCGGCAGCAAGTTCGTGCTGGAGCTGGTGCTCAAGCGAACCGGCTGAGCGCCGGCCGAGCGATCGCGGGGCCGCCTTGCGACCGATACCGGTACACGCGCGAGCTCACAGATCCCTGGCGGCGTCGAGCGCATCGCCGAGCCGGTCGACCCCGATGATCTTCAGATCGCCGATCGTCTCGCGCCGCGGCGCATTGGCCTTCGGGACGATCGCCAGGCGGAAGCCGTGCGTCGCCGCCTCGCGCAGGCGCTCCTCGCCATTGGGCACCGGCCGGATCTCACCGGACAACCCGATCTCGCCGAACGCGACCAGCTTGTCCGGCAGCGCCCGGTCGCGGAAGCTCGACAGCACCGCCAGCACGACCGGCAGGTCGGCCGCGGTTTCCTGCACGCGGATGCCGCCGACGATGTTCACGAACACGTCCTGGTCGTAGACCGCGGCGCCGCCGTGGCGGTGCAGCACCGCCAGCAGCATCGCCAGCCGGTTCTGTTCCAGGCCCAGCGCGACGCGGCGCGGATTGGCCAGCGGCGAGGCATCGACCAGCGCCTGCACTTCGACCAGCAGCGGCCGTGTCCCCTCGCGCGTGACCATGACCGCACTGCCAGGCGTCGGCTGCGCGTGCGCGGACAGGAAGATCGCCGACGGATTGGGCACTTCCTTGAGCCCCTTCTCGGCCATCGCGAACACGCCCAGCTCGTTGACCGCGCCGAAGCGGTTCTTGAACGCCCGCAGGATCCGGAAGCGGCTCCCCGATTCGCCCTCGAAGTACAGCACCGCATCGACCATGTGCTCGAGCACGCGCGGTCCGGCGATGCCACCCTCCTTGGTCACGTGACCGACCAGGAAGACGCTGGTGCCGGTCTCCTTCGCGAAACGCACGAGCCGGGCCGCGGACTCGCGCACCTGGCTGACCGACCCGGGCGCGGCGGTCAGCAGCTCGGTCCAGATCGTCTGGATCGAGTCGATGACCAGCACCTGCGGGCGGACGGTCGCCGCCTCGGCCAGGATGCGCTCGATCGAGGTCTCGGCCAGGGCCTCCAGGCCATCCAGGCGCAGTCCCAGGCGCTGGCCGCGCGCGGCGACCTGGGCCAGGCTCTCCTCGCCCGTCACGTAGAGGCCGCGCATGCGCTGCCCGATCGTGCCGAGCATCTGCAGCAGCAGGGTCGACTTGCCGATGCCCGGATCGCCACCGATCAGCACCACCGAGCCGGCCACCAGGCCACCGCCGAGCACGCGATCGAGCTCGCCGATGCCGGTGATGGCGCGCTGCTCGGCCTCGCCGGCGACGACGGCCAGCGAGGTCGCCTTCGCCGGACCGCCAGCGCCGGCATAGCCGCCGCGGCGGGCGCCGGCGACCTTGTCCGGCTCGACGACGATCTCGGCCAGGGTGTTCCAGACGCCGCATTCGGTGCACTGGCCCTGCCATTTGGAATGCGCGGCGCCGCATTCGGTGCAGACATAGGCGGTGCGCGCCTTGGCCACTAGGCCGCCTCCTCGGTGAACCGGACCCGGCGCGTCACGCCGCAGGTCAGGTCGTAGCCGATCGTGCCGGCGCAGGCGGCCACCTCCTCGACCGGCAGGCCGCGCCCCCACAGAACCACCGTATCGCCGATGCGTGCCTGCGGGTGCGCGCGCAGGTCGATCGTGACCAGGTCCATCGAGACGCGGCCGACCACCGGCGCCGGCCGGCCGTCGAGCAGGACCGGCGTGCCGCTGGCAGCCGAGCGCGGATAGCCGTCGCCGTAGCCGATCGCCACGACACCGACCGCCATGTCCTCGGGGCACTCCCAGGTGGCCGCATACCCGATGCGGTCGCCGCGTGCGAGCTGGTTGATCGCGACCAGGCGGCTCGACAAGGTCATCGCCGGCCGGAAACCGAAGTCGGCGCCGACCCGGCCCTCGACCACCGAGATGCCGTACAGGGCACCGCCGGCGCGCACCCAGTCGCCGTGCGCCTCGGGCCAGCCCAGCACGCCGGCCGAATTGGCCAGCGCGCGCTCGCCGGCCAGGCCCGAGGTCGCCGCCTCGAAGCCGTCGATCTGGTGCATCGTCAGCGGGTCGTCGAAGACGTCCGAATTGGCGAAGTGCGTCATCAGGCCGATGTCCCGGTGCACGCTGGGAAGCTCGCGCAGGCGCGCATGCACCTCGCGCACACGCGCCGGCGCAAAACCGAGGCGGTGCATGCCACTGTCGACCTTCAGCCAGACGCGCAGCGGCCGCGGGTCGTGATCGGCGGCGAGCCACTCGAGCTGGGTCGGGTGGTGAATCACCGATTCGAGGTTGAGCCGCCGCATCTCGGACAGGTCCGCCGGCTCGTCGATGCCCGACAGGACCACGATCCGCTGCGAGACGCCGGCGGCCCGCAGGCGCTGGCCGTCGGCGATGCAGGCGACGCCGAACCCGTCGGCCCCCTCGAGCGCCCGGGCGACGCGTTCGAGGCCGTGCCCGTAGCCGTCGGCCTTGACGATCGCCATGACCTTGCGACCGGGCGCGAGTTCGCGAACGCGGCGCAGGTTCTCGCGCAGCGCGCCGAGATGGATCGTCGCGCAGCTAGCGCGCACGGCGGCCGGCTCCAAGGAAGGTGCCGGACCGGCCGCTGGCCGGCGCCGGTGCGGCCCGGCCGGTTCGCAGCGGTCCGGGCGTCGACGGTGGAAACGGCGGTCGTGCCTTCATCGCTCCCGCTGTCACTCGAAGCTGCCGGCGTAGGTATCCGAAGCGAAGTTCTCGAACTTCGTGTACTGGCCCAGGAAGGTCAGCTTGATCGTGCCGGTCGGGCCGTTACGCTGCTTGCCGATGATGACCTCGGCCAGGCCCTTGTCCGGCGAATCGGGGTTGTAGTACTCGTCGCGGTAGATGAACATGATCAGGTCGGCATCCTGCTCGATCGCGCCGGACTCGCGCAGGTCGCTCATCATCGGCCGCTTGTCGGCACGCTGCTCGAGCGAGCGGTTGAGCTGCGACAGCGCGATCACGGGGACGTCCAGCTCCTTGGCGAGGGCCTTCAGTCCACGCGATATTTCTGAAATTTCGGTGGCGCGGTTCTCCGTGTTTCCGGGCACCTGCATCAGCTGCAGGTAGTCGATCACGATCAGGCCCAGATCGTGCTCGCGCTTGAGGCGGCGCGAACGCGCGCGCAGCTCGCCCGGCGACAGCGCCGGCGTGTCGTCGATGAAGATCTTCACTTCCGAGAGCATCGTGATCGCGCTGGTCACGCGCGGCCATTCCTCCTCGGCCAGGTCGCCCGTGCGCAGGTGCTGCTGGTTGATGCGGCCGAGCGAGGAAATCAGGCGGAACGCCAGCTGCGAGGCCGACATTTCCATCGAGAACACCGCCACCGCCTTCTTGCCGCGGATCGCGGCGGCTTCGGCCAGGTTCAGCGCCAGCGCGGTCTTGCCCATCGAGGGACGCGCGGCGAGGATGATCAGGTCAGAGGGCTGCAGGCCCGTGGTCTTCTCGTCGAGGTCGGTGAACCCGGTGGTGAGCCCGGTGATGGTGCCGCGGTTCTCGTAGCGATGGTGCAGGATCTGGAAGGCGTCCTTGACCGCCTGGCGCATCGGCACGAAGCCCTTGCGGCCGCGCGCGCCGGCCTCGGCGATCTGGAACACCTGCTGCTCGGCCGCTTCGAGCAGTTCCTGGCTCGACCGGCCTTCCGGCTGGAAGGCCGCGCCGGCGATGTCGGTACCGGTGTCGATCAGCTGCCGCAGCACCGACTTCTCGCGGACGATGTCGGCGTAGGCGACGATGTTGGCCGCGCTCGGCGTCGTGTTGGCCAGCTCGACGACGTAGCCCACGCCGCCCACCATCTCGGCCAGATTCTGCGACTGGAACCACTCGCCGAGCGTCACCGCGTCGTACGGCATGCTCTTGGCGGAGAGCTCGCCGATGGCGCGGAAGATCAGGCGGTGATCCTTGCGGTAGAAGTCCGCCTCGCCGATGCGGTCGGCGACACGATCCCACGACTCGGGCGCGAGCATCAGCCCACCGAGCACGGCCTGCTCGGCCTCGATCGAGTGCGGCGGCACGCGCAGCGCCTCGACGCTGGCGACGGTCTTGCGTTCGGAAAAGACGGGCATGGCGTTCGGTCGGAGGTGGCGATGCCATCATCGGCAAGGGCGTCTCATCTGTCGAGACAATAACCTTGGTGAAAAACGCTGGACAGGCTGTGGACAAGCGGCGAAAAGCTGTGGACAAACCTGTGGATGCCGCCTGCCGCACCCGTAAAACACGACGGGCGCCGAAGCGCCCGTCGTGGGTAACCCGGAACGCGCGTGATCAGCCGGCGACGACGATGACCTTGATCGCCGTGTGCACGTCGGCGTGCAGGTGCACCGGCACCTCGTACTCGCCGATGTTGCGGATCGGGCCGTCGGCCAGGATGACCTCGCTCTTGCCGAGCGCGAAACCGGCCTCGGTGAACGCCTCGGCGATGTCGCGGGGACCGACCGAGCCGAACAGCTTGCCTTCCGGGCTGGCGTGCGCGGTCAGCGTCACGCTCGCGCTTTCCAGCGCGGCCTTGCGCGCCTCGGCGCCGGCCAGCTGCTGGTTGGCCTTGGCCTCGTAGTCGGCGCGGCGCTGCTCGAACTCGGCCAGGTTCGTGGCCGTGGCCGGTGCCGCCTTGCCCTGCGGCACGAGGTAGTTGCGGCCATAGCCCGGCTTGACGTTGACCTTGTCGCCGAGGTTGCCGAGGTTCTTCACTTTCTGAAGCAGGATGAGTTCCATGAAACGGGCTCCGAATTCGTTAGCGCCGGACCTGCCGGCGCAGCGGGGGCTGTCCGAATGTGGACGAGGCGTGAAGAGGCGCACCGGCCGCCCGCAGGCGGGCCCGGCGCGCCAGGGACATCAATGGCTGTCGCTGTACGGCAGCAGCGCGAGGAAGCGCGCGCGCTGGATCGCCGTGGTCAGCTGGCGCTGGTAGCGCGCCTTCGTACCGGTGATCCGGCTCGGCACGATCTTGCCGGTTTCGGTGACGTACTGACGCAGGGTGTTGAGATCCTTGTAGTCGATCTCGGTCACGCCTTCGGCGGTGAAGCGGCAGAACTTCTTGCGGCGGAAGAACATCTTGGACATGGCTTGGATTCCTGGTGAGCGGGGACGGCCGACTTACTCGGCAGCCGGGGCTTCGGACGGAGCGCTCTCGGCGCTGGCCTCGGCATTGCGCGGCGCACGGCGGCTGCGCGGCTCGTCGTCGAAGCTGTCGCCGCCGAAGCCCTCGTCGTCGCGACGGCGGCGCTCGCCGCCCTTGTCGTCCTTGTTCTTCATGATCGCCGACATCTCGGTGACGATGTCCTCGCGCTTCATGATCAGGTGACGCAGCACCGCGTCGTTGAAGCGGAAGCCGGTCTCCAGGTCGTTCAGCGCGCCCTGGCCGCACTCGACGTTCAGCAGCACGTAGTGCGCCTTGGCGAGGTTCTGGATCGGATAGGCCAGCTGGCGCCGTCCCCAGTCCTCGAGGCGGTGGACCTTGCCGCCGTCGCTCTCGATCAGCGCCTTGTAGCGCTCGATCATGCCGGGAACCTGCTCGCTCTGGTCAGGGTGGACCAGAAACACGATTTCATATTGACGCATCGTACGTACCTTGTGGATGTCCGCGGGACGCGGGGGCAGCCTCCCGCCCGGCGTGCGGGATCGGTGAGGCAAGGACCTCGTCCGGGCTGCCCGGATGAGGGGGCGCGCATGGTAGTGGAACGCGATGCTGCGCGCAAGCATCCGCCATCAAAGGGATTTCAGGCCGCCGGATCGACCGTGAAGCTCTCGCCGCAGCCGCATTCGCCGGTGGCGTTGGGGTTGCGGAAGACGAAATTGGCGTTCAGGCCCTGGCGCTGGTAGTCGATCTCGGTGCCGTCGATGAACGGCAGCCACTTGGCGTCGACGACCAGGCGCACGCCGTCGTCGTCGAACACGTGATCGTTCTCCCCGACCGATTCGGCCAGGTCCACCGTGTAGCCGAACCCGGAACAGCCGGTGCGCCGGATGCCGAACCGGACGCCCGCGGCTGCCCCGCTGCGCGCGAGGAAGTCGCGCATGCGGTCACGGGCGGCGGTGGTGAGCTGGATGGTCATGGTCCGGAACGTCTCGGGGTGCGGCGCCGTCCAGTGTAGCACCGGAGGGCGTCCGGGCCATTGGATTGGGCTATCATGAGCGGTCTATCCGTGCGCGTTCCCGGACATGGTGCCGGCGCGCCCGCTTACAAGATCCCAGCCCAGGCCGGCGACCCGCCTGGAGCCCCGTTCAGGCCAGAGGAAACAATGTCAGAGGGTACCGTCGTCGAGGTCAAGAAGGCGCTGTCCGGCGCGATCCCTGCCGGCACGCCGGTCACCGTACGCGGCTGGGTACGCACGCGGCGCGATTCGAAAGCCGGGCTTTCGTTCGTCGCGCTCAGCGACGGCTCGTGCTTCGATCCGATCCAGATCGTCGCCGCCAATACGCTGGCCAACTATGCCGACGAGGTCAGCCGCCTCAGCAGCGGCTGCTCGGTGATCGCCAGCGGCACCCTCGTCGCCTCGCAGGGCAAGGGGCAAGGCTTCGAGATCCAGGCCAGCGCGATCGAGGTGACCGGCTGGGTCGACGATCCGGAGACCTACCCGATCCAGCCCAAGCCGCACTCGCTGGAGTTCCTGCGCGAGGTGGCCCACCTGCGGCCGCGGACCAACCTGTTCGGCGCGGTGACGCGCGTGCGGCACACGATCGCCAACGCGATCCATCGCTTCTTCCACGAGAACGGCTTCTTCTGGGTCAATACGCCGATCATCACGACCTCGGACGCCGAGGGCGCCGGCCAGATGTTCCGGGTGTCCACCCTCGACCTGATGAACCTGCCGCGCACCGAGCGCGGCGCGATCGACTTCCATCGCGACTTCTTCGGCCGCGAGGCGTTCCTGACCGTGTCGGGCCAGCTCAACGCGGAGGCGTACTGCCTGGCGCTCAGCAAGGTCTACACGTTCGGCCCCACGTTCCGCGCCGAGAATTCCAATACCGCGCGCCACCTGGCCGAGTTCTGGATGATCGAGCCGGAAATCGCCTTCGCCGACCTGGACCAGGACGCCAGCCTGGCCGAGGCCCTGCTCAAGTACGTCTTCAAGGCGGTGCTCGACGAGCGCCCCGACGACATGGCCTTCTTCGCCGAGCGCATCGAGAAGACCGCCGTCTCGCGCCTGGAAGGCTTCCTTGCCGCGCCGTTCGCACGCATCGACTACAGCGAGGCCATCGACATCCTCGCCCGGTCCGGCAAGGCCTTCGAGTACCCGGTCGCCTGGGGCGCGGACCTGCAGACCGAGCACGAACGCTACCTGGCCGAGGAGCACGTCGGCCGGCCGGTGGTCGTCATGAACTACCCGGAAAAGATCAAGGCGTTCTACATGCGCCTCAACGACGACGGCCGCACCGTCGCGGCGATGGACGTCCTCGCCCCGGGCATCGGCGAGATCGTCGGCGGCGCGCAGCGCGAGGAACGGCTGGACCTGCTCGACGCGCGCATGGCCCAGTTCGGCCTCGACCCGGCGCACTACCAATGGTACCGCGACCTGCGCCGCTACGGCAGCGTGCCGCACGCCGGTTTCGGCCTCGGCTTCGAGCGGCTGGTGGTCTACGTGTGCGGGCTGTCGAACATCCGCGACGCGATCCCCTACCCGCGCGCGCCCGGCCAGGCGGAATACTGATGCTGCTGGGCGCCGCACGCCAGTTCCTGCTGATCATGGGCCTCGGCCTGATCGTCGCCGGACTGACCACCTACGTCATCATCGGCATCCTCTCGGTCGTGCACGTGCGCGACAAGCACCCGGCGCTGCGCGCGCGGCTCGGCGCCAACATCGCCGCGCCACGCATGATCGACTGGTTCCTGCGGGCCCGCTACCGCGCGGCCGGCGACGCCGGTCTCAACGCGATCGCGCTGCCCGGCTCCATCGGCGTCTGGGCGATCCTCGCCGGCGTCGCCTGCATCATCGCTTCCACCGGAATGGGCTATGTCTGATCTCCCCGCAACCGTCGAGGATCCGCCCGTCGAGGTCCAGTGGTGGCTCGCCGTCCACGGCGACACGCTGATCTGGGCGCGCTTGTCGGTACTCGATTCGGGCATCGCCGAAGTCTTCGACTGCGACGGCCGCATCCTGCGCTATGACGACGAACCGTCGGCACGCATGGCCCTGCTCGACGCCGAGTTCCGCGCGTTCGACGGCGTGGACGAGGATGACGCCGCCCTGCTCGGCGTGGACCTGGACGCGACCGAGCCCCCGCAGGCCGAGCACGACGAGGACCTGGTCCCGCAGATGATCGTGAAACGGGTGGGACACGCCTGATGGACCTGGACCTCACCGGCCGCCACGCCCTGGTGTGCGGTGCCTCGCAGGGCATCGGTCGGGCCGCCGCGATCGAGCTGGCGCGCCTGGGCGCCGACGTCACCGTGCTGGCGCGCTCCGAAGCGCGCCTGCTGGCGCTGGCCGCCGAGCTGCCGCGCACGCACGCCGCGCAGAACCACGGCAGCATCGCCGCCGACATGAGCGACCATGCATCGCTGCGGGCGCGGATCGAAGCCGTCGCCAGCGGCACTCCGGTCCAGATCCTCGTCAACAACACCGGCGGTCCGCCCGGCGGTCCTGCCAGCACGGCAGCGCTCGAGGATTTCCGCAGCGCGTTCGACCAGCACCTGATGGCCGCCCACATCGTGATGCAAGCCGTCGTGCCGGGCATGCGGGGCGCCGGCTACGGGCGCATCGTCAACGTGATCTCGACCTCGGTGAAGGAGCCGATCCGCAACCTGGGCGTCTCCAACACGATCCGCGGCGCCGTGGCCAGCTGGGCCAAGACCCTGGCGAGCGAACTGGGACCGTTCGGGATCACCGTCAACAACGTGCTGCCGGGCTACACGCGTACCGGACGGCTCGACCAGATCCTCGCCGACCGCGTCCAGGCGACCGGCCGCAGCGAGGAGGACATCGCTCGCGGCATGCTGGCCAGCGTGCCGGCCGGCCGTTTCGCCGAGCCGTCCGAGATCGCCGCCGTGATCGCCTTCCTGGCCTCGCCGGCCGCCGGCTACGTCAACGGCATCAACGTGCCGGTCGACGGGGGCCGCACGCTCTCGCTCTGAACGCAGCCCGACCGCGCCGCCCGAAACGCGCGGCCGCTGCCGCTGGCGCGGCGACCGGATCGGGTACCATTATCGCCTTGCCGAGGTATCGCCGCCCATGAAGAACCTGTTGCTTGCGCTGATCTCCGCCTTCGCCTGCGCCCTGCCCGCGGTCCAGGCGCAATCGCTCCCGGCCGAGCCGCTCGACAGCATCGTTGCAGTCATCGACGACGACATCGTTCTGCGCAGCGAACTGGACCGCGACGTGCAGATGATCCGCCAACAGTACGCGAGCAACCCGCAGCAGCTGCCGCCGATGGACGTGCTCGAGCGCCAGGTGCTCGACCGCCTGATCCTGCTGAAGCTGCAGGTCGCCAACGCCAACAGCAACGGCATCAAGATCCCCGACAGCGAGGTCGACCAGACGCTGGGGCGGATCGCCGAGCAGAACAACATGAGCGTCGCCCAGATGCGCCAGGCCTTGCAGGCGCAGGGACAGTCCTACGAGCAGTTCCGCCGCAACGTGCGCGACCAGCTGATCGTGCAGGCGCTGCAGCAGCGCATGGTGCAGCGTCGCGTGCAGATCAGCGACGCCGAGATCGAAAGCGTCCTGAAGAACGGCAAGCTGCGGCGCGGCCAGATCCACCTGGCCTACATCCTGGTCGGCCTGGCCGACGGTGCGACGCCCGACCAGATCGAGGAAGCCCGCAAGAAGGCCGAGGACGTCAAGACCCAGGTCGACGGCGGCATGGATTTCGCAGCCGCGGCGATCCGCTACTCCGACGCGCAGAACGCGCTCGACGGCGGCGACCTCGGCTGGCGCCCGTACGACCAGGTGCCCGGTGCCTTCGCCGACGTCGCCGAGCAGATGCAGCCGGGCCAGGTCTCGGTGCCGATGCGCGGCCCCAACGGCTTCCACATCATCAAGCTGATCGAGCGGCGCGACCAGAACACCCAGCTGGTCACCGAGTACCACACGCGCCACATCCTCATCAAGACCAGCGAGCTGACCAGCAACGAGCAGGCACGCAGCACGATCGAGAGCCTGCGCGCCCGTATCGAGGCCGGCGAGGACTTCGGCAAGCTGGCCAAGCAGTACTCGGAAGACACCAATACCGGCAACCTCGAAGGCGACATGGGCTGGTACCCGAAGGAAGGCTACGGCTCCCAGGTCAGCCAGGCGCTGGACGCCCTGAAGGAGAACCAGATCAGCCAGCCGTTCGAGACCGAGCTGGGCTGGCACGTGCTGCAGCTGCTCGGCACGCGCACCTCCGACAAGACCGAGGACATGGAGCGCAGCCAGGCCCGCCAGATGCTGATCAGCCGCAAGGCCGAGGATGAGTACCAGAGCTTCCTGCGCCAGCTGCGCTCGGAGAGCCACGTCGAGGTCCGCCTGCCGGGCGGCAGCGCGGACACCGGCGGCTCCGCCGGCTGACGCCCGCGCGCCACGCCGGCGGCTACGACGCGCCGATGTCCCCGCCCCTGCCTCGCATCGCCGTCACGGCCGGGGAGCCGGCCGGCATCGGGCCCGAGCTGGTACTGAGGCTGGCCGCGAGCGACCTCGACGCCGATCTCGTCGCGATCGCCGACCCCGACCAGCTGCAGGCCACGGCGGCGACGCTCGGGCTTGCGCCGCGGCTGCTGCCGTACACCGCCGGTTCGCCGGCCGGCAGCCGCCGGCCGGGCGAGCTGCGCGTCCTGCCGGTCCCGCTGCGCCACCCGGTACGGCCCGGAGTTCTCGATCCGGCGAACGCCCCGCACGTGCTGGCCATGCTGGCGCGCGCCGCCGACGGCGCCCGCGACGGCGAGTTCGACGCGATCGTCACGGCACCGGTCCACAAGGGCGTCATCAACGACGCCGGCGTCGCCTTCACCGGCCATACCGAGTTCTTCGCCGACCGCGCCGGCTGCAAGGTCGCGATGATGCTGGTCGCGGACTCGCTGCGGGTGGCGCTGGCGACGACGCACCTGCCGCTGGCGGCCGTGCCGGCGGCGATCACGCCGGCGGCGCTGGCCACGGTGATCGAGATCCTCGCGCGGGACCTGCACCTGCGCTTCGGGCTCGCGCAACCGCGGATCGCCGTGCTGGGCCTCAATCCGCACGCCGGCGAAGACGGCCACCTCGGGCGCGAGGAGATCGACGTCATCATCCCGACGCTGGAGCGGCTGCGCGCGAAGGGCCTGCAGCTGACCGGCCCGCTCCCGGCCGATACCGCCTTCGTGCCGCACCGGCTGGCCGACTGCGATGCGGTCCTGGCGATGTACCACGACCAGGGCCTGCCGGTGCTCAAGCACGCCGGATTCGGCCACGCCGTCAACGTCACGCTGGGCCTGCCCTATGTCCGCACCTCGGTCGACCACGGCACCGCGCTCGACCTCGCCGGCAGCGGCCGCGCCGATGCCGGCAGCATGATCGCCGCCGCCCGGCTGGCGTGCCGGCTGGCGCGTCCTCCCGGCTGAGCCGTCAGCGGGACCGCCGCCCGGGCAGCAGCTCGAACACCAGCGCCACCGCCACGAGCACCAGCGCGCAGCCGCCGATGCTGGCCCAGGTCGGATGTTCCCCGAGGAACAGCGCGCCCCAGATCTGGGCGAAGATCGGCACCAGGAACGTGTTGGTGACGGCCTTCTCGGTGCCGATGTCGTGCAGCAGGCGGAAATACAGCACATAGGCCAGGCCGGTGCAGACCACGCCGAGCACGACCAGCGAAACGACCGCATCGAGCGCCGGCGGCGCCGTCGGGAAATGCGCCAGGCCGAGCGGCAACAACGCCACCGCGGCGCCGAGCTGGCTGCAGCCGGCCAGCACCAGGGGATCGGTCTGGGCGTAGCGGGCGCGGATGTACAACGCGCTGCCGGCATACATCAGGGAAGCGCCCAGGCCAAGCGCGAACGCCAGCAAGGACGTCCAGCCGAACTGGACGCTGCCGTAGCGCGCCAGCACGGCGACGCCGAACAGGCCGACGACGACACCCGCGAGCTTCGAGGCGGACGGCCGCTGACGCAGCCATCCCCACAGCAGGAGCACCGTGAACAGCGGAACGGTGGCGTTGACCACGGCCAGGTAGCCGGCCGGCAGCTGGCGCGCCGCCAGCGCGAAGAACAGGAACGGCAGCGCGGCGCTGAACGTGCCCAGCACCAGGTAGCCGCGCCACTGGCGGCGCAGGTCGAGCGGCCGGCCGAGCATCCGCAGCATCACCAGCAGCAGCGCGGCCGCCAGCGCCAGCCGTCCCGCCGCCGTGAAGCTGGCGCCCAGCGCGGGCACGGTGATGCGCTGGAACAGGAACGAGGCCCCCCAGATCATCCCGAGCAGGATCAGGCGGGCGAATGAAGCCAGGCTCATCGGCGTACGGTCCGTCGAACAACGCGCGCCGTAGCGGCGCATCGCATCATAGGCATGGAAAGCGGGCGAAAGAATGGCCAAACTCTCGCCGATGCAGACCGACTTCCCGCGTACCCACATTCCCCGCAAGCGCTTCGGGCAGCACTTCCTGCACGACGCCGGGATCATCCGCCGCATCGTCCAGGCGATCGGACCGCGGGAGGACCAGACCATCGTCGAGATCGGCCCCGGCGAGGGCGCTCTGACGCTGCCGGTGCTGCGCGAGGCGCGGCACCTGACCGTCATCGAGCTCGATCGCGACCTGGCGCCGCGCCTGGCCGCGCTGGCGGAAGGCATCGGCCGCATCGAGGTCATCAACGCCGACGTCCTGACCGTCGACCTGACCGGCCTCGCGGCCGGGCGGCCGCTGCGCGTGATCGGCAACCTCCCCTACAACATCTCCACGCCGATCCTGTTCCATTGCCTGGAGCACGCCGACGCGATCGCCGACATGCACTTCATGCTGCAAAAGGAGGTCGTCGAGCGGATGGCGGCGCCCCCCGGCGGCAAGACCTACGGCAGGCTCAGCGTCATGCTGCAGCTGGTCTGCCAGGTGGAACCGCTGCTCGACGTGCCGCCCGGCGCGTTCCGGCCGCCACCGAAGGTCGATTCTCAGGTCGTGCGGGTGACGCCGCTGCCCGCGCCGGAACGGCCGGCACCCGACCTGCACACCGCGATCGATCGCGTCGTGCGTGCCGCCTTCGGCCAGCGCCGCAAGACCGTGGCCAATGCCCTGGGAACGCTGTTGCCGGCCGCGCGCATCGAAGCCGCCGGCATCGACCCGCGATCGCGGGCTGAACAGCTCCCGCCGGGCGCGTACGTCGCGCTCGCCGGTCAGCTCTGAGCCACGCCGGCGCGCCTCCGGGTCCCGCGGGCACCGATCGGGACGCTCCGTTGCGCTCGCCAACCTTGCCCCCGGCTGCCCGCTCCCCGACAATTGAACAGAATGAGAACCAACAAGCCCTACCAGATCGACGTGACGGTTGCCGCCCGCTTTCTCGACGAGCAATCGGTGCCCGCCGAAAACCGCTACGTCTTCGCCTACACGATCACGATCGCCAACAACGGCAGTGTTCCGGCGCGGCTGATCAGCCGCCACTGGATCATCACTGACGGTAACGGCAAGGTCAGCGAGGTCCGCGGCGAGGGCGTCGTCGGCGAACAGCCGTGGATGCGCCCGGGCGACGACTACAGCTACACCTCCGGCGCGGTGATCGAAACCGCGCTCGGCACCATGGAAGGCAGCTACCAGATGCTGGCCGACGACGGCACGCAGTTCGACGCAGCCATTCCCGCCTTCGTCCTGTCGATCCCGCGGACCGTCCACTGATGGCCACCTGGGCTATCGGCGACGTCCAGGGCTGCCACGACGAACTGGTCGGTCTGCTCGACAAGATCAGCTACGACCCGGCGCGCGACACGCTGTGGTTCTGCGGCGACCTGGTCAATCGCGGCGGCCAGTCGCTGGAAGTGCTGCGCCTGGTGATGTCCCTCGGCGAGCGCACCATCAGCGTGCTGGGCAACCACGACCTGTCGCTGCTGGCGGTCGCCGAGCGCCGCGAAGAAGAACAGGCCAAGGTCAATCCCGAACTGCGCGCGGTCCTGTTCGCCCCCGATCGCGACGAACTGCTCGGCTGGCTGCGTACGCGTCCGCTGCTGCACGTCGACCGTGGTCTCGGCTTCGCGCTGGTCCACGCCGGCCTGGCTCCGCGCTGGACGATCGAGCGCGCCGAGCGCGCCGCCCGCGAGGTCGAGCAGCGGCTGCGCAGCCCCAGCTACAAGGTGCTGATGCGTCAGATGTTCGGCAACAAGCCGGACATGTGGTCGCCGAAGCTGCAGGGTATCGAGCGCCTGCGCGCGAGCATCAACGTGTTCACGCGGATGCGCTTTTGCGATATCCGCGGCCGCATCGCCTTCAACGAAAAAGGCGCGCCCGGCACGCAGAAGCCCGGCCTGTATCCCTGGTTCGAGGTTCCCGGCCACGCCCCGCGCGAGCTGCGGATCGTCTGTGGCCACTGGTCGACGCTCGGCCTGTTCGCAGGGCTGGGCATCTACGCGATCGATACCGGTTGCGTCTGGGGCGGCGCGCTGACCGCGCTGCGTCTGGACGGCGAGCACCAGGAGCTGGTCGCGCTCAAGTCTAACCGCCCTGCCCCGGCGGGAAAGGCGATCGACTAGTCAGATGCCCGCCAGGCCGCCGACCGAGTCCACCCGCGTCACGTAGCGCGACGGCTGGTAGCGGCCGGCCACGTCGGGCTCGAAGGTGTTGAACCGCTCGAGCATCCCGCCGTAGATGTGCAGCGACAGCGCCGGCTTGCGGGCCGACAGGTTGCGGCAGCGGTGCACGTAACGCGGGTCGGTGAAGGCCGCCGCGTCGCCGACGCCCAGGACCAGGGTGCGCGCATGCACGAGGCCGTCGGTGCCGGGGCTCTCGTCCTTGCGGAACTCCTCCACCTGCAGGGCACCGTCCAGGACCAGCTCGATGCCCCAGAGCCCGTCGTGGTCGTGCAGCGGCGTGGCATGCCCGGCCGGCCACTGGATCAGCAGGCACGAGTACGGCGACGCCTCCGTCCCCGCCAGCAGATGTCGGCGATAGTGGGTAACGTCGGTCGCCGCATAGAGGCCTTCGGCCTGCGGGCACTCGGGCCGGAAGGCCAGCTCCAGCAGGCGCAGCCGCATCGCTTCGATGGCCGATTCCGACGGGCCGGTGAGGTGGCTCTCGACGATCTCGCAGACGGTACGCGTCCATCGCTCGTCGATTCGAAGCGTATCGGTGGCATCACCCATGGCCTGAACCTGCGTTTCGAGAACAAGCCCGGATCAGACCATGCCGCCGGTTAGGGAAAGGTAAAAATTGGCGGGCAAAAAAGAGGCATGCGCACACATGGCGTAACGCCATGTATGCGCTCATTCCCGGCGGCGATAATCGACGAACGCGAGGTCGTACGGATGTGTCGCATCGCGCCGGCGCGACTGCCGCGCGACCTCGTGCCAGAGCGCCTTGTCGAAGTCCGGAAACCACGTATCGGCGCCGTCCACCACGGTGTCGACCCAGGTTAGGTACAGCTGGTCCGCCTGCGGCAGGGCCAACGCGTAGACCTCGCCGCCGCCGATGACCATGAGGTCACCGCCGGCGGCCAGCGCCTGCGCCGCGGCGAGCGAGGTGACCGGTTCCTGCCCCGGATACGGCGCCGTGCCGCCGCGCGTCAGCACCAGGTTGCGGCGTCCCGGCAGGCTGCGGCCAATCGACACGGCGGTCTGGCGTCCCATCAGCACGGTCTTGCCGAGCGTCAACGCCTTGAATCGCTTCAGGTCGTCCGGCAGGTGCCACGGCAGGCCGCCTTGACGGCCGATGGCGCGGCGACGATCCAGGGCGGCAACCAGTGCGACGGCCATGGTCAGACGGCCACCGGCGCCTTGATCGCGGGCGCGGGATCGTAGCCCTCGAAGGCGACGTCCTCCCAGCGGAAGTCCAGCACCGAGCGCACGTCCGGGTTCAGGCGCAGGCGCGGCAGCGGGCGCGGCGGGCGCGACAGCTGCTCGCGCGCCTGCTCGACGTGATTGTCGTAGAGGTGTGCATCGCCCAGCGTATGGATGAAGTCGCCCACGCGCAGGTCGGTCGCCTGCGCCACCATGTGGGTCAGCAGGGCGTAGCTGGCGATGTTGAACGGCACGCCCAGGAAGATGTCGCCGGAGCGCTGGTAGAGCTGGCACGAGAGCCGGCCGTCAGCGACGTAGAACTGGAACAGCGCATGGCACGGCTGCAGCGCCATCCGCGGCAGGTCGCCGACGTTCCAGGCGCTCACGATCAGGCGGCGCGAGTCCGGATTGCGGCGGATCTCCTCCACCACCCGGCTGATCTGGTCGACCGCGCTGCCGTCCGCCGCCGTCCAGGCCCGCCATTGGTGGCCGTAGACGGGCCCGAGCTCGCCGTCGGCATCGGCCCATTCGTCCCAGATGCCGACGCCGTTGGCCTTCAGGTAGGCGATATTGGTCTCGCCGCGCAGGAACCAGATCAGCTCGTGGACGATCGAGCGCAGGTGCAGCTTCTTCGTCGTGACCAGCGGAAAGCCCGCATCGAGCGGAAACCGCATCTGCCAACCGAAGACCGAGCGCGTGCCGGTGCCGGTCCGATCGCTCTTGGGCGTGCCGTGGTCCCGCACATGGCGCAACAGGTCCAGGTACTGGCGCATCAGCCGCGCTCCCCGGCGACGGCCGGCGGCGGCACGGATGCGAGCGGCAGGACCGGCGCCTTGCGCGACGCGACCAGGAGCGCGACGCCGACCGCGATCAACGGCAGCGACAGCAGCTGTCCCATCGTCAGCCAGCCCAGCGCGACGAAGCCCAGCTGCACGTCCGGCTCGCGCACGAACTCCACCGCGAAGCGGAACACGCCGTAGAGCAGCGCGAACAGGCCCGAGACCGCATAGCGCCGTCGCGGCTTGGCCGAGAACAGCCACAACACCACGAACAGCACCACGCCTTCCAGGAAGAACTGGTAGAGCTGGGAGGGATGCCGGGCCTCGGCATCGAGCTGGCCGGCGAGCGCCATCTGCTTGAGCTGGTCGAGCGTGCGGCCGCCCGCTTCGAGCGCCTGCGGGAAGATCACGCCCCAGGCGACGTCGGTGTGCCGCCCCCACAGCTCGCCGCCGATGAAGTTGCCCAGGCGCCCCAGGCCCAGACCGATCGGCACCAGCGGTGCGACGAAGTCCATCGTGTCGAAGAAATGCAGGCCATTGCGGCGGGACCACAGCCAGCTGCCGAGCAGCACGCCGAGCAGGCCGCCGTGGAACGACATGCCGCCCTGCCAGATCTTGAACAGGCTGAGCGGATCGGCGATCAGGTCCGCGGTGCCGTAGAACAGCATGTAGCCGATCCGTCCCCCCAGGATCACGCCGAGCATGCCGTAGAACAGGAGATCGGAGAACGCCGCCTCGCTGACCGGCAGGCGCCCGGCGCGGCGCCGGCGCTGGCCCAGGTACCAGGCCGCGGCAAGGCCCAGCAGGTACATGATGCCGTACCAGTGGATGCCCAGCGGACCGATGGAGAAGGCGATCGGGTCGATGTCGTGGAAATAGCGCATGGCGTTCCGTTGGCGTCTTCGAGGTACCGCCCGGGACGCTGTGCGACCCGGCCGGCTCCGCCGGACCTGCATCCGGCATGCGGCGCATCCCGCGCTAGGCGGGCACCACCCGCAACAGGAAACCCTTGAGGTAGTCGGTCTCCGGGATCGCGGGATGGATTGGATGATCCGGCGCCTGCTGCAGCTGCACCAGCACCTGCGCCTGCCGCTCCAGGTGGCGGGCACCGTGCTGGACGCCTTCGAGCAACAGGCTGCGCGGCATATGATACGAGCACGAGCAGGTCACGAGGATGCCGTCCTTCGCGAGCACCTGCATGCCCAGCTCGTTGAGGCGGCGATAGGCCTGCCGGCCTTCGGCCAGGTCCTTGCGGCGCTTGACGAAGGCCGGCGGGTCGAGGATCACCACGTCGAAGCGTTCACGCGCCTCGCGCAACGCGCGCAGGTGGTCGAAAGCGTCGGCACGCACGGCCTTCACCTTGTCGGCCAGTCCGTTGCGCTCGGCATTGGCCTCGATCGCCTCGACCGCGCTGGCCGAGGCATCCACGCACACCACCTCCGACGCTCCGAGGGCGGCCGCGCGCAGTCCCCAGGCGCCCAGGTAGCTGCAGACGTCGAGCACGCGCTTGCCCTTGACGAAACGCGCCAGCTGGTCGCGATTGGCCTGCTGGTCGTAGAACCAGCCGGTCTTCTGGCCACCGATCGGGTCGACCGCGAACTCCAGCCCGCCCTCGCGCACCCGCAGCGGCAGCGAGGCCTCGCCGTAGCCGAGGTCGGCATAGGCCGGCAGCCCTTCGAGCTCGCGGATCGACGCATCGTTCTTCCACCACAAGGCAGCGGGCTTGAGCACCTTGATCGCCGCCTCGGTGATCGGTTCCTTGAGCCGCTCCATGCCGGCCGTGGTGGTCTGCGCGACCAGGACATCGCCGAAGCGGTCGATCGTCAGCCCGGGCAGGCCGTCGGCCTCGCCGAACACCAGCCGGTAGTACGGCGCCTCGTACAGCCGCTCGCGCAGCGACAAGGCGATGTTCAGGCGGTGCACGAACAGCGAGCGGTCCAGCGCGTGCTCCAGCCCGCGCGAGACCAGGCGGGCACAGATCAGCGAATGCGGGTTCACGTAGCCGACGCCGATCGGCTTGTCGCGGCTGTCGAGGATCGCGCAGGCCTGGCCCGGCTCGAAGCCGGTCAGCGGCGTGCGCTGCACGTCCACCTCGTTGGAAAAGACCCACAGGTGGCCGGCGCGCAGGCGGGTATCCTCGCCGCGCTTGAGCACGAGGGCCGGGTAGTCGACGGTTTCGCTCATGCGATCGTGCTCTCGGGAATCAGGGGACAGGGGCCGCGGTGCGGTCAGGGATTGCGCACGCCGTGAGGCACGTGGCCGGTGGCCACGTGCTGGCGTGCCGATTCGACGTTGACGGTCGAATCGTCGAAGAAGATGTCGGCGCCGAACGCCTCGAGAAACGGGCCCTTGTCGCGGCCGCCGAGAAACAGCGCCTCGTCCAGGCGCACGCCCCAGGCGCGCAGGGTCAGGATCACCCGCTCGTGCGCAGGCGCCGAACGCGCGGTGACCAGCGCGGTGCGGATCGGCGAGGCCTCCGGCGGGAACGCCGCCTGGATGCGGTGGACCGCATCGAGGAACGCACGGAACGGGCCGACCGCGAGCAGCTCGCCGACACGCTCGCGCTCGTTGCGGTGGAAGGCCTCGATGCCCTGCTCCACCGACACGCGCTCGGAGTCGTCGCCGAAGATCACCGCATCGCCGTCGAAGGCGATCCGCAGCTGCTCCGGATGGCCCTGCAAGGTCCTGGAAGGCAGGATCGTCGCCGCGGCGATGCCGGCCTTGAGCGCGCGGCCGACGTCCTCGCTGTTGGCCGACAGGAACAGGCTGGCGCCGAACGGGTGGGCATAGGGCGCGGTCGGCGCGCCGTTGGTGAACGCGGCGCGCACGATGTCCAGGCCGTAGTGCTCGATGGCCTTGAAGATCCGCAAGCCGGTATCGGCCGAATTGCGCGACAGCAGGATGACCTCGACACGCGGCGACTCGGGCGCGAGCCGGTTCAGGCGCAACAGCTTCTGCACCAGCGGGAACGCGACGCCCGGCGCCAGCAGTTCGTTCTCGTGGGCGATCTGGTAGTCGGCATAGGCATCGACGCCTTCGCGCTCGAACAACTCGTGGCTCTCGCCGAGATCGAACAGGGCCCGCGAGGAGATGGCGACCACCAGGCGATCGCCCTCGGGTGGGCGGGCGGCGGCGGCGGGCGAATCGATCGACATGCCGACAGTCTATCGCGTACGCCGCGACGGACGCGCATCCGATCGCGACATCCGCTCCTATCGGATCCGCGCATGCCGGCCGCGGTCGTGTCGACGCAGCCGGCTTCGTCCACGACGACGAAGCCTCAGCGCGCGGTCTCGAACCCGTCGGCGAAGACCGTGTCGGCCAGGCGCACCGCCGCCCAGGCGTCGACCTCGCCGAAGCCCTGCACCGGATTGGGGAACGTGGTCGAGGCGATGCCCCCGCAGACCTGGCTGGTCGTCGTCAGCGGGACGGCGGTCGCGCGCAGGATCGCGGCGATGCGATCCGGATGCCCGCGCAGGCCGGGGTTGACCGAAAGCATCAGCGCGGCCACGCCGGCAACGTGCGGCGCCGCCATGCTGGTGCCGGTCATCCAGGTGTAGCCGCCGCCGGGCACGCTGGAGCGCACCGACTCGGCCGGCGCGATGAGGTCCGGCTTGACGACGGCCAGTCCCGGCACCGGACCCCGGCTCGAACCGCCGTACATCCGCCCCGCCTCGTTGCTGCCACCGACGACGAAGCTCGTCGCGTAGATCGCCGGCGGCGCGTCGATCGTCTGGCAGGCCGGGCCGCTGTTGCCGGCGGCGACGACGAAGAACAGGCCGCCCGCCACGGCGTTCTCGACCGATTCGCGCAGGATGTCGGGCGGTACGCAGTCCTCGACCGGCGGACAGCCCCAGGAGTTGTTCACGATGTCCGGCGCGCGATCCGGGTCGGGGTCGTTGCCGGCCAGGTCGGTCGGCGCCAGGAACCACTGCGTGCAGGCGATGTAGGTCGAGGGACGCCCGTTGCCCTGGTCCATGTTGCGGCAGGCGACCCAGTGCGCGTCCGGTGCCACGCCGATCTGATTGGTGCCGCCGTCGTCACCGACCATCGTCCCCATCGTGTGGGTGCCGTGCCCGTGGTCGTCGCAGGGCACCGGTGAGGCGACGCCGCAAGGGCCGGGAGCGCCGCCGATCGCGCTGGCGACGCCGTCGTGCCAGTTGTGGTCGTGCACCACCATCGTGCCGTTCCAGCCGCGGTACGCCGCGCGCAGCGCCGGGTGATCCCACTGATAGCCGGTATCGGCGCCGCCTACGACCACGCCGGCGCCGCGGATCCCCGCGGCCCAGGCCTCGGGCGCACGCACGCGCTCGATGCCCCATTCGAGGCCGCGCGCGCCGGTCGCCGCGGCTGCGGCCGGCCCGGGTAGCCGGGCCGTGACCGGAAAATCGGCCTGCACGCTCGCCACCTCGTCGCGGGCCGCAATCGCCTCGAGCGTCGCGCGATCGGCACGGACACGGACGGCGTTGGCGATCCAGAACGGCTGGTGCTCGACACCGTGCGCTTCCAGCCAGGCGACCAGGTCGGCCTGGGCAGCGGCGGCCGTCGCCTGCAAGGCCTGCACCCAGGCCCGCCGGCGCGCCGGCGGTTCCGCGGCCGGATCGAGCAGGGTCGAGGGTGCCTTGGCGCGCAGCTCGATCAGCGCATCGATGCGGCCGTCCGCCTGCGGAATGGCGAGCAGCCGCGGATCGATCGGCGCGGGCTCCCGCGCCAGGCCGATGCTGCAGGCCAGCGCCAGCGGCAGGCCGCGCACGAACACCGAACAGGGACAGCGTGCCATTCGCGAGACCTTCGACCGAAGAATCGGCAAATGGTACCCGAGGCCGTGCCGGCACTCGCACATCCCCTGCCGCGCCGTTGCCGCCGGCGCCCGGCAGGCACCGCGACTACTCGCAGAAGACGGTCTCGTCCTCGGTCACGCAGGTGGCCTGCATGGCGTGTGCGGAGACACCGCTGTAGTTGGACAGCACGCCCTCGGCGACCTGGCCGTTGACGAGGTTGGATGCCCAGAACCCGATCGCCGGCAGGCCGAGGAAGGTCTTGCCCCCATCGCCGGCACCGCCGACGTTCAACGACGTGCGCAGCCGGTGCGGCTCGACATAGGGATCGAGGTCCATCACGGCCCAGCCGTTCTCGAACCGGTCGCGCAGGCTGAAGTCCTCGACCAGCAGCCGCGACCCGAGCACGAAGGAGGCCTCCGGCCGTTCGCCGATCAGGAAACTCGCCACGTTGGTCCCGTAGCACAGCTTCGGATAGCGCGGTGGCGGCATGCCCGGGAAGCCCGAGCCATCGCCCGGGGTGGTCAACTGCTCCCGGTTGAAATAGCGGATCGGTGCCTGGACACAGGAGCGGCCCGGTGCCTCGAAGAGTGCGACGAACGGTTGCACCGCCGCCGAACCGGCAGGCAGCAGCGCCGGATCGGTATAGAAGCGCTTGGTCGGGAACGTGACGACCCAGTCGGAATGGGCCCCGAGCGCCGGATCGACGACGTACTCGTTGTGGATGGCATCGGCCATCAACGCGGCACTGACGGCGTCGATCCGATACTGCGGCGCCGAGGCGTCGTACGACGCGCTGATCGAGCGGTCGCCGGCATGGACATGGGCCGTGACGCGCGTCGCCTGTGCGCCGTCGTTCACCTCGCCGAGCGCATCGGCGATCTCGCCGCTCCGGCTCAGCAGCTCGTGCCGGGTAAAGTCGCGCAGCGCATCGGCGCGGAATGGATAGTAGGTCCCTTCCGCGACGTTGATGACCGCTGCACTGCCGAACAGGCTCCCCGACGGCGTATGCATGTCGTCCACGCCATTGGAGAGATCGCCTGCAACCATATGGCAGCCGCGCGGGCGACCGGATTCGTCCTGGGAGACTGCCGCACGCAACGCACCGGTCAGGTCGGCCAGGGCCACCAGCTCGACATGCCCCTCACGCGTCCGCGCATCGCCTTGCGGGCCGCCATCGGGCGCCGGCCCCAGGGCGAAGCGCACATACGGGTGGCCGTTGAGGGTTCCGTCGGCGACATCGCGCAGGTCGGGCACCGTGCAACTGGCATCGGTGGTCAGAAGAGCGGCACCGGCACCGCCCTCGTCGCCAATGTCCTCCAGCGCGAAGATCGTCCCGGTCCAGACGTCGTACTGCGACAGGAACAAGGCGAACGTGAGGACCGGACGCCCGTTGTAGCCTTCACGAACGCTGACCTGGACCGCTTTTGCGCGGTCGGCGGTATTGACCACCGTCAGATAGGTCTGCTGGTGCGCGTTGACGGTGTAGTACGGATAGAGCAGAACCTGGCCGAAGCCGCGCGGATCGAGGTGCACGGCCGAGGCCACGCCCGCAAATACCAGGCCGAACACGGCCAGTCCGGCCACGAGGCCTGCCTTCTTCGAGACTCCACGCATGGATGCACCTCTCTCCTGGTTGGGTTCGCTTGCGGATACGTGCGCAGGGCGGGCGGCGAGACGCGGCACACTGCAAGGCTCACATGCACCGTGCCGGGGAAGTCGCCGCCGTGGAAGCAGCTCGGCAACCGGCGCCCGCGGCGTCGAAGAGTCGCCCCATTTCTTGCAGGGGATACAGCGGCCGGCCGACTCCGGATTCCGATGCCGGGCACCACCACCGCGACACAGCTTCACGCTGCTACCGGCGCCGGAACGCCCCCCTTCCCGAAGGGCGCCGCCTCCCCGGAAGGCGGCGCCCGTCCGCTCATGGCGAACCTGCGATCACCGGCAGCCCGACTCGCCGGCGGTGCACGTCACCCGCGTGGTATGCGGCACGGCGGCGCTGTAGTTGGACATGACGCCGTCGGCCACGTTGTTGTTGACCAGGTTCACCGTCCAGAAGCCGATCGCCGGCAGGCCGTGGAAGACCTTGCCCGACGAGCCGGCACCGCCGAGCGCGAGCGACGGGCGCAAGGCATGCGGCTCGGCATCCGGATCGAGGCCGAGCCGCGCCCAGCCGGCCTTGAAGGCCGGATCGAGGCCGAAGCCCACGGCGACCAGCCGCGATCCCAGCACCGCGGAGGCGTCCGGTGACGTGTCGGTTCCGAACGTCAGCACGTTCGCGCCATAGCACAGCTGCGGGCGCAGCGGCGCCGGCGGGATGCCGGGGAAGCCGCCGGTGGCTGCCGTCATTTCCTCGCGGTCGTAGTAGGTGATCTGCGTCTGCACGCACGAGGCGCCTTCGTCGAACAGCTCGACGAACGGCGGCAGCGCTGCTGGCCCATCGCCAGCGCCGGCGAACGGATCGGTATAGAAGCGCTTGGTCGGGAACGTGATGACCCAGTCGGAGCTGGCGCCGATCGCAGGCTCCACGAGGTAGTCGTTGTGCAGCGTGTCGGCCATCAGCACCGCGCTGACCGCATCGATGCGCAGGTTCGGCGTGTCGCCGCCGTAGCGTGCCTCGACGATCCCGTCACCGGTGAACACCCGCGCGGTCGCGTTTGTGCTCCCCGCGTCGTTGACCTCGCACAGCGGATCGACCGGCACGTCCAGTCCGGTGATCAGCGTGCGCGAGGTGAAATCGTCCAGCGCATCGGCGCGGAACGAGAAGTACGTGCCCTGGCCGACGTTGATCACCGCGCCGCTGCCGAGCAGGCCGCCGCCGGGTGCGACCATTTCCGGGGTCGGCGCGTTCAGGTTGGCCACCCGCGCGCAATCGACCGGAACGCCGTTGCGGTGCGTCACCGCGTCGGCGAGCGAACCGGTCAGGTCGGCCAGCGCGACGATCTCGATATGGCCCTCGCGCGTGCGCGCCGATCCCTGCGGGCCACCATCGTCCGCGAAGCTGGAGGAGGTGAAGCGTGCATAGGGGCTGCCGTTGATCATCCCGTGGCCGCCGGTCCAGAAGCTCGGACTGGTGCAGCTGCGGTCGGACGTCAGCACCGCCGCGCCCTCGCCGCCTTCGCCGGCCACGTCCTCGAGCGCGAACACGGTCCCGGCCCAGACGTCGAACGGCGACAGGAAGACCTTGAAGTCCAAGACCGTCCGGCTGTTGCGACCCTCGCGGAAGCTGACCTGGGCGACCTTGGCATTTTCGGTGGTGTTCACCAGCGTGACGTAGGTCTGCTGGTCCTTGTTGACGGTGTAGTACGGATAGAGCAGCACTTGGCCGGTGCCGCGTGGATTGACGTGGACGGCGCCGGCCTGGCCGGCGAGCGCCAGCCCCAGGACCATGCCAACCACCGCTGAAACCTTGCTTCCAGCAACGCGATTCATCGTGAACTCGCTCCTCGTATCTGAGAGTCAACCGGGCCCGAAGTATCCGGGCCGGTACGCGCAGATGCAATGCGGCGAAGGCGCTGTCGATCGTGGAAGCAGGTACGTCCTGCGATGGCAGGCGGCAGGAACGCCAGCCGGGACGGAAGCCGCGTCACGGGCGCTCGGGGCGCCCTGTCGGTGTCCCGGCACCGGAAGGCGCGACACGGCGGCAGAGCACCGCCGCGTCGCGCCCGTGCCGCCGGCGTCAGCCGCAGCTCACCTCGCCGATCGTGCAGGCGACGCGAACCGCATGCGGCACCACGCCGCTGTAGTTGGCGAGCACGCCGTCGGCCACGTGGCCGTTGACCAGGTTCGACGCCCAGAAGCCGATCACCGGCAGGCCATGGAACACATGGCCCGGCACACCCGCCTCCGCGCCCAGCGAGGGCCGCAGCGCGTACGAATAGATGCCGTTGCCGAAGCCGAGCTGGGCCAGCCCGGAGACCGCGCGCGTGCCGTTCATACGCGCCCGCAGGCGCGAGCCGAGCACGTCGGTGTGCGCGGGGAACGGCGGTCCGTCGACGAACGGCAGCACGTTGGTCGCGTAACACAGATTCGGCGTCGTGGACGGCGCGCCGAAGGGCCCACCGGACACGAGGACACCGTCCCGCGTGAACGTGACCAGCCGCGGCATCACGCACGATCCGTCCGCACCGAACGGCTCCGCGAACGGCGCGATCGCCGGAGCGCCCGGTGCGGTGTAGAAGCGCTTGGTCGGGAACGTCATCAGCCAGTCCGAGTTCGCGCCGATCGCCGCGTCGTGCAGGTAGTCGTTGTGGATCTCGTTGGCCGTCAGCGCCGCGCTCACGGCGTCGATCCGGCGATCGGCCGGATAGGCGGCCTGCACCGTGGTCGCGCCGACGCCGACCGTCGCCGTTGCGCCGGCCGCGTCGCCGGCCTCGCCGAGCGGATCGAACGCCGCGACGTGCGGCGCGACCAGCACGCGCGAGGTGAAGCCGTCGAGCGCCGTCGCGCGATACGGGAAGTACGTGCCCTGGCCGACATTGATGACGGCGCCGCTGCCGATCAGGCCGCCGTCCGGTGCGAGCGTTTCGGCGGTCGGTGCTTCCAGGTCGGCCACGACGGCGCAGGCCGACGTACCGCCGGGACCCTGCGTGATCGCAGCGGCAAGGCTGCCGGTCAGGTCGGCCAGCGCGACGACCTCGACATGGCCCTCCCGCGTGCGCGTGGCGTCCTGCGGGCCCGGGTCGCCGGCATAGGCGGTCGTGGAGAAGCGCAGGTACGGCTGCCCGTTGACCGTGCCGTGGGCCTGCGTCGAGAAGCTCGGCGAGGTGCAGCTGCCGTCGCTGCTGAGGAGTGCCGCGCCGTCGCCGGCGCCCGCGACGGCATCGGCGAGCGCGAACACCGTGCCGGTCCACGTGTCGTACGGTGCCAGGTACACACGCAGACTCAGCACCGAGCGGCTGTTGTGGCCCTCGCGGAAATCGACCTGCAGGGCCTTGGCGCGGTTGGTCGTATTGGTCAGGCTGACGTAGGTCTGCTGCGCCACGTTGACCGTGTAGTACGGGTACAGCAGGACCTGGCCGACACCGTGCGGATCGAGGCGGACGGCGCCGGCCTGGCCGGCCAGCGCGAGCCCGAGGCCGATGACGGCGGCGCGCCCGAGGCGGGGTATCGGATCGAGAAAGAAAGGCATGAAGCGCTCCTTGTGCGTATGCGGACAGCAAGCCTCCGAGTATCGAAAGCCGCAGCCACACCGACAACCCCGCACCGGGTGCAATCGCTGCGCGCTAGGGCGTGTCATCAATCCCTCGGTAGGCCGCGCCGTTCTTGCGTGCGTCCGGGACAAGGAAGAGGGAGGAAGTGGACGTCGGTCCACGCCCGAGCGATGACGCAGTCCCGGGCGCACGCA
>Ga0182739_1000300_pt1 | contig 76337 bp, 67 predicted proteins | sample eDN5th30CBELigBY_FD_128873 | JGI IMG/M metagenome (GOLD analysis project Ga0182739, IMG submission 128873) | Enriched backyard soil microbial communities from Emeryville, California, USA - eDNA 5th pass 30_C BE-Lig BY (version 2) (version 2) | ecosystem: Environmental > Terrestrial > Soil >...
GCGCGCAACAAGCATGGCTCGCGTCCTTGTCCGCCATTGGTCAACAACTCTTATCTGTGATTCTCCTATGGATCTGCTCGATTTCGACATTGCCCAATCCCGCCTCGCGCAAGCAGGCAAACTACCGCAAAGCACCGAAACCTGCCTGCTGCGCGCGGCGCGCGGGCGCATTCTGGCCGAAACCATCATGGCGCGGCACGACCTGCCGCCGGCCGACAACAGCGCCATGGACGGCTATGCCATCCGCTTTGCCGACTACCAGCCCGGCGCCGCCTTCCCGGTGCAGCAACGCTGCTTTGCGGGCCAGGCTCCCGAGCCTCTGCAGCCCGGCAACACCATACGCCTGTTCACAGGCAGCCTGCTGCCGCCCGGCGCCGACACCGTCGTCATGCAGGAAGACTGCACCGAAACCGACAATGTCCTGACACTGCGCGAAGCGCCGCGGCAAGGCAGCCATGTTCGCCGCCAGGGCGAAGACGTGCAAAAAGGCCGGCGCCTGCTTTCCGCCGGCACCCTGCTGGACACCGCCCAGATCGCCGTGCTTGCCTCCCAGGGCCTGCAAAGCGTCGCGGTTTATCCCAAGCTCAGGATCGGCATACTCAGCACGGGCGACGAGCTGGTCGAACCCGGCCAGCCGCTGCAGACCGCGCAAATCTACAATTCCAACGGCCCGGCCCTGGCCGCCCTGGCCGAAAAGCTGGGCGCCGAGGTCATACACGTGCTGCATGCCGCCGATACCCACGACTCGCTGCGCGACGCCTTTACACGGCTTATCGGCGATTGCGACCTGGTACTCACAGTAGGCGGCGTCTCGGTGGGGGAAAAAGACCTGGTCAAGGCCACCATAGAGCAAATGGGCGGCAGGGTCGACCTCTGGCGCGTGCGCATGAAGCCCGGCAAGCCCGTGGCGCTGGCCCAGGCGCACGGCACTCCGGTGGTCTGCCTACCCGGCAATCCCGTCTCGGCCTATGTCGTCTTCACCCTCCTGGTCTCGCCCATGATCCGGGCCATGCAAGGCCGCGAACGCCTGCTGCCCGACGTCAGCTACGGCAAGCTCGACAGCGCCACCACGTTCAACGAGACACGCGAAGAATTCATCCGCGTGCGGGCCAGCCATGCCGACGACGGCTCGACCAGCCTGTCGCCCTACGCACAGCAAGGCTCGGGGGTAATCAGCTCCCTGCCCTGGGCCACCGGCGTGGCGCGCATTCCCGCCAACACCCTGGTCGGCAACGGCGACACCGTGGCCTACTACGACTTCGCCCACTGGCAGGTGTAGAAAAGGGCCGCCCTTTGCCTTGGGACGGCCCGGCGGCAAGGAAACGCCCCCACGCCGTGTGCTATGCAGTCGGGGGAGGAATGATTTCCCGGGCGCGGGCGATGTCTTCGGGAGCGTTGATGTTGAAGAAGGCGGCTTCGCCAGCCGGAAACTCCACCGGGACGGCGCCATTCTGCGCTTGCCAGGCCCGGACCTTGCGCCCGCCGCTACGTAAATAGTCGCGCAGGCTGCCAAGCGTGCGGCAATGAACCAGCATGCACAAGGGGTGGCGGTCCTCTCCACACGCCGCATAGGCAATCGGCGCGTTCTCTTCCAGAACCCTGGCGGCCAGGCGCTCCAGCAAGTCGACCGGCGGCGCCGGCACGTCCACCGGCAGTGACAGCAGCCACGGGGTACTTGCCCCGGCCATGACGCTGGCCAGGCCCGCCAGGGGCCCCAGGTTTTCACCCAGGGCGGGATCATCGCCCACCACCTGGCCATAACGGCCGTAGACTTCGGCGCAGCGGTTTGCGCTGACATACAGGGTTCCCACCCTGGGAGCCAGATAGCGCCGCGCCCAGGCGACCAGCGGCTCGCCGTGCAAGGTCAGCAGGCCCTTCTCTACGGGCTCCCCCGCGCCGTTCTGCATGCGGCGGGCCTGCCCGCCGGCCAGTATCACGCCGCTGATGATGTCGCGCTGGATCATGAGCCGTTCGCGCTATCCGCCGATATAGCTCATTTCGACCTTGTGCAGCGGCGCTGTGTTTCGGCCACGCAGCTCGGAATACTGGTCGTCCCGCCCCCTCCATACCCCGGCCAGGCGCTCCGCCAGCTGCCCGTCGCTGGCGCCGCCGCGCAGCAACGCACGCAAGTCATAACCGTGATCGGCAAACAGGCACAGGAAAAGCTTGCCTTCGGGCGACAGGCGCGCCCGGGTGCAATCGCCGCAAAACGGCTGCGACACACTGGTGATCAGGCCGATTTCCCCGGCGCCGTCCAGATAGCGCCAGCGCGCGGCGACTTCGCCGCGATAATCGGCCTGCAATGGCTCGACGGGGAACTCCTGCTGGATCCGGCGCAGGATTTCCGCGCCCGTCACGACCTCGGCCAGGTTCCAGCCATTGGTCGAACCCACGTCCATGTATTCGATGAAGCGCAAAATATGCCCCGAATGGCGAAAATGCCGCGCCATGGGCAGAATCTGGCCATCGTTGAGCCTTTTGCGCACCACCATGTTCACCTTGACGGGCAACCCCACCCGGGCGGCTTCGTCGATGCCGTCGAGAATGGTGCGCACCGGAACACTGCTATCGCTCATGCGCTCGAACAGCGTGTCGTCCAGGGCATCCAGGCTGACGGTAACGCGGCCCAGGCCTGCCGCCTTCAGCGCGCCAGCCTTCCTGGCCAGCAAAGTGCCGTTGGTGGTAAGGGTGAGTTCAACGGGCCGCCCGACGGGCGTGCGCAACTCGGCCAGCATGCCGACCAGCCGCTCGAGATCTTTGCGCAACAGGGGCTCGCCACCGGTCAGACGGAATTTCGCCACACCCAGTTGCGCCGCCGTGCGCGCCACACGCGTGATTTCCTCGAACGTGAGCAGATAGGAATGCGGCATGAACTGGTAGTCGGCGCCGAACACCTCGCGCGGCATACAGTAGGTACATCGAAAATTGCATTTGTCCGTGACCGATATGCGCAGGTCGCGCAGCGGCCGGCGCCGGGCGTCGAGCAAGGGCTCGCCGGGCCCGGGAGGCGTGGTCGAAGCCGCGCGCTCCGCGAGGTTCGAGGGGGGCTGCTTGCCGATATGGGGAATGACTCTGCTCATGCTGCTATCGTATCCGCTTTTGATTCGCCGCGTTCAGGCCGCGCGCGACGCACGGCCGAACGTCTCGCGAAACGCCTCTTGCAAAGGCATGACCCGGCCCAGGCCCGTGGCATCGTAGCCAACCAGTTGCTTGACGAACGACTGATAGGTGTCTTCCAGCAGCAGGCCAATGAACTGCTGCATGGGCGGCGACAACAAGTTGTCGCGCCGCACGGCGAAAAAGTAACGCTCTTTGGCCAGGGGAATGAAATCCAGGCCGCAGCGCCATGCCGCCGTCTCGACCCCGATGCCGACGTCGGCCATGCCGCCCACCACGTGCGCGGCGACCGCCATATGGGTGAATTCGCTGGTCTCGAAGCCCCGTATGCTGGCCGGATCTATGCCCTTTTGACGCAGCATCAGGCTGATCATCAGCCGGGTGCTGGACCCCACCTGCCGATTGACGAAACGCACGTCGGGCTGGTTCAGGTCGGCCACCGTGCGGATTTTGCGCGGATTGCCCGGCTGCACGAAAAAGCCCGTATCGCGCTGCGCCAAATAGATAAGGCAGTGCTTTTCAGGGTCGAGCCAGGGCATATAGTGCTGCAGTATGGGCTTCTCGAACTCGCCCACCGGCACCTGGAAGCCGGCCAGATCGCACTCGCCGCGGTTCAGCGACACCAGGGCTTCGATGGCCGTGCGATAGCGCAATTCGATCTGGGCCGTGTCTTGCTCGCCCACCACCTGCATCAGCCCCTCGACCGCAAAGCCATGGCTGGCATGCATGCGCAGCTTGGTGCCGTTTTCCACGTACAAGGCATCGATTTCGCGCTGCAATTCCTGAGTAATGCCTTCCAGCACGGGAGCAAGCCGGATTTCGATGCGCCGGTTGGCCCAAAGCAACTGCTGGGCGAACCGGGTAAGTTTGGTGCCCTGCCTGCGGCTGGTTTCCAGCAAGGGGCGGCCCAGATCCTTTTCGGCATTGCGCAGCACGCCCCAGGCGTGCCGGTACGAAACTCCGCAGGCACGGCACGCGCCGGCGATGTTTCCGGAGGATTCGATGGCAGCCAGCAAACGCAGCATCTCGCTAAGCGCCAGCCTGTCGCCTTCGGGTTTTTCCAGCATCCAGCCAGCGTCGAGGCGCGCCCGAAATTTATATGTCATGAATTGCCTATTGAATCGATGGAAAATGCCTAGTAAATTATGGCAATTGGAACCGGGTTATTATGCACTGATACACATAATAAATCAGCAGCCGCTCGCCCGCTACCCCTTGTATCCACCTTACAGGAATAGCCATGCCCAACTCCCCGGAAGCTCCTATTTCCGAGTCAACCGTACTGCAGGTAACCCAACAAGCCCTGCAGCACTATGCCGGCCAGCCCGGTAGCCTGCTTCCCATCCTGCATGCCATCCAGCATGCCCTGGGCTATATCCCCGCCAGCGCGGTTCCCGTCATCGCCAAAGAACTTCAATTGTCGCGGGCCGAAATCCAGGGGGTCATCGGCTTTTACTCGCATTTCCGCCAGAAGCCGGCCGGCAAGGTCGTCCTGGAGGTATGCCGGGCCGAGTCCTGTCAGGCCATGGGCGGCGAACAGCTTGCCCGGCACGCGCAGCAAAAATTGGGCTGCGATTTCCACGACACCACGGCCGACGGCCAGGTCACGCTCGAACCGGTCTACTGCCTTGGCCTCTGTGCCCAGTCGCCGGCCGTCATGATCAACGGCCGTGCGCACGCGCGCATGACCGCCGACAAGCTCGATCACCTGCTCGACGCGCAAGGGGTGTAATAAAAATGACACAAGCCATTAAAATTTTCGTCCCCATCGACGCCGCCGCGCTTGCCGTCGGCGCCGACGAAACCGCCCTGGCCATCAGCCAGGAAGCCAGCCGCCGCGGCGCCAACGTGCAGGTCGTGCGCAACGGGTCGCGCGGCATGCTGTGGCTCGAACCCATGGTCGAAATCCAGACACCCAAGGGCCGGGTCGCCTACGGGCCCGTACAGGCCGAAGACGTCGCCGGGCTGTTCGAGGCCGGCTGGCTGGAAGGCAGCAAGCACTCGCTGTGCCACGGCCTCACCGAAGAAATCCCCTACCTGGCCAAGCAGCAGCGGCTTACTTTCGCCCGCGTCGGCATCACCGACCCCCTCAGCCTGGGCGACTATCAATCCCTGGGCGGTTTCGAGGGCCTGAAAAAAGCGCTCACCCTGGCCCCTGAAGCCATTGTCGAAGAAGTCATCCAGTCCGGCCTGCGCGGCCGGGGCGGCGCCGCCTTCCCCACTGGCATCAAGTGGAAGACCGTACTCGGCACGCCGGCCGAGCAAAAATACATCGTGTGCAACGCCGACGAAGGCGACTCGGGCACGTTCTCCGACCGCATGCTCATGGAAGGCGACCCCTACGTGCTCATCGAAGGCATGACCATCGCCGGCCTGGCGGTGGGTGCCAACTACGGCTACATCTACGTGCGCTCCGAGTATCCCCAGGCCATCGCCGTGCTCAACAGCGCCATCGAAAACGCCCGCTCGGTCGGCTGGCTGGGCCACGACATCGGCGGCAGCGGCCGCGCCTTCGACCTCGAAGTGCGCGTGGGCGCTGGCGCCTACATCTGCGGCGAAGAAACCTCGCTGCTCGAAAGCCTGGAAGGCAAGCGCGGGCAAGTGCGCGCCAAGCCGCCCCTGCCGGCCATCGCTGGCCTGTTCGGCAAGCCCACGGTCATCAACAACGTCATTTCGCTGGCCAGCGTGCCCACCATCCTGGCCAAGGGCGCGGCCTTCTACCGCGACTACGGCATGGGCCGCTCCAAAGGCACGCTGCCGTTCCAACTGGCCGGCAACATCAAGCACGGCGGCCTGGTCGAAATGGCATTCGGCCTTACCCTGCGCGAACTGCTGTACGACTTCGGCGGCGGCAGCGCCACCGGCAAGCCCTTGCGGGCCGTGCAGGTCGGCGGACCGCTGGGCGCCTACCTGCCCGAATCGCAATGGGACGTGCCGCTCGACTACGAAGCCTACATCGGCATTTCGGCCATGCTCGGCCACGGCGGCCTGGTCGCCTTCGACGACAGCGTCGACATGGCCAAAATGGCGCAATACGCCATGGAATTCTGTGCCGTCGAATCCTGTGGCAAGTGCACGCCCTGCCGCATCGGCTCGGTGCGCGGCGTCGAAGTCATCGAAAAAATCCGCAACGGCCAGCAGCGCGACCAGCAGGTCGAATTGCTGCACGACCTGTGCGACACGATGCTGGGCGGCTCGCTGTGCGCCCTGGGCGGCATGACGCCCTACCCCGTTCTTTCAGCGCTCGAGCACTTCCCCGAAGACTTCGGCCTGGAAAAAACCCCACAACCCGCGGCACACGCCTGATCCCGGAGCCACCACCATGCTAGAAACCATCGCCAAACGCGAACGAGACTACGGCACGCCGGCGCGCACCAGCACCGAACTCGTCTCCCTTACCATCGACGGACAGCAATGCGAAGTGCCCGCCGGCACCTCCATCATGCGGGCAGCCGCCGAAGCGGGCATCAATATTCCCAAGCTTTGCGCCACCGACAGCCTCGAGGCCTTCGGCTCGTGCCGGCTGTGCCTGGTGCAGATCGAAGGCCGGCGCGGCTATCCTGCCTCGTGCACTACCCCGGTCGAGGCCGGCATGGTGGTATGGACCGAAACGCCCAAGCTGCACGACATGCGCCGCAACGTCATGGAGCTCTACATTTCCGACCACCCCCTGGACTGCCTTACCTGTCCCGCCAACGGCGACTGCGAACTGCAGGATATGGCCGGGGTCGTGGGCCTGCGCAACGTGCGCTATGGCTTCGACGGCGTCAACCACCTCGACGACAAGCCCGACGAGTCCAACCCCTATTTCACCTACGACCCGTCCAAGTGCATCGTCTGCAGCCGCTGCGTGCGCGCCTGCGACGACATACAAGGCACTTTCGCCCTTACCGTCAGCGGCAAGGGGTTCGAATCGCGCATTTCCGCAGGGCAAAACGAAAGCTTCCTGGACAGCGACTGCGTTTCCTGCGGCGCCTGTGTGCAGGCCTGCCCCACCTCGTCGCTCATGGAAAACACGGTCATCGAAAAAGGCCAGTCCGAACACTCGGTCATCACCACCTGCGCCTATTGCGGCGTGGGCTGCGCCTTCAAGGCCGAAATGAAAGGCCAGGAAGTCGTGCGCATGGTGCCCTGGAAAGACGGCAAGGCCAACCGCGGCCACTCCTGCGTCAAGGGCCGCTTCGCCTGGGGCTATGCCACCCACAAAGACCGCATCCTCAACCCCATGATCCGCGACAGCATCAACGAACCCTGGCGCGAAGTCTCCTGGGACGAGGCCATCGACTACGCCGCCGCCGAGCTCAAGCGCATCCAGGCCAAGTACGGCCGCAATTCCATCGGCGGCATTACCTCGTCGCGCTGTACCAACGAAGAAACCTACCTGGTGCAAAAGCTGGTGCGCGCCGCTTTCGGCACCAACAACGTCGACACCTGCGCGCGCGTATGCCACTCGCCCACCGGCTACGGCCTCAAGACCACCATCGGTGAATCGGCCGGCACGCAGACCTTCGACTCGGTCATGCATACCGACGTCGTCATCGTCATGGGCGCAAACCCCAGCGCAGCCCATCCGGTCTTCGCCTCGCGCCTCAAGCGCCGCCTGCGCCAGGGCGCCAAGCTCATCGTCATCGATCCACGCGCCATCGAACTGGTCTCTTCGCCGCACATCAAGGCCGACTACCACTTGCCCGTGCTGCCCGGCACCAATACCGCCCTGCTTACGGCCATGGCCCACGTCATCGCCACCGAAGGCCTCATCGACGAGAAATTCGTGGCGGAACGCTGCGAAACGCCCGCCTTCGAGCAATGGCGCAATTTCGTTTCCCTGCCCGAGAACTCGCCTGAAGCCACCGAGTCCATCACCGGCGTGCCGGCCGGCGACCTGCGCGCGGCGGCCCGCCTGTTCGCCACGCACGGCAACGGCTCCATCTACTATGGCCTGGGCGTCACCGAGCACAGCCAGGGTTCGACCACCGTCATGGCCATCGCCAACCTGGCCATGGCCACCGGCAACATGGGACGCGAAGGCGTGGGCGTCAATCCGCTGCGCGGCCAGAACAACGTGCAAGGCTCCTGCGACATGGGCTCCTTCCCGCACGAATTCACCGGCTACCGCCACGTCGGCGATGCCGCCGTACGCCACCAGTTCGAGCAGGACTGGGGCGTCAGCATCCAGCCCGAGCCGGGGCTGCGTATTCCCAATATGTTCGATGCCGCCATCGGCGGCACGTTCAAGGGCCTGTACTGCCAGGGCGAAGACATCGTGCAGTCCGACCCCGACACCCAGCACGTGCAGCAGGCGCTGACTGCCATGGAATGCATCATCGTCCAGGACATGTTCCTGAACGAAACCGCCAAGTACGCCCGCGTCTTCCTGCCCGGCACGTCCTTCCTTGAAAAAGACGGCACCTTCACCAATGCCGAACGCCGCGTCTCGCGCGTGCGCAAGGTCATGGAGCCCAAGGCCGGCCTGGGCGACTGGGAAGCCACCTGCGCCCTGTCCAACGCCATGGGCTACCCCATGCACTACAACCACCCGTCCGAAATCATGGACGAAATCGCGCGCCTCACCCCCACCTTCTCGGGCGTTTCGTTCAAGAAAATCGACGAGATGGGCGGCGGCCTGCAATGGCCTTGCAACGACGATGCGCCCGACGGCACCCCCATCATGCACGTCGGCGAATTCGTGCGCGGCAAGGGCAGGTTCATGATCACCAAATACGTGCCCAGCGACGAGCGCAGCACGCGCAAGTTCCCGCTGCTGCTTACCACCGGCCGCATCCTGTCGCAATACAACGTGGGCGCGCAAACCCGCCGCACCCCCAACGTCATGTGGCACAGTGAAGACCTGCTCGAAATCCACCCGCAAGATGCCGAAGACCGCGGCATCAAACAGGGCGATTGGGTGGCGGTGCAAAGCCGTTCAGGCGAAACCGTGCTGCGGGCCGACGTGACCGAACGCGTCCAGCCCGGCGTGGTCTACACCACCTTCCACTTCCCCGAATGCGGCGCCAACGTCATCACCACCGACAACTCCGACTGGGCCACCGAGTGCCCCGAGTACAAGGTTACGGCCGTGCAGGCCCGCCTGGTCACGCAGCCGTCGGAATGGCAGGCCAAGTGGTCGAGCTTCAGCGATGTCCAGCAAAAGCTGCTGGCCGAGCGCGAGCGCGAACACGACAGCGTGCCGCAAAGCTGAAGGCGCCAAGGTGCCGGCCGCCATGCTGCGCGACGACTGCCGCATCCCGGCCATGCCCGGCCATGCCTCGCATACGGTCGTGCGCGAGGGCGGCCGGCGCGGCGGCACCAGCGAACAGGACGAACTGGTGCAAGAGGTGCCGGTCGCCCTCGAGTACAACGGCATCAGCCACGCCACGGTTCTGGCCACGCCGTGCGATCTGGAAGACTTCGCCTACGGGTTTTCCTATACCGAAGGCATCATCCGTTCGGCCTCCGACATCTACGGGCTGGAGGTCGTTGCCCGCCCCAACGGCATCGTCATCCAGGCCGACATCGCCAGCGCATGCCTGAACCAGCTCAAGCTGCGCCGCCGCAGCCTGGCGGGCCGCACGGGCTGCGGGCTGTGCGGCCTGGAAAGCCTTGACGAAGTCCAGCGCGACCTGCCGCCGCTGCCGCGCCGGCAAACTCCCATAACGGCCAAGGCCATTTCCGCCGCCGTCGAACAATTGCGCCAGCAGCAGCCCCTGCACCTGCTTACCGGCGCCACACACGCCGCCGGCTGGGCCGACGAGCATGGCAACATAGGCCAGGTGCGCGAAGACGTGGGAAGGCACAACGCGCTGGACAAGCTTATCGGCCACCTGCTGCGCACGCAGGCCGACCGCGGGCAGGGCTTTGCCGTCATATCCAGCCGCGCCAGCTTCGAAATGGTGCAAAAATGCGCCGCCGCGGACATTTCGGCCGTGGTGGCGGTTTCGGCCCCAACCAGCTATGCCGCGCGCATGGCGCAAGACCTCAACGTCATGCTGGCCGGCTTTGCGCGTGACAACGCCTTCACCCTATACGCCCATCCCGAATATCTCTGCAACAAGGAAGCAACCACGTGAACCAAATCGACCAATTGATCCGCCTGGCCAATCGTATCGGCAATTTTTTCGATGCCATGCCCGACCGCGCGGAAGGCCTCGAAGGCGTGGCCAACCACATACAAAAATTCTGGGAGCCGCGCATGCGCATCCGCATGCTTGAATTCCTGGACAAGCACCCCGACGGCAAGACCGACAACGAAGCGCTGAATCCCCTTACCCTGGCCGCCATTACCGAAAACAAAGAACGGCTGACCCCCAAAAGCACGGTTTAAGCCGGCGCTTCGGCATGCCTGGCTGCGGCGTCAAGACGGCATGACGCCCGTGCCCGGACACGGCCGGGACACAGGCCGGAACGTTTTTTCGGGCCGGCGGCCCAGGCGTACGCGGGCAGATAAAAAAATGCGGCTACATGGCCGCAATTTTTATTGGATTATTCGGATTCCTTGACCCGGTAGACCAGGACGGCCGTTTTGGCCAGGCTGAGCACCTTGATGGTGACGCTGCCCAGCAGGAGACGCGACAGGCCGCTGCGACCGTGGCTGCCAATGAAGATGAGATCGCAATTGTCTTCTTCGACAGCCTGGACGATGCCGTCGGCCACGTTGAAGTTGGACACGGCCCGCGCCGTGGCCTTGACCCCGGCGGTTTCGGCGCGATCCATGACGGCCTTGAGGTATTTTTGAGCCTGCTCGGCGGCGGTTTTGTCGTAGTCTTCGTCGGTAATGGCATAGGCGGCGGCCATGCCGTCGAAACCAACGGTGGCGGCAAAGGGCTGGGTAACATACAAGGCAACGACCTCGGCACCGATTTTGCGCGCGAAGCACACGCCCTTGTTGGCAGCTTGCGCCGCGAGCGTTGAGCCATCGGTGGGAATAAGTATTTTCTTGAACATGGTAACTGCCCTTTGAATAACCGTTGGATTGACGAAAACTACCTGTATTTATCCTACCCTACAACAGAACCAAAGATAAAGTCGGAAAAACGCCTAGTCTTGAGCAGAATCAAAGACCCTGAGCGGCCTGGTACAAATTGGCGCAACGCGTGCCGCTGCGGCAATACGCCAGCACCGGAGCCGGCAATTCCTTGAGCAATTGCGCAAACCGCTCGACGTCCTGCACGGTCATGGCGCCGCTGACGACCGGCTGGTACTCCACCTTCAGGCCTGCCGCGCGCGCCGCCGCCATCACATCGGCCGACGCCGGCTGCTCAGGCCCGCCCTCGAAATCGGGCCGGTTGATAATGACGCTTTTATAACCCGCCTCGGCCACAAGAGCCATATCTTCGGGGGTCAACTGGGGCGAAACGGAAAAATCGCTGGATAAAGGGCTAAAAGAAACTGGCATGACATTCTCCTGGTGATCAACAACGCCCCGGATTTGGCCGCGAGAGCCTCCCGAAGCATAAGGAAAGGTTCGGTTTCAAAAAAACTCGGCGCATGAACAATCAGACCCGCCCCGCGGCTTTGCGCGGCATTATGCTAAGCCCGTGTTCCCGCAGCAAGCCTCCGGCCGCTTGCCCGGCCAGCACCTGGAACTCGGCGGTTCTTTGCTCGCCCAGCCCATCCTGCGCATCGGCCTGCTCGGCCGGGTGGCACATAAGCAAGTCGCCGTCGCGCGCATGGCTGAGCCAGGCCTGCAGCAAAGCTCCGTAGCCCGCCTCTCCGCCCTGGAAATCATACACGCCCAGGAAACCCGGATTCAGCGTGAAGCCAAGGCGCCGCGCCTGCCGCGCAAAGCCTTGCGAACCCAGGGTTTGAATGACCAGGGCCTTGAAGCGCAGGCGCGCGGGAATGGACGGCTGGGCGCGCAAGCCGGTATAGCGCAGCCAGGGCAGGTTCGCCGCATAGCGCCGCACCAGTTCGGGCAGCAGTATCTCGCGGATTTGCGGCAACTGATGGACATGCTGGTGCCCGTCCACGAAATCCGGAGCCCGGCCCATGATGCTTTCGAAGGTATCCAATTGCCGCACAATCTGGGTTCGCAGCCGGCCGGTGTCCAGGCGGCGCGCATACGCGCGCAGAATCAGTTCCGACAGCGGCAGGAAAAGGCCCGGCACGGTCAAGGCTTCGGTAAAGTTCAGGTGCAGGCCGGTTTGCAGGTTCGACGCCTTCAGGGCGGCCGCATCCTGCTCGAAAACCGGCCCTTCGACCAGGCAACTGGTGGCGTTCAGCCGCCCCAATTCCGCCAGGCGCAAAATGCCCGCGTCGATTCCGGCATTCATGCCGAAGTCGTCGGCGCACACAACAATGCGCTTGGTTTGGTTGGACGTGCTATTCACTGGCGCTTATCCCGATTGGCATGGCCTTCATCGCTTTTATTTTAGGCCGGCTTCGGGCGGTTCAGTGCAAAACGCGGGCCGGGCACCTGCGGGAATCCGCCATGCCCTTAGTTTGCCGTCCTCGGCAAAAGGCGCCAGGCCAGCCAGAAAGGCATAGTGCTTGCCGGAGTTTCGGTCTCCCACCAGCCAGATCGCCGCATCGTGTCTGGCGCACAAGCCGGGCAGCAGGTCTTGCGGGTTGACCAATAGCGAGGCCGCCTGCTGCGGATCGAACTGGGCGGCATCGTAGATTTCCTTGCGCCAGGTATCGGCCGTCTTGACCTCGGGATCGTTCCAGTCGGTGACAATGGCCGCCGGCTTGGCCGTTCTCAGGTAAAACCCCAAGTCGTAGCGGATGCGGTCGAGCATGATCACCCGGTCGGCGTCGTTGTACGCACTTCGTATTTTCAGGGCCAGCCCCTTGGTCGACGGCTGGGGCGCCACCACCAGGACGATCACAGCCACCAGGCAAAGGCTCAAGGAAATAGCCAGGTACACCGAGAAGGTGCGCACCGCCCGGGAAGAGCCTGTACCGCCTTCGTCGCCCGGCCCGGAGCGCTGTATCGTGTCGGCGCCGCCATCTTCCGCCGCAAAGCGGCGGGCAAACGGCAAGGCCAGAAAATACGCCAAAGGCGCAAGCAGGGGCAAAACATAGCCGACCAGCTTGGAACTGGGAATGGAAAAGAAAACCAGGATGACCAGCAGCCAGGACAGCATGAGCCCATCCACCGCCGTACAGGACGCCTGCCTCCAGAACGCCTTGCCGGCCAGGCGCCAAAGCTGGACGGACCACGGCAGGGTGGCTGCAATCACCACCGGCACGTAGAACCAGAATGGATGGGGGTTGTTGAAACCCGACTCCAGAAAGCGCTGGAAATGCTGGTAGACGATGTAGTAGTCGAAAAAGCCCGGATAGCGCCACTGCATCCACACCATCCATGGCAGCGACACCACGAAGAAAACCGCCACGCTGGGCAGCCAGAACAGGCGTTTCAGGCTGTCGAAGCGCCGCCGGCCCACCAGCCAGAAAAAGATAATGCCGCCCGGCAGCACGATGCCGATCAGCCCCTTGGCCAAGAAACCCAGGCCCGCCGCCGCATAGGCCAGGGTCAGCATGCCGCGGTAGGCTTCGCCCCGCTCCAGGCGCAGCACCGCGCTGGCGGCCAATATAACGGTGGCCGTGATCATGCCCGCCACCGTCATGTCCAGGTTGGCGTATTGCGCGCCCCCGAACAAAAACGGCGAAGACACCAGGATGACGGCGGCAATGGCCGCCACGCTCCGGCTCGCGTGCTTCTTGAGAAACCAGAACAGCAAGGCGGCCATCAATGTGGCGCAGATCACCGAGCTGAACCGGCCCGCCCATTCATTGGGCCCGAAAACCTGCAGGGCGAAGGCCGTGATCCAGTAGAACAGCGGCGGCTTGTGAAAGAACGGCAAGCCATCCAGCAGCGGCACCAGCATTTCGTGGCCATGAAGCATGTTCCAGGCCACACCTACGTAGCGGCCTTCATCCGGCAGGAACAGCGGACGCGTCCAGGTGGTGGCCGACAGCCAGGCAAAGGTCAGCACCGCCACGGCCCAGGTCGAGCGGATGGCCAGCAGCCGGGCTGCCAGTCGGGAAAGGAAATTCATGATGGGAGCATGTTATTGATGTTGATCCGGGCCGTCGCCCAGGCCCGTGCCCTTTTGCTTTCGAACGATGTAGATGGGCCGGTTCTTGACCTCGCCGAAAATGCGCGCGATGTATTCGCCCAGGACCCCGACCGAAATCAGGTTGATGCCGGCAAAGAACAGCACCACGGTGATCAGGGTGGCCCAGCCCTGCACCTCGTCGCCATACATCCAGTGCTTGACGATGATGTACAGGCCATAAACAAAGGACAGCAACGACAGGCCTATGCCCGACACGCTCAACAGGCGCAGCGGCCAGGTGGTGAAGGCCGTCAGGCCGTCCAGCGCGAAGCGGAACAGCTTGAGCGGCTTGAAGGTGGTGGCGCCATGCAGGCGTTCGGGCGGCGAATAGTAGAACGGCTCGGCCCGGAAGCCCACCCAGGCGAACAGCCCCTTCATGAAGCGGTTGCGCTCGGGCAGCAACAGCAGCGCATCGACCACCCGCCTGTCCATGAGGCGAAAGTCGCCGGCGTTCTCCGGCACCTTGATGCCGCCGGATTCGCGCATGAGCTGGTAGAACAGCTTGGTGCCGATGCGCTTGAACGCCGACTCGTCCTCGCGCGAGGAGCGCACTGCGTAAACCATGTCGGCGCCCTCTTCCCAGCGCTTGAGCATTTCGGGAATCAGGGCAGGCGGATGTTGCAGGTCGGCGTCCAGGCTGGCCACCACCTGGCCCTTGGCGATTTCGAAGCCGGCGCTCATGGCCGCTTCTTTGCCGAAATTGCGCGACAGTTGCACGTAGACGACTTCGGGATGCTCGGCGACCCAGCGGCTCATGCTCAAGGCCGTGCCGTCGCTGCTGCCGTCATCGACCACGATGATCTCGAACGCCGGTGCGGCGTCGGCCAGCACGGCAAGCAGCTGCGGCAACAAGACGTTCAGGTTGGCGTCCTCGTTCAGGCAGGGAACCACACAACTAATGGAGGAAAGTCGGGACATGAATTTGCTTCGGGGTAGAAAATGGTGCTCCGGGGAAGCACGGCCGGACGGTACGACGCTGGCGCGCGATGCAAGCAAGAGCGAAGAATGAAACGATTCAGGGTCATTGCACGGCAACGCCGAATGGATTTCAGCAATGTATAGCACCCGCCGCGGGAATGCAACAAACCGACACATTCTGCGCAACACACAGCACGGATGCAACGAAAAGACGCGCCGTTGCAGGTCTCGACGTCGCCAAGCCACCCCCGGCCTTTCCGTCTTGCACACGCCGCCCTCATTGACGGCAAAGCGCAATTTTTATAAGATATATATTAAATAGATGTTTTTTATTCAACCCCTGCCACGCTGTCCGGCCGGCACGAATCCCCGCTTTCGGCGACTGAACCCGCCACGCATCCGGATTCGCGCGCAAGCCAGCCATGCCGCGCACCCGCATCACTATTGGAGTTCTTTGTGGCGACCCGAGACGAACTATGCACCGAGGAAGAAGTCACTACCCTGGTCTACAGCTTCTACGACCGTGTACGCGCCGACGAGGCGCTGGGCCCTATTTTCAATGGCCACATCCAGGACTGGGACAAGCACCTGAAACGCATGGTGCAGTTCTGGTCGTCCATGCTGCGCGGCACGGGCACCTACAGCGGCACGCCCATGCCCGTGCACGTAGCCCTGCCCGACCTTAGCGCCGAGCTGTTCCAGCAATGGCTCAAGCTTTTCCATCTTACCTGCGAAACCCTGCCCAACAGGCCTTTCGCGGAAAAGGCCGAAGACTTCGCGCATCGCATCGCACGCAGTCTGTGGTACGGCTACCAGTTGTACAACAAACCCGAAGCCGCACCCACCGAGGTATTCAATGCCTGAACTCCTCCAGATCGACGAACCCGCCCGCCCACCCGCGGTCCGTCCCGACCTCAAGGCTTTCCTCAGCCTGGGTTTTCGCCCCCTGTACATCGCGGGCTGCCTGTGGGCGCTGGTTTCCATCGCCATCTGGATCTTCGCGCCGCAGCTCATTCCCGCACCGCTGGCGGGCGTTGCGTGGCACGCGCATGAAATGCTTTGGGGCTTCATCGCCACCATCGCCGTCGCCTTCCTGCTGACCGCGTCGGCAACCTGGACCGGATTCAACCCGATCAAAGGCTGGCCTCTGGCCGTCCTCACTCTGCTCTGGGTCATTGCCCGCATCGGCTATCTAACGGGCGGGCCGGTCGCCGTGCAGGCCGCCTGCATCAGCGAAACCGCCTTCTTCCTCGCCAGCGCCATCGCCCTGCTGCGCGTCATGCTCAAGGGCAAAAGCGTGCGCAACTACGGCCTGCCCTGGCTGGTTCTAGGGCTTGGCGTCGCCAACATCCTGTATATGCGGGCCGCGCTGCAAGGCAACTACATCGAGCTGATGCGCCGATTCGACCTGGGTCTGATCTGCATGGCCATCATCGCCCTGCTCATCGCCCGCCGCGTCATTCCGTTTTTTGCCATGCGCGCCGTCGCGGGGCTGAAGATTCCCATGCAGACCCGCAGCGGCCACGTTCAACTGGTCCTCGGCGTTGCGGCAATCGTTCTGGGCCTGGCCGGGCTGGCCGCCTATGCCGCCGCGGCGCTGGCCATCGTGGGCCTTATCGGCCTGATCCAGGTCGTTACCTGGAAGCCCGCCGCCGTGCAAAGCAAACCCATATTATGGATTCTGTACGTCGGCTATACGCTGATGAGCCTGGGCCTTGTTTTCGCCGCCGCGCATATCGCAGGCCTGAGCCCCGACCTGTTCGGCCGCGCCGCCGTGCACGTGCACATCATCGCCATGGGCGGCTTCTCGGTGCTGATCATCGGCATGGTCACGCGCACCGCCCTGGGCCACCTCGGCCGGCCGCTGGCGCTCGACCGCAGCATGCTCGCCGCCTACGGGCTGGTGCTGCTGGCCTTCGTCCTGCGCCTGGCCGCGCTGTGGCCCAGCGCGCTCTCGGTGCATTTCCTGCACTTGGCCGCTACGGCGTGGATTCTGGCATTCGCGTTGTACCTCTGGCGTTTCGTGCCCATGCTCATCAGGCCCCGGCCCGACGCCGTCAAACCCCAGGCGCCAGCTGGCCGGCCATCCGCGAACCAGGCGTCCGCGAACCAAATCAGCATTACCGCGGTCAGCCGCAAAAAACCGCAATGAACCGCTCGCCCCTCCGCTACGAAAGCACAGGCAAAGGAAACGCGCCATGAGGCTGACCGCGCTCACCGATTACGCGCTGCGCCTGCTGATGCACGTCGCCCAGCACCCCGAGCGCTTGTGCACCATAGCCGAAGTTGCGCAAACCTATGGCATTTCCCAGCCGCATTTGATGAAAATCACCCACCTGCTCAGCCAGCGGGGATGGCTGGAGACCGTGCGCGGCAAACACGGCGGCATGCGTCTGGCCAAGGCGCCAGAGCAGATCAATCTGGGCGCGGTCATCCGCGACACCGAAACCGACTTCTCCCTGGTGGAATGCTTTACCGAGGGCAATTCCTGCACGCTCAGCGGGCAATGCGGCCTGGCCGCCATCTTCAACGGAGCGCTGCAAAGCTTTCTGGAGTACGTGGACAACTACACCCTGGCCGACATACTGCCGGGCGGCAGCCAGGCGGGTTCAACGCTGGAGCAGCCTATTACCCTGGTGCGCAGCGCCGCCGTTCACAGCCACTGACGCATGCCGAATCGGGCGTCCGCCGGCAAAGCCAGGAAGGCGTCCAAGCCAAAGACGCGCATCAAGCCTTGGGGGCTGCGTGGCGTCGCTGGCGCAGGCGCCGATAGGTTTTGAAATTGAGCTGGCGCCGCATCCGATGCCCTTCGCGCAGCCGGCGGCCATGGGCGGAGAGCAGATCGCCCCGGGTCAGCATGCCCAATACGTGTCCCGGCCTTGCCGGATCCACCACCAGCAGCCGGCCGACGTTCTCCACCACCATGTGGTCGGCCGCCTCCCGCAGGGTATGCTGCGCCGTTACGGCAATTGGCGGCCGCACGATCAATTGGCCCAGCGTCATGTCCGAAGGATGTTTCGGGTCGAAGAAGGTGCGCCGGGTCAGCACGCCCAGCACGCTGCCCGCCGAATCCAGAACCGGATAGCCCTGATGCTGGCCTGTGGGCAGGCCCTGGGCGATCCATTCGCGCACTTCCTGCAGGGTCTGCGTCGCCTTCAGCGTGACCACATCGGTTTCGCATACATCGCCCACCAGCACGCTTTCCAGGTAATCGGCCTTGTATTCCGATGGAACCCGCACGCCGCGCCGGGCAATCTTCTCGGTCATGATGGTATTGCGCATGACCAGCGCCGAAACCAGGTAGGCCGCCGTGCAGGCGCCCAGCAAGGGCAGCAGGCCTGCGGGCTGGGCCGTGGTTTCGAAGGCGAAGATGACGGTGGTGAACAGCGCGCGCGAGGCGCCGGCAAAGATCGCGGCCATGCCGACCAGCGCGGCGATGCGCGGATCAACGCCCAGCGAGGGCAGATACAGGCTGAGCAATATGCCCGCCATGCCGCCCAAAGCGCCGCCTATCGTGAACAACGGCGCCAGCGTCCCGCCCGACGTGCCGCTGCTGAGCGATACCGACCACGAGATGAACTTCATGATGCACAGGAAGGCCAGGGCGCCAAGCGTGAGCCGGCCGTTCAGGATGTCTTCGATATTGGTATAGCCCACCCCCAGCGTCAACGGCGCGAAATACCCGACGACGCCGACCACGACGGCGCCGATCGCCGGCCACCACATCCAGTGCACCGGCAGCTTTTCAAAAGCGTCCTCGATGCCGTAGACGGCATGCGTCACGCCCACGCTGATCAGGCCCACCACCGCCCCTATCGCTACATACACGGCCAACGCCGAGCCGCCCGGCGCATCCAGGGGATCCATCAGGAACACCGGGGTCGTACCCAGCAGCAAGTACCGCAAGCCCGTCGCAACGACGCATGCCAGCGCAACCGGAATCAGCGAGCGCGGCCGCAGTTCGAACAGCAGCAGTTCCACGGCCAGGGCAACGGCGGCGATGGGCGCGGAAAACACCGCCGCCATCCCGGCCGCCGCCCCCGCCGCCAGCAGAACCTTGCGTTCGCTGGCCGTAACCTTGAGCAACTGGCCGATCAACGAGCCCAATGCGCCGCCGGTGGCGATGATCGGGCCCTCGGCGCCGAACGGTCCGCCCGTGCCGATCACGATGGCGGAGGAAATAGGCTTGAGGAAGGTAATGCGGGTGGCGATGCGCGATTCGTTCAGCAGCACCTGCTCCATCGCCTCGGGTATTCCGTGGCCGCGTATGGCGCGCGACCCCCAGCGGGCCATGACGCCGGCGATCAGGCCGCCGATGACGGGAATCACGATGACCCAGGCGCCCAGATGGGGCACGGCCTCGGCGGGCGCCGAAAACGCGGTCGACCAGCGGCCATAGAAGAACAGGTTGGTGATCAGCCCGATTAGCACCATCAGCACTTTGGCGACGATGGCGGCAAAAACCCCCAACACCATGGATATCCCGATGATGCGGACAACCCGTTTGTCGATCAGGGTCGAGCGGCGCGGCATGCGCGCGGCATCCAGGCTGAGGCTCAGTTCGGGCGCCACAGGCAGCCCGTCGGTGCTGCCCTCGGTGCGCACGCCGCCGTGCAGATCTTCGGAAAAGGTGTTCGGTTCTGGTGTGGTCACGAAATGCCCGGAAAACTTGAAAATTCACATCAACCGGAAATTATGACTGTTTTCACCTTTAAAAAAGCTGAAAATGCCGAAGCCGAAGGCGCGGCGGCATGGCCGCCCACGTTCCTAGACCAGATCGCAGCGTATGGTGATGGGATGCTCGCGCAATGCGGCCATGACTTTGTCGTCGACCGGCCCCTCCACGTCGGAAATGACATAGCCGACCTGGCCCTTGGTTTGCAGTTGCTGGCTGACGATATTCAGCCCGAAATCGGCCACCAGGCTGCTGAGCGTGCCCAGCGCCCCCGGCAAGTTGCGGTGCACGTGCAGGATGCGGGCGGTTCCGGTCGACTCCTGGTACGGGATCTCGGGAAAATTGACGGCCCCCTTCGTGGCGCCGCTTAGAATGAAGCGCACCAGCTTTTCCGCCACTTCGCGCCCTATGTTCTCCTGGGATTCCTGGGTACTGCCGCCGATATGCGGCGTAAGCACCACATTGCGCATGCCGATGAGCGGACTTTTCAAGGGCTCGTCCCGGCTCTTGGGCTCGGTGGGGAACACGTCGATGGCCGCGCCCGACAGATGCCCCGACTGCAGGGCGTCGTGCAGCGCGTCGATATCCACCACCGTGCCGCGCGACGCATTGATGAGTATGGAGCCGGGCTTCATGGCGGCGATGGTTTGCGCGTTCATGATGTTCTGCGTGCCTTTTCCGCCCGGCACGTGCAGCGTGACCACGTCGGACTGTTCAAGCAATTGCGCAAGCGACGTGCAGGCGCGCGCGTTGCCCAGCGGCAGCTTGGCCTCGATGTCGTGGAACACCACCCGCATGCCCGCCGCCTCGGCCAGCGTGCCGACCTGCGAACCGATATTGCCGTAGCCGATGATGCCCAGCGTCTTGCCCCGGGTCTCGAAGGCCCCGTCGGCGGTTTTGTCCCAGAAGCCGTGGTGCACCCGGTCGTTCTTTTCGGGGATGCGGCGCAACAGCAGTATGCTTTGGCCCAGCACCATTTCGGCCACCGAGCGCGTATTGGAAAACGGCGCATTGAATGTCGGGATGCCGCGCATCATGGCGGTTTCCAGATCCACCTGGTTGGTGCCGATGCAGAAGCAGCCGATGACGCGCAGATCGGGCAGGTCGGCCAGCAGCGCCGCATCGAGATGGGTGCGGGAACGGATGCCGACCGCTTGCGCGCCCTGCAGGGCTTCGCGCAGGGCCTCCGGCGGCAGCGCCGAGGCATGGGCCACAACATCGTTCAACCCCGCGGCCGCGAACACCTCGCGGGCGCTTGGATGAATGTTTTCAAACAAAACTATACGAGTCATAGGGTTTTCCATCATAAAACGGCAAAACACCATTGTGACTCATTCGCGGCCAAAATGCCTCGGCAACCTTGTACGAAAAAGGGATAAGGGCTCGATGCAACCGACGGAACCCGTACGCGGAGTCCCCTTGGCCGCACCGGCCTGGCGGTGCAGGATGCGCATCGGCCTATTTTTGCCGATACTTTTCCGCCACCGCCTTGAACACCTTGTAGTCCTCCAGCAGCTTGGGATGTCCGGCGAACACCGCGTCGGCGCTGGCCGAAGCGTCCTTGATGAACTGCTTGGCGTCCGCATCGTCGAGCTTCAGCGATTTGCCGCCATGCTCCTCCCAGATCTTGCGGGCGTTTTCCGAATCCTGCGCCGCCCAGGTGTAGATATGCTCGTCGGCCTTCAGCGCCGCGTCCTTCACGACTTTGGCAAGATCCGGCCCAATGGTTTTCAGGAACTGGGAGTTGATGATGGCCACCACGGCAATATGGGTGGAAGGAAGAAACGTCAGGTTCTTGGTCACATCATAGAACTTCAACGACGTGAAAATGGTGTTGCCACCCACCGCCCCGTCGATGGTTCCGTTCTGCATGGCCGGCAGCACTTCGCCCAGCGACGTGGAAAGCGGCGCTGCGCCCAAGGCCTTGAACGTATGCAGGTACAGCGGCGAGCCCGGCACCCTTATCTTCTTCCCCTGGATATCGGCCAGGGTCTTGAATGGCTGGGTGGTGACCACCGCAACCGGCGTATGCATGAAGACGCTCAGCACCTGGAATCCCTTGGAGGCGCCGTACGTGGAAAGCAATTGACGGATTTGAGGGTCGTTCAGGACCTCGTCGCCCTGCTTCATGCTGTCGAAAATACCGGTGGCCGAGAGCGCCCCGAAGCGGGGATCCAGGCCTTCGTAAAAACCGGAGGCATTCAGCGCCACCTCAACGGTGCCCATCGTAACGCCCTCGATGGTCCTGGGCGCGGAACCAAGCTGTCCGGCCGGATAGATCTCGACCTTGATCCGCCCTCCGGAATGCTCGTCTATCCCCTGCTTCAAGGTCTTGAGCCACTCGACATCGGCATCGTTCGTTGTCGTGGTGGTCAGTTTCATGGTGTATTGAGGGGCCGCCACCGCCGCGGCGGAAATCAGGAACGACCCGGCCAAGCCCGCCAGCGCGGCGGCTATCGTATTTTTTACCTTCATGGTTTTGTCTCCTAAGAATTAACAAGAACAGCGCACTAGCTACCCATCAGCATCCGCATGCTTCCCAGGGAAATCCAGGGAACATAGGTAATCAGGGCCAGCGCCAGCAGATAGATCAGCAGGAACGGCACGATGCCCCGGTAAATGGTTTTCAAATCCAGGCCCAGCACCGACTGCGCCACGAAGATATTGATGCCGAACGGCGGGTGGAACAAGCCGATGGCCAGGTTGACGGTCATGATGACGCCGAAATGAATGGCGTCCACGCCTATGGCCTGCATCATGGGCACCAGCAGAGGACTCAGCAGCAGGATGGCCGAAATCGGATCGATGAAGCAGCCCACCGCCAGCAGCAAAATATTGACGGTAAGCAGCAAGGTCCAGTGCGGCACCGCCAGCCCATTGATCCAGGCGACCAACTGCGCCGGCACCTGGTTGACCGTCAACAGCCAGCCGAACACGCTGGCGCACGCCACGATGATCAGGATCTGCGACGTGAACAGCGCCGTCGTGCGGGCGATATCCAGAATGTCGCGCAGGCTCAGCTCGCGGAACACCAGACGGGTCACGATCATGGAATACAGGCAGGCCACGGCCGCCGCCTCGGTGGGCGAGAACACCCCGCCATAGATGCCCCCCAGGATAATGACCGGAGCGCCAAGCGCCCAGGCGCTGCGCGCCGTGGCCCGCACGAACGCGTTCCAATGGAATTTGCGGCCGGCGCCGATACTATGCCTGGCGGCGAACCAGATCACGTAGGCGGCGATCATCAGGGAAATCATGATGCCCGGCAAAACGCCCGCCGCATACAGCTTGGGCAAGGATTGCTGGGCCGCCGACGCGTAGATGATCATCGGCACGCTGGGAGGGATGACCACGTCGATGGCGCCCATGGCTGTCACCAGCCCGGCGGAAAACGTCTCGGGATAGTTGTCCTTGCGCAAGGCCGGCAGCATGGCCCGGCCGATGGTGGCCACACTGGCCGCGCTGACCCCGGAAATCGCGCCGAAAATGGCCGACGTGCCCACCGTGGTCAGTCCGACGCTGCCGCGCACCGGCCCCACGCCCTCCTGCACGAAGTCCACGATGCGCGTTGTAATGGAACCCCGCCCCATGAGCTCGCCGGCATAGATGAAGAACGGCACGGCCAGCAGCGGATAGGAGTCCAGCGCGCCGAACAAGGTCTGGTGCAGCACCGGCAACGGCATCTGCATGAAGAACACCAGCGCCACCGACGCCGAGGCGATCAGGACGATGAAGATGGGAAAACCGCAAAGCAGGAACAGGACGGGCAGAACCCCCAGAGCGAAGATCATGCGTCACCTGCCTTGCCACCCGCGCCGAACACCGCGCGGCACCTGGCTATGATCTGCACGACGATGACCAGCACCGTCAGGACGAAACCCAGCGTAACGCTGATGTGCGGAATCCACATGGGGATTCCCGTGTTTTCGCTGATGATGTTCAACTGATACATCCTGTCCACATATTCGAACGACACGACCAGCAGCAACAGCGCGACCGCCAGGATCAGCAATCGCTCGATCCCCGCGAGAATGCGTTGCAGCCATGGCGGCGCGCTGCGCGCGAGCACGTCCATCCGCAAATGGCGATCTCGCCAGCTGACCACCATCAGCCCGACAAAGCTGATGGCAATCATGCCGAAGATCTCGATCTCGTCGGCGCCCGTGATTGAATAATGAAAAAAATACCTTCCGGCGATGTTCAGGCAGTTCAACAGAACCGCTGCAATCAGGATCAGGGCCAGCACCGTTTCGACGGCGCCGACCAGCCTGTCCAGCATAAGGTCGAGCTTGCGCAGCATGCGATGTCTCCTTGTTGTATTGAAGGCTCTGCGGCCTGTGCCGTCCTGATTTTCATTGACGGCTTTTGCTGCATGTACTGTTTATGCCGGTATCAGCTCAGCGCCCCGACCGCCAGTTCGGCTTTTTTCTTCCATAAGTCCCAGGCCCGGGCCACCTGGGTTTCCACCGTCTCGGTCGCCGTGCGCACCTCCGCCTCGGACAAAAACGTAATGGCGCCAAGCTGCGTAGCCTGTATCTGGGCCCGCGCATTGATTTCGGCATACACGGCCCGGTACACGACCTTGCGCAGCGTATCGGCCACCACCGTCGACCCGTGGCCGCGCATCAGTACCAGCGACTCCTCGCCCAGCGACGTGGCCAGCGCTTCTCCCAGCTGATTGTCCGTAACGAGGAGGCTGGTGCCGTCCCCGCCCGCATCGCGTATTTCGAACACCGGCGCACCCGTGCCGATGAACGCTGCGACATGGCACAACGCGCGCAGCGGCGCCTCCTTGACCACGCTGAACGGCACGACGGAGGGCGAATGGCTGTGCACGACGGCCATCACATCGGGGCGGGCCCGGTAGATCTGGCCGTGGATGAAGCGCTCCAGGTACACCGAACGGCCGGCCGCGTCGATGGGGGTGCCGTCCAGCTCGAACTGCACGATATCGCCGGCCGCCACCAGTGCCGGCGCCATATTGCGGCATAGCAGGAAACGCTGCGGATCTTGCGGATGGCGCACGCTGACATGGCCGAACGCGTCAAGCACGCCCTGGTCGAACAGAATGTGATTGGCCGCCACCAGATCCTCGATCAATTCGGGATCCGTCGCCAGAGGCGCTTTCGCGCTGTCGCCCACCGAGGATGCCGCTGCGTTTTGGTTGCCGTCATGACTGGTGCACATAATGAATTTCCTAAGATTGAGATTTCAAATTGACATGAATATGCTTGAGCTGGGTAAACGCCAAGAGCTCGTCCAGGCTTTCGGTTCGCCCTATGCCCGACTGTTTGTAGCCGCCGAACGGCGCACCGATGAAGTGCCGGCTGGTTTCGTTCAGCCACACAAAACCCGTCTGCACCCGTCCGGCCAGCTTGTGCGCCCGCGCCAGGTCGTTGGTCCAGATCGAGCAGGTCAGCCCATACTCCACGGCATTGACCTGCGACAGCATGGCCTCTTCATCGCTCCACTTGATCACGGACAGTACCGGCCCGAATATCTCTTCGTTCGCAATGCGCATGGACTGCTCGACATCGACGAAGATCGTCGGCTCCACAAAAAAGCCGTTCGACAGCGCCGGATCCTGCGGCCCGCCGCCACCGCACAATAACGTGGCCTCTTCGCGGCCCAGACGTATATAGTCGAGCACGCGCTCGTACTGGGCCCGGTTGTTGATGCATCCCATGGTGGTTCGCGGGTCGGTCGGCAGGCCCGGCCGGAACTGCGCCACCTGTTTCTTCAGCAAAGGCAGCACGTCGTCGTAGATCGACTCGTGAATGAACGCCCGGCTCGTCGACCCGCAGGATTGACCGCACCATGTGAAGTTCATGCCGGCCACCGCCGCGCGCGCCGCGACTTCGGGCGCGATGTCCGGGTAGGCGATCAGCGCGTTCTTGCCGCCAAGCTCCAGCAGCACGGGCTTCAAGGTGTCGGAGCAGGCCCGCATGACGGCCCGGCCGGTGGCGGCGCTGCCGATGAGCCCCACCATGGCAACCTCGCGGCTGGCCACCAGCGCCGCGCCCAGCTCGTTGCCGCCGTTCAGGATGTTCAGCACGCCGGCCGGCAGGATGCCCTCGGCCAACTCGGCGAAACGCAGGGAGGACAAAGGCGCCTGCGCGGGCGGCTTGACGATGACCGCATTGCCGGCCGCAAGCGGCGCCGCCGCATTGGACATGCAGAACATAAAAGGATGGTTGAAGGGAACGATGCGCACGACCACGCCCAGCGGTTCGCGTACCGAAAAATTGACGGCATCGACGCCAGAAGGCACCGAGGCGCCCTTCATTTCCGTGACCAGGCCGGCAAAGTAATCGAACGCGGCGGCGGCCATCATGACGTCGTTCTTCATTTCGCGCACAGGGTTTCCCCCGTCCAGCGCATCGAGCATGGCCAGTTCTTCAGCATGTTCGCGCACCAATTGCGCCAGCGCCTTCATGCGGCTCGCCCGCTCCAGGGGCGCCATCGAACGCCAGACGTCGAAGCCTTTGCGAGCCTCCTTTACGGCCAGCGCGGCATCCTCCGGCGAGCCGTCGGCCACCCTGGCCAATAATTCGGCCGTCGCCGGGTTATGGACGTCGAAATACCCGCCCTGCACCGGGTCGCGCCATTGCCCCCCGTAATACAGGCCGAAATGCCCGGGCATGACATCCGGCAGCTTGACCTCTTTGACTGTACTCACGCTTAGCTCCTCGATGATTTAGATTTCGGCTGGCGCCAGCACCGCCCTGCCGCGAATGAAGTCGGCGGCCTTTTCCGCGATCATGGTGATCGGCGCATTGACGTTGCCGCCGACCAGGCCGGGCATGACCGAACCGTCGACCACGCGCAGGCCCTCGACGCCGCGCACCTTCAGGTATTGATCCACGACGGCAAGGTCGTCGCCGTCCGTTCCCATGCGGCACGTGCCGACCGGGTGATGCACGGTAATCGCCGTGTTGCGGATGTGCTGCTCGATGGCCTCATCGGTGACCGCCTCGACACCCGGTATGATTTCGCTCTCGACGAAATCCCGCATGGGCGCCTGCGTGCCGATATTGCGCATGACGCGAAACGCGCGTTTCAGCGCCTCCCAATCGTTGGGCGAGTCCAGGAAATTCTGGTGGATGCGAACCGGCTCGGCCGGGTTGGCCGACACCAGCTCGATCCGGCCGCGGCTCTCGGGCCGCAGCAAGACCACGCGGCATGAAAACCCGTCGGCGAACGCCGGCTTGAAAGGAGGCAGGTAGGGCCCCGCCGCCAACGGGCCGGCATGGAACAGCAACTGTATGTCCGGTATGGGCTCTTGCGGCTGGCTCTTCAAAAACGCCACCACCCCCGAAGGCAGGTCGGTGGCAAAGCCGCGCCCAAAAAAATACGCCTGGCCCAGAGCCTTGACCACGCGATCGAGCCTCAGGTTCTTGCGGAACGGGCCGGGTGTTTTACGGCTGTACGCCACCATGGCCGACAGATGATCCTGAAGATTCTTGCCGACACCCGGCAAGGCGACCTTCAAGCCGATGCCGTGCTGCTGCAATTCGCCGGGCTCGCCGACTCCGGACAGCATCAGCACCTGCGGCGAGTTGATGACCCCGCCCGCCAGCAGCACCTCGCGCGAAGCACGAACCGTGACCACCCTGCCATTGATGGAGTACTCGACCCCTACGGCCCGGCCATCTTCGATCACCACTTTATGCACCAGCGCCTTGACGCGCACGGCGAGATTGGGGCGGCGCAGCGCCGGACGCAGGTAGGCCACCGAATTGCTGCAGCGGCGGCCATGGCGAATGGTGGACTGCATAAGCCCGAACCCTTCCTGCTGCGCGCCGTTGTAGTCGTCCGTCAAGGAAAACCCGGCCTGGACGCCCGATTCCATATACGCCTGCACCAGGGGATCTTCATAGCGGCTGTACCGGGTGGCAAGAGGGCCGTCGCCGCCGCGATAGGCCGAAGCGCCTCCCTCCCACGACTCCTGCCGCCTGAAGTAAGGCAGGGCATGCGCATACGACCACTCGGTGAGGCCCGCAGCCGCCCAGGCATCGTAATCGGCGCGATTGCCGCGCACATAGGCCATGGCATTGATGGACGAAGAGCCGCCGACGACCTTGCCGCGCGCGCACTCCACCCGCCGGCCGCCCACATTGGGCTCGGGCTCGCCAAAATACATCCAGTCGTGCAAACGCCTTTGAATGATCTGCCCCCAGCCCAGGGGAATATGTATCCAGGGATCCCTGTCCCATCCCCCCGCCTCCAGCAGCAGCACCCGCACGCCGGCGTCCTCCGTCAGCCGCGATGCCAGCACGCAGCCGGCCGAGCCCGCGCCGACGATGATGTAGTCGAACTCCAAACTTGTCTCTCCTGCTCGTCGCGCGCCCGGCTCGGCGGGCCGTGGCGCGCGGCTTGTCTTGTATGTATGTTTCTATTGATTCAGGGCTCGACACCGCAAATCCGTATATGGAAATTCATATACGAAATTCCGCATACGGCCTGACGCGATTTCCCCAAGCCCGCCTTTTTCGGCGGCCAAACTCATACGATATACATAGCCAATACCCAAGTCCATGTTCACGGGCGTATAGGCTGTATAAAAATAATTGATATTATTGAGGCAAAATCCCCCAAGCCATCTGCGCCGGCCTACCTACACTTTCCGCGGGAGCACCATGTCCAGCCGCCACGCCAGCCCTCCCCCACCCTTGGAAGAACTGCTCTCCAAGAACATCGACCTGCGGCTGATCGCCATTTTCACGGAAATGATGCGCACGGGCAGCGTTTCGGAAACCGCCAACACCCTGAACGCCAGCCAACCCTCCGTCAGCATGAGCCTGGCGCGCCTGCGCAAATACTTCAATGACCCACTGTTCGTGCGCACCTCGCGGGGCATGGAACCCACGCCCCTGGCGCTGGATCTGCGCTCGCCCCTGACCCGGGCCTACCAACTGCTTGCAAGCGCCACACACAGCCGCATCGCCTTCGATCCCGGCACCTCGGACAGACTGTTCCGCATCGCCATGATCAATTCCGGCTACCTGCCTGTATCGCCGCAGCTGCTGGAGCTGCAACAACGCGTCGCACCCAATATCCGGTTCCACTTTTCGGGCATCACCGAGAAAACCGGCAAGCTCATGGAGGCCGGGGAAATCGACCTGGCCATCGCCTTCATGGCTCAGTTCGAATCGCCGGGCTTCTACCAGCAATTGCTGCTGGAGCAGGAGTTCGTGAGTGTGGTGCGCCACGACCACCCCCGCATCACGGAACAAATGTCCATCCAGGACTACGAACGGGAACTGCACCTGGCCATTTCGCCGGCGGGAACGGGCCACTGGGTGCTGGACGGCGCCATCGAGCGCGCCGGCATAAGACGCAAGGTAGGCTGGCAGGTCGAAAGCGTGCTGGGCATCCTGCCCATCATCGGCATCAGCGACTACATCGTCACGATCCCCAACGGCGCGGCGCAGTTCCTGAAGCAGCAGGGACTGGTGCGCGTGTTTCCCCTGCCCTTCGCCGCCCCGACGGTGGTGGTGATGCAGCACTGGCACGAACGCTTCCACCGCGACACCGGCCTGCAATGGCTGCGCCGCCAGCTCATGAGCCTGTTCGCCGAAGATGCTGGACTGGCGGCCTAGGGCCTGTCGACACTTGTCGAGGGATCGCGGGCGAAATCGTGCCAGGCATACCCCATTTCGCTGAAGACCGCAGCACGCCAGTCGGTATCCCGGCCATGCAGCAAAGGCTGCAGGGAACGCCCTTCCAGCACGTGGCCATCATCATCCAGCCCGTAAGCGTCGAGCACGGTAGGCACAATGTCGATAGCCTCCACCAGCCTGGTTTCCACCGTGCCGCGGCGGGCATCGGCGGATTCTCGTGGATCGTAGACGATCAAAGGCACCCGCGTCACCGCATCGTAAAAAAGCTCTTTTTCGCGCGGATAATGGTCGCCCTGATAGTCTCCATGATCGCTGCAGAATATCACCATGGTATCTTCCAGCCGACCCGTATCCGCCAGGACATCGAGCAATCGGCCCAGATGGTCGTCAAGACGCTTGATCTGGCTCATGTACGCGGACACCGCTTGACCGCGCACATCGTCCTTCGAAATACCCTTGCCGCCAGCGCAGCCCTGAAGTCCACGTTGCACCGGGTGGCTGTTTTTCAGCTCATCTGGATGCCGCCTGGCCGGCACGACGTCGTCCGCCGTATGCGTATCGTGACATGCCGCCGGCGCCTCATGGAGCCGACGCAGCGCGGTGTAAGAAAGATGCAGGCACCAGGGCCGGTCGCCCTGCTCATCGATGAAATCCAGCGCGCGGTCTGTCATCCAGGCCGTCTCCCAACGCCCGTCTTTCACCTCCGAGAACAAACAGGCATGGCGCTTCCCCCACGTCAATGCATCATCGTCGCGCTCGTAGGATTCAAACCCGAGTTGCGCACTCAGCAGCCCTTCGGAGCTGGCCGGATATATTTCCGGCCGGTGCAGAGCCCGTCCATCGGGCACGATATTAGCTTTTCCAATGACGGAACTGCGGATGTCATGCAGCCGCAGATAAGCGCCCAGCCTCTTCCGCGTGGCCGAGGGCGCAACGGAATCCCGGACGACGCCATGGCTGGCGGCATAGCGGCCCGCATAGTAGGACATCCGCGATGAGCCGCACAGGGGGCCTTGTACGTAGGCGTTCTCGAAACGCACCCCGTGTCGCGCCAGCCAGTCGATGTTGGGTGTACTCAATGTGGGGTGGCCATAGCAAGAAAGATAATCCCAGCGCAATCGATCCACCATAATGAACAAGACATTGCGCACAGTGTCGATGCTTTCATCGTCCATGACGTCTCCTGATCTTGCCGGGATCAGTCCCGATCTACGAGTCAGGTTAGCCAACCCACGCCCTTCCCTCAAGACTTATCTGCATGAGTTTCACTCAGTGAATCTTTCGAAACCTGTCCGAACCTGCTAAATTCAATCTGCCTATCCACCAGGAAACGCCATGTGGCAACCCAAAGTCAAAACCATCGCCGCGCTTCAAAAGGGGCTGATTGTCCTGGATGCCATTACCGAAGCCGGCAACGGCATCAGCCTGCAGGCCCTGCACGATAAAACCGCCATTCCCAAGGCGACGCTGCTGCGCCTGCTGCTCACCCTGGAACAGCACGGCCTGATCTGGCGCAGGCTGCTGGACGGCACATTCTTTGCCAGCCATACGGCGCGCCGCCCCAAAAACAACGGCGGCCTGATCGGACGCCTTGCCGAATACGCGGGCGACGAACTCGAGACGCTGCAGGCAAAAATACAATGGCCTTCGGATCTTGCCGTGCGGCGCGGCAATGCCATGACCTTGTGCGAAACCAACCGCAACTCTTTTTATATGTCGGTGCATAAAGACAAGGTGGGCTTCGAAGTCAGCATGCTGCGCTCGGCCGTGGGGCGTGCCTACCTGGCATTTTGCCCGGACGACGAACGCGAACAGATACTCGCCGGGCTGCGCAAAAGCTGCCGCCCAGGCGATGCGCTGGCGCACAACTCCGCCAAACTGGACGCCATATTCGCCCAAACCCGGCAAGCCGGCTATGGCCGGCGCGAACCGACATTCGGCGGCAACTACGACGAGCCCCGGGCCACGCACAACGACAAGCTGACCGCCCTGGCCGTGCCCATTCTGAAACACGGCGGCGGCATATATGGCTGCCTCAACATCGTCTGGATAGAAAGCCTGTTCAGCGTCGAGGAAATGGCCGACAAACATCTGGCAGCGCTCACCAAAACCGCGTCCCGGATCGCCAGGAAAATGGCCCTTCCCCGATGACGGACGGCGCCCCGTGCCGGCCACGGCGCTCGCCACCCTGCTTTGGTATCCAAAGCCCGGCCGCACGGTAACGGCGCAACACCGCTACCAAACGCCGATATCGATGCCGACCTCGAGCTCCTTGGCGCTCCATCCAGCCACTTTTTCGGGCGCCATGCCGGTGATGCGCCGGCGGCAGAACAGCCAGTCGAGCAAGCGCCTTTGCATCTGTTCGCGGATGGCGGCATGCGCGGGCGATGCGCCAAGGTCGACAAACTCCTGCGGGTCGTTGACCAGGTCGAACAGCATCGGCGGCAAGTCGTCCACATGCACGTATTTCCATTCGGCGGTTCTTACCATCGTCATATTGCAGCGGTCGACCGGCGAACCAATCGGCAGCCTCACGACATCCCTGAACGCATAGGTGTTTTCGCACACGGCAAGATCCTTGACCCGGCTTTCGGGCCTGCCGTGCAGTAGTCCCTGCAGCGACTCGCCTTCGAGCCACTCCTGGGGCCGAGGCAGGCCCAGGGCCTCCAGAAAGGTGGGAGCCAGGTCGATGGCCTCGACGATCGCGCTCTCGACCGTGCCGCGCGTCGCATCGGCCTCGGGACGCGGATCGACGACGATGAGCGGCACTTTTACGATGACGTCGTGGAACAGCTCTTTCTCGCCCATCCAGTGGTCGCCCAGGTAGTCGCCGTGGTCGCTGGTAAAAACAATGAGCGTATCCTGATCGCGGCCGGTCTCCTTCAGGAACCGCATCAGTTCGCCGATCTGGTCATCGATCTGGCCGATCAGCCCCATATAGGTCGGGATGACGGTTTCCCGCACCCCTTCCTGGCTGAAGGTCTTGCTGGCCGTGTAGTTCATGAAACCTCGATAGACCGGGTGGGGGTCTTGCCTCTCGGACTCGCGGCGCTGTACGGGCACGATGTCTTCGGGCCCGTACAGCGCGTGGTACGGCGCGGGCGCCACATAGGGCCAATGCGGCTTGATGTAGGACAAATGCAATACCCATGGCGCATCGCCCTGCTCGGCGATGAAATCCATGGCCCGGCGGGTCATGTAAGGGGTTTCGCTGTGTTCCTCGGCCACGCGGGCCGGCTCGCGCGCCCAGCGCAAATGCCAGCCCGACTGCAGTTCGCCGCCGTCGCCCAACGAAGAATTGGCGTAATCGTGCCAGGGATTGCCGCTTTCGTAACCGTGTTCGCGCAAATAGTCGCAATACTGGTTGTCCTCGACCGTGAAACCCGGCGGCCAGACTCCGTCGTCCCGCTCGTAAGGCTCGAAGCCTCCGTGCATGGCCAGCCGGCCCGGGCCATCGGTCGTGTCGATATTCAGCCGCGCCGCGCCTTCCACGTCGGGCTCGACGTGGGTCTTGCCTACCACCGCGCAGCGCACACCGTGCGGCAGAAGATGATCGCCCAGCGCCTTCTGGGCCACCGACAGCGGCACGAAGTTCCACGCCGACCCATGGCTGGTGACGTATCGGCCGGTGTAGGTGGACATGCGCGATGCCCCGCACACCGGCCCTTGCACGAAAGCATTGGCGAACCGCACGCCTCTGGCCGCCAAAGCATCCAGATGCGGGGTCTTGAGCGTGGGATGGCCGGCGCAGCCCATATAGTCCCAGCGGAATTGATCCGCCATGATGAACAGCACATTGCGGATCTTGGAGCGAGATTCTTTCATTTTCGTTTACCTGAAAGCCAAAGGCGTCGCCGACCGGCGGCATTGCCATGAAACATAAGTTTTGTTTTCCGCCGCTATGAAAACCACTGAAGCGGCGTTGTGATGATGTGGGGAAACGCAATGACCAGGCCGACCAGCACGATAGTGGCGACAACATAGGGGATAGTGCCCACGAAAATCGCTCGTATCGGTATTTCAGGGCAAACCGCCTTGACCGTGAACACATTCATGCCCACAGGCGGCGACAGCATGCCCAGCTCGATCAAAATGACCACGAAGATGCCGAACCAGACCGGATCCACGCCCATGTTCGCGACCACCGCCAGGAAGATCGGCGCGGTGAGAACCAGCAGCCCCATGGACTCCATGATGGCACCCAGGATCAGGTAGATCACCGCAATGGCTATCAACACGCCGGTTACCGAAAGATTCATGTTTTCGATGAGCATCACCAGATCGAACGTCATGCCGGTAAGGCTGACGAAGTTGGCGAAGGTCAAGGCGCCGAACAGAATGACGAAAATCATGGCGGTGGTTCGGGCCGTATCGACCATGCACTCGACAAACCCGTCAAGGCTCAAGCGCCGGCGCGCCAACGCAATGGCCAAAGCGCCGATGGCGCCGATGGCCGCGCACTCGGTCACGGTGAAGATGCCGCTGTACATGCCTCCCAGCACGATCACGAACAAAACCAGCAGCCCCCATAGGCCATTCATCAACCGCAGGCGCTCGCGCACGGGAACGCGCTCGGCCGTCGGCCCCAGGGAAGGCTTGATCGCCACCGTGACGACCAGGGACAATATGAACAAAAGGGCCAGCAACAAACCTGGAACGATCGTGGCGATGAACAGCTTGCGTATGTCGGTTTCCGTAAGCAGGCCATAAACGATCAGTGGTACCGACGGGGGAATCAAGGCCGCCAACACACCCGCCGACGCCACGGCGCCCGACGAAACGGTTGGACTGTATCCCAAGCGCAGCATGGGGGGGATGGCCACTTTGCTCATGGTGGCGCAAGTGGCCACCGAGCTCCCGGACACCGCGCCGAATACCGCGCACGATGCCACGGTTGCATGCGCCAGCCCGCCCTTGCGATGCCCCAGCCACGAGTGCGCGCACTGGTAAAGATCTTCGGACAATTTTGCGCGAAACACGAACAACCCCATGAGTATGAACATGGGCAGAACCGACAAGCCATAATTGGCCGACACGTCAACAACCTGCTGCGACAACATGGACAGCGCCGGATCAAGGCCGCGCAAATAGGCGAAGCCTCCAGCCCCGACCAGAATCAGAGCGAAAGCCAGGGGCACGCCTATAAACGCCAATCCCAGGACAAAAGCAAAGCCAATCAGTGCCGTTATCATGCGACACTCCCATCAAGATCTGGACGCCCGACCGCATCCCTGCAGGTAACGGCCACCAGCAAGGCGACCGTCAGTACGGTGAACGCAAACATCACGTAGGTCAGCGGCGCCATGGGCAGGGCCAGCACCAAAGTCTCGGTGCGGGTCTTGACGTATCGGCCGGCCTGCTCCCAAAGCCGCCAGGCCAGCAGGGCCAGGGCGAACAGGCTGACGAGATCGCAGACGGTCTGCTTGGCACGCAATGCCGCGGAGCCGAAGAAACCGTCTATAAGGCTGACGGTAATATGGCCCCGCTCGCGGGTGATCAAGGGCAGCCCCGCGAAAATCGTGATGGCCATGGCCATCTGGATGATCTCGGACGAGCCGCTTACCGGACTGGCAAACACGTAACGCATGAATACATCCACGAATGTCAGAACGAGGATGAGGGACAAGGGCAGCACGCAAGCGCAATACAGCAAGCGGGTCAGCCACTGGTTGAAGGATTGGCGCATTTCAGACTCCACGAAGAACTATTTCTTGCCGTTGGCCAGATCTTGCTGCGTTTTGTAATAGGCAATTGCCGCCTTGCCATCGACCCCCATGGCTTTGGCGTCGGCCAGCCACTTTTGCACCATGGGATCGCCCAGCGCATGCAGATCGGCGGTGAATTGCAGACTGGCTTTTTCGAACTTGACGCCATTGCCGGCCAGCTTTGTGCGCGCGGAGGCGTCCAGCTCGTCAAAGACGACGGAACGTTCTGCGAACGCCTCGCCGCTGAGCTTGGTGATGATTTCGCGATCCTTCTCGTCCAACGCCGCCCATTTGTCCTTGTTCACGAAAAAGATGAACGTTGCGCCCGAAAGGCCTCCCGGAAGATCGACAACGGACTTCACATAGCTGTCGGTCTTGAACATGACCGTATCCATGACCGGATAGCCGGTAAACGCGTCGACCGTGCCATTGGAAATGATTTCATGACTGCGCGCGGCGGCCTCGGCGATGACACCCGCCCCCGCCGCCTCCATGATTTTTGCCGCCGTGCCCGGGGCGGCATAGATGCGGATGCCTTTAAGGTCGGCCACGGAGGCGATCGGCTTTTTCATGGCATAGATGGCGGCGCCCGGAAAACTTACGAACCCGAGCAAATGCACGTTCTTGTACTCATTGGCCTCACGGAAATACTTGTCGTAAGTGCGCCAGAGAGCAACCGCCGAACCTTTGGACGAGTCAACCATGAAGGGCAGCTGCGCGATCTGGCCCAGCTTGACTGTGCTGGTCAGAAAACCGTTGAACATATAAGCGGCATCGGCCACGCCGTTGACCACCGCATCCATTTGCGCCGCCGGAGCAGCCAGGCTTTGGGGAGCGATATGTATCCGGACACGGCCCTCGGTCGCCTTGTAGACATCCTTCGCCCAGGGCTTCAGCAGTTTGGTATTGATGGGATGGCCGGGCGGCAGGAAGCTGTTCACCAGCAAGGTGCTGGCAGCCCAACTGCTGGATGCCGCGGCAAAGCATAGGGCCGCGCCGAAAATCATTTTCTTTATAAACATGTGATTGTCTCCTTGTATTGGCCCCATGCCGCACTTTCCGGACACACCCGCTGACGGGCCCGGTCAGTGCCTGTTCCTGCTGGTTGATAAAGAGCTCGCTGGACTGGGGGCAGTCAGTCCAGCGACAACACGGTGCGCATGACCTCCAGCAAACGGCCTTCGGAACCGGCAACCGCATTCTTCTGGCGCCAGGCGATGTGGCGGTCGGGCCGCACCAGCAGGCAGCCGCCGTCCTCGATCTCGCAAACGCCGGCCCATGTGCCATACACGTCGTGCGCATCGCAATTGGGACCGCCAATGGAATAAACATCGATGTCGATGCCAAGCTTGTCCGCCACTGCCTTGCCCGCGGCGCGCCAGGCATCGCCGCCAACACCGGTAAGAATGGTGAAGCGTCCCTTTCCCACCAGGTCGTGCGTGGATACCCGCGCCTGATTTCGCTGCAGCCAGGCGTGCGGTATGGTTCGTCCGGGAAAGGTGGAGTGCTCGTAATACAGCTCGGGATCGCGCGTCGGGGCGCGCTGCGCCGTGCCGTCGGGAATCACCGCGCTGGAGGCGTACGTCTGGCCCATCTCGACGCCGTGGCAATTGAACTGGTAATTCTGCAGCTCGACGGCGGAACGCAAGGCTTTGCGGCGTTCGCGCCCGCGATCCGTATCGCTGAAGAGCTCATCCACGTTGGCCCAGCCCTCGGCCTCGTTCTGCCCCGGCTCGAAACCCAATGCATTCGAAATGGGCATCATGTCGGCAACGGACTTCATGGCGCGATCAACCACCTGGCGTGCAACGGGAAGGCGTTCCGCCGAATAGGTATCCAGCAAGCCGTCGCCCGCCTTGCCCTTCAACACCATGGCCAGCTTCCAGGCAAGATTGAAAGCGTCCTGGATGCATGTGTTGGTGCCCAGGCCATTGGCGGGGGGATGCCGGTGGGCGGCATTGCCGGCAATCATCACCCGGCCTTTGCGCATGTGCTTGGCCCTCACGTGGTTGATCGACCACTTGGATACGGCCTTTACCTTGATGGGCACATCGGGGTCGCCGATGGTGGCACGGGCGCGGGCCATGACGGCCTCTTCGGAAAGATCGGGCTCGCCCGCCGACGGGTCATACATGAACAGCAGCACCCATTCGTTCCATGGACGGACGCAGATATAGGTGCCGCTGCCGACCCAGTAATCGTTGCCCGGCTGCGTCATCCAGTACAAGACACCCGCCCTATGGGCCGTGTATTTTTCCAGATCGACTTCGAGCCAGCAGTTGACGGCGGCGCCCAGGTTCATCTGGCCTTCCATTTCGAAGCCGATTTGCTTGGCCACGACACTGTTGTCGCCATCGCCGCCGATGACATACTGCGACACGATTTTTATTTCTTCGCCGGTGTTGCGGTCTTTGCACAGGGCCGTAACGCCGTTTTCGTCCTGCGATATTGAAACCAGCTCGGTACTGAACAGAAACCTGGCTCCGCGCTCTCGCGCGGCATCGAGGATGACGGGCTCGAGCACATGCTGGGGCGCATTGCACATGCTGCTGGGGCTGGACCGCGTGTAATCGGCCAGCCTCTCCGGAGAAGACCCCCACGTTTGCAAGCGCGCGATTTCGGTTCCGGCAAAGCTCGTCGCCCAGATGTTGTTGCTCATCAGCGCATTGGGCGTCGCGATCTCGAGAACACGATCTTCAATGCCGAGATCGCGGAACACTTCCATGGTGCGCTGGTTGGTGATGTGCGCGCGCGGCGAATTGGCCGTGCCGGGATACCGGGTGATCGTAAGGGTTTCAATGCCGTATGTGGCCAACAGGCACGTGGCGGCCAAACCGGTGGGCCCCGCACCCACGATAAATACGGGCACTTCGATAACTTGCATAGTTGCTCCAGAAACAAAACGCTTGAACATTTGAAGTAGGTGGCTGCAGTTTTTTTGATCGGCTTCGCTCCCCGAGGGGCGCTTTTTGCCTTTGGACGGCCGGCGACAACCCCGCCCCTCCACGCTGCGCCGCTACGCGTCTGGCTGCCCCCCCAAAGGGGGGGCACTTTTTGCCTTGGGGCGGCCCGGCGGCCAAAAAACCTGAAAGCGATTCCCAGAAATATATATATTTTTGTAATTCTTATACATAAAGGAAAACCCTATAATATTTTTATAAAATATTGGATTAAGCTTCAGAAGCATGCAAAAATCACGCCACTATGCCTTCCGACGCTATGACGCAAAACAGATACATGAATGGCACGCTGACCTCTTCGGTGGTCGCGCGGCTGCGCGCCGATATCATCAACGGAGTGTTGCCCCCGGGATCCAAGCTGCGTACCCGGGAGCTATGCGATCGCTACGAAATCAGCCTCGTCCCCATGCGCGAGGCGCTATCCCGGCTGGTCAGCGGAGGGTTCGTGCAGGTCGAGGATCAGCGCGGCTTTCGCGTTGCCGACGTATCGGCCGATGACCTGAACGACATCACCAATGTGCGGCTGCATGTGGAAAAAGAGGCATTGCGCCTGTCCATCGAAAAGGGGGGCCTGGCCTGGGAATCGAACCTCGTGGCGGCCCACCACCATTTAAGCCGCCTGCCCATGGAGATGCCAGGGGCACAAGGGGTAAATCCGGAATGGGAGCAAGCCCACACCGCCTTCCACCAAGCCCTGCTGGCCGCCTGCGACTCACGCTTGCTGCTGCAACTGGCGGAGCAATTGCGCGAACAGACCTCGCGCTACCGCCATCTGTCGATACGGGCCGCGCCCCCGGCGCAAAACAACGGCTGGTTGAAACGCGACGTGGCCGCCGAGCACGAGGCCTTGTTGAACGCCGCGGTCAAGAAAGACATAGCATTGGCGAACGAGCTGCTTGAAAAGCATTTCCGCAATACCAGCAATCTCGTCCTGAAGCTCGAATGAGCCCCGCCGGCATAGGGTTCGGCAGCCAGGCAAGCCAGCCGCAGCTGCCGTTCTGATCGCGGCAAGCGACCAGCAATGGCGGCTACGGCTGGCTCAATGCCCTGGCGCCCACAGGCGCGGCTTGCCTTTTTTCTCGTAGGCCATGCCCTTGGGATAGCTGATCAGCTCCAGTTGCATTCCCCACGGCGTCAACACATAGGTGATCGACTCGCCGGCGGCGGGGCCTTCCTTGAGCGCGAACGGCCCCATGAAGGTTTTCAGCCCAAGTGCCCTGGCCTTGTCGACCGCGGCCTTGATGTCCTTGACGTAGAAGGCGATGTGGTAGCCGCCGTAATCGCTGTTGCGCGGCATTTTCGTATTTTGGTCCGGCGCGCTGTACTGGAACAGTTCTATGTTCGACCCATGGCCGCAGCGCATCATCGCGATCTGCTTGATGACCGCGCGCGGATCGACGTTGACGAGATCCTGCATGAAGGTTCCCTTGTCGTCGCTGAAGGGCCCGAAGCGCATCACCTCGGTGCAGCCCATCACGTCATGGAAGAAAGCCACACCCTGGTTGATGTCGGGCACGGTGAAACCGATGTGGTCGATACCCCGCACACCCGGTATCCCCCCTCCGCCCGCGGCCCAGACGCTGCTGGCGGACAGACACAATGCGGTGCAGGCCGCGACCTTGGCGATTTTTTTCATGACGGCTTCCTCCTGAGGCGGATTATTGAACAACGGCGGAGACCAGGCGGCCTGCGGGCGTTCAATGTTGCAAGCGCGACCCCAGGGCGGCTGTATGGCGGCTAATGACAACGGCAATAACTTGCAGGACAAATAATGCCACACTCAAAATCAAAAGAGTAAGCTCCCTTTTGATTTTTTTTCTTTACTTACCAAGACCTGAACAATGTCGGCAAGGCGCACATCGCAATATTGAAAAAAGGCCCTTGCCATCGCCCATGGGCGGGAGGCAAGAGCCTTTGAGAATACTGCTGCCGCCTGCCTCTTTTCAGAAGGCGGGCACAGCCGGAGCCGCTATGGCTTCAGGTAATCGACCGGATCGGGATAGCTCAGGTAATTCTTGGTGAGCTGCTTTTCCCGCTGCTCGTTGGGGTCGGGGTTCGCGCACCACTGCTCCGACTTCGGATGTTTCTCACCGTTGCTCTTCACGACGCCGCAAGCCGTCTTGTCGGTAAGCGTATCCGCGTTGGTCGGGTGGCAGACAGTGGCGTTCTCGTCCGAGCACGGGGCGAACTTGGAGTTGACGACGACGGTGTATACGTTGTCGTTCATGTCGGTGAAGCGCACCTTGATCGGGTAGGACTTCACGGTGCCGACCCGGAATCCCGCAATCTGGCTGTTGTCGGGCATGGTGACGTTTTGATTGACATTATGGCAATCCAGATTGCCGTCCTCCGTATTCATGGAGCACACGCCGTACTTCTTGATCAGAGGCTTGTTCGCCTTGCCGTCAAGTGCCGTGGGCACGCCGACCGACAGCGTAAAGCCGTCCGCATAGCTGAACTGCTGTTCATTTTCCAGGCCCTGAAGCCCGCCCACGGCGAAGACCAGGCCGCTGCCCAATTCGCTCATGAAGCCGACGGCGTCGTCCACCGAGAACCCATATGCGTTCATTTTCAGATCGTCGTGGATCAGCTGGACGTAAGGGTTGAACAACAGATTGGGATTGGCCTTGACCGCATCCTGCGAACCGTTGTACTGCAGGTCGTGGATGTACATGGCTTGGATCTGGGCATGGTTCCAATTCGGAATGCTCGTATCCGCCAAAGGATTGGCGCCCGCGCCGCAGCCTTCGTTATACGGAACCCAGCCATAGATGTGCAGGATGGCGTTCCAATAGCCGAACGTCGGCACCTGGGGTGTGCTGCCCTCGCATTTGCCCGCGTTGTACATGGCCAGATAGTTCTGGTGGTTCTGCTTGAAGAAGGCTTGAACCGCCGCAAGCTTGCCTTTCAGGTCGGAATCGGCCTCGCAGGTCGCCCCCGGCGTGACGTACTGGCTGAGGTCTTCGCCCGACCAGTCGACGCAAGTCCCCCATAGATTCTGCATGCGCTGCACCGCTTCGCCGTAATGAAGCGTTTCTTTTTCGGTTTCGGAACATCCCCCGTTGATGCATTTCAGCACCGTCAGGACGGGCGGAAACTTGGTGCTGTCCGAAGGCTTGACGGGCACATTGTCGGTGGGCGGCAGAGTGCCGGTGCGCTGGGCGAAAATATTGTAGCCGCCGGGCAGCTTCAATTTGCTCAGGTTGTAGACGGGCCAGCCGCCCCCAACGTCGGAATCCAGGAAGGCTTGCAGCTTGTTGCTGAAGTCGGCCAGGCTCTGCCCGGAACCGCTGTATCCGATATAGGGGTTGCTCTTGGGGCCAATGGCCACAGGCATGTAAACATGATCCACATAGGAAATGTTGTAGCCGACGTTTTCCGGCTTCAACAGACGCGTAGTCTGGCCGACCGGAATGATGGAGTCCCCGAAGGTGTATTCGGACAACTGCGCATAAACGTTTTCCGGAAACTGGACATCGCTGGAATACGTGCTTAACGAGCATTCGGTGCCCTGCCCCTCGCAAGTCACCGTGCTGGGCGTCGCCATGGCGGTGTCAGTCTTGCTGTCAAGCAGCCTTTCACTGTTGTCGGCCAGAACCACGCGCCCGCCGTTCCACCAGGTAATGTATTTCTTGTCGGACAGTTCGCTGTACAGAGGCAGCGTGACGGTGACCGACGAATTGGGAGGAATGCCCTTGCCCTCGTTGACATACAGCTTGTACACGAAATCGGTCGGGTAGGCTTCGGTGGTGCGAAAGCACCCTTGAATCCACTCGTTGACCTTATTCTTGCTGGTTGCGATCACCGGATAGATCTGGCCTGCGGAATTGTTGCGAATGGTGATGGTCTTTGGCGTAAGCTGCACGGGATTGTTGTCGTAATCCTTGCACCCGACGGTCTGGGTCGGTATGGAGGCGGACGAAGGAGCATCGTCTTCCTCGCACGCGGTCAGGGTAAACGCCAGCAGAAGCACGCCGCCGACCCGCAACGCAGTGGCCGGAAAAGAGCGCTTGACGGCTCTTTGAAAAGGGACATTCATATAATTCATCCTTTGAAATTAAGACTTCGCGATCACCCGCCGGCGCCTGTCCAACCGCGCCCGCCGCAGACATGCCGCCCGAATTGATCGTCAAGTCTTTAAGCAACAAATTATAAAAATGGCTTACTGAAACTCAGAGGATTACTTTCTGTCAAATACTGGAAAATCCTGTCATTCAAGGAAGACGGAAAGACACGAATACTGGATTTTTCTGGTGAAAAGCCATGCCGAGGCCATGCTCCTTGCCACCGCAATTGCCGGCCGCCAGAGGTGGATCAACGGCCCGCTTTTAATTTTTAATCGTTATTGCCGAAGGCGCGCCCACAAAGAAGCCTGCCGCGCTTGGAAAGCGCGGCAGGCGAAGGCAGGGCATGACAGCAAGCCGCTACTGCACCAGCTTCCACTTGCCGTTTTCTATCTGAACCATGACGCCCGAGCGGCTGTCCATGCCATTGTGATCCGTCTTGCTCATATTGAAGACCCCCTGCGTTCCAACCACTTCCTTGCTGGCTTCCAGCGCGTCACGCAGCGCCGCGCGGAAATCGGCGGATCCCGGCTTGGACTTCTTGGCGGCCTGCGCAACGGCATGGTCCGCCAAGAGGTAGGCATCCCAGGCAATAGCGGAAAATGCATTGAGCGTGCCTTTGCCATATGCCTTTTCGTAGACCGCCTTGAAGTTCAAGGCTACCTTCTTGATGGGATTGCTATCGGGCAACTGCTCAGCGACGACGACCGGACCGGCCACGGCGTATGTGCCGTTCAAGGATTTGCCTCCGACGCGCAGGAAATCGTTGTTGATGATGCCGGAGTTGTTATAGATTAAACCTTTATAGCCGCGCTCCCGCAATGGGGCATAGGGCAAGGCCCCCGCCGTACCCGAGCCCCCAAGCAGTATGGCGTCGGGCCTGGCGGCGATCAATCGCAGCACCTGCCCCGTCACGCTGTTGTCGGTCCGCGCATAGCGCTCGTTGGCCACGACAGCGATGTCCGTATCCTTGATGTTGTGCTTGAAACCCGACAGCACAAGGTCTCCCCAGGAATCAGAATACCCCAGATAGCCCACCCTCTTTACGCCGTGCTGCTTCATGCTTGCCGCAACGGATCCCATGCCGATACTCGGCGGCATGGGAACGGAAAACGACCAGGGGTATTTCTGGGCCGTGATCGGTATGGGCGACAGTGAAATTTGCGGGGTCTTCAATTCCTGCACGACTTCCGCAACCGCCATGGCGGTTGGCGCGCTGCCCGACCCAATGATCAAGTCCACCTTATCCTGCTCGATGAGTTTGCGGGCCAGCTTCACCGTCAAAGTCGGATCGGTCTGGTCATCCTGGACAATATAATCGACAGGCACGCCGCCCAGCGTCTTCGGCATCAGCAAAACCGAATTTTTAAAAGGTATGCCCAACGAAGCGCCCGGCCCGGTCTCGCCAAGGATGACACCTACCTTCATCCTGGCCTGAACCGCCAGGGGCAAAATTGCCGCCAAAGCCATGACAAGCCAGCGTTTTCCCAATTTTTTCATCTGCGTCTCCAAGATTTATCAAGGAATAAAACAAAACATCGACATCCCGGCCGGCGCGCCGCGATCCTCACCACCGCCACGACGCCGCTGGCACCGATGCCCCCCAACTCCAACTGCGCCTTAATTGGCGAACCTAAGAAACCTGCCTGTCTTGCGAGGCCCAGAACGGCGCCCGCAGCGCTTTCTTGTCTACCTTGCGGGTGCTGACCAGCCGTGGCAATTGATCCAGGAACTCCACATGCGTCGGTTTTTTATAGCTGCCGATAAGACCGCGGCAATGGGCGATCAAATCCGATTGGGAAACAGCGTGTCCCGGTTTTGTCACGATGAACGCCATGACCGACTCCCCCCACTTGGGATCGGGCACACCAATGACCGCGGCGTCGAGCACTGCGGGGTGCAGCAATAAAGCTTCCTCCACCTCCCGCGAGTAGATGTTCTCGCCGCCCGACACGATCATGTCTTTTTTGCGATCGACGACGAACAGAAAATGCTCCGCGTCGAAATACCCGATATCTCCGGTAAGGAACCATCCGTCGACCAAGGCCTCTTGCGTCGCCACAGGATTCTTCCAGTACCCCTGCATCAGGGACTTTGATTTGATCCATATGTCGCCGCACTCTCCCGTGGCGCAATCCGACCCGTCCGCCCGGACAGTGCGGATGTCCGTGCCCAGATATGGCTGCCCCGCGGAAGCAAGCCGACGCACCTGGGCTGGATCTCCTTGCGTCACATGCTGGTGCTTGAGCAGGACCGAGCCAAGGCCATTCTCCGTCATGCCGTAGATTTGCATGAAGATCGATCCGAAAGCCTCGCAAGCTCGCCGAGACAAGGCCTCCGACATCGGGGCGGAGGCATAGCAGACCGTCCGCAGGCTTGAAACATCGAAAACCCGCTTCTCCATTATTTCCAGCATCATCTGTATCATCGTCGGCGCCAGATGCGCGGCTGTGACCCGTTCTGACTCGATGCTTTCGAGTATTGCCCTCGCATCGAAATCGCGATGCAAGACAATGGTCGCCCCCACGTACAAGAACGTCAGCAGTTCCGTCGGGCCGCCGATGTGGTAGAACGGCATGACGATAAGCATACGGTCGGTCTGGGCCGCGGTGTGTGACAAAGCCTGAACACGGGCTTGCTCCAGTTGTGCCTCGTTGCCCAGCATGGCGCCTTTGGCCTTGCCGGTCGTGCCGCTGGTATAGATGATGAATACAACGTCGTCTTCGGACGCGCGTATTCCGGGCGCCGCCGGCACGCAGTCCGCAATGAAGTCTTCGTACTCGGTCGACCATGCCGGGCCCTGGCCACTGCCCCGTATACGGATGTAGACCATTGAGTCCGGAAGCTGGGCGCGCAGTATCTCGACCCTTGAGGCAAATTCATCCTCGAAGAACAGAACCGCCGGCTCGGCGTCTTGCAAAATCGACAGTTGCTCCCTGTCCGACAGACGATAGTTGATGCCCAAGCCGATGAATCCGCCCAGGCCGGCCGCGCCGTACACCTCCAGATACTCCGGCGTATTGCGCGACAACACAGCCAATCGCGCCTGACGCGGCATGCCGGCATTCATCAAGGCGCCAATAAGCCGCTTGACGCGATCCGCCAACTGCGCATGGGTCAGTGTTTCGCCTTCAAAACATATCGCTGGATGCGGGCCAAAGCACATGGCATTGTGTTCGAGGATATCTCCAATAATCATGATGCTTGCGCCCCTCGCTCAACCAGCAAAGCAGAAATCCCTTCATGGGCGATGGCGCCCGAAGCCTTCACCAGCCGGATGCGCCGCTCCAGCACGCCACGAGCGGGATTCGACGTGATCCTCTTGCCTATGATTTCAACCTCGGCATATAACGTGTCTCCCGCAAATACGGGCTGCAGGTAACGCCATTCGCGCACGCCGAGATCCGCTATGACGGCGCGTCCCAGGCTCGGCAAATCGGCCGCGAGGCCTGTCGCCACCAGCAGGCAATAGCTGCCATGCAGGATTCTTTGGCCCGGCCCGGTATGGCGCGCGAACTCGCCATCGGCGTGAATAGGATGCCAGCCGCCGCTGATCATGCAGGAAAAGCTCAAATCAGCCTCGGTCAGCGTGCGTCCGCCGCTGTGGCCCCGGTCTCCGATTTCGAGCGCGTCAAAGGGAATCGCCGCCGGCATCATGGCTGACCTCCGCCCAGTGCATGCCGCAGAAACTCTTCCGTGCGTTGGTGCGCAAGCTGGATCGCCGCAGGGTCGCCGCGGGTATAAAAGCCATGGCCGGCCTCTTCGTAGAAGTAGATCACCGCATGGGGGCTAGCGCTCAACCCATCCCTGATGGATTCCTGTATTGGCTGCGGCACGTATTCGTCTTTGATTCCAAAGTGCAGGATGATCGGGCTCTTCAGCTCTTTGGCTTGATCAATGTTCCGCTCGATCCCCACGCCGTAGTAGGCCACGGCGGCGTCTACGTCCAGCCTGGCGCACGCCATATAGCTGAGCCGCCCACCCAGGCATAGCCCGGCTACCGCCACCTTGCCGCAAAAACCGGGAAGCCCGCGTATGTGCGACACCGTCCGGCCAATATCCTGCAATCCTGTTTCTTCGTCGAACTGCTTCAAAAGCAGCATGGCTCGCTGAATATCTTCTTTGGAATGGCTCAGCTCGACGCCGGGCTCCAGGCGCCAGAAAAGATCGGGCGCATATACCAGATAGCCATCTTGCGCATAGCGGTCAGCCACACGCCGTATTGTCGACGTCACGCCGAATATTTCCTGCAGCAAAACGATTGCGTTGCCGTTGGGTTGCGCAGGAATGCTTACATAAGCGCTGAAACTGCGGCCGTCCCCGGTCTTGATATTTTCATTCACTGAAGCCATATCTCCCCTCGTTAAAATTCATAGCTGCCGCTGAGTATCTCGCGGGCAATGGAATTTCGATGTATCTCGGTAGTGCCATAGCCAATGGCCATTCCGCGCACATCGCGAAAGTACCGCTCGTACGGATACTCCTCGGAAAGCCCATAGGCCCCCGCAAGCTGCATGGCCTCGTTCGTTACTCGAATGGCCATTTGATTGACAAAGGTCTTGGTAATGGACGTGTCGACGATACTGGGCTGGCCTGCGTCCACCCTGCTTGCCGCGCGGTACAGCAAGGCGCGGGCAGCCTCGATCTCGATTGCCATGTCGGCGAGTTTCCATTGCACGCCCTGGTTTTCAGCCAAAGGGCGTCCGAACTGCTGCCGGTCCTGGATATGTTTGGTGATACGCTGAAATGCCGCCTGGGCAACGCCAAGGCAAATCGGAGGGTTGCCCGAAATACGATCCGCATCGAGCACACTCAGCAAATCTCGCACACGCCCCGCGGGCAAAAATATATTTTCAGCAGGAATATGGCAGCCTTGAAAAACGAGTTCCGCCATGCCGGTGCCACGCAGGCCAAGCAGATCCAAATGACGTCCGACAGAAAAGCCGGGGGTTCCCCTTTCGACCAGTATGACTCCGACTCCGCGCAAGCCCGGCTCGTCCGTCAGTCGAACCAGCACCATGAAAAGATCCGAGACCTGAGCCCCCGTGCACCATAGCTTGGAGCCATTCACGACATAGCCGGCTCCATCCGGGACAGCCCGGGTCTTGACGTTGCCGATGTCCGAGCCGGCATCCGGTTCGGACATGCTCCATGCCGCAAAGAGCTTGCCGGCAGCAAGGCGCGGAAGATACTGCTCTTTTTGCGCCTCCGACCCAAGGCGCGTTATAGCGCGCGTCGTAGCGCCGTCGGTACACGAAAACAATATCGCGGTGTTGGCGCACGAGCGCGCAATTTGCTCGCTTACCAGCACAAGATCCAGCAGCCCAAGCTCGGTGCCGCCATATTGCTCGGGAATGGAAATGCCCGTGTATTGATGGTCGGCCAGGATTTTCATGTTTTCCACCGGGGGACTATACGTGCGGTCGGCATGCGCCGCATTGGGCTCAAAATACTTTTCCGCCAAGCCTCTGACTGTCTCGCGCATCAAAATCTGTTCGGGACTGAACCCAAATGGCCGCATCATAGGGAATCCTTCGTTTCAACGATTCTGTCCGTACCATCATCCACGGACGCCCACTCATCCAATTCATTCAAGAAGGGGTCTACCTAAAATATATAGACGGAGATATCATCGGTCTAGAACATATCGAACATAGACACTATGCCTAATATGAATATTTACAAGATCGACTTGAATCTCCTTCTTGTGTTCGACGCGTTGATGCAAGAACGCAACGTGACAAGAGCGGGAGAGCGCATCGGTTTAAGCCAGCCGGCGATGAGCCACGCACTCACGCGGCTGCGCAAGCTATGCAACGACCCGCTTTTCGTTCGAATTCGAACCGGCATGGAGCCGACCCCGTTTGCGCAACAGCTAAGCAGTTCAGTACATAAAGGGCTACGAACACTGCAAGAAGGACTGGATGGCACGGTCGCCTTCGATCCGGCCACCTCCAGCCGCACTTTTCAAATCGTGATGAGCGATATGGGCGAAGTCGTGTATTTGCCGCCGTTGATGACGACGCTGAAGAAAGTGGCGCCAAGCATTGATGTACGTGTATTGCAACTGCCTCGCGAACGCTACCAGGAAGTATTCGAATCAGGCGCCGCCGATCTCGCCATTGGCGTGTCGTCGACGCTGCAAACCGGGTTTTATCAACAAAGGCTATTTTCCGACGGCTATGTTTGCATCATGCGAAGCGACCATCCGCGCATTGGAACAACGCTGAGCCTGGCCCAGTTCGAGGCGGAGTCTCATGTCATGATCGAACCTACGGGATCGCGCTATAGCGGGGTTGTCTCATCAAACACCACACCGACGCTTATAGAACGCAAGCTGGCTGAATACGGCTTGAAGCGCCGCATAGCCCTGCGCGTGCCGCATTTCACCGTCGTGCCTACCATTCTGCAAACCACCGATTTCATCGCGACGGTTCCACAGCAGGTCATAACCAGGGCCGATACGCCCCGCAATCTAAAAATGCTTCCTCTTCCCTTTGACGTTCCAAACTTCGTCATCCGCCAATTCTGGCATCAACGCAATCATCATGACGACGCCAACCGATGGCTGCGCGGCATCATCGCCAACCTCTTCGCCGACCATAAGAAGCCTTGATGAATGCAAGGCGGTATTCAAAGGCAGGGGGCTATCGGTTAGCCGCAACTTGGAACGGAGATGACGAAGACTCTTCGTCGGTACGCTCCCAGATTTCACGCGCGATAGGATCGCGCAGTTCCTCGGCGATATGACCGACCAAACCAATAGCGCGTCCTATGACGGCAAGGCCCCGGCACAACTTCCAGGGGATGGAGAGCTCGCAAGCCAAAGCGCCCAGCGCCCCAGTGGCATTGACTGGCAACATGCCGGGCTTGGCAAGCGCGCGTTCCGCCTCTGCGGAGATAAGCAGCATCAACTCGACATAACGACCACTGACACCATGCTCTTCGGCGAGTTGAAATAATCTGGGGGTACGCGGATCTATGGGTTTATGAAGGGGGTGCCCGATTCCCGGTATCGTGCGTTTGGCCGCGATGTGGTCGGCGACGATTTTCTTCGCCAACTGCGGCAGACCGGACTCTCCGCCACCCGAGGCCAAGCCTTCCTGGAGAATGCGGGCGGCCCCTTCCGCCGTGCCCGCAAAAGTCGTGCCCATACCGCACAAACCTGCCGCGACTGCAGACTGCAGCGACTCGGGGGCTCCCAGGTAAGTCAGGCGGGCGGCAATGGCCATTGGCGTCATGCCGTGTTCCACCAGGGTGGCGAGCATGGCATTGAACACGACGGATTCGTCCGGAGTCGGGACACGTCCCTTGATTTCCAAAAAAGCGAACTCGCCCAAATTCAGCTTCCCGAGCACATCGTTCGTCAGATCAAGACCGCATACGGTAATGCTGTCTGCCGTGCTTCGGCCCATCCCGGAGCGAAGCGCTTTACGTTGATGGCCCATGCCCCACCCCTTTTATATTCACTGGCTTGCAAAAAACAATAACACCCAAGCATTGCATGAACAACACGCGGTGGACATACCTATTATTAGAGCCACGAATATAAGAATCAGCCTGACGAACGCCGCCCCCGCCACTCATGGCGGATCATCAGGCCGGCTCCCAGCAAAACGGCCAGCGCCATCAGGTACCAGGTGATGGCGTATCCCAGATGGGTGTTGCGGAAATGAGTGGTCGTCTGGCCGCCTAGCGGCCAGCCTTGCGGGTTTGCACCGGCGTCGGCATCGACGAAATACGGCGCGGCCGGCGCATTGCCCAGGCCTTCCGCCTTGAGAATAGCGGCTACGTCGCGTGAATACCACTGCCCGGCGTCGGGGCGATTGGGGCGCAGGAAGCCGCCATGAGGTTCAGTGAAGCGCAGCAGTCCGGTCACGGCGGTGTCGCCTTCCGGCACGCTTGTTTTTGCGCTGCCCGAGGCATCGGCGAGATCTGGAGGAATATAGCCCCGGTTGACCAGTACGATGAAACCGCCATCGGTCTTGAATGGAGCCATGACCCAGTAGCCGTAGCCCCTGGGGCTGGTGCCATGCACCAGAGTCTGCTTGCCGGAAAGAAAGCGGCCTTCCAGCCGCACATGCAGGTACTGCAGTTGGCCGTTCTCGATGTCCGGCCAGGCCGATGGGCCAGGGGCGGCAACCGGCGGCGCGTGAATGCGCGTGGAGACGTCGTGGATCAGCTTGAGCTTCCAGTCCAGGCGGTGCAACTGCCAGTTTCCCAGCAGGATGAACCCGGCGAAGGCGCAGACCGCCAATACCATCCAGACCATGAAGCCGCGGCCTGGACGGGCTCCCTCCGGGCCGCCGGATGCCGGCGTCACGACGAAGGCGTGGTCATCGTCATGGGCATGGACATGGGCATGGGCATGGAGTGCTGAGGCTGCGACGTCGTCGGCATCATGCCTGGCATCATGTTCATGTTTTCGTGGTAGAGCACCCAGATGGAGGCCCCCAGCACAATGACCACCAGCACGGTGGAGAAGATGAAGGCCAGCATGTTCCAGCCGCCTTCCGAGCGGGTATCCAGATGCAGGAAGTAGACAATGTGCACGACGATTTGCGCAACGGCCAGGATCAGCACGATGGCAATGGTGGCCGCACGGCTGTCGATGACCTGGTTCATGACCAGCCAGAACGGGATGATGGTAAGGATGGCCGCCAGCACGAAGCCCGTAAGGTAGCTGCGCAGCGAGCCTTCGTGCACGTGCAAGGCGTCGTCGTGGTGATCGGACGATGAAGCGCCGGACGGATGTGGTTGGCTCATCGCAATACTCCTACCAGATAAACATAGCTGAAAACCCCGACCCAGACCAGATCCAGGAAGTGCCAGAACATGCTCAGGCAACGCAGCCGCCGGATGTTGTCCGGCGTGGCGCCGTACCGGTTCAACTGCACCATCAGCACGACCAGCCATATGACGCCGAAGGTCACGTGCAGGCCGTGCGTGCCGACCAGGGCGAAGAACGAAGACAGGAACGCACTGCGGCCCGGCCCGGCGCCCTGGGCGATCATGTCGACGAACTCGTGGATTTCCAGGCCCACGAAGCCGGCCGCCAGCAGGCCCGAGATGGCCAGCCAGCCAAGCATGGCGCGCTTGTTGCCCTGCTGGATCTGCAGCATCGCGAAGCCGAAGGTGACCGAGGAAACAAGCAGCAAGGCGGTGTTCCAGGCCAGGCCGACCAGATCGAATACCTGGCTGCCCGTCGGGCCGCCCGCATACTGGGTGCCCAGCACGGCGTTGGCGACGAACAGCGAGGCGAAGATGAAGCAATCGCTCATCAGGTAGATCCAGAACCCAAGCAGGGTTCCGTTATGGACGGGCGGCTCTTCGCGGCAATAGAACGTTGGCGCCGGGCGGCGGCTGCTGGCGATGGCGTCGGTGCTCATGCCGCGCCCCCCTCGGTGTTGGGCGCCCAGTTGCCGGAATGCTCGAACTGGTTCACCTCTTCAGCGGGGATGTGGTATTCGCGATGGTAATTGAAGGTATGGCCGATGGACACGACGATGATTCCCAGGAACGAAACTATGGCCAGCCACCAGATGTACCAGACCATGGCAAACCCGAAGAGAGTCGCCAGCACGCCGAGGACAAGGCCCGCGCCGGTGTTCTTGGGCATGTGAATGTTGTTGAATCCATCCATCGGGCGGCTCACGCCCCGTTCTTTCATGTCGAACCAGGCATCGCGCTCGTGCACCTGAGGGATGAAGGCGAAGTTGTAGTCGGGAGGCGGCGACGAGGTCGACCATTCCAGCGTGCGGCCGCCCCACGGATCGTTGCCGACGGCATAGGCATCGCGGTCGCGGATGCTGACGTAGATCTGAACGATGAACGAAAGTATGCCAAGCAGGATCAGGAAGGCGCCGAACGCGGCGATGACGAACCATATCTGCAGGCTGGGATCGTCGAAATGGCTGAGGCGGCGGGTTACACCCATGAGGCCCAGTACATACAGCGGGCCGAAGGCCAGCCAGAAGCCGATCAGCCAGAACCAGAACGACAGGCGGCCCCAGAACTCGTTCAGCCGGAAGCCGAAGGCCTTGGGGAACCAGTAGTTGATGGCCGCGAACACACCGAACACCACGCCGCCGATGATGACGTTATGGAAGTGCGCGATCAGGAACAGGCTGTTATGCAGCAGGAAATCGGCCGGCGCCACCGACAGCATCACGCCGGTCATGCCGCCGATGGTGAAGGTGAACAGGAAGCCCATCGTCCACAGCATGGGCACGGTGTAGTCCACGCGGCCGCGATACATGGTGAACAGCCAGTTGAAGATCTTCGCCCCGGTAGGGATGGAGATGATCATGGTCGTCAATGAGAAGAACGAATTGACGTCGGCGCCCGAGCCCATGGTAAAGAAGTGGTGCAGCCACACGAGGTAGGACAGGACCATGATGGCCAGGGTGGCGTAAACCATGGAGGAATAGCCGAACAGCGGCTTGCGCGAGAAGGTAGCCACGATTTCCGAGTACACGCCGAAAATGGGCAGCACCAGAATGTACACCTCGGGGTGGCCCCACACCCAGATCAGGTTGATGTACAGCATGACGTTGCCGCCGAAGTCGTTGGTAAAGAAATGCATGCCCAGGTAGCGGTCCAGCGACAGCAGGAACAGCGTGGCGGTAAGAATGGGGAAGGTCACCACGATGAGGCCGCTGGTGGCAAGCGTCGTCCAGCTGAAGATCGGCATCTTCATCATGCTCATGCCGGGGGCGCGCATCTTGATGATGGTGACCACGAAATTGATGCCGGTAAGCAGCGTGCCCACTCCCGACAACTGCAAGCCCCATATGTAGTAATCCACCCCCGTTCCCGGGCTTTGCGCGAGCTCGGAAACAGGCGGATACGCCAGCCAGCCGGCGGTGGAGAAATCGCCGATGAACAGCGAGGCCATGAACAGCACCACGCCGGAAGACGTAAGCCAGAAGCTGAGGTTGTTGAGAAACGGAAACGCTACGTCGCGCGACCCGATCTGCAGCGGCATGACGTAGTTCATCAGGCCCACGATGTAGGCCATGGCCACGAAGAAGATCATGATCGACCCATGGGCCGAGAATATCTGGTCGTAGTGATGCGGCGGCAAGTAGCCCATGTTGTCGCCGAAGGCGATGGCCTGTTGCGCGCGCATCATGATGGCGTCGGAAAAACCGCGCAGCAGCATCACCGTGCCGAGGATCATGTACATGATGCCCAGCTTCTTGTGATCGACGCTGGTGAACCACTCGCGCCACAAATAGCCCCAATAGCGCTTCTTGGTGACGAACGCCAGAAGGCATATGCCGATCAGGGCCACCACGACGAAGGTGGCCACCACGATGGTGTTGTCCAGCGGCAGGGAGTTGAGCGTCAGGCGCCCGAGAAGAAGATTCAGGATTTCGGAGCGGTCAGGCATAGTGAGCATTCCAGGTAGACAGATCAATGCATCGCCGCGTCGTGCGCGGGGGCCGGTTTCATCGAGCCATGATGCATGGTGTCCGAGGCCATCGTGTGATCCATGCACATCTGGCCGGGATCGACGCAACGGTTGAGAATGCGCTTGTAAAGATCGGGACCGAAATGGGCGTAGTAGTGTATGGGTTCGGCGCGAGTGGGTTTCTTAAGCTCGTTGTAAGCCGTGCGATCCAGGGTGCGTCCGCTGGCGCGGACCTTTTCCACCCATTGGCTGAAATCGTGATGGCTCATGCCGTGAAAGGCAAAGCGCATGTCGGTAAAACCGGCCCCGCTGTAGTTGGCCGAAAAACCCTTGTATTCGCCCGGCTTGTTGATGACGCCGTGCAGAATGGTTTGCATGCCCGGCATGACATACACTTGGCCGGCCAGGGTCGGCACGAAGAACGAATCCATCATCGTGTCGGAGGTAAGCTTGAAGTGGATGGGCACGTCGACCGGCGCCGCCAGCTCGTTCACGGTGGCGATGCCGTAGTCGGGATAGAAGAACAGCCACTTCCATTGCAGCGACACCACGTCCACTTCCAAGGGCTTCATGTCGGCCGGCACGGGCTTGTTTGCAGCGATTTTATCGAGCGGGCGATAGGGATCGAGCTGATGGGTTCCGGTCCAGCTGACCGCGCCCACCGCAATGATGATCAGCAGCGGCACCGCCCACACCACCAGTTCGAGCTGGGGGGAGTGGTCCCATTTGGAATCGTAGTGGGCGCTCTTGTTGGAAGCGCGATAACGCCAGGCGATGATGGCAATGGCAACAAGTACGGGTACGATGATCAACATCATGATGAGCGTGGTGCTGATCATGGTGCCGCTTTGCTGGAGCGCTACGTAGCCGTCGGGATTGAGCAACACTAACTTTTCGCAGCCCCCCAGCATGAGCATGACAGGGAGAAGCAAAAACCGACAAAAATGTTTCACCAGCATGGTAGAAAACCTGCGACGAATAGAGAAAACCCGTTTATTTTATAGTAATCTTAAAGGCAGCCTCGCATCTTTTTTGTTTTGGCGAGTTTTTTCTTCGGAGACACCATGTCTACCAACCCCGCACAACCCGCCACTTCAAACGGCTTCGCGCAATCCGGCCCCACCCACGCACAACACCTCAAGCCCAGCGACATCTCCGTCGGCGTCGTGGTCGGCCGCACTGCAAGTTTCTTCGACGTCTTCGTGTTCGGCATCGCCTGCGCGCTGGTGTTCCCGAAAGTGTTTTTCCCCTTCGCCAGTCCGGCGGACGGCATGTTCTATTCCTTTGCGATATTCGCCTTGGGGTTTCTTGCCCAGCCGTTGGGCTCGTTGCTGTTCGTGCCCATACAGCGGCGCTTCGGGCGCACCACCACGCTTACCATCTCGTTGTTCGTGCTGGGCTCGGCCACGGTGGGCGTCGCGTTCCTGCCGGGCTACGAATCGCTCGGCTACGCGTCGATCGCGGCGCTGTGCGTCCTGCGCCTGGGCCAGGGCTTTGCCGTGGGCGGCAGCTGGGACGGCCTGGCCTCCCTGCTCGCCATCAAGGCCCCCCCCAACAAACGCGGCTGGTACGCCTCGATTCCCCAATTGGGCGCGCCCATCGGCTTCATCGTCGCGGCCGGCCTGTTCGCTTATTTGTGGTCCAGCCTTTCATACGAAGAGTTCTACGGCTGGGGATGGCGCTATCCGTTCTTCACGGCCTTCGCCGTCAATGTGGTGGCCTTGTTCGCCCGCTTGCGCATTGTCGTCAGCCCCGAATACACGTCCGAATTCAAACAGCGCGACCTCGCGCCGGCCTTGGTGGGCGGGCTTCTGCGCTCGCAGGGCCGCTACGTGGCGCTGGGTGCTTTCGCGCCGCTGGCCAGCTACGCCCTGCTCAACCTGGTAACGCTCTTCACGCTTTCGTGGGCCCTGCTGTACACCCGGCAATCCCCAACCCACTTCCTCATGGTGCAAATCGTCGGCGCGCTGGTGGCCATTCCCTGCATGCTGGTGTCGGGACGCATCGCCGACCGCCTGGGGCGGCGCCTTACGCTGGGCCTGTTCGCCATCCTCATTGCCGTCTACAGCGGATGGACAGCCGTCCTGCTGTCGGGCAGCGACTTCGAAAGCTATCTATTCATCATCATCGGGTTCGCGCTGCTGGGCTTCTCGCACGCCCAGTCGTCGGGTGTGGTCACCGCCAGCTTCCGCCGCGAATTCCGCTATACCGGCGCGCACTTCTCGGCCGATCTCAGCTCGCTGCTGGGCGCCGGCTTCGCTCCGCTGGTGGCGCTGATGCTGGCCGCTTACCTGGGTGTGGGCTATGTGGGCCTGTACCTGCTTTCGGGTGCAACCTGCACCCTGGCCGCACTGTGGATCAGCCGCAAACTGGGCGGCTTGCCCAACCACTAATCATGGATGGCGCTGGCGTGCCGGCAGGCGCGCCAGCGGGCCGGCCGGAACACCAATCTTATGTCTACTTCTAGTCCGCCCAGGAAAACCGCCGTCAAAACCGCGCGCCGCAACGCCGGGCGCCCTTCCGAAAGCAACTCCGTCGGCCGCGAAGCGATTCTGGCTTCCGCGATTGAGCTGCTGCATGGCAAGACCCCCGAACAGCTTACACTGGCCGAAGTCGCCGCCAAAGCCAAGGTCGACCGGGCCCTGATACGGTATTATTTTTCCGATAAGACCGGCTTGCTCAAAGCCATTGCCTACCAGGTGGTCAGCGAGCTCCAGGGCCGCAGCCAGGCCATGTTCCATCAAGAAGGCACGCTGGAAGAAAAAATAAAAAAACGCCTGGACCTCCTGATCGACATCATGCACGAAATGCCGCAGTTCGCGCAGTTGGTGTTCAAGGAAATCTACTACGCCGAGATCGCTGCGAAAAACGGCGACGACGCCCGCGCGGGCATCTCGCAAAGCATCGTCGACCGAGGGCTGGCCCTGACCAGGGTGCTGATCGACTCCGACGAGGTGGACGATGTCGGCCGCGACATGGATCCGCGCTTCCTGCACATCATGATGCTTGGATCCTGCATATTCTTTGCTACCTCGCAGCCCTTGCTGCAATTGATGTTCGGCGACGAATTCGACCGCGGCGAACTTACGAGGCGCTACGTGGATTTCGCCACGAAAATGCTGATGCGCGGCCTGGGCGCGCCTCTGCCTGTGGCTTAGCGCCCAGGGCCATTAAGGAATCGCGGTGACCTGGCAGGCACAGCTGCTGCCAGTCTCGGCTCAAGCGCTTAGCGCCTCTTTGGCGCGTTCGGCATTCTGAACCTGTGCCAGCGCGGCCTGCTCCATCACGCGCCGCACCCGCATCAGGCCGGCGTCGTGCTGGTACAGGTTTTCCTTGCTGCGCGCATTCTGCACCATGGTTTCCAGGATAAGGCGATCCTGCTCCACCACATCCCAATGCAGCCCCTCCAGGCGGTTGCGGTACAAAAACCGCCAGATATTGCGGTCGAGCCCCTGCGTTTTCTTGATGCGCCAAAAATAAACCTGGCAGCGGTGCTCATCGACGGGAGTGGCAAAGCCGACGATAAAGAATTCGCCGCCCCCATATTTTTTCTGGTACGGCACGGCCAGGCGCAGCCACAGGCTGGCGGTCTGGCCGAATTCCACCCAGTCGAAGTTAACGCCGCGCTGGCCGGTCTTTTCAAACAGCAGGCCGGTTTCCGTGGGCTTGATGACCATTTCGGCGCGCTTGTCGCCTTCGGCCATGGAGTGCGACGACGCATGCAAATACCGGCCATGCATGAGGTCCATGACGTTGTCGATGGCATAGCGGTAATTGCATTCCCAGTTTTGCATGCACAAAAAACCGGAGAATTCGTCGCCGGTCATTTCCTGTGGAAGCTCGAACGGCGTAACCGGAGTTCCCGAGTCATCGCCGAACCACAGGAAAATAGCGCCATTGGACTCGACAGCGGGGTAGGACTTGATGCAATGCCGGCCCCTTAGCGAACACCTGTCCATGGCGGGCACATCGGCCACGACACCCATGCCGTTGACTTCCACGCCGTGATACCAGCACGCGATGCGATCGCCCAGGTTCCAGCCCAGCGACAGCCTGGCACCCCGGTGCGGGCAGCGGTCCTCCGTAGCGTGGATGCTGCCGTCTTTATCGCGCCAAACCACGATTTCCTCGGAAAGCCGCGTTATGCCGATGGGCGTGTCGGAAACCATATAGCTGGGCGCGACGGGATACCAGAAATTTCGAAGGCCTCTTTCCACCAATGCAGCCGCTTGAGCCGCCGCATCGATTGCCGTGTCTGTATTCATTTGAATCTACCTGCCTGAAAAATATTTCCTGTTGGCGGCCATCGATCATTTGGCCGGGATGAATTCGTTGGTGTACAAGTCGTTCAGCGGCGCTGCCTTGGGTACGATGCCTTCTTTGACGTAGAAGTCCTGCAGCGCGCCAAGCCGCTTGGCATCGATTTCGCCAAGCCGGCTTTGGCCGGTGTACACCAGCTTGTTGTAAAGCTTGAAAACGCGCAGGACGTAATCTTCTTTGCCTTGATAGGCGGGTATGGCCTTGATGTAGTCCGCAGCCGCCGATGCCGGGTCCTGGACGATGTCCCGCAGGCCCTTCAATGTGGCATGGACAAAGCCGCGTACCAGCGCGGGATTTTCCTTGATGGTCTTGTCCGAAACCAGGATGGCCTGGGCCATGCTTTTAAAGTATTTGTCGGCGGGAATGATGTCTACCTTCACGCCCGCCAGTTCGGCGTTGATGGTCCATTCGGGAATCGAGGCCAGCGCGGGAATCTTCTTGTCGGCGAACAGCTTCCACACCGAGGGGCCGGTAGCCTGGATGTCGACGTCCGACTTTCCCAGCCCATTGGCCTTGAGCATGCCCAGCAGCGCATAGTATGTGGTGTCCGAATACGACATGGCGCCGATGGTCTTTCCCTTCAGTTGCGCCACAGACTGAACACCCGAATCCTTGTCGATGGCCAGGTGCATGAACGAGGAGCCGCCCAATACCGCGACCTCTTTTATGGGTATGCCGTTGGCCCTGACGATGATCGGCGTGTCGCCCACCCCTCCGCCAAATGGCGCGTTGCCCGCTCCCACCTGCTTGGCCACGTCGGCGCCGCCTTTGGCCGTGATGAAATTCACATCCAGGCCTTCGGCGGCGTAGTAGCCGCGCTGCTTGGCCAGCATCCAGGGCGCAAAGGCCGGCAGGCTGGAAGGCGCGGGCAAGAGGTAGGTGACCTTTTGCAAATCGGCCGCCTGTGACGATGCCGCGGCGAATGCCAGGGTCATGCCGGCAAAAACCATACAGAAGCGCGTGGCGAATGTGTTCATGAGGCTTGCTCCAAAAATAGTATGTGCGAGGTGGGACGGGTCTGTTGAAACTGTTATGCCGCTTGGCCGGCTTATGGGCTGGCTTGTGTGTTTATCGCGAGGGTTTGCAATGCCGCATGGCGAGCCCAGGCGCCGAAGACAAGTTGCGGATTAGCCACTAATAACCAAGAATGGCCATTTCCGATTCAAAAAGCGTCACGGTCCAGGCATGGCCCGACCGTGTCTTGAAGTTTTGCGCGTTGAGGGCATTGACGATTTCCTCCGCGGTTTTCGCCCCGGCCTCGTACGCCTTCTCCAGGGCGTCGGCCAGTTCATTCTCGAATTGCGAAGGCACGCAACTGCGGGTTTGCCAGCGCAGGTTCTCGGCCTTGCCGGGAATTTCAATATAGCCCGTGCCCGCAACGCGCTGCGCAGGCAGGTCTTTCCATTGGTGCAGATTGGGATTGAAGCTATGAGACATGGGGGGGCTTCCTGGAATATGAGATCATTCTTCTAATTCCCACATATGGGAATTAAATGTATTCTATTCACGCCAAACAACCCATGTCAAGAAAAAAGCCAAAGGCTAAGTGTAAGTACCTAGGGCGCCGAAAAGCCTGCCGGCATCGGCAAGAATGCGCCACACCATCCCGCTGTCAATTAAACTCGGGTTGTCACCACGCCATGCTGGCGCACCGTTTTCAAATTCGGGATGTACGTCGACCTTCATACCCTTTACCTTCTTGCCATCGGAACGCTTCTGGCCAGCGCCGGGATGCTGTTCTGGGAGCACCGGGCCAATCCGGCGCGCAGCAAGACCTTGCGTATTCTGGCGGCCGGGTTCGCAACGCTTGCGCTGGGCTGCGCAGCAGCGCTGCTGCGCCACAACCCGCCCGGCTCCATCGGCTCGGCCATCAGCAACCTCATCATCCTCGGCGGCTATCTATGGGTGCTGAGCGGGGTCGCTTCGTTGAGCGGCCGGCGATATCGCTTCGCCTCCGTACTCTTGTGGGCAGGAATGGCGCTGGTGTGGGTGGTCTGGAATCCGCAGCGCCAGGAAACCGTTTGGAGCTACATCAGCTCGATTCCAATCGCCATCGCAAGCGCCATGACGGCCTGGGAGATGTGGAGATGCGACGGAATGGAGCCGTTGCGTTCGCGGCACGTCGTCGTGGCCGCAACAAGCATTCACGCGCTGCTGTATGCCGCGCGCGCCCTCGCCCTGCCCTGGATGACGGACGAGTACGGGCCGGCCATGCAGTCGCTGGCCGGCAAGATCACCATCTATGAAGGCGTTCTTTATTCCGTCATCTTGCCCATGGCCCTGCTGAAGCTCATCCGCGACGAAACCCATGGCCAGCTCTTGCGGGAATCGCAAACGGATTATCTCACCCGTCTTGGCAACCGGAAATGGTTTTTCGAACAAGGGGCCAGGCTCATCGACGGCGGGCCGGAGAGCCGGCCAATTTCCATCCTTGCCTTCGACCTGGATCGCTTCAAGTCGATCAACGACGCCTACGGCCACCACATCGGCGACATGGTTCTGAAATCCTTCGCGGAAATCGCCCGGAATGCACTGGGGCCCCGCGCCATTCTGGCCCGCATGGGCGGCGAGGAATTCGCTGCCCTCTTGTCGGGCGACGACGCTCGACGCGCCGAAGCGCTGGGCGAAACCGTCGCCAGACGCTTCGCCGAGACGATTCCCGACTCCATGGACAGCATCGGAATCCCCACGACCGTCAGCGTCGGCCTTGCCCAGTTCGAAGACGGTATCCCCACACTTGCCAACAGCCTCGCCGTGGCCGATCAAGCCCTGTACCGCGCCAAGGCGCTGGGCGGCAATCGGCTCGAAGCGGCGGCTGACAAGTCACAAACATTCACAAGCTGAAAACAAGCAGTCTGCATTGGTGGATGCCGCCCATGGCCATGCCATACACTATCCGATCGTTAAAAAGCACAGCATAGGCAATGATGAAAATCGCATCGACAAAAATTCATCTCATCGAAAGAAAATTCGCCAAGCCCATAGGCGGCTCCGGCGTAACGGGAGTCGATATCATCGTCGCGGCCGTGCGCGATGCCGACGGCTGCGAGAGCCTTGGATTTTCATACGTGATCGGCGGAGGCGGCGCGGTGGTCGCGCAACTCGCCCAGGCGCAAGCCGCCCGGTTCCTGGACGGAGCCGCGCTGCAAGCGCCGCCGGATCACTGGCTGGAGATCAAGAAAAGCTTCAACAGGACTGGCGACGGCCCCAATCTTCTGGCGCTTGCCGCCCTGGACGTCGCACTATGGGATCTGACCGCAAGGCGAAACAACGAGCCTCTGGCGCGGACCCTGGGCGGAGACATCCTGCCCGTGCCCATTTATGCAAGCGGCGGCTTCAGCCCCAACGGCACGCCCGAAGAAAGTGCGGAACTGGCGGTTTCCTATATTGAAGCGGGCTATGCGGGCGTGAAACCGCGAGTGAATGCCAACGAGGGGGACGAAGCGGTTCTGCGCGCAGTGCGCGACGCTATCGGCGCCCAAGCCCGGCTTATGGCCGATGCCAACGAAAAAGGCAATGTCGACACCGCGTCGAGACTGCTCGCCCAGGCAGGAGAATATGGCTTGAGTTTTGTAGAAGAACCGCTGCCTTCGAGCGACATCCTGGGCTATCGCCGGCTTGCCGCAAGCAGGACGCCGATCGCAATCGGGGAGCATCTTCAAGGTCTCGATCGCTTCGCTGTCTGCCTGGACGACGGCATTGCCGCCGTCATACAGCCCGATCTTGCGATGGCGGGCGGGTTGACGCCATGCCTCGAGGTCGCTCGCATGGCGGCGTCAAAAGGCGTAACGGTCGCCCCGCATTTTCTGCCTGGCTTGTTCGTGCAGCTCTCGGGCGCCTTTGAAGGCCAGCTTCTGCTGGAGGAGTTTCCAATCGTGGAGGACGCCTTCGAAGGATGGCCGGAACGCAACAGCGACGGAACCCTTCAGCCACGAGACTGCGCGGGGCACGGCCTATCATTGAAAGACACTTCTCTCTGATTTTTTCAACCCCTCCAAACCTACGAGAACTTCTGGCGGGCGGTGCCAAGCCCTGGCCAGCGACCCTCACCATGGGTACATAGCGCTCCATCACTGGACCGACCACCCTTTCTGATACACCGCTCTCAATCCTTCCATCGATCCAGGAGAAGGTCCGCATACCGGACCCTATTGAGCCAAAACACTTCCATCGATAAATTAACCACCAATGGCCTTCGCAAAGCGTCCAAGCTATCGAGCACACTGGAAAAACGCGAGCAGGTCAGCATGAAACAAGTCTGCCTGGACACACTCAACCGGCCTCAAGGGAAGAAACCTGCATGAGCAACCCACTGCACCAGAAGCGACCTAATTTCCTTATCATCATGGCCGACGACCTGGGTTATTCGGACTTGGAATGCTATGGCGGGGAAATCGCCACACCCAATCTGAACGCCCTGGCGCAGCGCGGCACCCGCATGAGCAACTTTTATTGCGCGCCTTTTTGCTCGCCCACCCGAGCAATGCTAATGACGGGCCTGGATGCTCATTTGGTTGGCTTCGGAGCCTTGGCGGAGGTGATCGATAAGCGTCAGGTGGGCAAGCCGGGATATGAGATGTTCTTGAACAAGCGTGCGCCCACCCTGGCGGAGCGTTTACGCGACGCAGGCTACCGTACCTATCTGTCAGGAAAATGGCACCTTGGACGCAACCCCGAACACAGCCCTCGGGCGCGGGGATTCGATCGCTCCTACGGGTTGATCGATGGCTCATCGTCGCATTTTGACCAGACCGCTACCGGATCCGCCGATCCGTCGATCACGCCCCTGGCCACCTATCGGGAAGACGGCGAGAGTATCAAGCTCCCGGAATCCGGCTTCTATTCTTCACAAGCCTACGCCGACAAGCTGATCGATTATTTTAAGCAGGATGCCGGACGCGAAGACCCGTTCTTTGCCATGCTGACATTCACCGCACCTCACTTTCCGCTTCAGGCGCCGGACGAATTCATCGCCAAGTACGAAGGCCGCTACAACGCCGGCTACGGCGCCATCCGGCAAGAGCGCCAGACACGCCAGATCGCACTGGACCTCATCAATGAAGACACCGAACCCTATCAGGGCCATTCGCGCTGGCCAACGTGGGATTCGTTGTCTGACGACATACGCGCCTTGGAAGCACGCAATATGGAGGTTTATGCCGGCATGGTCGAATGCATGGATTTTCATATCGGCCGCGTCATGGCGGCGCTGGAGCAGAGTGGCGACCTGCACAACACCGTGGTGATTTTCCTGTCCGACAACGGTCCGGAAGGCAACTCGGTGCTCGATACCCTGCGAACCCGGGAATGGATCCAAGCAAAGATGAACAACCGGCTCGACAACCGCGGCAAGCCGAATTCGTTCATCGAGCAGGGCCCCGGATGGGCTCAGGTCAGCAGCACTCCATGCCGCATGTACAAGTCGTTCACGTACGAAGGCGGCATCAAGGTTCCCTGCATTGTCTCGTATCCTGGAATCAGCAATCCCGGAGGAATTTCCAGCGCGTATGCTCATATCACGGACATCATGCCCACGCTGCTGGAAATGGCCGGCGCCCCCATGGGAGCTACCTACCTGGGCAACCCAGTGCCGACGCTCATGGGGCGCTCCATGATCCCCTACTGGAGCGGCGACGCCCAGACAGTCCATCCGCCTGGCCACGTTGCGGGTTGGGAAATGCAGGGCCGCTACGCTTTGCGAGCCGGCGACTGGAAACTGGTTTACAGCAACCGCCCCTGGGGAAAGGGCGACTGGGAGCTCTACGACCTGTCGAACGATCCCGGCGAAGTGCATGACGTCGCCGAGTCGCACATCGACGTCGTTTCACGGCTGCTGCGGGAATGGGATGCCTACGTAGTGGCCAACAAAGTAATTCTCGCCGACGATATGGCCGAAGGCCTTCTGTACAGCAACGCATGTCGCTATTACGAAGACCTCGCCATGGACATCACGACGCAAGCCCAGGGGTAGGCATGAGCTACGCGCTTATTCTCAAACGGGATCGTCGCGGCGGGCACGCACCTGGTCCGCATGACCACGACGGGCTGGAAAACATGCGTCCGGCATTGCGCCGCCTGGATGGGTTGCTCCGAGCCACGCTCTGCATATCGGAACCGCTTGCTGACCCGCTTCTGAATGAGCGCACCCACGCGGGCGCATGTCTCGCCTTGTATTTCCGGACACACCACGACCTGACGCAAGCGTGCGCGAATGCGGCCGCTTTGAACGCTCTTTTCCTGTCGGAACCATTCAGAGGCTGCGACCCCGGCGAGCTATCTCATCAAGTCATGCAAGCGCATTGCTTTTCCACCAGCGACGGAACGATGGGCGGCATACAGGGCGGCTTTGGCTACATGGTGGGATACGAAGGGGATCCCACTGATCCGGCCGCTTGGGTCGCAGACTACATGGAAAACCATGTATCGCTCATGCAGCGCTTGCCCGGCATTCGCCACATCGAAGTCTTCACGCGTATTGAACCATACGTGATTCCGTCGATGGGGCTCGGACAAAACTGGATGCTGCGCAACATGGCATGCTTCGCAACCCGCCGGGAAATGGCTGCCGCGCTGCGTTCGCCCGCTCGCGCCGCTCTGCTCGCGCATCGATCTGGCATGGCGGAACACGGAGGCGAAAGCGAGCACATTTCGGTGTCATTCCAGACCATGGAGGTGGAGGCCACGGCAAATGACCCCTAAATCCACGAGAGAAAAATCGAAAGCAGTTCCTTGCGTTGATATGGGCTTTGGCAGTTAGTGCTGCCGGCGAATGCCGGCATATAAAGAATATTTCACAGGAGACAAATCATGCTGAAAAAAATACTGAAGGTATGCCGCGCCGCTGCAGCGGTCGGAGTCCTATGCCTGCCCCCTTTGGCCGCCCAAGCCGCCGACTCGCCATTGAGCAAAGACGAAATACGCTTTGGCGTTGGCATGGATCCGTCGTATTCCCCGGTTTATTACGCGGCGCAGCACAAAATGTTTGAAAAAGCCGGGCTGAATGTCCAGCTCGCGTTCGTACCCTTTGGCGCGGATGCCGTGGATGCTGTCATTGCCGGCCAGAATCAACTGAGTGGCGCGGCGGAATATGCGGTGATCACCAGGGCGGCACGCGGCCCCGTGCAAGCCTTCGCGATCTTCGGACAGTCCGACAGCTACATCAAGCTGGCGGTGCGCAAAGGCATCACCAAGCCCGAGCAAATCAAAAAATTCGGCATCGTGTCGGGCTCGGCGGGCGAGTATGTTTCCCGCAAGCTGATTTCCAAGAACCATATCGACCCCGCAAGCGTCACCTGGGTCAGAGGAGCCCCCCCCGAGTTCCCCGCTCTGCTGGCGCGTGGAGATGTGGACGCCTATTTTCTCTGGGACCCATGGCCCGAGCGCAGCCTGAGCGTCGGCGGGGCCATCCTGATGAACAGCGGGCAAGTCGGCTATAGCTACAACATGCTTATTGCCAGCTCCGAGCAGTGGCTCAAACAACACCCGGCCGAAGCCCGCGCAGTGGTTCAGGTACTGAACGACGCATGCCAGGAGATCCGGAAGGACCCCGAGAAAGCGGTCGCCGCCACCAAGGCCGCAACCAAGATGCCTGCCGATCAGGTGCGCAAGCTGCTTAGTCAAATCGAGTGCACGGTACGCGATTTCACGCCGCAAGACCTGGCCCGGTACGGCGATATCGCCAACTTTCAGCACAATATCGGCAGTACGGCCAAGCAAGTCGACGTGAACACCGTGTTTCAAACAGGCTATGTGAAGGGGCGGTAGGAACATGCAAGAAGCGAACCGTACTGGCCGTCCGGCCTCGGGACAATCCAGCATACAGATAGAGAACCTGGGCATCACACTGGGCGGCATCGAGATTGTCCATGATTTTTCCCTCAGTATCGCGCCCGGCGAATTTGTGTGCGTGCTCGGGCCCAGCGGCTGCGGGAAATCAACGGTCTTGAATGCCATCGCGGGTTTTCTGCCGGCCACCACCGGGCGCATTCTGTTGAACGGCAATCAGATAAGCGGGCCGGGCGCCGAGCGGGGCATTGTGTTCCAGAGCACCGAATGCCTGTTTCCCTGGTTGACTGTGCGCGAGAACGTCGAGTACGGCCTGCGTGTACGCGGGGTGCCCAAGGCAGAGCGGCGCGAGGCCGCCGAATACTACCTCAAGCTCGTCGCGCTTGAACATGCCATGGACCGTTTCCCAAACCAGATTTCGGGGGGAATGCAGCAACGGGCGCAGATTGCGCGCGTGCTTGTGAACGAGCCCTCTGTCGTCCTCATGGACGAGCCGTTCGGGGCGCTGGATGCCCAAACCCGGGGGGTCATGCAAACGGAACTGAATCGCATATGGCGCTCTACAGGCGCTACCATCGTATTCATTACCCACGATATCGGCGAATCCATTCTACTGGGCGACGTTATCGTGACCATGACCGCCGGTCCGCGCGCCAGCATCCGCAGCGTCACCCAGGTACCCTTCGACCACCCCCGCGACCTGGCCTCCCCCGGCGAACTGGCCGTGTATCGAAAGCTACGCAACGAAATAGAGATCGAAGTACGCACCGCGCTGGGGCTTGGCGCCGTGCCGTCCGGCATCCACTGAAGAACGAGGTGTCTATGAAAAGCTTTTGGAGCAGCCCGAAACTGCTGGGTGTGTTGTCCGTAGTGCTTGGCGTCGCGATCTGGGGATTGATAAGCCGGAACATGAACCCCTTGTTCTTGCCATCGCCGCTGGCCACTTGGCGCTCATTGGGTGAACTGGTGGACGACGGCACGCTATGGCAGGCCATTTTGTTTTCCAGCCAGCGCATACTGGCCGGTTGGGCTCTTGGCCTAGTCGTAGGGATTCCGCTTGGACTTTTGATGGGTGCGTCGCGTCTCGTCCGCACCCTGCTGGATCCCTACATCGAGTTCTTCCGCTTTGTTCCGCCCATCGCCTTCGTGACGCTCGTCATTATCTGGCTCGGGCCGGGCGAAGCATCGAAGATCGCACTGATTTTCTACACTACGGTCTTCATTGTCGTCCTGAACATGATCGCGGGAGTTTTGTCTGTCAACCCCTTGCGCCTACGGGCGGCGGCTGCATTGGGGGCCAGCAAGCCGTGGGTGATGGCGACGGTCATCCTCCCGTCCACGCTTCCCTACATGATCACCGGAGCCAGGGTTGCGATGAGCAATTCGTTCCTGACCATCGTGGCGGCGGAAATGGTGGCCGCCCAGCACGGCCTGGGAGCCCTCATCTGGCTATCGCGCAGCTATGGCCGGACAGAGTGGGTGTTTATCGGCATAATTACATTGGGCCTCCTGGGTTTCCTGTTTGACCGGATTCTCCGGTGGCTGACTCGCCGCTTCCTGACACGCTATGGTGTATCCATCTAAATTGAAAAAGCCTCCGCCAGGGCTGAATGATTCGTCGCCGCGCCTCCCGGAAAGGCCCGCCATTCAGTCCTTGGCGCGCGGCTTGCGGGTACTGACGCTGCTAAGCGAAAGAGAAAGCCTGGGTTTCCTGGAAATTCAGCGGCAATGCGATCTGTCCAAAGCCGCAACGGCGCGCATATTGCAAACCCTTACCAATCAGGGCTGGGTGTCGCGCCGCATGGTGGACGGGCATTATCGCCTGGGAGCTTACGCCCCCAGCGCCCTTTCCATGCGACATGCGCAAGGCAAGCTGGCCGAATTCGCCGCCGAGCCCTTGCGACAAATGCACAAGGAAACACTTTGGCCTTCCGACATTGCCATATGCGACGGCACGAAGATGGTCATCCTGGAAAGCAACCGCGGGGCAGGCCCCCTTACCATCAATCACCAAATCATGGGCCTGCACCCCCGCATGCTTTGGTCGGCGGTCGGCCGAACGTATCTGGCGGCGTGCCCTGCCTACGAACGCCAACACATCTTGAAAAACCTGGCTGCCTCCGAACACCCCGACGACAGCCAGGTAGCCGACAGCCGCTGGGTGCGGCAGATAATCAATGAAACCAAAGCTCAAGGCTACGGTTGCCGGGCGGCTGGATATCCCAGTCCAGACCAGGCATTTCTGGGGCAGCTGGGCGCCATTGCCGTACCCGTACGCATACGCCGGCGGGCAATAGGCTGCCTGAGCCTGATATGGATACTGAATATGGCAACAGAGCAACAAATCGTCGAGTCCTACCTCGACTTGATGCGTAAGACAGCTGACACGATCGGCATGATACTGGCGGCCAATGCGTTCGGCAAACCCCTGTGGCTGGACCAGCGTTTCAGTTGACGACGGAGTTTGGTACTAGTTCGATCCTGTGATCTCTGCCGTTGAAGGCCCCATGTGGCCACACGTCAAAGCTCAAGGGGCAGCCAGCGGCCGAGCTCATAGCGCAGCAGCGCCTCTCCCTCGTAGCGCCACAACAACATCCAGCCGTTATCAAGCAGTTGGCCCAGGACGGCATTGCGCGCGATGACGTCTTCGATCGAGGCTGCGGGCGCATCGATCACGACGGTCAGACGGACGGGCTGGTGATACCAGCCATCGCCATTGTGCAGGGACTGCCTGGGCAAGCCGATGCGAAGGTCTCCCCCATTACCTTCGAATACGCCCACGTGGCCATCCACGACGTTGTGCAGCACTTTGTTGCCCGAACCGTAATGCAACGGGTCGCAGGTAGAGGCGTGATACTGCCAGGAGAGCCAGTGAGTGACCAGCATGGGCCCCATCATGAGTTTTTCGAGCACGCTGCCGTCCTGATCGAACCGCGCATCGTAATCATGGAGATAGGCGCGATCAAGCACCCGGCCGCGACTGCGCTCCCGCGAACCAATGATGAACGCCGCATTGCGGGTGAGCCCCCATTCCGGCCGGGTCTGGGAACCATCGTTGGCCCTGCGCCGGAAGGCTTTCAGCAAGGCTTCGGGGGAAAGACCGGCATCCATCCAAAGCGTCGGCGCGCGCTCGCGGCGGATACGGTCGCCCGCCTGCTCGAAGGCCTGTTCCATTTTCTTCCAGCGTGCTTGCGCCGCCGGCGGCAGCAGATCGAGGTCGAAGCCGGTTACTTCGTCGGTGGTCGTGTTGTGCAAGGCTCCCATGAATACCGTGTCAAACGGAATGCCGATGCCACGCAGCCGCAACCCCTCGCGTACGTCCGGCTCGTTCAGCAGGTATGCCAGAGCGCGCGCATTGGCCTCGCCTGGCCGGCCATGGCAAGCTCCGCAATCGAGCGTCGACGCATGCGCGTTATTGGTGCTGTGTCCGGCATGGCCGCATAGTACGACCAGCGGCGCCAGACGGTCGTCGAGCCCCATCGTATGCAAGATACCCGCGGCGAGCTCCACCCGTTCTTCGACATCGAGTCCGGTGATCCTCGGCCGGCACCGCTCTTGCATGGAAACCGGCAAGCCGATGCGATCCGCGCTGACACGCGCCGCCGCTGGCGGTCTGATCCAGCGCGCGATCTTGCCGAGATACCTGACACCAAATACTTCGACGAAGGAAAAGGCCGTACTGGACCAGCGCACGGTGCCAAGCCACTGATCATACTGCGCCAACCGCCTCCGGCGGGCCGATCGCGCTTGCTCCGACCTGGCATCGTCGTCAATGGCCGCCTCCCCGGATGCTGTCACCACATCCTGAACCGCGATATTGGGGTAGGCCAGCCCCGGCAACTGAGGCCGGTGAACGTCGGTGCCCAGCAAGTTGTAATGAATGGGAAGCCCGAAGAAGCCCGCAAACGCCCGCGTCTGGACACCGGGCCACACCGCTTCCAACGAGCGCCGCATAAGCTCGCTGCGCGTATCGATGCAAAAAACAGCCTGAACCTCGGGCTTTTGTTGCACAGCCGGCGATACGGGCGTGCGCAGCGTTTGAGCGAACCCTCGCTGAAAACTGATATCGAGCGCGTGTTGCCAAAACTCGTCCACCAACAGCGACGTCTCGGCCTGCGCAACGCGCTGACCGAAATCCCGCCAATTCTCACCAAGCGCCGCAATTGCCGCGCGCCGCGTCGCGCGCGGCATGGAACGAACAAGCAAGGCTTCCCAGGCAACCCGACAAACAAGCAGTTCACGCAGCCTAGGATCTTCCTGCCCGGAGGGAGCCTTCTGCCAGCCTACATACGCGCACCACGAAGCCCAGCCATTGATCGACAGCAGCAACGCCTCGAAGTAATCTTCCCAACTCGACTCTTCGAGTGAAAGCTCGGCCATCGCCCAATGCAATGCATCCTCCGCCCGCAACGGCAGTTTGCGCAATTGTTTCATGAACCCCGGCAGGCCAAGCCTTGAACTCAGGCCATGATCGCCCGCCATGCTCTCGCGCCAGAAACCATACAGGCTGGGGCTGCCCGCAGCACGCCAGTGTGCTTCATGGCGATCGAAATAGGTTGCACAAGTCTGACTGATCTGGAACACAATGGCTGCCCGCCACGGCCAGCGTTTATTCCGCTGCTGCGCGTCGTCAAGCAGGTCCACCAGAAGCGGCTCACGGCGTATGGCAGGCACGCCGGCCAACTCGGCAATGCAATGCTCGGCCGTCAGTGCATAGGCGCCGGATCCAGCATGAACCTTCAACGCAGCGTCCAGATCAGCACGCGTGATGCGGGCCGCCTCCCATTCTTGCTTGATGTAATCCCGCGCGGGAAACACATGAAAGTCGCCCAGTACCGCCAGACGCGCCGCCACGTGGCGGATCGGCATGCCAATGCGGCGCCAGTGCGGATTGGTCGCCACCGCCTGATCCAGAGGCCAGGCCGCCATGATACGGGAACAGGCATGCGCCGCAGCTCTCTGCAACATTGCATCATCGAGGCCCGAGGCTGTCGTGACGGGTTCATCCACAGGGCTTGCAAGAGACATAACGGCATTCATGATTCGAGCCGGCGGCAATCAAATTCGCGCGGGATCCAGGGCGCCCGCACAGCTCCTCTGTCGGCTCCGGCCCAGCCGACAGGCCACAGCTTCAACACCCAGTGGGTGTAGCCTTCGTCCATATAAAAACCAGCGTACACCCAGCGGCGCACGGTCACGAGCGACTGCGGCCAAAGTTGGAACGCCGTCATTTCGAGATACATCACCCCCATTCCGACCAAGGCGACGATACCCGCGGCGGTCAGCGGATCGCTGTCTGCGCCGATCGGTGCGTGATCCACGACACTTGAGGCAAATGTCAAAAAAGCGGTTGCAGCCAGCCCAACCCCTATCCGGGCAAACGCCAGGCTTGCGCAACCCCGCTCCATCCTGGGCATCCACAGAAGAGGCGCCCAAGCCAGCGCCAGCACGGCACTCCACCACCATGGCCATGCGTGATTGCCCATCACGGACTGAAGGGCGAACACGATGGCAAGCGCGACGGGCACCGCTACAACCATGCTTGAACCCGAATTCCGGGTCTCTCCCGTAATGAGTTTGCGATTGGATTCCGCCACGGCGCTGGACGCGCTCAAGAAGCTATGAGCCTTGTAAAGCGAATGGCCCAGCAGATGCAACGCCGCGAAGAGGTATAGACCCAGACCGCACTCCAGCAGCATGAAACCCATCTGGGCGATTGTGGACCATGCCAGATGCACTTTCTGGCTGACGCGGGTAAGCAGCACCAACCCCGCCACCATCGCCGACACCATGCCGAACACCACCAGCAACCAACGCGCGGCAAGCGACACGCCTAGCAAAGGGGAGAACAACACCAGCACGTAGCCGCCGAGGTTGACCACGCCGGCGTGCAGCAACGCCGATACAGGAGTGGGTGCTTCCATCACTTGCACCAGCCAGCCGTGTACCGGCATCAGCGCCGTGCGCGCAATGACCGCCAGCACCAGGCAAACACCGCTCCAGGCAAGGGGCGCAGAAGCATGGCCTGCGGCGATATACGCCCGCAAGGCGGAGAACGATCCGCTGCCCACCTGTGACCACGCAAGAATCGCCGCGATGACGAGGAGGACATCGGCCGCCCGATCCGTCACCATTTTCTTGTGCGCCGCCAACAATGCGAACGGCCTGTCCTTGTAGAAGCACAACAGATGATGCATTGCGTACTGAATGGCCGCCCACGCAGCGATCAGGATGATCCAGTGGTTAGCCAACAACAGAAGATGCACGGCGGCCAGCACGGCGGCCAAGGCGGTAATGTACACCTGCTGATGCGGCTCGCCCTTCAGATGATTGGATGAGTAAACACCGATGGCGGCGCCCAGCAACTGGACCAGGAGGCTCACCCAGGCACTAAGCTGGCCCGTGGCGAGCCAGCCGCTCACCCCCGTCCCCGGGGCACCGTGCGCCGGCGCGAGCATCAATTGTGAAACGAGCCCGGCCAGGGAAAAGGCCAGCGCGGCAAACGTGAATACATTGAACTGCCGCCACATTCGCTGCACGGATGCATGACTGCGCCCCCCTCCAAATACTGCTAACGACATCGCCACGACAGGCATCAGTGCAAACGCGAAGTTCAGCTCGTACGACAAATCCAACACACTCTCTCCAGAAAACGACGAGCGTATTCTTCCTGTTTTTATATGTTCTGTAAATTACATTTATAATATTGATAAATTCTATAAAACAGAACGATGGACATCAGCCAGCTGAATTTCAGACATTTGTTCTACTTCTGGCGCGTCGCCAAGAAGGGCTCGCTTACGCATGCCGCCGAGCAGATGCATACCTCCCAATCCGCCGTCTCGACACAGATCAAGCAACTCGAGAACCGTCTGGGCACGCCTTTGTTCGACCGCCGCGGACGGCGCCTGGAGCTCACCGCGACAGGCCAGCAAGTCTTCGCCTATGCCGACAACATCTTCGATATGGGTGAGCAAATGCTGGGATGGCTTGAAGGCCGCGACGAAGGCACGACTCATGTGCGCGTGGGAAGCGTTTCGACCATGTCACGCAACTTTCAGGTTAATTGGCTACGCCCCTTGTTTCGCGATCCGACAGTGGTCCTGTCCGTGGATTCGGGGTCGTTGCAGGCCTTGGTCGAGCGTCTCTTGCACCATCAACTGGACGTGGTGCTCGCCAACGAGCCTGTTCCTTCCGACCCATCCCGCCCGGTGTCTTCGCGCTTTCTCGGCAGTCAGGTCATCTCGTTGGTTGGCCGGGCGGACCGCTGGTCAGGCGCCACACTGCGCGTCCCTCAAGATCTTGACAACGTCGAAATGGCCATGCCAAGCACGCGCCACAGTGTGCGCGCGCAATTCGATGCCTTGTGTTTTTCCGCCGGCGTACAGCCAAGGCTGCGTGCCGAGATCGACGACATGACGATGTTGCGGCTGGTGGCGCGCGACAGTGGCTGGATCACGGTATTGCCGGAAGTAGTGGTGCAGGATGAACTGCATTCCGGCGAGCTGGTGCACGTCGGAGAATCCTCGGAGCTTACCGAACATTTCTACGCGATCACGGTTCAACACAGCCATCCGGTAGGCCCGCTCAACCAGCTGCTGGCTCGTGCGGCCACGAAGGGTGTGTTTACTTGACGGTACCTTCATCCAAACTGTTGCTTGGAAACCCAATAAATATTGGAATCAGAGGTGGCTCCGATTGTTTGGACAGTATTTTGAGATTTTAAGTGGAACGCTCCGGGCACATCATGCTGCCGTTTTAATCGCAGGCAGCGTCGCGAAGTATGCCTCATCGGGGGTCTGATCGGCCAAACTGGAGTGAGGGCGCCTCTGGTTGTACAACTGGATATACGCCCCGATGGACTGCCTGGCCTGGCTGACCGATTCGTAGGCCTTCAGATACACCTCCTCGTACTTGATGCTGCGCCATACCCGTTCGACAAACACGTTGTCGCGCCAGCTTCCCTTGCCATCCATGGATAACCGGATGCCTCGGCTTTGTACCGCTTCAGCGAAGGCGCTGGCTGTGAATTGGCTGCCCTGATCGGTATTGACGATATCAGGCAACCCGTAGCGGGTAAAGGCTTCTTCCAAGGCGTCAACGGCATGCACCGCTTCCAGCGTGATGGCCACCCGATGAGCCAGAACCTTGCGACTGGCCCAGTCTACGACTGCGGTCAGATACACAAAGCCCCGAGCCATCGGGATATAGGTCGTATCCAGCGCCCACACCTGATTGGCCCGGTTAATCCGCATATCGCGCAGCAGGTACGGCCAAACTTTGTGCTGGACGTTGCGCCGGCTCGTGTTGGGCTTGCAATACAGCGCCTTAACGCCCATGCGTTTCATCAGGGTGCCCACGTGTCGTCGGCCGACCTCATGGCCCTCACGGCGCAGTAGCCGCGCCAGCATGCGGGCCCCGGCAAACGGAAACTCCAGATGCAGCTCGTCGATCCGGCGCATCAACATCAGATCTCTATCGTTGACAGGCCGGGCCTGATAATACACGCTCGATCGAGCAATCCCCACCAATTTGGCCTGGCGTGACACCGGCAGTGCATGCGTACGGTCTATCATCGCTTTGCGCTCAGCACTCCCGCCTTGGTGAGCGCGCTTTCTAAAAAATCATTCTCCAGCGTGAGCTGGCCGATCTTGGCATGTAGCACCTTCAGATCGACCGGCGGCTCGTTGTTGCTCTGTCCTGCCGACCCGAATACGTCCGCCGCCTTCTCCTGCAACTGCCGCTTCCATTCCGTGATCTGGTTCGGATGCACATCAAATTGCTGAGCCAGTTCGGCCAGGGTGCGATCCCCCTTGACCGCCGCCAAGGCCACCTTGGCCTTGAACGCCGCTGAGTGTGTTCGTCTCGTTCTCTTGGTCATCTCTCTGGTTCCTTTACCGGCATTATCGCCGGATCAGGCCCAGAGCTCTCCACTTATCGGACTGTCTGAATTTCCGCCGCCACCTCTAAGTAACCGCATCAGACTCTCTCAATTCTGTCTACGCCTAGCTGCTTGAGGAGCTGTTGGTGCTTATCGTCAAACCACCCACGAGACTTCTTTCTACCCCCAATTTGACCTGCATCATTCATCAACTTCACCATGATCGCTTCAAGCTCGCAACGATCCTGGACTACGTAGTACAGAAGCTCAAAATTATTATTTGTAAACGAGGACTCTAGGGCCAACAATTGCTCCCCCTCACGCAGAATCCGATCTACGTCTCCAAGCTTGTTCACCAGCCGATCCACCTCTGATGCCTTCGATGAATCCTCAATCGTCTCCGCTTCATCATAAACAATGCTCACATCCTTCATCGATTGAAATAGCTGATAAAAGGACTCTGGCTGGATTAGGGCCAAACCATTGAACGACCCTAACTTGACCTGAATTACGCTTCTTTCCTGCTTCTGCTTGCCATTATCGTCGACATACGGCCTAAGCTTGACTCCTTTAACCAGGACATCTGGCTTACCACTTCTCCCCAATGTAATCAGCTGGCGCCTTGTGTTCTCCCCGAAATCCGAAATAAGCGCATTAGTTCTAGATTTCAAGGACTCCAACCGGCTACGCATCTGGCCTAGTTGCTCTAGGCGAATAGGCTTCTGGGAAATTAGCTCTTTGAGCGCGGCAATGCTCTGCTTCCGGCGCTTTTCATTGTTATAGAGCTTACGATCACCTATGAGCTTGGACTCCAAAGAAAACTGAGCTGACGCACAATTGTTCCCCAGCAAGGTCACAGTTCCATCTAGAAGCTCAATCAGCCAGCCACGCCGATGGGAGTGAAGACACAAATTGCCGTTCTCTTTCTGGAAACAGCATTCCACTTCCTCACCAAAGTGATAATCCCCTACTAGCCCTTTGTAAGTAGCTTTGGTCAGGGGGTTATTTTCAACGAAATTTGGAAGCTCTCGAATTTCATCGGGGCTAGAAAATGTCCGAATATCCATCATGAAGAGGTCGTACTCCACGCGATTGACACACGGCTATTATACTGTACAAAAACACAGATGAAACAAAGGATAATGGCTAACCCCTGCCACCCGCACTCTGATGGAAATGCAGGTATTACCTGCCGTAGAACAGCTATCTATACTCCAACCATAGCGGAAGATTGTTTAAATCAATATTTGCTTTACCCGAGGGGCATAACTCTAGATGAGCAAACAAATAGCGCCCTGAATCATCAGGTACTCGAAAGCTGTCAGCGGTTGAAAATCAGTGTTCCCGCTTTATGCGAGCTCAGGCTTGGTGGCCGTCGCAGTGACATGCGGCATTGGCGGCAAACTCTCCGAATCAGCTTCTTGGCAGAAGTAGTGGTGGCTATGAACGATCAAACAGGGTGTATGTGTCAATTTGGCAAAGCAACGCTCTTGATGCATGGCTTTCTCGTCTCTCCGATCTGGTGGAGGAGGCTTCTTTGGTTATCAACTAACCGGCAGATTGAACCCCAAGGCGGAAACCTCAGCATCTTCCGGGCGAGACTATAGGGATCAAGATTTGAATTTCTTGTAGCCACATGTTTTCCATACTTTTTCCATACCCACCCAATCAAAGATGGGCCCTAAATGCCCTCGCGCCGAGCGTATGGATTCAGGAATTTTGAGAATTACCGCCTGCGAGTCTTGGCTCAATGCGGGTGGAATGGTGTGATTAACCGAGTGTGATGAATGCCCTGATCCCCCGATAATGGGGA
>Ga0182739_1000301_pt1 | contig 76273 bp, 61 predicted proteins | sample eDN5th30CBELigBY_FD_128873 | JGI IMG/M metagenome (GOLD analysis project Ga0182739, IMG submission 128873) | Enriched backyard soil microbial communities from Emeryville, California, USA - eDNA 5th pass 30_C BE-Lig BY (version 2) (version 2) | ecosystem: Environmental > Terrestrial > Soil >...
GCAGTTTTGATGGATTTTTGGTTCGATTTCCGCAGCCTGTCCTAAGACAGGTGAGGACAAAGCGGGCCAAAAAGACGCAAAAATGGCAAGTTTACGACCGAGCTTGCTTTAATCAGCGGTTCCCTACTTCTTGAGCGACCCCATATCAATCACGAAACGGTAACGCACATCCTGCCGCAGGAGGCGTTCCCACGCTTCGTTGATTTTCTGGATCGGGATCAGTTCGATGTCCGAGACGATCGAGTGTTCGGCGCAGAAGTCGAGCATCTCCTGGGTCTCCGCGATGCCGCCGATGGCCGAACCGGCGAAGCGGCGGCGGCCGCCCAGCAAATTAAAGGCCCCGACGGGCAGCGGTTCTTCGGGAGCACCGACCAGGGTCAGCGTGCCATCGAGCGCCAACAGGTCGAGGTAGGCGTTGATGTCGTGCTGCGCCGAGACGGTATCGAGGATGAAATTGAAGCTCCCGCGCTGCTGCTTCATCGCGTCGGCATCTTTGGAAACGACCACTTCGTGAGCCCCCAGCCGCAAGCCGTCGGCGATCTTGCCCGGCGAGGTGGTGAAAAGGACCACCCGCGCCCCAAAGGCACGGGCAAACTTGACCGCCATGTGTCCCAGCCCACCAAGGCCGACCACCCCGACCTTCTGCCCCGGCCCGACCTTCCAGTGGCGAAGCGGCGAGTAGGTCGTGATCCCCGCGCAGAGAAGCGGGGCGGTCGCGGCAAGGTCGAGCCCCTCAGGCACCCGCAGGACGAACGCTTCATCGACCACGATCCGCGTGGAATAACCGCCCAGCGTGTGCCCGCCGAGGTGTTTGTCCTGGCCGTTGTAGGTGAAAGTGGCCCCCGAGTCGCAATACTGCTCCAGCCCCGCCTCGCAGTGCGGGCAGGTCCGGCACGAATCGACCATGCAACCGACCGCGCTCAGGTCGCCCGGCTGAAATTTCGTCACCCCGCTGCCGACCCGCAGGACGCGGCCGACAATTTCATGCCCCGGCACACACGGGTAAAACGTGCCGTGCCATTCGTCGCGCGCCTGGTGGAGATCGGAGTGGCAGACGCCGCAGTAGAGGATCTCGATCTCCACATCGGTCGGCCCGGGCTCGCGCCGCGTAATGGTCAGCGGTGCAAGATCCGAGGTGGGGCTCTGGACTCCGTAGGCGGGGACTGCGGTGGTGGTCATACCGCGAGGATAGCTTAAACCCGGCGGTTTGTGAACCAAAACACGATTTTCCCCAAACCGCCGCTGCCTTGAAGATCCTTCAGGCGCGGCGACGGAAATGCAGAGCCATCAGGCCGACATCCGAAAGGATGAACAGGCTGACCACGTCGGGCTCGGGAATCGTCTCGATCGTGAGGCTGACCGGCGTATTGCTGAAATAGTAACTGCCTTGAATGGCAAAGTTGACGGTTTCTCCCGGGGTGACGTTGACCGTCAGATTGAAAGCGCCGGCATTCACGCCGCTCCACAAGGTGCTTTCCGGTGTCTTGGCGTCGCCGAGAAAAATCATCAGATCCTCGCTTGCGCTATCGCCCGCAAGAAATTCACCGCTGACCCGGACCAGGCCCGATACCTCTTGCGGAGCCGTCCAGCGCAACACCGGAACCGCTCCGCCTTCGTCCATGCTCAACGACAACCACCCTTCGGGCACGCCATACTGCTCCTCTCCCCGGGTGTTGATCCAGACCCATGCATCCCCCTCCGGCCCGCCGTACCAGCCGTCGGTCGCATTGTGATCGGAAAAAGCGGTAAACGTCGTCACGCCGGAAGTCATCCAACCGTAACTCCACACCCCGTTCGGGTTGCCGTTGGCGACCGAAAATTCATCGGTGGCGTTGTAGATGGTGGCGGCCGAACCGGTCAGCGGGAAAAGGGCACAGGCCGCCAGCGCGGCGGTGGCAAGAAAACGTTTGATCCGTTGTTTTTTCATGATGGCAGGATGATGCAATGGGGGTTTCATGAAGCAATCCTGAGCAGATGAACCGGGGATCGTCCCGCAGGCCAATGCCTCGGACACCTTTTCGGAGACCTTGTAAAAAGTTACAGGCCACCCCGACCGATAAATATTTTTTGCCTCCGAGACAAGCCTGAATCGCGACGGTGGACAGAAAAAAACCGTTCCGCTTTGGAGAATAGCCAGATCTGCCCCCCGTGGAATCAGGGAACGGAAACGGGTAAACGTTGCGAGCCAGATCCAGCGCCGGAAAGCTTCCGGCTAAATCCGGATGCGGATCTTGTGCCGCATGAAGGTCGGAACGTCGAGGTCCTGCCCGTCGACGATGGTCGGCTCGCTCTTGGCGAAACGCCCGCGCGTGACCGGTTCAAACTTGAGGGTTTCCTGCGTCGGCGCTTTGCGCGAGGCCGAGGCGACCGGTTCCGCCGCTTCCTCTTCCCGTTCGGCCTCTTCATCCTCCAGTTCAAAGGGTGATTCGCCCGGCCCCGGTTCGCGCCGGGAACGGAGAAAGCCGGAGGAGCGCGCGGGCATCCCGTGGACGGAAGCCGCTTCCTCGTGGTTTTCCGCCGTCTGCCGCCTCGCGGAAACGACGGGCCGCTCTTCTTCCACCACGCCGAGCGCGCTGACTACGGTCAATGCCATCCGCCCGGAAAACGACGGATCGACGCTCACGCCAAACAGGAGACGCGCCCCGGGGTCAAGAAAACGGTTGAGTTCCTCCATGAGAAGCTGCACCTCGTGCAACGTCAGTTCCTGCCCGCCGGTCACGCTGACGAGGACGGTTTTCCCCTCCTTCAACAGGCGGCCCTTGTCCATCAACGGGTTGCGCAAGGCGTTGGCGACCGCTTCGTAGACGCGGTTGCTCCCCTCCGCTTCTCCGTAGCCGAACAGGCAACAGAGATGACTCTTGCCGAGCGTGCTCCGCAGGTCGTCGTACCCGAGGTGCAACAACCCGCGCCGGGTGATCAACCCCGCCAGAACACAGATGCAAGCTCCCATCGTCTGGTTGGCGGCGGAAAAGGCATCGTCGATCGCCGCCGTCGGCTCGACCAGTTCACCCATCCGGTCGTTCTCGAAACAGACGACGAGATCAGCCTCGGCCCGCAACGCTTCAAGCGCTTCGGTCGCCTGGGTCTTGCGGCGTTCGCCTTCAAAGGAAAAGGGAACGCTCACCACGGCAATCACCAGCGCCCCGGCCTCCTTGGCCGCCTGCGCGATGACCGGCGCAGCCCCCGAACCGGTGCCGCCGCCCAGCCCCGCCAGCAGGAACACCGCCTGGCACCCGTCCACGGCCCGGCGGACTTCGGAGAGGCCCTCTTCCGCTGCCGCGCGGCCGACTTCCGGGTCGCCTCCCGAGCCAAGGCCCCTGCCGCCAAGCTGGATCTTCCGCCCCGCCACCGAAGCGGTCAACCCCTGGGCGTCGGTATGCGCCGCAATGAGCAACCCCGCCGGAACCCCGTCGAGCGCCATGCGGTCGAGCACCTGGCAACCGGCGCCGCCGACGCCGATGATGGTAAAGGAAATGTCGGCACCGGAAGCGCCTCGCTGGGTGAGATCAATCATGTCAAGTTTACAGAAGCCCGAAAACACTCTCCAGCCACGAGCGGAACCCCTTCTTTCGGGGGCGGGTGGCGTAAGTCCATTGCCCGTAGCGGATCAGGCCGACCGCAGCGGCGAGGTGGGAATCCGCCGCGCCCGCCATGAGCCCCGATACCGGTTGGCGAAATCCGACATGGACCGGCAACGAGCCGAAAACCTCCTGCGCCAGTTCGCTGATGCCATTGATCCGGGCACACCCGCCGGTGATAAAGACCCCTGCGCCGAGGTTCGAAAAATCGCCCTCTTCGCCCGCCGCCATCTCGACCTTGCGGCGGACCAGTTCCAGCGCCTCGCGGATGCGGTAATGAATAATCGTGTTGAGCACCTCGCGGTCGACCTCCAGCCCGGCGAAATTGTACTCCTCGGGCAACCGGATCGGCTCGCCCTTGGCCCCCGCCCCGAGGCAGACGCTCCCTTCGTCGATCTTCAGGCGTTCGGCCCGGGTCATCGGAATCCGCAGGCCCATCGAGAGGTCGTTGGTGACGTGATCCCCCCCGACCGCCAGCACGCCGCTCTGCTTGAGCGCCCCGTCGACATAGACAATGTAGTCGGTCGTCCCTCCGCCGATATCGATCACCAGCGCGCCGAGGTCTTTCTGGTGCTGGGAAAGGACCACCTGCGAGGAGGCAAGCCCGTTGAAGACGACATCCTCCACCTGGAGGCCGATCTCGCTCACGCAGCGGACCGTGTTCTTGATCCGGTTGGCGACGCCGTGGATCAGGTGAAAATCAGCCTCCAGCTTGCGCCCCGACATGCCGACCGGGTTGAGCACATCCTGCCCGTCGACGTAGTAATGCTGGAGGATCGTGTGCAAAAAGGCGTTGGAAGCGGGAATGCCGATGTCGCGCGCGCTGATGGCGACATCGCGGTAGTCGGTCGCGTCGATTTCGTCGCGGTCGGGCGGCAGGGTCACCGCCCCCCGGCTGTTGAACCCGGAGATATGCCCCCCGCTCACGCCGACGAAGACGTTTTCGATCATCACGTCGCTCACCTCCTCGGCTTCCGCCAAGGCGTCGCGAACGCATTTGTGGGCGGTCTCGAAATCGACGATCTCCCCCTTGCGCACCCCGCGCGACGGCGCTTCGCCGATCCCGAGCACGCGGATGTTTCCCTCCAGGTCGGCCTCGCCGACCGCAACACAAATTTTGGAAGTCCCGATCTCCAGTCCTACAAATAAGTTCTCTCTGCCCATGTGGAGGTATTCAAGTAACGGCGCTTATCTTCTCTTTCGACACCCGCGATCCTACCTTCGCCCGGCCGCCGTCGCCAGCGGCACGCGGCTGACCGGCATCGCCCGCCGCACGACCGGTTCCGCGCGGCGCACGACCGGCCCGGCGCTGTGAGAAACCGGCGTTGCCCGCCGCACCGGCGTCGCCTTGGCCACGCGCACCTTCTTTGTCGAAACCGTTTTGGCCGTCCGCTTCGATGCCTTCGGCGCGGAGGCCGTGCTCGCTTTCGCCCGGCTCGGTGCGGGCGGCGGAGGGGTCGAAGCCGCGACCGCCTTTTCCGGAGCCGGGGGTTGCGCGGAACCTTCCGCCGCTGCGGCTTCCGGCTGCGCCTCCCCTTCCGCTTCCGGCGTCATCCCGGCCAGCACCCCCTGCCGTTCGGGCGTTCCGAGGACCACCGGCGTGTTGCGCTCCACCATCAGGTTCACCTGTTGGATCTCCTGCCGGCTGGCGTTCAGGTAATCAAAGAGGGTGTTGAGCCGCTTGAACTGCCGGGCGATCTTGTCGACCCCAAAGGTGATCTTCGCATAGCGCGCATCGGTCACCTCCATGCAGTACCCCTTGGAAACATCGATCGCCAGAAACTGGAACCGCCCGAGTTCGTTGTTCTGGAGGATCAACTCCAGCGCTGCGGTGATCTCCGGCTTGGGCGGGATGCGCCCGTTGACGCACTCCTCCGGTTTCACCCCGTAGATCAACGGAAACCCGACATGCTCCCGCACAAAACGCCGCGCCTTGAAGACCGCGCCCGAGGGATCGACCAGGTACGAATTTCCCGAGCCGATCGGGTCGGGATCGCCCTTGGCGGCGAGCCACGCCACCGGGCGGCGTTCGCTCATGGAGATCGAAATCTTGTCGGGCAGAACCCGGCGAACGTCGACATCGCGCACCTCCGGCAGGGCGGCGATCGAATGCCGCACCTGGGCGAGGTCGATCTGGAAAACGTGTGCCCCGGGCTGGAGCTTCGTCGCCTCAATGACCGTCTCGCGCGTCAGCAACACGCCGTCGTTGTTGATCTCGATGGTCGTCAACTGATACTTCGGGTTGTTCCAGAAAAAGTGGTCGATCCCGGCCCGTACGCCGTAGAAGAGCCCGGCGATCGCTCCGAAAAGGAGGATCAGCTTGCTCGCACAGATCAACAGCCGCTGGTTGCGCTGCTTGCGGCGCGCCTCCTGCGAGATGCGGGTGTGCAGCGCGTCGTGAACATCGAGATGGCGGCGGGCACCGGGCCGTCGCTGGTTTCTGGGACGTGAGGAGTGGTGAAACATGGGGGAAGTTCCTAAACAGTCTTGGCCAGCGAAAGTTCCAGGATTCTTTCGCAAAGCCCGGGAAACGTGATTCCGGCCGCCGCCGCCGCTTCGGGCAGGAGGCTTGCCTGGGTCATGCCGGGAATGGTGTTGATTTCAAGGACCACGGCGGTGCCGTCGTCGCGAAGGAGAAAATCGACCCGGCAATAAACCTCCAGCCCGAGCGCCTGCGTCGCCTTGAGCGCCAGTTCCTGGATGTTGCGGGTCGCCGCCTCGTCGAGCGGGGCGGGGCAGAAATGGTCGGCGGCTCCCTTCCCCTGCGGGTCGAGGAAAGGGTACTTGTTGTTGAAGTCGTAAAACCCTTCGGCAGGGCGGATTTCGATGATCGGCAACGCCTGTCTGCCCAGAACGCCGACGGTCAGTTCCCGCCCGGGGATAAATTCCTCAACCAGCAGCCGCCCGTACTTCGCGGCCTGCTCAACCGCGGGGGCCACTTCCTCCGGGGTCTTGACGATGAAAATCCCGACGCTCGACCCTTCTTTGGGAGCCTTGATCACGTACGGCAGCGGGAGGGTCGGCGTCACGCCCCCTTCCACGACTTCATAGGCGGGGGTCGGCACCCCGGCTTCGACGAAACGCTGCTTGCTTTCGATCTTGTCAAAGGCGAGTTCGCTCACCCGTACCCCTTCGCCGGTGTAACGGACGCCGCGCCGCTCCAGTTCGCGCTGGATCTGGCCATCCTCCCCGAAGGTTCCGTAGATGTTGATGAACGCCAGTTGCGTCCCCTCGGGCAGCACGAAGTCGGGCCCCTGCACGTCGACTTCGCTCACCACCGCCCCCAGGTCGCGAAGCCCCCGGGCCACCGCTCCCGAAGCGGCGAGCGAAACCGGGCGTTCGGACCCGGGTCCGCCTTTGAGGAGGGCGATCGACTGGTTGGCAAAGTGGCTCATGGTAAAAGGAATGATTCGGTCTCGCCGACGATCTGTACCTCAGTCTCCAGCGGGATGCCCCGGCGTTCCAGCGCTTCGGCGCGGATGCGGTCAATCAACGCTTGTACATCGGCAGCCGTGGCGGTGCCATCGTTAATGATAAAATTTCCGTGAATGGAAGAGACCCTCGCGCCGCCGACCCGGCTGTTCTTCAGGCCGAGTTCGTCGACCAGCTTCCCGGCGGGACAGGGGGCGGGGTTCTTGAAAATGCAACCGGCGCTCGACTCCCGCGGCTGCGTCGTCCGCCGTTTCTCCATGGAACGCTCCAGCCGTTCGGCGATCTCGGCAGGATCACGCCGGATGCCTTCAAAGGTCGCTTCCGTCACATACTGGAAGCGGAGGTCGGGGACGTTGCGGTAGTGGATCTCCAGTTCCTGCGGGGTCCGTTCATGCACATTGCCCGCCTGGTCGACGACTTTCAGCGAGCGGACAAACGAAAAGGTTTCATCCCCCATCGCCCCGGCGTTCATCCGGAGGCCGCCGCCGACGGTGCCGGGAATCCCCTCCATCCATTCCAGCCCGCCGATGCCGCGCGCCTTGGCGTGCATCGCCACTTCCTTGAAGCGCACGCCCGCCCCGGCGGTAATCCGGTAGCCGTCGCTCTCGATCGCGCGCAGTTCGCCCTTGCCGAAGTGGACCACCACGCCGCGGATTCCGGCATCGCGCACGAGCAGGTTCGAGCCGCGCCCCATCACGGTGAGCGCCGTCCCCGTCCGGTGGCACCACGCCACCAGCCGCGCAAACCCGGCGGTGGTTTCCGGACCGGCCCAGATCTGCGCCGGGCCGCCGACGCGCAGGGTCGTATGTTTGGAAAGCGGTTCGTAAAGCCGGAGCACCCCTTCGCCCATTTCGGCGCGCAGCGCTTCGAGGCTCGCCAGATCGCGCGCCAGCACGGTGCCAAGTTCGTGGACGTTGCCCGCGCCGAGGGTCAAAATCACATCCCCCGGCTGGAGCAGGTGGCCGACTTCCTGCAACATCTGCGCCCGCTCCGGCAGGTAGCGCGCCCCTTCGTGGCCATGCTCCACCATCGCATCGACAATCGTCTGCCCGGTCACGCCGGGGATCAACGGCTCGCTGGCCGGGTAGATCGAGGTGACGAAAACCAGATCCGCCGCATCAAACGCGCTCCCGAACTCATCGCGCAGCGCCACCGTGCGGGTGTAACGGTGCGGCTGGAAAAGGACCAGCAGCCGTTTCGGGTCGAGCTGGCGCGCGGTGGTGAGCGTCGCCTTGATCTCGCTCGGGTGATGGGCGTAATCGTCGATGACCCGGTAGTCGTCGCTCCGGTACTTCACCTCGAAGCGGCGGCGCGCCCCGCTGAAGGTTGCCAGCCCGTGTGCGATCTTCTCAAACGGCACGCCGAGTTCGCTCGCCACGGCGATCACCCCCATCGCGTTGCTTGCGTTGTGACGCCCCGGGACGTTGAGGGTCGCCCGCCCGAGAAATTCCCTGCCGCGGTAGACATCAAACTGCGACTGGAGCCCCCGCGCCTGCAACGCCTCGAAGCGGTAGTCGGCATCGGGGCTTTCGCCAAAGGAGACCGCCCCTTCACGCACCGAGCAGATGCGGTTGGCATGAAAATCATCGGCACAGTAAAAAATGGTCCCGTTCGTCTGGTCGAGCAGCCGGCTGAAAACAGCCTCGATGGCGGTCAGGTCGGGGTAATGGTCGAGGTGCTCCTCCTCGATGTTGAGGATCACGGCATGCTCCGGGTGGTAGTTGACGAGCGTGCCGTCGCTTTCGTCCCCCTCGGCGACAAACCACTCCCCCCCCTCTTCCCAGTGGGCGTTGCTTCCGAGGACCGGGATCTCCGCGCCGACATAGTGCGACGGCTTGAGGTCTCCCGCGCGCAGGACGTGTGCGGTCATCGACGAAGTGGTCGTCTTGCCGTGCATCCCGGCGACGACGATCCCCTTGCGATAGTGCATGATCGCCGCCAGCGCGTCGGCACGCAGGACGGCGTGGATGCCGAGCCGCTGCGCTTCGTCGAACTCGACGTTGCCGGGCCGGATCGCCGAGGAATAGATCACCAGATCGGCCCCGCGGACCTGCGACGCCTCCTGGCGCGGGTAGAACTTCAGCCCGAGCCGCACCAGGCGGGCGGTTTCGATGCTCGAGACCCGGTCCGAACCGGAAACCTCGTGCCCGAGCGCCAGCAGAAGCCCGGCAATCCCGCTCATTCCCGAACCGGCCACCCCGATCAGGTGGACCCGCACCGGCCCGTCTCCCAAAATTTCCGACAACATCTGGCTCGTATGGCTCATCCCCGCCCTCCCCTCGTTTGAATCCTTCGTTCGATGGTGTCGGCCACGCGGATCGCCGCATCCTCCGGAGCCAGGGCCGTGCAACGCGCCGCCATGGTCCGTCGCTGGCCGGAATCCCCGGCGAGATTGCCGATCACGGCAGCCAACGCTTTGCCATCAATATCGGCTTCCCGCAAAAGGGTGGCCGCCCCGGCGCGGGCGAAGATTTCGGCGTTGAAATACTGATGGTTCTCGGCGGCGTGGGGATAGGGGATCAGGATGGAGGGAAGCCCGAAGTGGGCGATCTCCGCAAGGCTCGCCGCACCCGAACGGGCGATCACCAGGTCGGCCACGCCGTAGACCTTCTCCATTTCGTGACAAAACGCCGCCGTATGCGCGGCGAAACCGCTCTTCGCATACGCCTCGCGCACCATCGCTTCATCCTCCGGCCCGGTCAGGTGGACAAACTGCACCGGCTTTCCCTTGAGGTGTTCGAGCGACTCCACCACAGCCGTATTGATCCCGTGCGCCCCCTGGCTGCCGCCCATCACCAGCACGGTGACGCCGTCGCTCCGGAGGCCGAAACGGGTCAGTTCCGCCGCGCGATCGATCTTCCGGTTAAGCGAACGCCGCACGGGCGTCCCGGTCACCCGGCATTGAGCGCCGGGAAAGTGGCGGCGGCACTCCTCGAAGCCGAGCAGCACCGTGTCGGCAAGTTTCGCGTTGAGCCGGTTCGCCTTTCCGGGGATGGCGTTCGACTCGTGGATAAACGTCGGCACCCGCCGCAGTTTTCCGGCGAGGATCGGTGGCGTGGAGGTAAACCCGCCCATGCCGAGCACGGCGTCGGGCTCAAACTCGGCAAGAATCTTCCGGCACGGCTTCAGGCTCGCGTTGAAGCGACTCAAGAACGAGAGCATCCGGAGCGAAAAAAGCGGCGGCATCCCGACGCTGGGAAGGGTTTCGAAGCGGAAGTCGTCGCGCCCCTTCGTCGCCAGGGCATCGACCTCCTTTTCGGAAATGAAGACCAGGACTTCGCAGCCGCGCGAGAGAAAGACCTCCCCAACGGCCAACGCCGGAAAAAGGTGACCCCCGGTCCCTCCTCCCGCAATGGCGATCTTTATCCTTTTTTCCATTTCGTTTTGTTTTTCTGCCGTTTTTCCTTGGTTTTTAAATTCTCGTCAACACCCGCGTCGATGAAAGCTTGGTCAACGCCGGTTTGGGTGGTTTGGTGACCCCTTGTCGATAGATATTGAGGATGATACCGACCGCCAGGAGACAAAACAACATGTTGGAGCCGCCGTAGCTGATGAACGGCAACGGAATCCCCTTGTTGGGAAGGAGCGCCGTCGTCACCCCGATGTTGATCGCCGCCTGCAACGCGATCAGGAAAATCAACCCGCTCCCGAACAGCGCCCCGAAGCGGTCGCTGGCGTTCATGGCGATGGTGATCCCGCAGATGACCAGGACCAGATAGCAGAAAACGATGGCGAGCGTAAAGGTCAGCCCGAGTTCCTCGCCGATCATCGGAAAAATAAAGTCGGTATGCGCAAAGGGGAGAAACTCCATCTTCTGCCGCCCGTTGCCGAGACCGAGCCCCTCGACCCCGCCGGAACCGAAGGCGATCAACCCCTGGTATTGCTGGAGGCCCGAGCCCTGCTTGTAGGCGTCGAGATCGCGAAACGCCAGCAACCGGTGGACCCGGTCGGGCATTAGCCAGGCGATCGTCAGAATCCCGGCGATCCCGCCCATCGCGGAAATGCCGAGGTAAATGATGTTGGACCCGGCCAGAAACATGGTCACGACCATGGCCGCGCCGATGAGCGCCGTCGCTCCGAGGTCTTCTTCAAAGGCGATCAGCGCCAGAATGATGCACGAGACGGCGATCGGGTAGACAAACCCTTTGAGGAACTCGCCGCTCTCCTTGGAGTGACGCGAAAACCATTGGGCGATGAACGCGATGACCGCAATTTTGCCGATTTCCGACGGCTGGAAGGAAAACGGCCCGAAGCGAAGCCAGCGGTGGGAGCCGTTGATCGGCGGAAAAACATAGCAAAGCGCCAGCAGGAGGATGGCCGCCCCGAAGACCACCTTCCAGTAACGTTGCCAGAGCTGGTAGTCGATAAACGACACGATCAGGCAGATGACCAGGCCGATTCCGAGCCAGAGCGACTGCCGCTTGATGAAGTAGGTCGGATCGCCATGGGCATCGGTCGCAAACGCGCCGGTGCTAAAAAGCATCACGATGCCGATGACCAGCATCGCCAGCACGCAGGAGATGAAACCGAAGATGGCGTTCTTCATGAAAGGTGTGCCCCGCCCTGACCCAAGACTAATGTTTGGCCGGGATGCGGAGCTTCTGGTTGGGTTGCAGGCGGCGGGGATCTTCGATCTTGTTGAGCTGCATCAATTCGTCGTAGCTCACGTCGTACTGCTTGGCGATGTTGTAAGGGTTTTCGCCCTTCGCCACGACGTGAACCTGCCCGGAATCCTCAATCTTGTTCGACGCTGCGGGAGCGGACGCACCCGGCTGGGCGGTTGCCGCGGCGACCGGCGTCGGCGGCTGGATCGGCTTCGCTTCGTGGGTGACGGCTGCCGCGAGGGTGGCCGGTTCCTTTGCCACCTTCTGTTCGACCGGCATGGCGGGCGCCGTCTCGGCCATTTCCGGCGCGACGCTTTCGGTCTCCGCCACGGTCTGCGGCCGGTGGACCTTGATGGACTCAAACGTGTAGATCCCCCCCACCGCCACCAGGTGGAGGATCACCACCACGATGAAGGCGTTGGAAAGCTTCATCGTCGGTTCATCATCCTCGCTGCCCGCCTGGGGCATGGAGCGTGCGGCCGTCGTGGCATTAAGCTGCTTCTTGGATCGGATCGGGCGTATTTTCATGGCTAGGGAATCGGGGGTTGTACGGGATGGAAATCAAAAGAAAAAGGTCTCTGTTTGTTTCAGGGGGCCGGACTGAGCGGTGGCAGGGCTTCCACGCAGCGGCGGAACTGGTTGCCCCGGTCGACGTAACTGGAAAACATATCGTAGGAGGAAGTGCCGGGCGAGAAAAGGACCACTTCGCCGGAACGGGCCTCGCGACGGGCTTTTTCGACCGCTTCCTTGAGCGAGGCCGCCGTTTCGCACGGCACCTTGTCGCCCCACGAACGGGCGATCGGCCCGGCCATTTCGCCGATCAGCACGACCCGGCGCACCTTTTCGGCGACGAGCGGCGTCAGCGGATCGTACGAAAACCCCTTGTCCTTGCCGCCGGCGATCAGCACCACGCCGCGCGTTTCGGAAAGGAGCGCCTTTTCCAGCGCGTCGAGATTGGTCGCCTTCGAGTCGTTGACATACTCGACCCCGTCAACCGTCGCCACCGGTTCGGTCCGGTGCGGCAGCGGCGCGTAGCTGGCCAGCGCTTCGCTCATCTGCGCAAAATCGAGCCCGCGCACCGCGCCAACAGCAAGCGCGGCCATCAGGTTTTCGACCTGGTGCAGCCCGCGCAGCCGGGTGTCGGCAAGCCGCAGGACCGGCGTCCCGTGAAAACGGATCACCCCATCGTGCCAGTCGAGGTCGCCCCCGGTTTCGTAGGCGCTGAAGGTGATCGTCCGCCCTTCCAGCGCGGCGGGAAGCGGCGGCTTCTCCCTGAGGTTGACCACGGCCCAATCCTCCGCCGTCTGGTTTTCGAACATCCGCAGTTTCGCTTCCCGATAGGCGTCGAGCGAAGGGTAGCGGTCGAGGTGATCGGGCGTGAAGTTAAGCCAGACGCTCACCGCCGGGCGAAAGCTTTTGATCGCTTCCAGTTGAAACGAGCTGACTTCGAGCGTCATCACGTCAAACCGGTCGCTCCGGCGGGCAAAGGAGGCAAACGTCGGCCCGATATTTCCGGCTGCCACGGTCCGGACGCCGCACGCCTTGAGCATCCGCTCGATCAGTTCGGTCGTCGTCGTCTTGCCGTTGGTGCCGGTAATGGCGATCACCGGACAGGCACAAACGGTGTAGGAAAGCTCGAGTTCGCTGATCAGGCTCTCGGCCCCGTTGCGTTCCCGGAAACCGCGCACCAGCGGCACGGCGGGATCGATCCCGGGGCTCAGGACGCCGAGATCGTAAATCGTGGTGTCGCGTTCCGCCGCCTCGCCAAGACGGACGCTCGCCCCGGCGGCGCGAAGTTCCCGTGCGTTCGCCTCAAGGCGTTCGCCCTGCGCGCTTTCGAGCACCGTCACCTTTGCCCCCTCCTCCAGCAGCAACCGGGCAGCCGCAAACCCGCTGGAGCCGAGGCCCAGGACGGCGACGTTGCGGTTTTGGTAGGAGGCGCGGGTTTTCATGTTTAACGAAGTTTCAGCGTCGCCAGCGCAAGGCAGGCGAACATGAGCGAAAGAATCCAGAACCGGACGATGACTGTGTTTTCCTTCCACCCCATCAGTTCAAAGTGGTGATGGATCGGCGACATCTTGAAGATCCGCTTTCCGGTCAGTTTGAAGCTCAAAACCTGCAAAATGACCGAAAGCGCTTCGATCACGAAAATCCCGCCGACCACCAGCAGAAGCAACTCCTGTTTGCTACAGATCGCCACGACGCCAAGCACGCCGCCGATCGCCAGCGCCCCGGTGTCGCCCATGAAAACCCGGGCCGGGTGGCAGTTGAACCAGAGAAAGCCCATTCCCGCGCCGACCAGTGCCATGCAGAGGATCGCCAGTTCCCCCGCCATCGGGTAAAACGGGATTTGCAGGTAGGCGGCGATCTTCACGTTCCCGGCGGCGTAGGCGAGGATCGCGTAGGCAAACGAGGCGGTGATCGTACACCCGGTCGCCAGCCCGTCGAGCCCGTCGGTCAGATTGACCGCGTTGGAGGTGCCGACCACCACCAGCGCAAAGAAGAGGAAGGTCACCACCCAGCCGAGGTTGGAGATCAGCGGTTCCTTGTAAAAGGGGACGTAAAGCTGCTGCGCCTGTTCGGAAAGCGCCGGGTTGAGCAGGAAGAAGGCGGTCACCCCGCCCGCCAGCGCGAATTGTGCGAGCAGCTTGAAGCGGCCCGGCAACCCGGCCGATTTCTTCTTGGCGACTTTCAGGTAATCGTCGATGAACCCGAGCGCGCCGAGCCAGAGCATGGAAAAGAGCGCCAGCCAGACAAACGTATTGTCGGGCCGCGCCCAGAGGATGGTCGAAACGGCGACGGAACCGAGCAGCAGCACGCCCCCCATGGTCGGCGTCCCCTGCTTGCCGCCGTGCAGTTCGGCAAGCTGGTGGACCTCCTCCTTGGTCCGGATCGGCTGGCCGACTTTCAGCGAAATCAGCTTGCGGATGACCCGGTTGCCGAACATCAGGCAAAGCAGGAACGAAGTCATGGCAGCCGCCATCGCCCGGAAGGTGATGTACCGGAAGACGTTGAGCCCCTCGATCTGCTCGCTAAGGTAGGTAAGGTAGTAAAGCACGTGAAAAAACGAAATCGTTAAGCAAACGCAGGGTGGTCAAAGACCTTCTCCAGCCCGACGGCGCGGCTGGCCTTGATCAGGACGAGATCGCCTTTCACGGCGTTCTGCGCGAGCCAGCCGGCTGCCTCGGCGGCATCGGCCAGGTGATGAACTTCGCCGACCCCGCCGCTGCGGGCTTCCTCGGCAATCCAGCGCGCTTCGTCGCCGACGGCCACCACCGTGTCGACGCGCGCCCGGGCCGCCGCCTTGCCGACGGAGCGGTGCCCCTCCTCGGATGCTGCACCAAGTTCCCCCATCCTGCCAAGCACGGCGATCCGTTTTCCTTCCGTAACGCCGGAAGCGAAGGTCGCCAGCGCCGCCTGCATTGATTCGGGGTTGGCATTGTAGCTGTCGTCCAGAAAAGTAATTCCTCCGCGGCTTTTGCGTTCGAGCCGCCCCTTGGTCAGGCGGCATTGCGCCAGCCCCTTCGCCCCCTCCTCCAGGGAGATGCCGAGCGCGTGCCCGGCGGCGAGCGCCAGAAGCGCGTTTTCGATCATATGCCGCCCGGCGACCGGAAGGGTCACTTCGGCCACTTCGTCGCCATATTTTGCCAGAAAACGGCTCCCTTCGAGCCCGCTTTCGAGCACTTCTGCGTGAAGGGCCGCCCTCGGGTCGCTGCCGATCCCGCTAAAAACCGTGGCGGCGCGGGTGCGTGCGGCGATTGCTTCGCCAAAGGCGTCGCCGACCGGCATGAAAAGGGTTCCCCCCGGCGGAAGCGCTTCGGCGAGCATCCCCTTTTCCTGCGCGATCGCCTCCCGGCTCCCCATGAATTCGATATGGGCGACCCCGATATTGGTGATGATCGCCAGATCGGGCGCGGCGATCGCCGCCAGCGGCGCGATCTCCCCGGGGTGGTTCATCCCCATTTCAAAAACGCCGACTTCATCTTCCACCGATGCCCGGAAGATCGAGAGCGGCAGCCCGATGTGGTTGTTGAAATTCCCCTGCGTCTTGACCACGCGGAACTTCCGCTCCAACACGGCGGCGGTGAAATCCTTGGTGCTCGTCTTGCCGCTGCTCCCGGTCAGGCCGATCACCTTGAGCGGCAGCGAGGCGCGGTAAGCGGTGGCCATTGCTGCCAGCGCCTCCAGCGTGTCGCCCACCTGAAGGATGCCAAACCCTTCGCCGGGTACCTCGCCGTTCCACGCCTTGTCGACCACCGCGCCGACAGCCCCGGCCTGCGCCGCCTGTTTTAAGAAGGCGTGACCGTCAAACTGTTCGCCCCGCAGCGCCACAAAGAGATCGCCGGGGCGGAGGGAGCGCGAGTCGGTCGCAACCCCGGACGCTACGGCCCCCTCCGCTCCGGAAAGGAGCGTTCCCCCGGCCCATCGGGCCAATGTCTCAAGTGACAAGGCATCCATCTTTTTTAATCAAGTTCCACCGGTTTGGCTTCAACCACCAGCCGTGCGATCGCAAGGTCGTCAAACGGCACGGTATGGTCGGCAAATTCCTGGAAGGTTTCGTGTCCCTTTCCGGCGATCAGGACGATATCGCGCGGCCCGGCGAGCGAGATCGCGCGGTAGATCGCCTCGCGGCGGTCGATGATCGCTTCGTAGGCGTTCCCCTGAAACCCGCGCTTGACCTCTTCGATGATCGCTTCGGGATCTTCCTTGCGCGGGTTGTCCGAAGTGATGATCGCGTGATCGGCAAACCGTTCGACCGTGGCCGCCATCAGGGGCCGCTTGGTCCGGTCGCGATTGCCGCCGCACCCGAAGACGACGATCAGCCGCCGGGGCTGGAGGTCGCGCAGCGCCTTGAGGACGTTGCTCAACGCATCGTCGGTATGGGCGTAATCGACAAAAACCCGGAACTGCCGCTTGACCGGCACCGGCTGCAAACGCCCCGGCACGCTCGGCGCATCGGCCAGCGCCTTGATGCTCGCCCGCAGGTCGACCCCCATCGCCGACGCCCCGGCGAGCGCCGCCAGCGAGTTGTAGACGTTAAATGCCCCGATCAACGGAAGGCGCACCAGGTACTTGCGCCCGTGGGCCTCGAGTTCGTAGCGCGTCCCGCTCAGGTCCATCTTGATGTTGCCCGCGCGGAAATCAGCGCGCGCGCCGAGGCCGTAGGTGATCAGCGGAAACGAGCCCGACATCGGTTGCAGCTTGGCGAGCAGCTTCTGCCCCCAGCGGTCGTCGAAATTGACCACCGCCTTCCCCTTCTTGTGCTTCTGCTCGAGCAGGTTGGTAAAGAGCCGCAGCTTCGCCTCGAAGTAGCGCTCCATCGTCCCGTGGAAGTCGAGGTGGTCCTGCGTCAGGTTGGTGAAAACGGCGAGGTCAAACTCCGTGTTGCGCGTCCGGTCCTGGATGAGCGCGTGGGAGGAGACCTCCATCACCGCCGCGCGGCATCCCGCCGACTGGATCTGGTAAAGCAACTCCTGGAGGTCGAGCGACTCGGGCGTGGTCCGGGGCGCAGGGAGAATCCGCTCGCCGATTTCGTAACGGACCGTCCCGATCAACCCGCACCGCATCATGGCCGATTCGCACAGGTGCTTGAGGAGGAACCCGGTGGTCGTCTTTCCGTTGGTGCCGGTGATCCCCGCCACCTTCAGGCCGAGCGACGGGTTGCCGTAAAACGCGGCGGCCACATCGGCCAGCGCCCGGCGTGCGTCGCCGACGAGCACGGAGGTCGCCCGGCGCTGCGCCGGTTCCTGTTCGCTGACGACCGCCACGGCCCCGCGCTCGACCGCGCTGTCGATGAAGAGGTTCCCGTCCGATTTCTGCCCCTTGAGCGCAAAAAAGAGAGAGTTCTTCTGGGCCCGGCGCGAATCGTAGCAGAGCGACGCGATCTCGCGATCGGTCGAACCGACCACCATCGTGACCGGTATCTTTGAGAGTAAAGCCTTCAGTTGCATCCCGTTATCTTTCGCTTGTCTGGGTCAGTTTCATGCCGCCGCCCTCCAGAAGGGCCGGGTCGGGCTGGAGGTTCCAGTACCGCGCCGTCTTTTCCGCAATGCGGGAGAAGACCGGAGCCGCCAGAACCCCACCATAGTTTTCGTTTGTCGGCACCTTCGCATCGTCAAAAAGTACCAGGCAGACCAGTTTCGGGTCTTCCGCCGGCATGAAGCCGATGAACGAGGAGACATACCGGTGGTCGTAATACCCTCCCTTGGGCGAAGGCTTCTGCGCCGTCCCGGTCTTGCCGCCGACGGTAAAGCCGGGCACGATGGCGCGACGGGCGGTCCCCCGCGGGCTGACGACATCGCGCAACGCCGCCTTCACCAGATCGGTCACTTCGGGCTCCACCACCTCGCGGACGACGACCGGCTTGAAGTCGACCACGGTGTTCCCCTCCTCGTCGCAGACTTCGCGGACGATCTGCGGCATCATCAGCTTGCCGCCGTTGGCAATGGCGCTCATGGCGATCACCATCTGGAGCGGCGTGGTCGCCACCCCCTGGCCCATCGGAATCCGGCTGATCGCGATCTTGCTCCAGCGCGGCGGGTGGACAATGCCGGCGATTTCACCCGGCAGGTTGATCCCGCTCCGTTCGCCGAAGCCAAAGCTGCGGATGTATTCGTAAAAGCGGCGTTCGCCCATCATCATCGCCAGCTTGGCCACGCCGATGTTGCTCGACTTGACCAGAAGATCGTGAACGCTCCGGTTCGGGAAGGGCCCATGCCCGTGATCGCGCAAAACCCGCCCGGCGAAGTGGAAACGCCCCCCTTCGAGGTTGATGATGGTGTCGGGCGTCACCAGTTTTTCATTCAAAGAAGCGGCAACGGTGACGATCTTGAAGGTCGAACCCGGTTCCACCTGGCTGATGACGGCAGCGTTGATCTTGGAGGCGTCGCTCCCTTCGCCCGGTTCGTTCGGGTCAAAATGGGGCCGGTTCGCCATGGCGAGGATGCGCCCGGTCTTCGGGTCCATGACGATGACGGTCGCCATTTCGGGCTTGTACTGCTCGCACGCGGCGTTGAGTTCCGTTTCGACAAACCCCTGGATCGCCATGTCGACCGTGAGGCGGATGTTAAAACCATCCTGCGCCATCCGTTCCTGCCGCCGGTACGGGACGATCTCGTGCCCCGAGCGGCTTTTCTCGATCACCCGAAAACCGTCGCGCCCCTGGAGGTAGCGCTCCATGGTCATCTCGATCCCCTGCATCCCCCGGTGCTCGTAGTTGACGAACCCGAGCACGTGGCAGAGCATCGGGCCGTTGGGATAGATCCGGCGCGCGTCGGGTTCGCTGGAGATGCCGCGCAGGCGCTGTTCGCCGATCCGCTGATCCAGCGCCTGGCAGACCACCTCGCGCACCTGCTTCTTGAGGACGATGTAGCGCTTGCTCCGGTCGGAAATTTTCGCTTCCAGCTCGGCGGCGTCGAGTTCGAGCAGGTCGGCCAGCGCCAGCGCCGTCTTCTTCGGATCGGTGATGCGGCTGGCGTCGGCGATGATGGTGCGCAGCGGCTCGCTCACCGCCAGCACTTCGCCCTTCACGTCCTTGATCGCCCCGCGCATGGCGAAGATTGACTCTTTCTTGAGATTTTTCTTGGCGGCGAGGTTGACGTAGGTCTCGTGCTTGGTGACGTGGAGCTGCACCAGCCGCCCCGAAAAGAACGTCAGGCAACACGCCAGGCCGACGCACGCGACCACGGGCCGCGCCCGGCTCAAACGGTTCACCTCCGTACCTCCTGGTTGACCACCGGCACCAGTTGGCTCTGGCCGCCGACAATGTGCGGCACCGCCGGCTGCCAGCGCGGGTCGATCTTCACGATCGCCTGCCCTTCGAGGGGGACCATCGCGATGACCCCGGTATCCAGCCGTTCCTGAAGCGCCTTGCGCGAGGAAAGGCTCGCGATGCGCGCTTCAAGCGCCCGGTTGTGCGCGGCGAGTTCGGTCAGCCGCTCCTCCAGCCCGCGCTGCACCCGCCCGCCGGCGACGAGCTGGTTTTTGAAATAGACCCACGGCATCGCTCCCATGAGCACGATCACGGCGACCAGAATCGTCGGTGAAAGCGAGCGGACAGGAACCTTGTTCTGATGACGAAGCTTGCTGGACATGGTTTTGGGATCTTTCAAGTGAGGCGTTTGCGGGCCACTCGCAGGCGTGCGCTCCGGGAACGCGGGTTGGCGGTTTGCTCTGCCTCTGAAGCCGTCACCGGTTTGGGCAGGGGGGATTGGTAGACGAATTGAGGATTTCGGCGTGGCTCGGGCCACTCGGGGCGGTCGAGCCACGCCGTGCTGTGTGTTCTGAAAAATTGTTTGACGATCCGGTCCTCCAGCGAGTGGAAGGTGATCACGCCGAGCACCCCGCCGGGGCGCAACCGCCCGGTGAACGCGGTAAGCGCTGCCTCCAGCACCTCCAGTTCCCGGTTGACGGCGATCCGCAGCCCCTGGAAGACCCGGGTGGCCGGGTGAATCCGCCCCCGGCGCGGCAACACTTTCTCCACGCTACGGACGAGGTCGAGCGTCGTTTCCAGCGAGCGAAGGGCGCGGTCGCGGACGATCTGCGCCGCCACCCGGCGCGCCTGCCGTTCCTCGCCGAAGTCGCGGAAGATCGCCTCAAGTTCCTCCGCCGGGGCGTGGTTGACCAGATCCGCCGCCGTGATGCCGCGGGTCGGGTCCATCCGCATGTCGAGCGGCCCTTCCTCCTGGAAGCTGAAGCCGCGCTCCGGCGTATCGAGTTGCCACGAGGAGACGCCGACATCGAGCAGCGCACCGTCGATTTCGGCCACGCCGAGACGGTCGAGCACTTCGTCGATCGCGGAAAAATTGGCATGAACCGGCGTGAACGCGTCGCCGAACCCGGCGAGCCGCTCCCCGGCAAAGGCGAGCGCCTGCGGGTCCTGGTCGATCCCGATCACCCGCGCCCCCGCGCGCAGGAAAGCCTCCGTATGGCCCCCGCCGCCGAGCGTCCCGTCGACAAAGAGCTTCACCGGCGCTGGCTCCAGAAGAGCGAGCACCCCGGCAAGCAGGACGGGTTCGTGGTAGCGGCTGGTTTTCATGTGGTGGTTGGCGGCGGGACGGGTCCCCACCGGGTCGAAGGGAAAAAAGTGGTACATCATAAGCCGAGCGACTTGGTGAGGTTGTCGAAGTCTTCCTGTTCGGCAGCCTGGGTTTCCTCCCACCGCTGGGGGTTCCAGACTTCAAACCGGTCGGTCGCCCCCACAAGGATGACGCCATCGCTGGTGTCGATCGCCTGGCAGAGATGCGGCGGCAGAACCATGCGGCCCTGTTTGTCGATGGTGCACTGGGTCGTGCGGGCGGCAAACATCCGCGCGGCGCTCTCCCGTTTTTCCGGGATCAGCTTCGGGTGATATTTGAGCTTCGCCCACGCCTCGTTAAAGGCTCCCTTGGTCAACACCTGCAAACACGACCCGGCTCCGCCGACCCGGATGTAAACTTCGCACCCCCCTTCCTCAGACCGCCACGCTGCCGGAACCGTGATCCGATTTTTCGGATCCATACCGTGACGATACTCGCCGGTATACGGTTTCAGACTGGGGGCTTCGTTCGTCATGAGAAAGGAGATTACGCCACTTTATTCCACATCGCCCCACTTTGAACCACACTCCTCCCAAAAAGGTCAACTCAAAAAGAACTTGACGCTTCTCTTTCGCGTCGTTTTGCGCTGCTCTTGCAGTCCCCCTTCCCCTGCCGTACGGTTTCCTCCACGTTTTTTGCGTTCATGAAGACCCTCTTCCGCGTTTTTGCCTACCTGCGCCGCTACCCGCTCCTTGCCACGAGCACGCTCTTTTTTGCCGTCATGGTCTCCCTGATGGTGATCGTCTTCCCGAAAGTGACCCAGCTCGCCATCGACGACATCGGGCAGGGCCGGGGCGACCGTCTCTTCCTGCTCACCCTGCTCGCGCTGGGGGCCTTTTTCGTGCAGAACCTCGCCGACACCCTGCGTATCCGCCTCAACAACACCTTTGAACAGAAGGTGATCTTCGATCTTCGCAGCGACCTCTACTTCCATATCCAGCGGCTCCCGCTCCCGTGGTACGACAACCGTTCCACCGGCGATATCATGACGCGGTTCATGGAGGATGTGACCTCCATGGAGCGGGTCTTGATCGACGGGATCGAACTTGGCGTCGTCGCCCTGCTCCAGATCGTCATCGTCGCGGCGATGTGTTTCTATTACAGCCCGTCGCTTGCCGCGCTCGCGCTCGCCCCCCTGCCGCTGCTGATCGGCGGCGCGCTCTGGTTTACGCTCACCTCCCCCCGCCGCCACCGCAGCCAGCGGGCCGCGGCCTCGGCAATGAACGCCCTGCTCCACGACAACATCGCGGGCATCCGCCAGATCCGCACCTACGTGCGCGAAAACGAGGAACAGACCCGTTTTGACACCATCAGCGACCGGCTGCGGCAGGCGACGCTGCGGGTCATGCGCGCCTGGTCGGTCTACAGCCCGTCGATGGAGTTTGTCGCCTCGTGCGGGCTGGTGCTGGTGATCGGCTTCGGCGGCCATGCGGTCCTGGGTGGCACGATGGCGATGGGCGATCTCGTCGCGTTCCTGCTGCTGGTCCGCTTTCTTTATGAGCCGATCCGGCGGCTCCACCAGCTCAATCAGCTTTTCCAGTCGGGACGCGCGGCTGCGGAACGGGTCTTCGAGATCCTCGACACGCCGATGGAGGACGACGCCACCCCGCTCCGCTCCACCGGCGAACAACAGGCCAATGCCGAGGCCGCACGAAAGATTCGGGGCGAAGTCCGCTACGAGCATGTCAGCTTCGCCTACAGCGACGACCGCCCCACTCTTGCCAACATCCACCTCCACGCCCTCCCGGGACAGACGGTCGCACTGGTCGGGGCGACCGGCGCTGGAAAATCAACGCTGATCAACCTGCTGACCCGGTTCTACGAATTCGACTCCGGAGAAATCCTGATCGACGATGTACCGCTGCGCGATTATCCCAAGGATGTCCTGCGCGAAGCAATCGGGCTGGTCACCCAGGAGAGCTTCCTCTTCAACGGCACCCTCAAGGACAACCTGCTGCTCGCCAAGCCGGAAGCGACTGACGAGGAGCTTTTCACCGTGCTCGACGCCGCCAACGCCCTCGGCTTTGTCCAGCGCCTGCCGCGCGGGCTCGACACGACCATCGGAGAACGGGGGGTGAAACTGAGCGTCGGGGAAAAACAGCGCGTTTCCATCGCCCGCGCCTTGCTCAAGGACCCGCCGATCCTGATCCTCGACGAAGCGACCGCCAGCGTCGATACCGAGACCGAGCGGCAGATCCAGCAGGCGCTCGACCGGCTCATGGAAGAACGGACGAGCTTCGTCATCGCCCACCGGCTCTCGACCGTCCGCCATGCCGACCAGATCCTCGTCCTCGACCAGGGCCGGATCGTCGAGCGCGGCGACCACGAGACGCTGCTCGCCGCCGGCGGCATCTATGCCAATCTCTGCCGAAGAAGTTTCCTCGGCATTGAACCGGCCCACCTCGGCGTCGGCTGACTTCCTGACTTATGCGCATCCTCCTCCAGCGCGTCCGGCGCGCCTCCGTTGAAATCGACGAACGGGTCCATGCCTCCATCGGCACCGGCCTACTGGTGCTGCTCGGGATCGAAGAAGCCGACGGAGCCGAAGATATCGAATGGCTCACCGGCAAGCTCGCCCGGCTGCGAATCTTCCCGGACGAGGCGGGAGTCATGAACCGCTCGCTGCTCGAAACCGGTGGCGAAGCGCTCGTGGTGAGCCAGTTCACCCTCCACGCCAGCACCCGCAAGGGAAACCGCCCCTCCTACCTCCGCGCCGCGCGCCCCGAAACCGCCATCCCCCTCTACGAAACGTTCCTGGGACGGTTCGCTCGGGAACTGGGCCGACCGGTCGCCTCCGGCGTCTTCGGGGCCGACATGCAGGTGGCGCTGGTCAACGACGGCCCGGTCACCCTCTGGATCGACAGCAGGCAGCGGGAATAACCCTGAAAAACGGACCTTTTGAGCCGCAAAGAGGCGTTTGCGCCAAAAGTATAAAACAAGCAGCCATTCGTCCATAGCGGCTTCCCCTTCGATCAGGTAGTCAGGATGGATGATGCCTTCACAGGACTACTGGGACGCCTTTACCTACCCCGGCCCGCGGGAACGCAAACACCCGGCCCAGCCGTGGAGTCTCGACCATCTCCGTGAACAGATGGACCAATGCAGCATCGCCGCCGCCATGGTGCTTTCCACGCAGAGCGTGCTTTACGACCCCCACCTGGCCAACCTGGCCCTGAGCCGGCAACTGACGAAAACCGAACGCCTTCACGCCATCTGGAATGTCATGCCCTCCATCGGCGGAGAGTTTCCGCCGCCGGAACGCCTGTTGCAGGAAATGGCGGCGTGGAACGTCCGGGCCGTCTCCGTTTTTCCAAAAACCAACGGATGGGACCTGTCGGACCCGTCTTCCGAGGCGCTTCTACGGGCTCTGAGCACACGACGCATCCCCGTTTACCTTCCCCGGAGCGAATTTGGCGAATACCACGCCCTGCGATCGCTCCTTCGACAATGGCCGGACCTTTTGCTGATCGTTCCCGGCGTCAGTTGGACCGAACAGCGCCTGGTGATTCCGCTTTTGGAGCGGCACCCAAATCTGCACATTACTCTGGACCACTTTCAGGTTCACTATGGCCCGGAAGATCTGGTGGCCAGAGGGCTGGAAGACCAGTTGCTCCATGGCTCGGGCGCACCAGCCATGTCGATGGGAGCCCACCGTTGTTTGATCGACTACGCGGAGATTCCCGACGCGGCGAAACAAAAAATCGCCACCGGCAATCTCTGCCGCCTTCTCGGTGCACCGCTTCCCCCGCCCGCGCCCGCCCCTTCGCAGGATGACCACCTCATGCAGGCAGCCCGCAGCGGCTCCCCCCTGCCGGTTCCGGTCATCGACATGCATATGCACATCCTCGATGAAGGGCTGCACGGCGCAGGGGGTAGTTACCGGATGCCTCACGGCGGCCCGAAGGGCGTTTTCCATCTGCTCAAGCGGATCGGCTGCACCGGCGGCGGCTTCATGAGCTGGAACGGCACCGTTTCCTGCGACACCGTGGCCGGAAATGAATGCACCCGGCGCGCTCTCGATGTCGCCCCGCCCGGTTTCTGGGGGCTGGGCTCGTTTGACCCGTGCCACTACAGCCAGGAGGAACTGGCGCGTCTGATCCCCGCGCTCTACGAAGACCGCCGCTTCCTCGGCATGAAACCGTATGTCCGGCAGGGAATGGCCTACGACAGTCCGCTCTACGATCTCTGGTGGCGCTTTGGCAACGAACGCGGCCTCTACGCCTTGTTGCATCGCACCCGGCAGGACTTCTCCGAGGTCACTTGCCTGGCGAAAAAATATCCCGGCGTTCAATGGATCGTCGCCCATTGCGGAGCCAGCTTCCACGTCGCCGACCAGGCGATCGAAGCCGTCAGAAGCCATCCCAACATTTACGCGGAAATCACCCTCACCCCGGTGGGCGAAGGGGTCATTGAACACCTGGTCGCCGGTTGCGGTGCAGACCGGGTGCTCTATGGCAGCGATCTCCCGATGCGCGATCCCCGCCAGCAACTCGGCTGGGTGGTTTACTCGCGCCTCTGCGTGGAAGCCAAGCAACGGGTACTCGGGCAAAATGCACTCGCCCTTGTCGCAGCCATCAACCCCCATGCCGCCGCAAGTCTATACAAGGTCGTCCACCAGCCATGACGCGGAGCCTACCTCATTTTCATCTTCAAGCGGTATTGCGTTGGCGCCTCACCCTCCATTTTCTTAAACTGCTTGGAAAAATAAAAAGCGTTTTCATAGTTCAGCCGATCCGCGATCTCGGTGATATTGAGGGATGAACCGGCCAGCATCTCCTTGGCGTGTTCGATCCGCGCTTCGATGATCGCCCGGCTGGGCGTTTTCCCGGTAATCCCCCGGAAGATCCGGCAGAAATGTTTCAGGCTGTAACCGAATTTTTTGGCAACCACCCCCGCGGAGACCGCTTCGACCGGGTTGAAATAAATCCAGGAAAGCGCTTCGGAGATCACTTCATGATGATGCCTGGAAATACCGAGCGGCTTTAGCGATTCCTGCCGCGCCTGCGCGAGTTCAAACTCCAACAGGAGCCCCTTCAGGAGCTGGGCCGCGGCAGCGAGGGCCACGGGGGCATGACGGTGCACGCTGTCCCGATATTCATAGTACAAGAGCACGATGCGCCGGATCACCTGCTCGAACATCTGGCTGTTGAGGATTTCCCCGTGGGGACGGGGAAACTCCACCTGACCGGGATTGAGGATCTTTCCGTCTGCCCCCTGCAAATCAAAATGGACCCAGGCGGTGGTCAACCCGTCTTCCTTAACCTCAAGGTCATAATCAATCCCGGGAGCCAGCCAGAGGCAGGAACCCCGTGAAAGAAAAAGGGGAGGCAGCCCCGGCGAGCGGACTTCAGCGTGACCCGAAAGGATCACCCAGAGGTCAAAATCCCGGATGCAGGAAAACCAGTCGCGGGGAATCGTGAACCCCGGCGACCTGCTGCTGAGGGCACAGCTATTGACGATGGGAGTCGTCTGGGACCAGGGCACCTTTTTCATGGCGTTGCGTCCGCGACGCTAACGCGCCATAAGGTCCGGCGTCAACGCCTAACTCGACCGGCGAACCCATCGCCCGAGCATCAACGCCACCCCCAATGCCCCCAAAGCCAGGCTTTGCGGTTCGGGAATCGCCTGCAACTGTAAATAGAGCGTCGTGTCATCCACGACAAAATGTCCCATCAGGCCCGAGCCGAGATTGGCGGCCATAAACTCCGACCCGTCGAACGTTGTCGAACCGCTCCACTCCACCAGCTTATACCACCCTTCATCCCCGCTATGATTGAAGTCAAACGTCCAAGCCGAGCCGGTTCCCTTGAGGAAATCTCCCGTGATGTTCAAACGATCCTGCGTGCTCCCGCCTGAACCGGCAAGCGCAAGCGACGCGGCGGACGCCCCCAGTTCAAACTGCCAGTCATCGTGATAGTTCCACGTCACGTTGTTGCCGATGCTGAGGGTTCCGATCCCGTCGTTGCCGGGAGCCAGGATGCCATCAAGGGTGGTCGTGCCCGCAATGATTCCGTTCCCCGCGAGCATGGCTCCGCTCGCAATAGACACGGCACCGCTCCCCGTTGCGGAGCCCGATGTGTTACCAACCAGCAGCGTCCCGCCAACCACCGAGGTGCCGCCGGCATAGTCGTTGTCGTTGCCGGTCAACTCCAGTATCAGGCCAGCGCCGGTCTTGGTGATCGCGCCATGGCTTACCTTCCCGGCCAGGGTCACTTTCTCGCCCAGCCCTGTCACCGTGCGGGTTCCCCCCAAAAGGTCGACAGAGTTCGCTATAGTTGAACTCCCGCTGGCGGCCTGGAGCGTCCCGCCAAGTTGCAGCGTGCCGGTCCCTGTCACGGAAGCGCCGCCATTGACTTGCAGCCCTCCGTTGAAGGTGGCGGTGGAGGTATCCTCAATCGCAATATTACCGTTGCTGCCAGCGATATTGGCAACCATGCCGGCCACCACGAGGGAGCCGCCGTTGCGGACGCGGATGTCCTGATGGTTGTTGATGGCTCCATTGTGAGTGATGGTGCCGCCATCGGCGACGAGCCGGTTGTTTCCATCGACGTGGGCTCCTTCATAGATCGTGAGGGTCTTGACCGTGCCGCTGCTGGTGAAAGTGGCTCCATTGGAAACCGTGAGGTGATTATTGTAACCTCCGCTGGCGTGCCCGATGTTCACTACGTTTCCGGTGCCGCTGAGTTGATAGGATGAAGCGGTCTCCGTGAGGGCGTCGCTACCCGAGATGAGAAGATGGTTGCCGACGGAGGCTCCCGATGTCGATCCCATGTAAAGCTGTCCGCTGGTCTGGGAAAAGGTGGCCCCGTCCTTGACCTCAATGCGGTTGTTCAGGGAGTTGAGCGCCTGACCGATGAAAACATGGCTTGCGGCAGAGAACGAACTGGCCCCGCCGCTGACGAGCAGGCGATTTTCTTCCGCCTGTCCGGAATCGGTGCGGACACTGCCCAGAGCCATGGTTCCCGTGGTCGTCACCTTGCCGCCGGTTTGAACGATCAGCTCATTTTCGCTTCCCGCCCGGCCGACCGTGAACGCACCGCCGGAAGTAAAAGTCGCCCCGTTGGAAATCGTCAGCCGGTTCTCATCGCTTCCAGCGGCAAGCCCGAGGATGAAGTTCCCGTTGGCAACGAGGGTTCCCCCCGTCAGTTCGACTTCATTGGCCGGGTTGGTGTTTCCGACATAGAAAAGACCGGTGCTGGTGATGGTATAGGAAACCTCGGCAGGCTGAAAGTCAAAGGTCAGCTTGCTGCCGTTATCGACGGTGATGCTGGCGGCGCTTCCGTTGCCAGCCGTGCGGATTGTCTGGGTCCCCGCGTTGAAGATGACGGGTGTAAATGCGGTTGGCACGCCTTCCGCTTCCCAGTTCGGGCCGTAGTTCCAGTTGGCACCGTTGGCACCGATCCAGGTCTTGGTCTGGGCGGAGAGGGTGGCGGTGGTCCCGGCAAGCGCCGCGCCGAGCACGGCAAGGCGGAGACAGTCAATCGGTTTCATGAGATGGTTCATCGGTATTTTGGGGGTATCTTTTTGATTGGAGTTGTGGGTGAAGGAACTACTGCGCATCCTTGGGGTAAAGCATGGCGGTGTTATCCAGCGTCTGCTCCTCGCCAAGCTGGCTCACATGGCCGTCGAGCCAAAGAGCGTTAACTTTTCCCCCGTGACGAAAGGAGAGGCCCATCGTGCGCTCCCCGCTGGTAAACCCGGTGGTGTTGGGCGAAAGACGTGCCGCCGCCTTTTCAATCGCAGGCCCGTCGCTCCGGTAGCCATCGGCGAGGTAGACGATCTTGCCCGGCGCGGGGCATTCGGAGCGGCGGGCGATATTGCGCCAGGTGAAATCGGCGGAACGCCCGGTGTAGTAGTTGATCGCATAGGAGCGGTAAGCCGAAAGGAACGGCGTTTTGTCGCTGGGACAGCAGAAGGCCCCGACCTCCTCCCGCTCGGAGTTGGCGGGAAAAGGGAACGGCATGGCTACCTTCAGATAAGGCGCCACCGCCTCCTGAAAGAAGTGCGGGGCTCCGATGATCGGGGAGATCGGCGGCAACAGTTGGTTATGTTCGCCGATATAGACTTCCACCGCCACGCCGATCTGCCGCAGTTGGCTGACACAACGCGCCGACCTTCCATCCTCCAGCGCCCTGCGTGCCACGGGAAAAATAAAGAACGCTATCAAAAGTCCGAGCACGCCCAACACCACCAGCAGTTCGACGACGCTGAATCCAAAAATTCGGGTTTGTTTTCCGAGGAGAGACATGGGAAGGAAAAAAAGTTTCTATTCGATCAACAGGCCCGGACCGGTCGTCACCCACTTTCCATTGGCCTGCCGGGTTGCCTGTGCCCAGGAAAGCAGCCGGACCCGATCGCCCGGCACAGGGGCAAGGATAGCTAATTTGTTACCAGGGGCGATGTTTTTCAGTTGAATGGAATCAACCAGACGTACCGTCGAGCGCGAAGCCTCCATGCCGGCAATCCTCGCGAAGGGACGCATCCCATCCCCGGAGGCGACCCAAAAACCGTTGAACCCGCCATTGTAATGAGAATCCCTATACTCCACGGAACGGGCAAGCCCGCTCTCACGGTCAAACAGATCCACCAGCGGAAGAACCCTCGGAAACTGGCTGGTAGTGTGGAGCACGGTGCCTGATTTCGTGTCGGCGTCAAAACAGCTCTGCAGGTTGCTGTCGGCATCCAGGGTGAGCCAGAGCGATTTTTCGTCGGCGGGTTTGACTTCCACAATCTGAAACGCCAGCGGTTTGACATACCCCTCGCCCTCGACCAGAATCGCGCTTCCCGAAGCAGCGGCCCACCGGCTGAGCTCTCCGGCAATCCGAAAGCGCAGCGGGTGACGGCTGATTTCCAGAATCTTCGCAAGATCGGGCGATTTCGCCTCCAGGCGCAAACCGCCGAAAGCCACGCTACCCTCCGACACGGCGATCCGGCGGGGCACACCGTCGGAGTCGAGCGAAACAAATCCCTCGCGCGCCTGTAGCCGCAAGCCATTTTCAAACTCCACGGGCTCGCGCCCCTCTGCCGTGGCGGCAAAAAGATGATGAGCGATCGACCCTCCGGTCTGCGTTTTGACGATGATCTCAAGGCCCACGGCGTCTTCGCCCGGCGCGGCCAGGGAAACCGACATCTCCCGTGAAGTCCACTCCCGCCCTTCGGCACCCGCCTGTGGGCGGATGAGGGAAAGAAACCGCACGGTATCGGCCGGGCTGGCGGAAACACGGCTCAACGCATACTCCAGGTAAAGAGAGGGAGGATGCGGCGTCTCAACTTTTGCCAGGGTGATCTGCGCACCGGGCGGCGGAAAGTGGGTCCATGCCAACCGGTGTCCCGTGCCGTCCTGCGCCACCCAGTCGAGCCGGACCTTCTTTTGCGACCGGTACAAAGCCGGTTCACCCAGAAAACCGTATCCCTGCCCGGGAACGGCCCAGAAGAAGGGACGCTCGGGGTAGGCTCCCAATCTGCCGCCCGGCAGCAGATCGGCGGTATGATTGAGCGAATCGGAAAGTACGCTTCCGCCCCTTCTGTTGATCAACTCCAGGCCGGAATCGTCAGGCATATCGATCCTGCCGCCGTGAATCGCGTGAAAACTATAGTCGTAATGCGATCCACCCTGCACCCGGAAAAGGTCGACCAGGTAGTAGACACCGTCGGCATCGACCTGCGTCATGCGGCGCTGATAACGCTTCAGCTTCAACGCGGCGTAGCTCTCGGGGCTGTCAGCCTCCACCGAGGCAAAACCGGCGCCCGGCAGCCACGACAGAAGCCGCGCCCCCGATGAAGGGCTCTCCAGTTGGTTGCCGCGATCGACCACCACCGTACTGTGAGCCACCGTGGTGCGTGTGAAACCGAAACGGAAATGGGCTGCGAAATAGCCGGGATCGGCGGAAAATTCGCGCCCGAAGGCATAGAACTGGAGGCCCAGCTCGTCCAATTGCCCATGATTGCGTGTCGGCCCGAGACGTAGGAAAACGCCGCGCTCGTCCGCAGCCGTTGCGCCGTTTTGGCTGCGCAGCAGGACCAGCCCGGCATCTGAAAGAAGGGTATGCCGGGTCCCGGCCGTCGATCCGTCATCCCGGGAAGAGGGGACGTTCTTCTCCCCTTCAAAGAGCAGGCGCAGCCCGGAAGTGCCCGCGTAGCCCTCCAGTCGCTCGGCGCGTTCCTCGTCGAGCCCCTTGCGAAGACCGTCGAGAAGACGCACCGCCCGACCGGAAATCGCCGGATCTTTGGCATACTGCGCGAAGACGACGGCGTTGCGCCAGGCGATCGGGTCAAACCAGTGCGCACTTTCGATCACGGCCCGGTCGGGGCCGCCGTCCCCGTAGTTGGGCGCGCGCCCGGCCACCTCGATTTTCGCAATATCCCCCAGGCAAAAAGCGGCAAAGCGTCCGTCGTCAAAAGGCAGCGGGAGCGGCTTGGGCAGGCCGCGATTGACGCCGGCAAGGAGCAGGGCGGAAGTCATCATCAAATCGCTGGTATGCCCTGAATAGCTGCTGGAAGTCTCATAGTAACGGCCCTGGGGATCGAGGGTGTTGGTAACGGCTGTCCAGAGTCCGTTGGCTCCATGGGCGGCATCTTCAATCCAGGCCGGAATACCAAGGAGCGCCCCCGCGATGAGCGCCCCGCGATGGTAATCCAGCGTCCCGTTGTGCAGGTTGGAGTCCTTGAGGGCTTCTTCGTGGCAATAAGCGCCGCCATTGCCGATCAGATGCTCAAGGATATTCTCCCGGATGCTCCGGTCGCGACTGGAGGGCGAGGGCGCATCCATCCCCTTGAAGCCGCTCAAGGCATCGTAACACCAGGCATAGTTGACCAGCGCACGGGCGGTCTGATACCACGGCCGCTGGAGCCGCCCCCCTCCCGGCACCTCCGGTTTAAGGCCCGGGTAGTCGAGCGGACCGCTGTCAGCGGTCGGGTAAATGGTGGCGATGGCGTCGAGCAGCGTCAACGCCGCCCGCGCATAGCGTTCCTCGCCCGTCAGGCCATAGGCATTGGCGAGATCAGGCAAGACACGCGTTTCAAGCCTCTGGATGCGCACCCCGTTGGCGAAAGCGACAAAATAGTGCGCTTCTCCGCCTGCCGGATTGATCCAGCCGGTCCCGTCATCCGGGTAATCCTCATTGGGGTAGCGCGTTCCTTCCGCATTCTGCACCGAAAACGGCGCGTCCCAGCCGCTCCACCTCAGGGCTTCCCCGGTTTTCGGGTCGGTCGGCTTGGAGAGACCGTAGACATAATAGGCTCCGGCAGGCGGGACCAGCCGGGTCAGTTCTTCGGGCGTTTTGGCCGCCCAGGGGTCAGCCGCTGCCACGATGGAGGCTTTGAGCCTGCCTGCCCAATCCTGCGTTTCCGCCTTGGCCCGGGCCGCCTCCCACTGTTGCGGCGTGGCAAAAAGGAACGGCCCGCGCGGCGTCCGGTAATCGGCAAATGGCCCCGCCTTCTTTGTGGAAGAGGGCTGCCGGGCTGCGGCGGGAGAAGAACAGCAGACAACCATCACCACCGCCGCGAAGCAGAAAGAAAGACTTCTGACAACGATCTGAAAAAATGAGGGGGATACATTGATCATCAGCTTCACGATAAAACCCGGCGGGATTTCGTAACATGGCGAAAGAACCCTCAAACCTATACTTTTTCCGCTTTTTTACAGCGAATGGCCAATCCTTCACCCCGGGAAAGAGCGCACCGCGCCGTCCTGCGCGATAAAATCTCCGGGACGCCAGTTGATCTCAGCTCCCTTGGAAAGGTCAAAAATACTCTCCGACGTGGCGGAAACCACGGTGTAAGCGCCAAAAAGAGGCCCCTCCGCCTCCAGGGCCGCCGTCATGGCCGAAGCCAGATCGCCATAGGTGACAAACGTCCGCCAGACCACCGGGTCCCGCAGCATCCGCTCAAAATAAGGTTGGTCAGGCTGGGGATACGGCGTGCCAAAGCGCAGGCAATAGATCCGAAGCCCATACTGCCTGGAAAAAAACTCCGCGAGTTGCTCTCCCCAGAGCTTGGTCACCCCGTAAAAATTGCTTGGCCGTGGAGGAAGATCGTCGTCCACCGCCTCATAGAACGGGCGGCCGATCAACACCGTCAGGCTGCTTCCATAGACCACCCGCGCGATCCCGTTGCGCCGCGCCGCTTCCAGGACATGGTGAGTTCCCCGGATATTGGTCTCAATGCTCAGTTCCCGGAACCTCCAGTATTCCTCGCCCTCTTCCTTGCCGAAACGCTCCGCATCGGTAACGATATCCCGGTAGGAAGCGATCGCCAGATGCAGGATGGCATCCACCCCCTTTGAAGCTTCCAGCAGAGCGGGATAGTCCGTAATATCAAGCGGCACAACCGGCTTCCCTGCGATTTCTCCCGCCCGGAGATCGGTCAGCAGGAGATCGAATTGATGGTTGATAAGAGGGATGACCCGCGTGCCGATGTACCCGAGGCTTCCGGTGATGAGGACTTTCATGGACGCCCAGGTTAAGGCTGCCTGCGCTTTCCGATCCATGGCGGAAAACGTCGTGGTAATATACTTTTTTCCCCTGCGGCATTACCCAGTCGGCTTGAGCGCCGTTGCCAGAAGCGTCTGGAAATGGGGCGCATCGGTCTCGCGGTCGACCACCTCCACGTCGATCGCCGTAAACCCGGCGGCGCGCAACATTTCGTGGAGTTGCACCTCGCCGAAACCGAGCCAGAGGTCGGCATACAACTCGCGCGCCGCCTCCACCTGATGGGCGAGGAGGTCGAGGATCGCGACCCGCCCGCCCGGCTTGAGGATCGTCCGCGCCGCCGCGATCGCCCGCGACGGGTTCGCCGCATGGTGAAGCGCCTGGCTCATCAGAACGAGATCGACCGTGCCCGGTTCGATCGGCGGCTCCTCCATGTCGCCGAGGCGGTACTCGACGTTTTCAAACCCGTTCTCCCGCGCCAGTTGCGAGCCGTACTCGACCATCTTTTCCGAATTGTCGATCGCGATCACCCGTTTGGCATGGCGTGCGAGAAGCTGCGAGAGCGTCCCCTCCCCCGCCCCGAGGTCGGCAACCGTGATCGGCCCGACGAGGCAGAGCAACATCCTCGCCATCGCCCCCCACGACCGCCCTGGGCAGTTCGACCGGCCAAAACCGCCCGCCAGCCGGTTGAAATAGTCGCGCGCCTTGTCGAGCCGCCGCCGCAGGACAAACCGGAGCGCCACCTGATCGGCCTCCGCCTCCGCGATCTCCTGCGCGCTCGACTCGATGATCGCCCACCATGGCCCATGACGCAGTTCCGGCGTGCGGTAATAACGGTGCTTGCCCGCCTGCCGGTCGCTCACCAGCCCGGCGGCCTTGAGTTGCGCAAGGTGGCTGGAGATCCGGCTCTGCCCCATGCCGAGAATCTCCTGGATCTCCACCACGGAAAGCTCCTCCTGGCCCAAAAGCAGGAGAAGCCGCAGGCGGGTCGGGTCGGCGAGGACTTTGAGCGATTTGATAATGGCAGCCATGAAAGGTGAAGGAGGGAAAAGATGAACGTACCGGGCAAAAGCGTGCTTTTCCTTGACGCGCGCACGCTCTGGAGTCACATCTATCATCGTATCACGATGGGTCAATCCTTTCGCAAAAAAGTCGCTCCACGTATCACTTTCTTTAATACCATGCCAAGAAGTTTCATTTTTTCCTCCGAGTCGGTCGGCGAAGGCCATCCCGACAAAGTCGCGGACACCATTTCGGACGCCGTTCTCGACGCCTGCCTGACTCAGGACCCCAAAAGCCGGGTCGCCTGCGAGAGCTACGTCAAGAGCAACCTGGTGGTGGTCGGCGGGGAGATCACGACCAAGGCCGACATCCACGTCAACCAGATCGTCCGCGACACGATCCGCGAGATCGGCTACGTCAATGACGACGACGTTTTCCACGCCGACAAGGTCTTCATCATGAACGTGCTCACCTCGCAGAGCCCGGACATCGCGCAGGGGGTCAACGAAGTCGACGCCGACGGCAAGGGGCACGCCGAACAGGGCGCGGGCGACCAGGGGTTGATGTTCGGGTACGCCTGCGACGAAACCGTGGAACTGATGCCTGCGCCGATCATGTTCGCCCACCGCCTCGGGCGGGCGTTGACCCGCATCCGCAAGGCCGAGCAGATCCATTGGCTGCGGCCCGACGCGAAGAGCCAGGTCTCCGTCCGGTACGAGGACGACTGCCCCAAGGAGATCACCAACGTCGTCATCTCGACCCAGCACACCCCGGACGTCAAGCACAGCGAAATCCGCGATTTTCTCATCTCGGAAGTCATCCGCAAGGAACTCCCCGCCGAACTCCTGACCGAGCGCACTGAATTTCTCATCAACCCGACCGGCCGCTTCGTCATCGGCGGGCCGCAGGGCGACACCGGGTTGACCGGGCGCAAGATCATCGTCGATACTTACGGCGGCACCGGGCGGCACGGCGGCGGCGCTTTCTCCGGGAAAGATGCCTCCAAGGTCGACCGCTCCGCCGCCTACATGGGCCGCTACGTGGCCAAAAACGTCGTTGCCGCCGGGTGGGCGCGCCGCTGCGAGGTCCAGTTTGCCTACGCCATCGGCTACCCGAACCCGGTCAGCGTCCATATCAACACCTTCGGCACCCATACGATCGACGAAACGCAGATCGAAAAAGCCGTCAAGGCGGTCTTCAATTTCAAACCGGCCGCGATCATCCAGACCCTCGACCTTCTCCGCCCGATCTTCGGGAAAACCACCAACTACGGCCACTTTGGCAAGATCGACGACCTCGACGCCATCACCTGGGAGCGGACCGACAAGGTCGAAGCCCTCAAGGCCGCCCTTTGATTTTTATCTGATATGAGCACGACGACACCTACCCACGGGGCCAGCGACTTCAAGGTCGCGGACCTGAGCCTCGCCGACTTTGGTCGCCGGGAAATTTCCATCGCCGAGCACGAAATGCCCGGCCTGATCGCCATTCGCAACCGCCACAGCGAAAGCAAGCCGCTCGCCGGGGTCCGCATCACCGGGTCGCTCCATATGACGATCCAGACGGCGGTCCTCATCGAAACGCTCGTCGCCCTCGGCGCCGACGTCCGCTGGGCGAGCTGCAACATTTTTTCGACACAGGATCACGCCGCCGCCGCGATCGCCGCCGCCGGCATCCCCGTCTTTGCCTGGAAAGGCGAAACGCTGGAGGAATACTGGTGGTGTACCAACCAGGCGCTCTCCTTCCCCGGCGGTCTCGGGCCGCAACTGATCGTGGACGACGGGGGCGATGTCACCCTCCTGATCCACAAGGGTTACGAGCTTGAAGAAGGGTGCGACGAATGGGTCAACTCCCCTTCCGGCAGTCAGGAAGAGGGGATCATCAAGGCTCTCCTCAAGAAGCTGCACGCCGAAAACCCGACCCGTTTCCATGACCTGATCAAGGAATGCAAGGGGGTTTCCGAAGAGACCACCACCGGCGTTCACCGGCTCTACCAGATGCTCGAAAAGGGGAAACTCCTCATTCCGGCCATCAACGTCAACGACACCGCCACGAAGTCGAAGTTCGACAACCTCTACGGCTGCCGCCATTCGCTGATCGACGGCATCAACCGCGCGCTCGACGTCATGATCTCGGGCAAAGTCGCCGTCGTCTGCGGTTATGGCGACGTCGGCAAGGGGTGCGCCCAGTCGCTTCGCGGCCAGGGGGCGCGGGTCATTGTCACCGAAATCGACCCGATCAACGCGCTTCAGGCGGCGATGGAAGGGTATGAAGTGACCACCATCGAAGAGACCCTCGGCCGGGCCGACATCTACGTCACCACGACCGGCAACGTCGACATCATCACGCTTGAACACATGGCGAAGATGAAAAACCAGGCGGTCGTCTGCAACATCGGCCACTTTGACAATGAAATTCAGGTCGAGCCGCTCAACCAGGCCGACGGGGTTGTGCGGACCAACATCAAGCCGCAGGTCGACAAGTACACCTTCGCCGACGGGCACGAAATCTTCCTGCTGGCGGAAGGCCGCCTCGTCAATCTCGGCTGCGCCACCGGCCACCCGTCGTTTGTCATGAGCGCGAGCTTCTCCAACCAGGTGCTCGCCCAGCTCGACCTCTGGGCCAACCGCGCCACCTACCAGCCGGGGGTCTACATCCTGCCGAAGAAACTCGACGAAGAGGTCGCCCGCCTCCACCTCGACAAGATCGGCGTGAAACTGACCACCCTGAGCGAAAAACAGGCCGCCTATCTCGGCGTGCCGGTCGAAGGACCGTACAAACCGGCGCACTACCGGTACTAACGGCTCCAGACTGCCATTCTTCACCGGGGAATCGCTTTGAAAACGAAGTAATTCCCCGGTTTTTTTTGTGTACGATGGAAGGCGAAAACAGCACTCTTCCTCGAAGAAAACACACACGCCTTATACTCGGCCCCATGGCAAGGACAAAACGAAATGAAATAGATCCCTTCCATCCACCATGAAGACACCACCCATCTTGGCCCTTATCGCCACCTTTCTAATAAACACCGTGTTCGCAAGCGACGCAAAGGCGGCAATCGTGATCCTATTCGGTCAGGTTGGAAACGATGTGGTTGCCACGACTACCGGAAGCATCCCCGTTCCGGATTGGCTACCTCACGGCAACTCCCCTTGAAGTACCCACAATTTCAAGCGCGCTCGCCAAGGCCGGGGGATGAAGAGAAAACCCTCCTATGATGCCTTAAAACTCGACACGCCCAAACAGCCTGCTACTGACTCCATGTCTGCCGCGCAATGAATTCTCAAAAACCCTCCAGAAGCTTCCCGACTGTCAGGCAATTACGATATCTGTACAATCTGCACACTGAACAGAAATAGTTTCTTTATAGACATTCAATCCGACTTAGAGTTTACTTTCGACATGGTATCTTTGCCAACCCGTTGCTTTAGTATTTAAATTAACACAAATCGCCACTTCGCACAAGTTCGACTATGCGAATACCCCCTTCAAAGTCAACTCACATTCAAGAGATGCAAATACAGTTCTGATTTCAATAATATTTACCATACCGCAAATAACTAGAAACGCAAAATCCAACTCCCATCAATAAATCAAATTAATAATGAAGGCAATCAAAGATCTCCATGAGCCATTCAACGACGCACTAAATTATCGAAATCGAGCTGAAAAAGATTTCTTCAATAAGGTTTTTCTTCGCACATCAGCACTTAATGACCTCGTAAAATCAAGCGCTTACTTTCTTATGGGAGAGAAAGGTAGCGGAAAGACGGCATATGCAGTTTATATGGAAAACACCCAACACAATGACACAATCAGCCAAGTCACTACAATGACTGAAACGCAATATGCCAAATTTATAGAATTAAAAAAACAAGGCCACCTCAACTATAGCGACTATGCAAGCATTTGGAGAGCAATACTTCTCTTTGTAATAGCTCAAATGATTTTAACAAAATCCAAGGGATTTTTCTCCAGCTTCACGGGAAAGTATAAAAAAGTTGAACAGAGTTTAAGAAACTGGACGGCGAATGCCCTAAATCCTGAGATTGAAATAGCTTTCGATGTAATTTTGAAAGAAGCTGCGAAATCAAGCATTGCGGCAGCAAAGATAAGCAAGATCGAGGCGAGTCAAACATCGGAGAGAGCAGAACGCACCACTCAGATCAGGCACAATCTACTCAATTGTGAGAATGAGTTCAGAGAAGCTCTTGAATCATTAAAACTGTCAAAAAGCCAAATACTCTTCTTTGATGGAATCGACTACAGACCTGAATCAATCAATTATAAAGAATACCTTGAGTGCGTAAAAGGTCTAGGCGAAGCAGTTTGGCAGCTTAATAATCACTTTTTTGGCTCAATTCGAGATTCGCGCGGAAGAATAAAGATAGTTCTACTTGTTCGACCTGATGTTTTCCATGCGCTAAACCTGTACAATTCAAACTCACGATTTCAAGACAATACTGTTTTCCTTGATTGGAGCACACGTGAAAGTGAATATCAACAATCTTTACTTTACGAAGTGAGCGGCAGGTATTTCTCCTCCCAACAGACGGATACGGTTTCACCGGGACAAGCGTGGCAACACTATTATGAAAATGGCAGAACAGATTGCCATGTGTTTAAAAAAATGCTACGTCTTACCTTTCAGAAACCACGTGATTATTTAACATTCATTAAAATCACGCGAAAGCGAGCAATAAATACTAATAAGGGACACTTGGAACAATTCCCCTCAGACTGTGCTTCCACGTCAGGGTTCACGAGAGAATTTTCCGATTATCTATTAGGTGAAGCGAAAAATTACGCGGCCTTTTACATGACTCAGACAGATTTCTACAAATACATCAAGTTTTTTCAATTCCTTGATGGACAGAACAACTTTACCTACAGATCATTTTGTGAATCTTATACTCGATTCAAACAGTGGGCGAACGGTGAAAAGTTTGATGCCACCGAATATCTACGCGATGCAGATTCTTTGTTACAACTTTTTTTCGATATGAATATTATTGGTTACTATGAAGATACTCTTGACTCGACAGAGCGTTTTGTGCATTGGTCCTACAGGGAGCGCAGCCTCAATAACATTGCCCCAAAAGTCAAATCGGACGTATCTTTGCTTCTTAGTCCGGGGATATCAAAGGCCCTAGACATAGGTAAATCAATGAGTCCTTCCGGTCACACCGGTCCAGCCAAACGCAAATCAAACTTCAAAAGGCGGCGAGGCAAATGTTATTAGTACTAATAATTCGTGCCAATCAGCACCGTACTGATGGAGATTTTTGCGTCATATTTCCAATTCGTTAGAACCTTTCCACGCTTAATTGACATTGATCACATGCCCATGCAGACGCAATCCTCATCTCAAAATTGAAAACAATAAAACTATAACATCAGATCGGTTCTGGCAATGCTTTCAGATTTCCCCTGAACTGGTTGGGTGCATGACCTAAAAGTTACCAGAGATCACGCGGCGAGATTCGAGCGGGTGTCCCAATCGGCATCAAAGCGTTACTGAGGAGAGAAGTTCGAAGATCAAGAACGTTCTGAGCGCTTGGTACGGCGTCACCCCGGGCGCGGGCATCGGCTGGGTGGGTGACGAGAAGCCCCCGTCGATCCGGCTCCCAGAGCAGATCACCGACCGCTTCCTGCGCAGCCTTCGCAAGCAGTTCTACGTCGGTCTCGACAAAGCGTACTATCAGCAACGCCGCCAGCTCATTCTCGCCATCACCTTTCCGGCCTACTGGCTTGACGAGCGGGCCGTCCGCTTGCCCGCCCACCGCTACACCGGGATTTTGACGCACATCATCCGCACCGTCGTGCGTGAGGGAGATCTCGCCAACGTCCACCACTTCGGCTTCTACTTCCTCAAATCCGTCCAAAACCACATGCGTCATCAGGGCGAGACCTACTACGACGAGGGCAAGGTCACCCGCCACCTCGCCGCCGACACCATGGCAGGCATCCAACGCCTCCAGGCCACCGCCAAATCCAAGGCCGCCGCCCAGGCCACCACCATCGACCGCACCGTCCCCGCCCTCGCCGAAGCCCACCGCGTCCTCTCCGCCGCCAAACCGACCCGGCGCAAGACCACCGCTCGCCGCAAGCCAGAGCAAGGCACGTTATTTTAATTTCAACCAATGAGCAGGCACCCAATTATCGAACGTCTCGCTGGTCGCCTCCGGTTCGGTAACCGACACCTTGTAAATCCATGCCTGCTTTTCCTCCTGCCACTTCCGATCGATAATGTAGCCCGTCATCGGGAGCAGGATGGGGGCGGAGATAATTACGTTGTCGAGTTCGTCATACTCTGGCTTATTTGGCATGGCTCGCACGCTATGATGATTTCCGCCACGATTCAATCGCGCGATTCAGCAGGTTTGCACCTTCCATGCAACCGCCGTGCAAGGCAGGTAAAAAATTCTCAAACCATTGAGATTTCCCGGGTTTCACCCCATTTTCTTCTCAAACCGACCCGCGGCGATTCAATCCGTCGTAAGTCCCTGTCGTTCAGGGTAATTCAGGCTCGTTCAGCCTGATTCAAGGATTCTCAAAGCACCTGAGGGTTCACAAGCCTAGTGTTTTTACTTACCTGAAAGGGCACTGGAGGGCAGACCTCCGCGTTCCCCATGGGGTTTGAAAGTCAAGGCGAAGGCGAAAAAAAGCATGGGCCAAGTCCAACGCTGCGGTCGACGCAGAGGTCAACCCTCCAGGACTGCCGATCGGCGTTCCACTCTCACCACACCCGCTGCGCAAAGCGGAAAAACTGCTCCCAATCCCATTCGGTGATCGAATGCTTCCCCTCCCGCAGATGGTAGCCAATCCTTCCTCCCACGGAGATGCCTGTCGGAGGCGGCTCCGGCCCGAGTCCCGCCGGGTGCCCCATCCGTTCGTAAACCGGCGCGGCTTCCAGTGCGGATAGATACTCACCGCGCGGATCGGCCCAAAGGTCTTCGCTGGCGCTGGCGACATAGAGCGGGCGCGGAGCGATCAATGCCAGCAACTGGTGCTGATCGACCGGCAACTCGGCCTCGCGGTCGGCAAAATGGCGATAGCGACCGCAAAACCAATGCGGAAAAGCCGTCGTAATCACGGCAATGGTCTCACCAAAACACCGCCGGGCCAAAGCGGCCCCGGTACACCCGGAGTTGTTCGAAATCGCCAGGGTAAAACGTTCATCCTGGGCCGCCGCCCAGAGCGCCGCCTTCCCTTGCCGGGAATGACCGACGACCGCGACGCGCCGGGGATCGTACCGTCCACTGCGTAAAAGGTAGTCGAGCGCACGGCTCAACCCCCAGGCCCACCACGCCACCGCTCCCGGCTCCGACTCGCCCGGGTCTCCCGTCGCTTGCGGAAACGCGACCCGCGGCACCCCATCACGCCACCGACCGGCATCGTCCGGCGCAACGTCTCCATAATAAAACGTCGCCACAGCATGACCGCGCCCGATCGCCTGCTCAAAAGGCCACCGCAAAGCCTGGTCGCCGCGCGGCCATGCCTCCTTGCGCCACGAAGCCGTTTCGCGAATGGCCGGGTCATGCGCCGTCGTGGCATTGCCCCTGAAGTTCAAACCGAGAAAAAGGGGAAGCGGTCCAGCCACGTGGGCCGGGCGATAAATCAGGAGATCAATAAAAGCCTTCTGTTGACCCTTCCCTCCGTCCTGCCGTCCAAACCAAAGCCGCACCTGCTCGCGCTCCGCCTTCCCTTCAAAGGCAGGCCCGCTCTCCACCCGTTCCACCTCAAAAGCGAGAAGCGGCGGCTGATTTCCATAGACCTGCTCGCAAAAGAGCTTCAGCAGTTCGGGCCGACGCTCCCGCTGCCATGCCTCAAGATCGGCGACGGGACGGCCATCCTCCATCTGAAACAATTCCGGCAACCGGTAAACGGGAACCGCCGCTTCGTCGTAGTTTGGAGCCAATGGACTGGAAGAGACGTGAAAAGCCTGGAAGGGAGCGTATCGGCCCTACTTCACAAAACCGAACTCCGCCCGGCGATTCCTGGCCCAGGCGGCTTCACCCGTGCCGGGGTCGGCGGGCATGTCGGCGCCGAAGCTGACGGTCTGGATCAGCGAGGCGTCGACCCCCGCGCCGATCAGGTAACTGCGGACCGCCTGCGCGCGGCGTTCACCCAGGCCCCGGTTGTACTCCGCCGTGCCGCGTTCGTCGGTAAACCCGGCGATGATCACCTGCCCCGGGGCGCTGTTCATGTGCTGGGCCACGGCGTCGAGCTTGGAAGCTTCGCCGAACTCCACATCGTAGCTGTCAAAAGCAAAATAGACCGGCGAAAAACGCTGGCGATCGACGTTGCTGCCGAGGAACGAAACCCCGTCCTGACGATCCGGCAACGGGCTGCCGGTCACAAAGTCGCCATCATTCATACCGGCGTACTGGTCCTTCTTTTTGGAGTTGGCGCAGGCGCCCAACGAAACGGCGAGGGCGAGCGTAAGAGCCACACGGGAGATCCGGGAGAGGTGGGGATGCAACATGGATTTTTTTTGTCTTCTGGTTTTGAGGTGAAAAAGAATCAGTACGGCTGCCAAGAGTGGATAAAATCTCCCGAAAAGCGAGCGAAAAGGCTCAATTTAGAACAGGAGGCGTCACGCGGCAGGAGGTTTCAATGAGTCCAGGTCGGTTCCGAGACCGAGCCCAGCCCCTCGACAACCCTGACCCGCCGGCCGCTCTGGGAATCGAGCAACACGAGGCTCGAGCCTTCGCTGAAAAGAATGTGGCGCGAATCGGGCCCCCAGACGGGGTCCTTGGCGTGCCCCCCCTCGGTCAACACCCGGGAACGCCCGCTGTTGAGGTCGAGCATCGCAATCTTGAACACCCCTCCTTCGCGGATGTTGAACGCGATCTTGCGCCCATCGGGCGACCAGTCGGGTTCGGTCGCGTAGCCGTAGTTGACCGGCAGGGGACGGGGCGAGCCGCCATCCGCCGACATGCGGAAGAGCCGCGGCGAACGCCCGCCATCCGCGGAAAAAACAATCTCGCTCCCGTCCGGCGACCAGCACGGGGACGACTCGACCCCGGTGGTCCGGGTCAGGCGGCGTGCGCCCGAGCCGTTCGCTCCGACGACGTAAAGCTCCGGGTTTCCGTCGCGGCTGATGGTGCAGGCGATCCGCCGCCCATCGGGCGAAAAGGCCGCGCCGCTGTTGGTGCCGGGGAATTTGACGATCCGCTGGCGGCGTCCGCTTGCCAGGTCGATCGTGTAAATATCGGCATACCCCTGGAGATAACCGGTGTAGGCGAGCACCCGGCCGTCGCGGGTCAACGCGGGCGCGACGCTGATGTTGCCGTCGTGGGTCATCTGCCGCACTTCCGAGCCGTCGTAGTTGGCAACGTAAATCTCCTTGCGACCGGTGCGGGTGGCGACAAAGGCGATCTTGCTCCCCGCCAGGCTCCGGTTGCCGGTGAGCGTTTCAATGATGTCGGCGGAAAAAGCGTGCGCCCGCGCCCGTGCGTTCCCCTGATACTGCCGGGAGAGAACCACCCCGCCGGAGTGGTCGTTCACCGTGCCGCTCAACGCCCCGCCGCTATCGCTACCGCCGACTTTCATCCCCCCGCCGCCTGCACCGACGAGCGAAAAATACCCCGAAAGGGCGAGATCGTTCTGCACGATCTTCGTGATCGCCGCCCCGTCCGGCCCGGAGATCGGGTCGAGCGCGAGGCTGATCGTGTCGCTCTTGCTGATGGTAATCGTCGGCGTTTCCGGCTCCGCTTTCAGGGAACTGAGAGGCCCCAGCGGGACAAGGGCGACAAGCAGCGCGGCAGCAAAGGAGAATTTCCGGGTCATAAGCTGCCGCCAAACTTAGGAAAACCCGGCAAAGAGTTCAAGCAGGAAGAGGTTTCCGGAATGCTGGAGACCCCTCAATGCACCACTCAATCGGGCCAAGCGTGCCGCCCGGACGATCCATGGCCTGAAGGTAGTTGGCCGGGCTCGTCGAACAACACAAAACGATATCGTTCCGACCGACGCGTAACAGGCTCGGGTCGACTTCCAACAGGTAAGGGGCCGTCCAGAGGCATCCCGCAAAAGAACCGTTGATGATCACCTCCATCGTCTCATAGACATGACCGAAACGAAGCGCCGCCCGTGCCGGGATGGCCGACAGGGTAAATTGGCTATGGTAATCCATCATGCCGCCATAGTGCGCGTGCCCAAGCTGGACCGGCGAGACCGGCAGGCCGCAACGGTAACTCCCCGGCCGGGGCGCAAGCCTGGCGGGAGGGAGGCGGCCATGGGGCAACTCCATGTGGAAATCACCAAAAAGCCGCACGGCATCGTAAGGCCATGGGAGATGGGCCGTCGCCTGCCCCTTCTGAAGCCATATCAGGGTGTTGCGCCCTTGACGCACCAGAGAGGTGACAGCCGCCTCCCGGTTCATCGGGTCGTACGTAGGGCGTCGGGTAAACGGAGGGACCGGCAGGCCGTTGACAAAAAAGTCCATCGGCGCTTCCTCCAAAGCGTCGTCGTGAAATCCAAGATCAGCATCGCGAACCAGCCGGAGCGGTATCCGGTCCCCTTCCCAGTCAAAGCTGGTATAGAGAAAGCGATCGCTCTCCGGAGAAGGGAGTTCACGATCCAGGCACGCGGGCGAAAGCAGATCCACCATCGGCGCTCCGGCAAAGAGACCATCCGATGGGAGTGCTCCCCGATCCCTCTGCACCGGACAAACGACGACGCGAAACTGGTGAAGCACCAGAGAGTTTTCCGACCTCGGCGTGGCATGCCATGGCGCCCAATCAACCGGCAGAGACTTCCAGCGACTCTTCGGCAGGTAGACCGGCGCGGCCCACCGTTGACACGGCCGGATCAGAACAGCCTGTCCGGGCGGGATTTCCAGCACAAGAGCGTTTCCGGCGTCATGCCACTGCCTTCCCTTCGTCGGATCGCAGACTTCATACGGCCCCTTGAAACCGAGCTGAACCGATCCCGAGAAAGCTTCATTCCCATTGTTGCAGAGAAACAGGAGAGGGCCATCCACGGTCATCCGCTGGTGCCCGATCAAGGCCCCCTCGCCACTCCATAGCGGAGTGATCTGCTCCCCAAGTTCCTTTAGCAGCGTATCGGTTCCCTTTCCGGCAACTTCCACCCGATACGGCGTCGAAGCAAGGATTTCGATCTCTGATTCGATAAAATGGACGCTCGCCCCCTCCGCCATCAAGCCCTGAAGCGTTTTCCACGACGATTCACACAAATGGAGGCCGGGCACCACGAGGGTATGAAACGACTCCTCACCTAGGGATAAACGCTCTCTATGAAAGGCGACCCGGGAGAGAATATCGGCGTCAGCCAGATCGAAATCGTATCCGTTTACCATCAATTGATGGACCAGATCGCCAAGTCCCCGCCGCATCGCCCTGGCTTTTGGAAGGTCGATCGCCGGTCCGCCTTCCTGGGGAAACGAAAGCGCCATGAACGACTCTTCGGGATAGTAGAGGAGAACGGGCGCTTCATGAGTTCCCTGGGTAAGTTGCTCCGAGAGAAAGGCTACCGAATCGGTAAACGCCCTGAAATGCTCCCAATAGCTTGCCTGAAAGAACTGGGACGGGGGAGCCTCTCTTTTACGCAGCCCGTCAATCGAATAGAACTGGCCATGAGTCACCAGTCGATTGACTCCCAGAGCATAGAGCCAGTTGGTCACGCGGCTTAGGAAAGCGAGATCCTGCACCCAGTCGGTCACAGCAAACGCTTCGCACGCCACCTGGACCTTCCCTGCGCCGTGCGCGGCTGAACTGGCCAGTTTGGGAGAAAGATGAAGCAGCGGCTGGCGGGCATCGCCGATGGAGCCTCCAATCAGGTCCGTGCCGGGGATGTCCATCACGGCCAGGGAACGCATCAATCCGGGAATGGTCAGCACCTGCGTGATCGGGTCTTCTTCCGGGCTCATGTGTCCCGTCAGGAAAAGGCCGCACCGCTGGCAGGCTTCCTTCACGGGCTTCATAAAGGCGTTCTGAAACTGTTGAGCCAGCGCTTCCCGGAAGGCCCAGCGGAAGAACGGAGTCCGCGAGTCGAGGTCCAGAACAAGATGGGGCAGAATGGCCATCAGCTCCGCCCCGGCAATTTTAGGATAGAGCGCTTCAAGCGTTTGGGACCATGGAAGGATGCCCGCCAGTTTCGCTTCATCCGTAAAGATGCCGGGCACCGTCTCTCCAAAACTTTCCCCAAAGCGTTCCGCGTACTGGAGATGTGTATAGCGAATGAATGCCTCGACCGCTTTCGGGTTCAGGGGATCGGGATAGGCTCCCCATGGCGGTTGATTCGTAGATACCCGCACAAAGCCGACAATCCAGGCGGGTGTTGCGTCTACCGTCACGACGACCCGATAGCGCGGCCCCTCGGCAATCGCCCGCCAGTGCGGCGTTCCCTGCTCCCTGTAAGCGGAATAGTACGACCCCTCCCTGTGGGACTGTTTCCACCGGGTGCGGACCATCCCGGCGGCCCGGTCGATCCGCTCGATCCGGTTCCCCCGAACAAGGTAGGCGGCAACCAGCGCACCGGGTTCGAGATCGAGCGTGTGCGTACCCGGCGTCTCGATCTTGAGAACACGGTGTTTGAGAGAGGAGGCGGCAAGGGAGGGATTTTCAGCAATGATCCGTCCCCCTGCCGCGCCGGACGGGAAGGGATCTTCATCGTAAAGCCACGCTTCCATGCCGCAGCGCCGCGCCTCTTCGATGCAGAACCCTACCAATTCATACCACCGGCTCGATCCGTACGGTTCAAGCAGGCCCGCCCGCGGATGAATGAAGAACCCGCTGAAGCCTTTCGCCTTGAGTTCATGAATCTGCCGCTGGAGTTCCGGCTTCTCCAGTTGATGGTTCAGAAACCAGAACGAGAGGGGGCCCTTTCCCAGTTGGTCGATCCGCGCCCGATGAAGATCGGCGGGAGTTGGCCGAGGGTCGCGGTGAGTCGCGGGCGAGGCTGGGCGATGGGGTGTTTTCGTGACGACAGATGGCATCAGGTTGGCAGGGACGACGCCGTTGGGCGGAAGGGATTGCATTCTTACCCGATGACTGTTCCCGACCGACGACCCGCCCGAAGGACGAGAAAGCCGATCCCCAATGCCAGAGCGCCGAGAACTGCCGTTGACGGCTCGGGAATCACGGTCAGGGAAAAGGAATCATACGGGGCGGAACGTCCATTGGTGGGTCCATAGTTTCCAAAGGTGGCGGAGACGCCGGTCACCCCGGACGAATAAGAGGCGTCGCTTACGGAGACCATGGCGAGCGGGGCATCAACGCCCACCACGGCATCCAGTCCGTAGAGCGAAGCGGTCAGTTGGGTTCCCGCCATCTCCAGAATCAATCGGTAGGGTGTGTTGCCTTGCAGCGAGATGTCCGTCGACCCCAGAATATTGGGATTGGTTTCAGGGTTGGTCTGGCCTGTACCGTTGCCCGTGGGAGGTTTACTCCAAATCCCCATTTTTCCGCCGTGGTTCACCATGGCGTAGTATCCATCAGGCTCAAAAGAAGCGCTCCCTTGAGCTCGCCCGACCACGCCGACCCAGTCGGTTGATGTCGTTGGCGTAAGGACAACTTCAATAATAGCATCCTCAACGATTCCATCAACGATGGTGGAATCTCCCGTGAAAAAGGCCGAGCCCCTTCCACTGTTGCCGGTAGCTCCTTTCGAGTTGACATCCAGTTGGCCGTCGCCGTTCTGTTCCACAACGAAGGCCGCTGATTTCCCATAGGCTGCCCAGCCCGCCGGAAGACCCGATTCACCATCGAAATTCTCGACGTAGTCCGGGGTCAGGAGCGTCTGGCTGTGGCCTGGCGAAAGAGCGATTCCAAGGAACAAACCGACGACGCATGATGTGCGAAACAGGCGGTAAAAGGTTTTTGGCAATAACGTAAGAAGATTGGACAGATTCGGGTTCATGGGCTGAAAGGTGGTTGAGGTTGAGGGATGCAGGAGAGGGCTGACTTAAAATGAACTGCGAAACGATCAAGGCTCCAGCAGGACCAGAACGGTTCCACCTTTCGGAATTTCCATGGAAACTTTTCCGTCTTGTACAGGGTAGCTTTGAAATGAAAACAGCTCTTTCGCTGTCGTGCATTTGTCCCCAACGGTGAAAGTGCGATGACCTCCCTCCAGACTATGCACGGCAAACAGGTTCTTCGAAGCATAGGTAATATCGTCATCCGTCTCGTTGATCACCGGAACTCCCGCCAGATGGGCGATATTGCGCAATAATGCGGCAGGTAAAGTGGGAACGGCAGAATAGACCGACGTCCAGTGCTCAAATGGCTTGACGGCCAGCGAGGTCGGTCCATCATTCCGGAACCGCCCCAAGGCAAGGCCATCCTGCACGCCAAAGCGCGCCCCGCTGACACGTTGGTTTCCGAACACCGCCCCTTCTGAAATGCCGCGTTGCAATGGATGATCTCCCGCCGTCATTTGTGTTACCAAAGGCCCTTCAGGCAGTTGCTTCAGCGTGAAACCAGTCACCTCGCTCACCCGCCCGGGCCGGTAGGCCGCCTGTCCAAAGGCACTTTTGCCGTTCTTTTCAATGATACCGGCAGCGTTGACCCACACCAGCACCTTGCCATCCTTTTTCAGGTTTTCATCAATGTACTTCTTTTGCTCGTCGGTAATATTAAAACAGTTCAAAAACAGATAACAGCGGTAGTTTCCCAGCTTGGGCAGATCACTGAGAAGATACGCGTCCCACGCGGTGCCCATACGATTGAGTTGAGCAATGGACCGTTTGATTGCAGCGTCATGGATCATGGAATCCACCTTGGTATAAAGAATTGATTTTTCACTGGTGATGACCGCGATGGCGTTTTCGGAATCCGTGGTTTCGCGCGGTTGGCGCTGCAAGGTTCTTTCAATCTGCTGCATCTTGCCGACCGCCTGCATCAGGCGTGCATCACCGGCGATCCGGCCTTTGCCAAAATCATACCATTGAACGGAAACTCCATTGACCACCGTGTTGGCAAACTCGCGCTGCAATACGGAGACGCTATCTCTCAAGGTATTCACTTTGCCGATGCGGTCGGTGCTATGATAGGTGCGGATGTCCGCCTGATCGATATAAAGTTTTTTGTGTCGCTTGATCGAATCCACCGTGGTCATAAAACCCGAACCTCCACCCAAACCCCGGTCGGCATAAATCGAGGGCGACACCAAAAAATCAATATCCGGCGAAGCCAGCACCCGCCCAAGGCCGAAATGCCCCGAATGAGGACCGTAATAGGCGCGACCGACGTTCATCACATAGCCGTAGTAGGTTCCGCAGATGGCGTTGCCTTGCGTTTCCTCCTTGACGACGCGGCAGAAATCAAGAATGTCGCCGGAGATCACTTGGGTAAAGAACTCGCGCAGATCAATGGACCCGGCATCCTGTTGCGGGTTTAAGAACGTGCCGTTTCCGGCCGCCATTCGCTCTTCTTTGGTGGGCAGCTCGATCGCATCGAAGCTCGCATACTTCGTCTTCCACGTTTGATTGAGCAGAGCCAGATCGCCGCGATACTGCGCTTTCACCCACGCCGCAAAGGCCCTTCTGAATGGTTGCGAATAGTCCACAAAATCCTTTCCGTGTGAACCGTAATGGAGCCATTCCGAAGAGATCCCGGCAAGGGGAAAGTAGCCAATAACACGGTCCGCGTAGGGAGCCGAGCGAACGTGCTGTATGAGTTCACGCCAACTCTTCGTGGTATCCTTCATCCAAACCTCTGAGGCGAAGGAGGCGTACTTTTCGCCCCGGCTGGGCGCTCCATTATACCTGGTCAGGGCCGTCTTCCCCTCATCATTGAGGATCAATTCATCGGGGTGCAGGTCCAACCACTTTTTCATCCCTTCATTGCGAGAGGGGTCCACCCAGACGTTTAGCACCAGATACGCCTCCGGATCGGCTTCCAGAACAGCAAGAACGGCCTCATCCATCGCCTTGAACGTCGCCGGTGCATCGGGTTCCCAATCAAATCCCCCCGCGTTCATGAAAATCAGGCCTATATGGCTTTCCCTGCTGTTTTTCAGGCTTTCCTGCTGAACAGCCCGACTAATCGAGCCACCATTTTCAACCGCGTTTGTCAAAAAATTCATTGCAGAAACCGTCTTGCCATTGACTTCAAGAGCCGGAATATTTCCCGGTAGATACACCACTTTTGCCACGGGGGATGAAGGTACAGCCAACGCCTTCAATTTGATGGATTGCATGACTTCCCGGCCTTCGGGAATAATCGAAGCGTAGGTGAGAGTCGCCCTCAATGAGTAGTCGCCGCCCGGCAGGTATTTCGGCAGCCGAACTGAGTGGCGAGACCGAACCGGCTCCCCTGCCTTCCAATGCCCGACATCCACCGGAATCGAGGGAAAATCAAAGTCCGGCAGGGCGGAAGCGGCATCCGTCGGCGTCAGCCATAGCTGCAGCGCAACGGAATGTCCGGGGTTCCCCTGTGGAACAAAGTCGAACTGCACGTCAATCTTCTGCCCCGGCTCCGCCGACTCGGGCGCGCTGAAGGTCAACACCTCAACCGGCGATTTTCTGCCCAGGAAAGTATAGGACACTTCGCCCCACGGCTCCACCGGGGGCGTCCCCAGTTCAACGGCCGGTTTCCATGGATCAGCCTTAAAGGAACGTTTTGACCAGTCTTTTTCGGCTTCTCCAACGAACGTCCGCCACTCCTTGTCTGAATGGATCGTACGTTCGCTATCACGAAGTTGAAGGGTCAACTCCGCCAATACTCCTTCCCAACTATCCTTATTGCCAGCTTCGATCCCAACCACGTTTTTTCCATCCAGCAAATATGGTTTAAGATCGTAAACATCGGGCAGTCGCCAGTTTCTCCACTTTTTACCTTTCGGCAGAGCGCGACCGTTGATGTAGATGCGAAGATAATCGTCGCCGGTCGCCTGAATCTGTGCGGAGATAACGGCGGAGACCGAGGGAATGGTAAACTCCCGGCGATAGTAGCGCGGAGCATCAGGCAATGTCTTCGCCTCCGGAGCCACGATCCAGTTTGCCCGCCAGCCCTCCTTCCAGGGAGCGATGCCGGGTGGGATGGCATGCAGGCTCACGCTCTCCAATGTCACTCCCGAAACCGGATGGAAAGCAATGGTTCCATAGGCAGCCAGTTTGGGAACTTCGAAAGTGCCCTGGACCGCACCCGATGGCGAGTCCGACGTAGCTTTTAACTCCAGCGGGTAAGATTTGAGAACCTTGGAGAAGACATCAAGACAGGTGAGTTCAGCCTTTAGCGGGAGCGTCTTCGCACCATCCTTGAAGTGAACTTCGAGCTGATGTGGACCCGTGGCGAGAAATTCGAAAACGTCGCTCTGAACCTTTTCTTCCTTCGTGTTCGCCGGTAGCAGATGAAGGGTCTGCCCTGAATTTCCTTCCCTGACCATTTGTGCGTTTACCACGCACATCAAACTGAGAAGGGCTAATGCCCGTATCGAAAAATTCTTCATCATTTTAATACATTTTCTGAAATCCGACGGGAATGATATTCTGGTTTGTTATCTCTTCGAGACGTTGACTAGTGACGTGTCCGTCAACCCATAAGATATTCGCCTTACCGGCGTGCCGACCCTCCACGCGGTTCCAGCCGGAAGCAAGATGATTGAACCCCGGGCCGAAGCCGTTGTTTTTGGAATCCAGCATCAGGATGATTTTCGCTGGCTCCTGAATCCGAAGGGCGTTGGTTCTTGGATAAAGGGAGAGAGGATTGGTTCCCGGTTTGGTAGGGGTTAAAATATTATAGTTAACCACATAGGGACGACCCGGCACCCCTGTTTCCGGATCAATACCGGATGAGCGGTTGAGAGGACAAATACAGGTTTTGACCCACGCATCGTTTTCGTCTTCATTACCGGCAACGGGGATTTTTTTATTCCATCGTACTCTTCCGGATGAGGGATCGACATTGATACTATTTGGGTAAAGATGGTTGTTTTCAGCAAGATAGACTCCTATCATCGTGTGGATCTGATGGAGTTGAAAAGCGCACACCGCGTGCTGATGTTTCCCGACGATCGTGTTGATGACCCCCAGGGAGATTAGCAGGAGTACGGAGAGGGTTGCGATGACCACCAGCAACTCAATCAGCGTAAAGCCGACGCGCTCAAACAGGCGATTCCAAGGGCGGGACATAAAGGGGGACGACACGATTCAAGGATCAGGGCGCGCTTGGGGCTGACGGCCGGTTGTTTTTCATGGAGGTTAAAATAGAGAAATCGGCAGGAAGCACCCAGCACGATTTTGTCCAATATTTGGACAATCATGAACCTGCACCTTTCCTGTGGCCCTGACTACCTGGGATGATTCCGACTTGACGATGCTTTATGCCTAATGAATCATGCTTCCACCATCGCTCTCCCCTCGTACCGAATGAAAGGATCGCCTGCACAAGCAACGCTGCCCGGAACGTTGGTCCGGCCTCCTGTGACGCCGCGCGTTTTTACGCTGAAACATAGCGCGGCGTTTGACGGCTCGGGTTATCCGATTTTTACCCGTCGGTGGGAGGCGCAGGGAGAGACACCCCTGCATGAACATCTTTTCTACGAGATTGTGGTGGTGGAGTCAGGCACTGTGGAGCATTTCTCTGCGGAGGGTGTTCGAAAATTGCATGTGGGCGACCTGATCGTGATCAAGCCTCATATTTGGCACCAGTACAAGAACCCGAGAAACTTCGGGATTGTCAACTGCCTGTTTGACCGGCGCATTTTGATGAATCAGAAGACGTTCTTCTCTCTCGTCGAGAGCGCCTTTGAGCTGTTCGTCCGGCCCGCCGGGCCGTCGGCGATGGTGCCGCCGGTATTTCTTCATGCCTCGCCGGCGCAACGGGAGAGGATCAACCAGATTGTGAACGATCTCCTCCGCGAACGCCGGGAGAAGCTCATTGATTGGGAAGCGGCGCTGCTGGTTCACCTGCAGGATCTCATTATTCTGATCTCCCGTCTTTATCACGGCATTTTCCCGCAGGAGGAGAGGAGCTTGAGCGATGAAACGAGGGATTTCTGCAACGAGATCGTGATGTATCTCGAATCCCGGTTTCGGGAGAAAATCTCGCTGGCTGATTTATCGAAAAAGTTTCACGTCAGTGCTTCCTATCTCTCCCGTGTTTTTAAACGCCGAATGGGGATGGGGCTAATTGATTATGTCAATCGCCTGCGGGTTGAAGAGGCATGCAGGCTCCTGTCGACAAGTGACTGGTCGATTGCCAGAATCGCCGGGGAAGTAGGGTATGATGAAATCGCCTACTTCTCCCGGCGTTTTCGTCACGAAACGGGTCAGTCCGCGCGTGAGTACCGCAAGGCGGCAACCACGGGGGTTAACGTTTAACCCCCATGCGCGTTTCTTTGATCCCCACACGCTTCTACTGAAACTCCGGCGGGAGGATCGCCACCACCTGCTTGATCTTCTCGGCCTGTTCGCGGTCACAGACCAGGAGCGCGTCCGGGGTCTGGACGACGATCAGGTCCTTGACGCCGACCAGCGCCACGCGCACGCGGGGGTCGGCATAAACGATGTTGTTGGAGGCCTCCAGCGCGGAGAGCGAGGCGCTTGCCGCGTTTCCGGCGTCGTCGCGTTCCCAGTACTTGGCCGCAGCGGGCCAGCCGCCGACATCGTCCCAATCAAACGCCGCCTCGACCACCAGCACCCGCTGCGCCTTCTCCAGCACGGCGTAGTCGATCGAGTTTTTCGGCAGCCCGGCAAACTCCCCGGCAACGATGGCCGGAAGATCGGCCCCTTCGCCGAGCCGTCGGGCAAAGGCCCCGAGTTCCGGCACGTTGCCATGGAGTTCCTTCAGGATCGCGGGAATCGTCCAGAGAAACATCCCGGCGTTCCAACGGAAGTTCCCCTGTTCCAGAAACTCCGCCGCCCGTTCCGCGCTCGGCTTTTCCCGGAATCGGGCCACTTCGTACACCGGCGGAGCCTCCTCCGCGTCGTCTTCCGGAGACTCCACCGAAACCGGCGCCCCCTGCTCGATGTAACCGAACGAGGGACACGGCCAGCCCGGCGTGATCCCGACGGTCACGAGACTCCCGGTCGTATTCGCCGCGAGCGCCGCACGGCGCAAGGTACGCTGAAAACCGCTGACATCGGAAATCAGGTGATCGGCGGGAAGAACCACCATCGTCGCCTCCGGATCGCGCCGGGCCACCCAGCCGACGCCGAGGGCGATCGCCGCCGCCGTGTCGCGCTTGGCCGGTTCGGCGACAATGTTTTCCTCCGGCAACCAGGGGAGGAGATCACGCACGGCGGCTTCCTGGTCGCAGTTGGTCAAAACCAGCGTCCGCTCCGGCGGGACAAGGCCGCGCAGGCGGGAAAGGGTCCCCTCAAGAAGCGTTTTCCGGGAGAACAGCGAAAGAAGCTGCTTGGGCCGCTCCCGGCGACTCAGTGGCCAGAACCGTTCGCCACTACCTCCAGCCAAGACGAGAGCATAGAGATTGAAATCCGTCATGCATGCAATCTGGCTTGCATGTTGGGGAGGTCAATCAAATAGTAAGGGAGAACCTTTTCCTTCACTTTTCCAACATGTCCAAAGCGCCGTACCGTACCGAAATCCCCGTCCAAAGCCTGGCCACCATCACCCAGACTGCGCTCAGTTGCGGGGTCGGCATCCTGCTCGCCAGCAAGCTCCAGCGCAACGCCCAGCGCAACACCGCGCTGGCGATGCTCTCGGTCGGCGCGCTGGCAACGCTCCCGCTCGTTTTCGAACTCGTCTCCCGGCGGTTGCTCGGGCCGACCACCGAACGCGGGATGCGCAAGACACTCGACTCGATCCGGCGCGATGTCGGCTGGGTCGAAGACGCCGATATCGTCTGAAGGGAGAACCGGCGACCGGACCGGAAAGGCGTTCTTTTGCCGACGCCCAAAAATGCGTCGGCGGAAGCTAACATGCTTGACCTCCGGAAAAGCGCCGGTTTAGATGCTCTCCTTTTTCCAAAGGCGGCTTCCCCCGCCTTCGCCTTCCACCACACTCTTATTTTCCCCTTTATTTCCCAAGGAGACCGTTTTGGACATTAAAGACATCAAGACCCTCATCGACCTGATGAGGAAAAACGACCTATCCACCTTCAAGATGGAGAAGGAAGGATTCAAAATCACCCTCAAACGCGGCGGCGACGAACAGACCATCGTCACCACGGTCAGCCCCGGCGCGACCATGCTTCCCGCCGCGGTCGCTCCCGCAGCCCCTCCCGCCGGTGCGCTGGCTGCTCCGGCCGCACCCGCCGCTGCGAGCGAACCGGCCCCGACCCTGCGCGAGATCACCTCGCCGATGGTCGGCACCTTCTACTCCGCCGCCTCGCCCGATTCTCCCGCCTTCATCCAGGTCGGCCAGAGCGTCACGCCCGACACCGTCGTCTGCATCGTCGAAGCGATGAAGGTGATGAACGAAATCAAGGCGGAAACGAGCGGCGTCGTCGCCGAAATCTGCGTTGAAAACGGCAAGCCGGTCCAGTTCGGGCAGGCCCTCTTCAAGCTGAAGTAACCGGCCCCTTCCCGTTCATGTTCGATAAAATTCTGATCGCCAACCGCGGGGAAATCGCCCTGCGGGTCATCCGCGCCTGCAAGGAACTCGGCATCCGCACCGTCGCCGTCTATTCGGAGGCCGACGTCGACTCGATGCACGTCCAGTTGGCCGACGAGGCGATCTGCATCGGCCCCGCGCCGAGCGCCCAGAGCTACCTGAAGATCGACCGCGTCATCTCCGCTGCCGAGATTTCCGACGTCGAGGCAATCCACCCCGGCTACGGTTTCCTCGCGGAAAACCCGCACTTCGCCGACATCTGCAATAGCTGCAACATCAAGTTCATCGGGCCGAGCGCCCAGGCGATCCGCTCCATGGGCGACAAAAACAGCGCCCGCGCTACCGCCCGCAAGGCCGGCGTCCCGGTCACGCCCGGGAGCGACGGTTGCGTCGATTCCGAGAAGGAAGCGCTCGCAGTCGCCCGGCAGGTCGGCTACCCGGTCATGATCAAGGCCGTCGCCGGCGGCGGCGGCAAGGGGATGCGCCCGGCGCACAACGACAGCAGCCTCGTCAAAGGATTTCACGCCGCGCGGATGGAAGCCGAAAAAGCGTTCGGCAACCCCGGCGTCTACATTGAAAAGCTGATCGAAAACCCGCGCCACATCGAGTTCCAGATCATGGCCGACACCCATGGCGATGTCGTCCATGTCGGCGAGCGGGATTGCTCCATCCAGCGCCGCAACCAGAAGATCATCGAAGAATGCCCCTCCCCGGTGATGAGCGACGAGCTGCGCAAGAAAATGGGCAAGGCTTCCGTCAAGCTCGCCGAAGCGGTGGAATACGTCGGGGCGGGAACCATGGAGTACCTCGTCGACGACCAGGGGAACTTCTACTTCATGGAGATGAATACCCGCATCCAGGTGGAGCACACCATCACCGAAGAAGCGTACGGGTGCGACCTCGTGAAGGAACAGATCCGCATCGCCGCCGGGGAGAAGCTGACCTCCTACGTCCGCGACGCCAAGCTGCGTTACCACGCCATCCAGTGCCGGATCAACGCCGAAGATCCCTTCAACCACTTTCAGCCGAGCCCGGGCCGGATCGACATCTACTACCAGCCGGGCGGGCGCGGCGTCCGCGTCGACACCCACGCCTATGCCGGGTACACCGTCCCGCCGCATTACGATTCGATGATCTCCAAGCTGATCGCCATCGGCACCACCCGCGAAAACGCCATCGCGCGGATGCGTCGAGGCCTGGGCGACTACTACATCACCGGCATCAAGACGACCATCCCGTTCCAGCAGGCGATCATGGCCAACCCCGACTTCGTACGGGGCGAGTACAACACCGGGTTTGTCGAAAAGATCATCGCCTCGGGCGGAGCCATGCTCAACCCGCGCAGCGCCTGATCGCAACGTCCCCCACTCTTTCGCGGTGAAGCCGGGCTGATGGCACAGATGGCAGGCAGCTCCCATGCTGCGCCTTCAAGGCCATCGATGCCCGCCGCGAAACTGAAGGGCAGGCCTCCATCCGATCGGAAGATCGTTGCGGCTGGTTCGAGACTCTCCCGGAAAAGCAACCTACCGCTGCTCATTCACCGGCCTTTCTCCAGGGATCCGAACCGCCCGGGTACCACGCGGGCTTCGCCCCGTCCCCCGCGCGGACCCCAGATTTCATTGATCACGGCCGCCCCTATTGACCGCCGTCCTTCGAGCAGAATCTGTCCTTCTTTTTTAATTGACCTCAAATGCTTATCATGATTTGTTAATCAGCATTGTGAACAAAAGAAGAACCCGCCCTCTTTATCGCCAAATCGCTGACCGGATCTGGACGGAGTTTGGCGAAGGCCAGGCAATGGGGCATCGGCTACCAACGGAACGCGACCTGGAGCGAATGCTGGAGGTTTCCTCTGTGACGATTCGTTCCGCTCTCAACGCTTTGGAGGCAACTGGAAGAATTGACCGACGCCAGGGAAGCGGTACTTTCGTGCGCCGCCAGAAGAATTTCCAAAAACACGTCGCCCTTCTCCTGGAGGGGGACATTGCCGATCCTCTTCTCTCGCCATTTTACCCCCGCCTGCTTCAGGAGGTAAGGGTCGCCTTTCTCAAAAAAGGCATCCCCACTCGTCCCTACCTCGGATATCTCCGCCTAGGATTGGAGATAGGAGAGTTAACATGCCAGGAAATTTTCGACGAGTTAAAATCAGAGAGAATCTCCGGCATCGTATCTCTTTACGCAAAATCCGATCCGAGCTGGAAGAAAGAACCTTCCAAATGGGAGATACCGGTCATCGGTGAAACGGGGGGAGCAGATTACACCGTTTCAGTGGATCTTAAAAAGGCCGCAGCTACGCTTATACGACACCTTCATACAAGGAAACGCCAAAAGGTAGCACTGATAAAGCTCAGAAACAAAGGCGTGAGCGTATTCACTTCGGAATTCCAAAAACAGGCAATGGCTACTGGCATCAGCGTCGACTGCCATCAGGTCTCCTACTTTTCAACGAGCCGCCAACAGGAAGACTGGAATCAGATACACCCGGCATTAAAGAAAAACGACGCATTGATCATCGAAGACGACATGCTCTTCTCCGGAGTGCTCCAGGCCTTTCCGGAAGCCGCTCCATTTCCACCAGAAGACCTCATTGTAAGAACTTCTGATGCCGTTTCCCTCTCAAGTCCTTACCCTTACCTTCGCTTAATCTACTCTGTCCAAACCAAGGCATACCTAATTGCTCAGGCAATGGAAAGAAAACTGGAAGGCATCGAAATTCCCTCATTCATCGAAGTGCCCTTCCGCTTGGAAAAGGGAAGTCCCACCAAATCCGCGCATCTCCCCGGAATCCGAGCCAGCAGCGTTCATTGATGATCATTCCTCCTCCTTATGAACAAGCGTTTCATCATTCCCTCTCTCCTGATCGGCATCTCTTTATGCACTCTTGCTGCACAACTGCCACAACCAACCCCACCCAGAACGTTCCCACACCACGACGCACCGAGGGCCACGCGCGAGCCAATCCCTGACTACCAGCCTGAATTCGAGCCGGGGGATCCCCGCATCGCCAAAGCCAAACACCGCATTCATAACATTCGCGACTATGGAGCCAAAGGGGACGGCTTTTCGCACCTGCTCTCGGACGAGTTTAAAGATCAGGCATCTATCGACCAACGTTATGGCCCGGGCCGCTATCGCCTGGATGACGAGAGTGACTATGTGGCCATCATGGAAGGCATCCGCTACGCTAAAGCAGCAGCCAATGAGACAAGAGCCAGATCCGTCAGAGGCCTGCCATCACTCTACATTCCACAAGGAATTTATCAGATTAACCGGACCATCCCCCTGGTGGATATCAGCGGGTTTACCATCTCCGGCGACGGCAAGCGACAGACCGTCCTTCGGTTCACCGGAAAGGAGGAGGCTCTCTTTGGCATTGAGCGCTCATCTACTCTTGCCTTCGAGAAATTTGAGGTCATTTCCACGCTCGGCACAGGAACCACCGCGTTTCTCATCGCTGATGTTCTGGCCAAATATCCCGACAGACCGACCTACCATTTCGACTGGACGAGTGTTTCCTTTACCCAGTTTGACGTCGGGGTCAAAACCACGGGATGGGCGATGACTGATAGCACCAACTTTCTTCACTGCCGCTTTAATAGCTGCGGCACAGCGCTACTTCTCGATAATCACCAGAGCATGGGACATCACTTCCAAAATTGCTATTTCGGATTTGGATCCCAGCATCTCGGAAAACTCAAAGAAAACAGCTATCCCGTTGTCTTCCACGTAAAGCAGGGAGGCAACATCACGGTCTCGGGAGGGTACATCATCATTCATGACGGCACAACGCTCCTGCTTGAGCCCAGGAACGAAAAACTCTCCTTTTCGCCAATCAACTGGTCTACCGGGCTCTTTAACTTTTACGGGGTGAAGTGGGAGCAAGTGCGCAAAAACCATCCTGTACTCTTTGATGCAGTAGATGATGGAAAATTTTCCGCAAAAGTAAACTTTGACAACTGCCTTGTCTACCAGAGAACCAAAGCCGAAGGCGCCAGTTTAGGCGCTCTCCACCCGGGGATGAACGTCAGCCTGCGCAATGTGGGCGTCAACAAGAACCAGGCCTACATCCAGGAGGTTTCCTCCGCCTCTGATCGCGCACGACGGGCTTCAATTGTCTTCGACCATGTTTCCGGCATTCGCTTTAATGCTGCCAGTACACCGGTACATGCAGTGGAATGGCGAGGGCCAACTCCCCTTTAAGCCATGAGCTTCGAACGCGCCACAGGCTCCAGGAACAACTGTCCTGCTTCTTCCAAGGGCTGGACCGTATTGGAGCTATTAATCGTCCTGGTTTTGATTCTGATAATTTCAGGATTATTGTCGCTTGTAACAGGACGGATCGCGCGCGTACGCAAGAATACGGAATGCCTTCTGAACATGAGAATGACCGGCCAACAACTACTCGCCCACGCGGCCGATCATAACGGCCGCTCCGTCGTAGCATACTACGATGTAGCACGCTCTCAGAGGCCTGGCCAGTCGGAGGTTTGGCATGAGCGGCTAGTGCGCGGCGGATACCTGGAAAAGTCACAAAGAGAAAAAATCGTCTGTTCTTCATACGACCCGTTCTCCTACGACACCGCACACTCGAAGGCTGCCATGTATACTTACGGATTGCGCCGTTTTAGTGGCGCTGCCACTTATGACCCGGCCTATCAAGGCTCAAAAGTGTCGAATCCATCCAGCTATATCCTGCTTGCAGACAGCTATTCAAAGGCAGAGAAACGGCAGTTCTACTATCTTTCATGGCCCGGAACGGGCAACGCAGTCAAAATCCACCTTCGCCACGATGGCAAGGCACATCTTTTCTTTGCCGATGGCAGTGCACGCGCTTTGAATAAAGAAGAGATTGTGGCTCTAAACGATGGATGGTCTCCGGGTATCTGCCATGACGACCTTTAACATCACCGACCAACTAAATGCCCCCTGAAGAGATCGCTGGTTAGAAGCAACAGGACAGAGACTCAGGCTTGCTTTCATCAACAAATCCAAAACCAACCATGATACTGCCCAATATCCGAACCACTCTTGCCCTCACCCTTTTGTGGATGATGACATCCTTCGCCTTGCGGCCTTTGAATGCCGGCATCCTGGTACATACGGTACCCGATTCAGAATTCGTCGCGCCAGCCAACGTTGTGCTATTCAATCCCCTCCCAGCCAACTCCGACCATCACCGCAACCTCAGCATTCGCTGGCAAAACACCACGCTGACCGATCGCCGTGATGTCGGGCAACGATTCGAGCTTTCCGAACAGATCTCGCTTGGTGAAATCATCATCTATGTTCCCACGGCTTCCAACAAGGATGATGCTGATCCAGATCGCCCCTTCTCCTTGATTATTGAGCACTTTGTAGACGGCACCCTTTCAGGCCAAAGGGAGATGATTAGCCTTCAAGGCAATCTTCCAAAGATCCCGGAAAAGAGCTATGTCGTCTTCAAACTCTCCGAAGCGGTGACCATTCAGGCCAACCAGCTCTATGGCTTCAGATTTTCTTTCGATAGCGCACTGGATCTCGCAGAGACCAAAAACCTCGTGGCGTGGGGAGGGGTTCAACAGGGATATTCCGCTCCTGGGCTAAAAGCTGCGTATTACGTTGACTACAGCAATAATGAAAACCTCCGCCCCTTGTCCAACCCGGAGGTCATGGTTTTCTACCTGGCACCTCAGACGATCCCCGAGCCAGGAACCGGCGCGCTGCTCTTCATCGGGATGATTGGAGTAGCAGGACTCTTTCGCAAGTGGCGTTCCTGGAAGTAGCCCCGACGCCACCTATTGCCGCGCAACCGCAAGCGTACGGTAGACCGGGTCGTCCACGTCCGCGCCAACGTTCAAGGTCGAGGGCGGTGAATGACGCGAACCAAGGACAACAGGAGTCATCCAGAGTTGCCACGGTGATTGGAAAAACCGATCACCATAAAACGATCAAAATCATTCCCCCTTTCGCCTCCATTGCCCATAGTCGGGGGAAATGATCACCCTGGATCAAGTGGAACTCCGGCACGTCAAGGTGCCGACCAAGGCCCCCTTCCGCACCAGCTTCGGCACCCTTCCGGACAAGGAGACCGTTCTCGTCACCGCCTGGAGCGACGGCCTCGCCGGTTATGGCGAAAGCGTCGCCATGCCGCTCCCCTTTTATAGCGAGGAGACGTGTGAAACTGTCTGGTACCTCCTCAAAACCTTTGCGATCCCGCAACTCCTCGGGCACGCGCTCCAGCACCCCGACGAAGTCTCCCGCCGCCTCGGCTGGATTCGCCGCAACGCGATGGCCATCTCCGCGCTGGAGGGGGCCGTCTGGGATCTTTACGCCCGCGCGCAAGGGTGTTCGCTCGCCTCGCTGCTCGGGGCAACGCGCCGGGAGATCGAAGTCGGCGTCAGCATCGGCATCGAACCGACCGTCGACCGGGTGCTCGCCAACGTGGAGCGCTTCCTGGCCGAGGGGTATCGCAAAATCAAGATCAAGATCGAACCCGGCTTCGACCTGGAACCGATCCGCGCCATTCGCGAACGCTTCGGCTCCGAAGTGCCGCTGATGGCCGACGCCAACTCCGCCTACACGCTCGACCACCTCCCCGTCTTCAAGGAAATCGACGCCTATAGGCTTCTGATGATCGAGCAGCCGCTCGCGCACGACGACATCGTCGACCACGCCAAACTGCAACGCGAACTGGCCACCCCGATCTGCCTCGACGAAAGCATCCACTCCGCCGAAGACGCCCGCAAGGCGATCGAACTCGGGAGTTGCCGCACCATCAACATCAAGATCGGGCGCGTCGGCGGGTTGACCCGGGCCAAGGCGATCCACGATCTCTGCGCCCGGCACGGCGTCCCCGTCTGGTGCGGCGGCATGCTGGAACTCGGCATCGGTCGCGCGCACAACATCGCTATCGCCTCGCTGCCCAATTTCAGCATCGCGGGCGACACCTCCGCCTCGTCGCGCTCGTTTGAACGTGATATCGTCACCCCGGAAATCGCCTTCACCCGCCCCGGCCTTCTCGCCGTCCCGACCGGCCCGGGGATCGGTTACGAGATCAACCCCGACCGGCTGGAAACCTTCACCCTGCGAAAGGAAACCTTCCGGTCTTCCTGAAAACCACCTCCTCTCCCATGTCACACACCGCCCGCATTGCCGAAATCATCGAAGCCAAAAAGGAACGCCTGCTCGAAGCCAGCAACCGCATCTGGGAACTGGCGGAACTCCGTTTTGAGGAGCGCCGGTCCGCCGAAGTGCTGATCGCCGTTCTCGAAGAAGAAGGTTTCAGCGTGGAACGCGGCGTCGCCGGTCTGGAGACCGCATTCATCGGCAGTTCCGGCGAAGGGGGGCCGATCCTCGCGTTCCTTGGTGAATACGACGCGCTTCCTCTTTTGAGCCAGCGCCTCGGCGTCGCCCGTGAAGAACCGATCGAAGCGGGCGGCAACGGCCACGGCTGCGGGCACAACCTGCTCGGCACCGGCGCACTGGCGGCGGCGATCGCCACGCGCGATTACCTGAAGGAAAACAATCTCCCCGGCACCGTCCGTTACTACGGCTGCCCGGCCGAAGAGAGCGGCGGCGGCAAGGTGATCATGGTGGCAGCCGGTTTGTTCAAGGATGTCGATCTGGCCCTCACGTGGCACCCGAGCGATGCGCACTACGTCTTCTCCGCCCCCACGCTCGCGACCCAGGCGGTCTTTTTCAACTTCACCGGCCGCAGCGCCCATGCCGCCAAGAATCCGCACGATGGCCGCAGCGCCCTCGACGCCGTGGAACTGACCAACGTCGCCGCCAACTACCTGCGCGAGCATATCCCGACCGACGCCCGGCTTCACTACGCCATCACCAACACCGGCGGCCACGCTCCCAACGTCGTGCAGGCGAAAGCCTCCGTCCGTTACCAGATCCGCTCGCCCCGTGCCGCGCAGGTGGCGGAAGTCTACCGGCGGCTCTGCAACATCGCGCGGGGAGCGGCGTTGATGACCGAAACGGAAGTCGAAATCGACGAGGGAGTGCGTTACCTCGACGTGGTTCCCAATACGACGCTCGAAGGGGTCATGCAGAAAAACCTCGAAGCGCTCGGCCTGCCGCATTACGACGAAGCGGAGCGGCAATTTGCGCGCGAGATCCGCGCCACCCTTCCCGGCGAGATCAGCCACCGCATCCCTGAAACCAAGGGCCGCGAAGTCGCCGACCAGCTCCCGCCTTATCGCCCGAAAATGAGCATTCATCTCGCCTCGACCGATGTCGGCGACGTGAGCTGGGTCGTCCCGACCGCCCAATACCGCAGCGCCACCTGGGCCATCGGCACGCAGCCGCACACCTGGCAGGCCGTCACCCAGGGGGCCACCTCCTTCGCCAACAAGGGAATGCTCCACGCAGGAAAAGTGCTGGCCGCCACCGCCGTCGAACTCGCCCGGTGCCCCGAAGTCATCGAAAAAGCGAAGGCGGAACTCAAAGCGGCGGTCGAGGAGTAAAAGGAACTCAAAAATTCGGCCTCCATTCCCCGGATGCTTTTTCCAGAGGGCGTGATCCGTGATAATGGACGGGTTCACGCCCTTCGTTCTGCCGTCGGGAGTCATTGCCGTAGGGGTACGCCAAAAAAAATACGCGCGAATCGGGGGGTTGCCCCGATACCGTGGCGAGCTTTTCCAAGGTTTACTGATCAGCGTCAACTCCGGCCATGGATGGCACCGCAACACGGATCGTGGCGGAGGAGGATGACACAAGGCTCCCCCTTTCCTCATGCGAAAGGCAGCCAGGCAGACGGGGTTTCCGCACGGACATTGCTTGCATCGCGGAAAACCCGTTTGCCGCTTTTTTCTCCCGGCGACCTCGCGGGGATGCGCGGGATTTCATGCCCTGACTGGACACCGACGCCAAGCCGGGTATAAATCTTCAGGCGATGCCCTCGAAAGCCTCCCGAAAAAAACGTCTCGACGAACTGGAGCACCCCTCCATTTCCGCTGAGGAATACAAACAGAAGCTCAAGGAGTATTCCCTGCGCCTGCTCAACCAGCAGTTGCGCCTGGCCGAAGCGCGCCACAACGTCGTCATCATGTTTGAAGGGCCCGACGCCGCCGGAAAAGGAGGAGCCATCAAACGGCTCGTCGAGCGGCTCGACCCCCGGCTCATCCGCGTCTATTCGATCGGCAAACCGACCGCGCAGGAGCTTGCGAACCATTATATGCGCCGGTTCTGGCTCCGCCTGCCGCCGCACGGGCAGGTCGCCATTTTTGACCGTTCGTGGTATGGGCGCGTCCTCGTCGAACGGGTGGAAGGGTATGCCACTTTGCAGGAATGGAAGCGGGCGTACGACGAAATCAACGCGTTTGAAAAGATGCTCGTCGACGACCAGACCATCCTGATCAAATTTTTTCTCCACATCACCAAGGACGAGCAACTGCTCCGCTTCCGGCGCCGGGAAGCCGATCCTTACAAACACTGGAAAATCAACGACGAAGACTGGCGCAACCGCAACCGCTGGGAAGACCACAACGCCGCTGCGGAAGATGCCTTTGCCAAGACCGACACCAAGCGCGCGCCATGGACGATCATCCCGGCCAACTACAAATGGTACGCCCGCCTGCGCGTGCTGAAAGTCGTCACCGAACGCGTCGAAAAAGCCCTCGGAAAATGAACGCCTCCCTTTCTACCTCCCGCCGTCTCGTCGTCCTGCTGTTGCTCCTGCTTCCCCTGCTGGGCGGGTGCGAGCAGATCTTCCTCAAAGGTTCCGAGCGCAAGCACAAGGAAGCGCGGGCGCGCCTGGAGTTGGGCGACAACGAAGGGGCCGCTCTCCTCTACGAAGCCGCGCTCGACGGCACCCCCAACAGCGCCCAGATCCACTACCAGCTCGGCCTCCTCTACGACGACAAGCTCAAGAAACCGTTCAGCGCCATCCACCATTTCCAGCGTTACCTCGACCTCGAACCCGAGGGGCGTCACGCCGGGGATGTGCGCAACTTCATCAAGCAGGACCAGCTCAAACTCGCCTCCCTCCACGGCCAGGGGGCGACCATCCCGCAGCACGAGGCGGTCCGGCTCAAGAATGAAAACCTGGATCTGCGCAAACAGCTTCTCACCCTGCGCAAGGAACTCGACAACGCCGTGCAGGACCGGATCGCCGCCCTCAAGAAAGCGGGCCTCATTGACTCCAAGAGCCAGTACCAGAAAGCACTCATTCCCGGCATCCGGACTTATACCGTCGTCTCGGGCGACACCCTTGCCTCCATCTCCAGCCGCTTCTACAAAACCCCGGAACGGTGGCGCGATATTCAGGATGTCAACTTCAACATCACCTCCGGCACGGCCAAGCTCAAACCGGGCATGGTGCTGATGATTCCCTAAAAACGCCTCGCCCCTCCCTCTCCCCCGTCCTTCCCGCTCCGACCGCCGCCCTTCCGGGCAAAACCGTTTTCCTCCTGCATGTCCCACTCCCTTTCCTCCAAAATCGCCATCGGCACCAGCGCCTGGAGTTATCCCGACTGGCGCGGCATCCTCTACCCGGCCACGCTGGCTCAAAACCAGTGGCTCGGCTGGTATGCGCGCTTTTTCTCCGCCGTCGAGGTCGATTCCACCTTCTACCATCCTCCTTCCGCCAAGGTCACCCGGACCTGGGCCGAGACCACTCCGGACGACTTCACCTTCACCGTGAAGCTCTCCCGCGAGATCACGCACCACCAGCGGCTGCGCGATGCCGACGCCCTTCTGGCCCGGTTTATCTCCGGCCTCGAACCGTTGCGCGACAAGCTCGGCGCCATCCTGATCCAGCTCCCCGCCTCGTTCGGCCCGGCAGGCAACGAAGAGGCGCTCGCAAAGTTCATCGGCTCCCTCCCGCCCGACTGGCCGTTCGCCGTCGAGTTCCGCGACCCGCAGTGGGTGGAACGCCCCGGCATCGCACGGTGGCTGCGCGAGGCGGGTGTCACCTGGGCGTGGACCGACACCGCCCCGTACGAGGAACAAGGCCCGGCGGTCATGGAACGCTTTCCGCAAACCACCGACCGGGTCTACCTGCGGCTGCTCGGCGATCTCGACACCAAGTTCCGCGCTGACGGCAAGCGGTGCATCGACTGCTACGACCATCTCCGCTGGGACCGCTCCCCCTCCATCGCGCTTTGGGCCGGAAAAGTCACCCAGCATCTCCTCGGTCGCGACGGCGACGGAGCCGGGCGCAAACACCACCGCGCCCTCCTCTTCGCCGCCAACCATTACGAAGGGTGCTCCCCCCTCTCCGCCCAACGGCTCGCCGAAGCGCTCGGCACCACGCTGGAACTCCCGGAACTGGAGGAACCGCTCGCGACTGCGCCGCAGATGGAGCTTTTTTAAGCCGGGCCAGGGGGGAGCCCAGTCACGGCTCCTGAACGGCATTGGAACCGCAGGGATGCCCTATCGAAAATCGAAAAGTTGCTTTTCGATTTTCGATAGGATAATGTGTCTTTTCAGGAAAACTCCTCATGAAAACCATTCCTCGCGCGCTGGAGAAGCAAATTGCGGAAACCCTTCCGGCGTTTCCGGCGGTTTATATCAATGGCCCGAGGCAGGCGGGCAAGACAACGCTTGTCCGCGAGTTGCTTGTCAGAAATGATGGAGCCCGATTCATCACATTCGACGATGCGTTGGAACGGGCTGCGGCTATGCGCAACCCCTACAACTACCTCAAGGAGTCGGGGGTGCCGCTGATACTGGACGAAGTCCAGATGGTGCCCGAGCTGTTCCGTCCTTTGAAAAAACTGGTGGATGAACAGCGGCAGGCAGCCCTTTCGGGAGGCGGCCCGGCCAACGGCAACTATCTCCTCACCGGATCAGCCAACCTACTCGCCATTCCCGAACTCGCCAACGCCATGGTGGGGCGGATGGCGACCCTGACCCTGTTACCACTCTCGGTCGCCGAAGCCCGCGGCCAGACATCCTCCTTCCTTGAACGTTGCTTCGCCCGCGACTTCTCGGATATCAAACCGGACGGCACCCGTCTGGTCGACGCCATGGCGGAAGCGACCTACCCCGGGCTTCGGGAGATGCCGGAAAAAACGATCCCGACGTGGTTTCGCAATTACGTTCAAAAGATCACACTGGATGATCCACGGCATCTTTATAATCTCGAAAAAGCGGAATCCATGCCCGTCCTGCTGCAAGCCTTGGCGGCCCGCGCGGGCAATCTCGTCAACGATGCCGAGTTGGGCCGCGAAGTCGGTCTCAACGCCGTGACCACAAGGCACTACCGGGGTCTGCTCAACAACACCTTCGTCACCCATACCTTAAAGCCGTGGCATCGGAATATCACCAAACGGCTCGTCAAATCACACAAACTCTACTTCCACGACACGCTTCTCCTCTGTCACCTGCTCGGCTCCCCCCCGCAGGAATTATCCCATTCCCAGCCCGCACGCTTCGGCCATATTCTGGAAAACTTTGTCCTTTCCGAACTGACCAAGACCAACCACGCCACCGGTGAAAACGCAGACCTCAGCTTCTACCGCACCAGCGACGGAAGGGAGGTCGACTTCGTACTGGAACGCGGCGGCAGGCTGGTCGCGATCGAAGTCAAAAACGCCGAAACGATTACCGACAAGGATCTCGCAGGCATCAAGGAACTGCAACAGGTGACCGGCCAAGACTTCCACTGCGGCGTGGTCCTCTGCAATACGCCAAGGGCCATCGCCTATGACCGCGATCTTTACCTGTTGCCGTTCAGCGCCCTTTGGACTGCCCTTTAGGTCTCACGCATTCGAACCGTACCGCTCCACCGCCTCTTCACGCGTCATCGACGCCGGGAGGTTGCGGATTGCCACGCGGCGGCCGATCTGGCGCTCCTGTTTCATGATCGTCACGAACTGGTCGCACATATCCATCGCGTAGGGAATGTTGCCGCTCGACATGGAGAAAACCCCCTGAAGATCAAGCGTCTGCAACGCGTTGATGCAGTTGCGGATACGTTCGCCCGAAAGCTTGGAAAACGCTTCGTCGATCGGCACCAGCGCCAGCGACGGGTCGCGCCGCCGCCGTTCGTAACGATGGTAGGCACGCAGGTAACAGGCGAGAATCGCGATGAAGTAGGGTGACTGGTTTTCCCCGCCGCTGAACTTCCCGGAATGACGGTCAACGCTGCTCGGCCGGGCGTTTTCCGTCCGCGTGTCGGTCACCAGCATGTCGTAGTCGTGATAATTGCGGTAGTCGAGGAACGAGAGCGCCTCCTTGCTCTCGGGCTGGTCGACCAGTTTGGAAAAAATCTCCTCGACAGTGCGGCGCAGGTCGCCATCCATCGACTCGAAGAAAAGGTCGTCCTCGCGCGCGGCGGCTGAGGCGTCGACCAGTTCGCGGTAGATCTTGTACTCGGCGTCCGGGTTGGGACGGCGGGCGATCTGGTAAAGGTTGTGCCCGATCGGCGAGCGCAGTTCCTGGTTGAGCACGGCCAGCAGGCTTTCGACCTCGAAGAGCGCGGCATGCAGCTTCGCGAGCACCTGCGTACGGAAAAGGTGCTGCCAGTTGGTCCGTTCACGGCGCGCTTTTTCCTCGTACGAAGGGATGTCGCCCGCCTCGATCTTCTCGAGCCGCGCGTCATAGATCGCGTTGCTCTCGCTCTCGGGGTCGATCTCCAGAAAACCGGTATGAACCCGGGCGAGTTCGCGCCGCAGCGTGAGAAGTTCCTGCCGCTGGGCGATCGCCGACTTGTCGGCTTCGTGGTAACGGTTGCGGGCCGACTCGGCAGCCTGTTCCTTGAGCGGCCATTCCGCGAGCAGGGCCGCCAGCAGTTCGTCGTACCGCTCGCGGTATTCGTCGAGATTGACCAGCCCCTCCACCTGAAAACGGCGGAAATTGTCCTCGGCGGCGACCACGGCGGCTTCGCGGCTCTTGCGTTCCTGACGGGCCAGTTGAAGATCGGCCTGCGTCTGGTTTTTCATGAGCTGGTCGCGCTCCCGCGAATCCTGCGCACGGCGGCTTTCGAGTTCGGCGATCTCCTGCTCCTTTTCGTCCATGCCGAGATCGCGGATCTGCCGCATCGTCTCGATGTTCTGCTCCATCTCGCGCCGGAGTTCGGCGAGACGGGAGAGCGCCGCGAGATCGTCGTGGACCGACTCGGAGTCGAGCCGCGACGCACGGGCAAAGTCGAGAAAATCGCGCACCGCCTGCACCTTCGGCGAAAGGATGCGCTGGGAAAGGGTCACTTCATCAAGCTGCGACTGGAGGAACTTGCGCTGTTGCTCGATCCCCCGCGAACCGACGCACGGGTTGTTCTGGTAATGCGCCCGCCGTTCCACAAAGGGGCGCTGGTACATGAACCCGTCGCGCATGATGGCGCGGTTGTGCTGGCGCAGTTCGCTGACCGCTTCCACACACATCAGGTCGCCGAGCGTCTGGTCGACGATCGCCCGGGCGACCGGGTGGGAGGTTTCGATCTTCTCCGCGAGCGAACCGGGCCGGACCGGGCGGCGACGGCCATCGCCCAAGACCTGGCTCGGGTTGATGAGCGATTCGCGCGGCGTGTTCTGCTTGAGGCCGTGGAAAATCCGCTCGGCCATGTCAAAATCACGCGGTTCCACGACAACCGCAAACTTCCGGGCGAAAGCGATCTCGACCGCCGGCCGCCACCCTTCGTCGGTCACTTCGCACAACTCCCGCAACGCCCGCGCCGGGTTCTCCCGCCCGCTGTCGGGCAGCGCCTGGTTGAGCGCGTCGAGCAACACGCTTGCCTCCGGGACGACGCCGAGCCGCAGTGCCGAAAGCAACTGGGTGAGCCGCAGCTTCTCCTTGTCGAGCTGCCCCTGTTCGGCAAAGAGGTCGCGCGCGCCGTGGTCGACGATCTGCAACAACTCCCGCGCACAGAGCGAAAGATCGCGCACGCCGTGGCGAATCCCCTCCCCCGAAGCCTGCGGAAGCGCCTTGGCGGCCTTGGCCACGGCGTCGAGCGCCTCGCGGTGGATCTTCATCGGCAGTTCGGAGGCCATGGCAAGCCACCGTTCGCTCTGCTGGACGCGCTGGCGAAGCGCCTCTTCGACGGTGTTTCCGACCGCCTCCAACTGCCGGACCTGCGGCGCGAGTTCACGGTTGCGGTTGCGCAGGTGGAAGAAAAGTTTCCCGTCCTCGGTCGCCGTCAGCGCGGCCTTGAGCGAGTCAAGCCGCTGGCTGTCTTCGGAGATGCGTGCGTCGAGTTCCTTGAGCCGCCGGGCATCCTTGTCGAGCGCGGCCTCCAGCGCCGCCTCCCGCTGGCGGGCGTTTTCGGCGGCATCCCGCGCGGCGTCGAGGCGAAGCTCCACCTCGGCGTAACGATACAATTTCCGGTCAAGGATCGAGGCGGAAAGCGCGCGGTCGACCGAGCGGATCGCCTCAAGCTGCTGCAACTGGTCGCGCAGGATCGCCAGCTCCCGCTCAAAATTGCGGAACATCTGGAAACTTTCCGAAACAGGCTGAATATCGACCTCCCCGCGCGGCAGGATGTACTGGCGGCAGAAGTCGTTGAAACTGCGCAGGAAGGTGAACGACATCGCTGCGGGAAGCAGGTAGTCGATGACGCCCCGGTCAAAATTGAGATGCAGCGGGGAGGCCATCTCGCGCCGGTAGCTGTCGAGCGTCTTGAACATCATCCCGCCGCTTTCGGTGACAAAACGGTGGAACGTCTTGTGATCCATCGGCGTGCGGTCTTCGTTGAGCCAGCCGCTCTTGCCGATCCCCTTGGGGAAGAAGAACCCTTCCTTGCGGTTGGGCTGATTCTGCGCGGAGCTTTCGAACTCGATCCGCAGCCCCCAGGTCTCGACCCGCTTTTGGTTGGGCCAGCGAAATTCGAGCGCCACGTAGGTGATGCTCCCCCGTTCGCGCATATACTGCGGCTTGCCGTCGATATCCTGCTTGGTGTCGCCCAGGCAGTAGCTCTTCAGGTTACGGGTGGAGGCGGCCCCGGTGGCCGACTGGTTGTACTTCGCCTTCTGGTCGCCGACGAGCACGAGCTGGATGACATCCATCAGAACCGACTTGCCCGAGCCGGTCACCCCGGCGATCAGCAGGTTGCCATGGACATCAAGCGTGTCGTTGTACCCGAACCAGTTGATGGCATGGATGCGGGAGAGGGAAATTTTACGGCTCATCGTGGTCCTCTTGGAGTCGCCCTGAAACGGGGGGTTCGTCTTCTTCGAATGGGATGGTTGCCGCTACGGGCGCACCGGCCGGTTTTTCGGCGGCGGGGGGTGCGGGCGCGGCGGTCTCCTCCCCGCCTTCGCCGTCGCCCTGCTCGAAACGTTCGGCCTGCCGGGCCCATTCCTCAAGGTCGCCAAACGGGATGACGTAGCGGATCGTCGGCAGAACGCGGACGATCGCCTCCGCCATGTTTTCCGCCCCGGTCAGGCGGATCAGGTTGTTGCGGTCCAACAAACGGAGGATGTCGCGCATCCGCGTTTCCGACGGGAGCTTGACCTGGTTGAACTTGCTGCTCCCGAGGCGTTCGTTGAAATCGCGCACGGTGAAGGTGACTTCGTGCGCCCCCTTGTCGCGGACTTCCACGTCGTAATCATACCAGAGCGCGAGGACCACGAGCGTTTCGTCGAGGCGAAGCCGCCGCATCAGTTGCGTCGCTTCGGGCAGGGCGATGATGAGGCGGTCCTCCCGCTGCCAGACGATCTTGATCCCGAGCAGGCTGGCCCATTCCTCGATCATCTGCGTGCGGTTCTGGCACCAGTCGTAAAGGTCGCGCTCCGCCGCTTCCTCGCGCAGGATGGAGCCGTGGGCCAAAAGGCGGTGGGCGACTTCCTGCATCCGTTCGCGGTCGGCGTCGGAAAGCTGCGGGAAAAGCCGCGGCGTGGCGTCATCAACGGCATTCATAGTTTTTCGATCTCAAAGCGTTCAATATGGTAACCGGCGCGCAGGTCGGTCTCCGGCAGGCGCTCGGGGTGTTCCTCGCGCTCCAGGTGGATGCGGTAGGCGGCATCGGCTGAACCGCCGTGAAGCAGCAGCGCCGCCACGTCGGTAATTTCGTCCATCGTGATGATCGGAAGCTCGCCGGAAGCGATCCGCCGGCTTTCGTCGAAGTCGAGGGTTTCCAGAAAACGGTTGGCGCGGAAAACGTTGAGCGAGTCGCGCAGGTTGCCCTCCATCTCGCGCAGGGCGGCGTCGCGCTCCTCTTCGGTCAGGTCGTCGTCGATCGGGAGCGCTTCCGCCGATCCGGCCCGGCGTCTCGGGAACTGGAGCGACTCGAGACCCGCGATCAGCCGCGCTTCAGCCACGGCCACGGCGGGGAACGACTCGGTCTCCGCCTCCAGGTCGGAAATGCGCGCCCCGGCAAAACGTTCGTTGACCGCTTCGAAGACCGCCTGCACCTGTTCGCGCCGGGCGCTGCCGATCTCCTGCAAATACCGGAACCGGGCAAAGGAGCGGCGGGCAAACTCGGCGGTGCGCCGGTCCATCAGTTCGCTCTGCGGCTCAATGGCGTCGAGCAGTTCAAAGAGTTCATGCAGCCGGAGCCGGATCAGCTTCATCGCCTCCTTTTCGTCGGCGGCCAGCCCGCGCCGGATCACCTCCTTCTGCATCCCGTCGAGCACGAACGGGTTTTCGGCCAGTTCCTCCAGCCGTCGCGCCGCCTGTTTGAGCCGGACCGGGAGGCGCACGCGAAGCAGTTCCCGGTAGCAACTGTTGCCGATCGCCTCGGAAAACTCGTCGTAAAGGACGCTTAGATTTTCGCGCAGCGTGGTGGCGGCCAACTGGCGACGGGTGAGCCGTTCGACACTCTTCTGCATCGCCCGCAACTCCAGCAGCCCCGCCTTGGCATTCGCGATGCACCCTTCCAGATCGCTCCACGGCGTTTCGTCAAACGAATCCTCGCTGGTGGAAACGTTGCAGACCATCAGGAGCCGGTCGGTAAACTGCGCCTGTTCCGGGGCGGCCATCCGCCGCAGGGCGTCGACCGCGACCTCCGCGGGAGGTTCGATATAGATGAGCCGCTGGTAGTCGGGCCGCTGCGGTTCGGAAAGCCAGCCGCAGCCGATCAGGCGGTTGAGGATGAAATGGGCCTGTTCGCGGTGCGAGGCGAGTTGCGCCGCATCGGCCGCCCCCGCCTCCGGGTCGCCTTCGTCGAGCCTCAGGCCCGCGTGGTGTTCGACCACTTCGAAGACCACCTCCACCGCTGTCTGCCGCGAAAGCCCGTCGACATTTTCCCCCATCTCCGTCCGCAGGGCGTCGATGGCGTCGATATAAATGCGCGCGTTCGCTCCGCAAAGAATCCGGAAAAACTCCGGAGAGACTTCTTCGTAGAGGAGCTGGCTGAGCATCATAGGGGCGGTAAGGGTAAAAAGGGGGTGTGGGGGAAAGCGAGCACCAATCGCGCCGGACCGGTGCCTGGCATCTCTTTTTCGCTAAAAAAGGCTCGCGGCAACGAACGCCGGAGGTCACGGGCGGGCCGGCCGTTTCTAACCCGGCGGCCAGGTCATCTGGCGACCCCCGAGCAGGTGCATATGGAGGTGCGGCACGGTTTCGCCCCCTTCGTTGCCGTGGTTGATGACGATGCGGAAGCCGCTTTCATCGATCCCCATCTCGCGGGCGATCTTTCCGGCGGCAATCAACATCCGCCCGAGCAGCGGGGCCTGTTGCGCCGTCGCCTCCCCGATGCGGGGGATGACCTGTTTGGGGACGATCAGGATATGAACCGGAGCCTGGGGCGCAATGTCGGCAAACGCCAGCAGGTCGTCCTCTTCATGAACGATTTTGGCCGGAATCTCGCGGGCGACGATTTTTTCAAAAAGAGTCATGGACGTGGAATGAGGGTCGGGGGATTGCCCGCACCATAAAAGGAAGCGCTTCGTTACGCAAGCCTTCGCAAAAGGGGATCGAAAATGTCGTGTACTTTGGAGCGGGCCCGGGGAAAAGTTCCCGGCGATGTTCGAGATCATCGAAGAGCACGCGGAGTGGATCGTCGTCAACAAGGCGGCGGGGGTGATGGCGCACCCCAAAAAGCCGGGGGGACCGGTAACGCTTTGGGACGGGCTGCGCGGGTTGCTGGCTTACGAAGTGGCCAACGGCGGACAGGTTTCGCTGATCAACCGGCTCGACCGCGAGACGAGCGGGCTGGTGCTCGTTGCCAAAACGCTGGAGGCGGCACGCCGTTTTCACCAGGCGATGGAGGAGCGGCAGGTGGCGAAAGAGTACATGGCGATCACCTGGGGCTGGCCGGAGGAGGACGAGTTCGAGGTCGATGCGCCGATCGTGCGACAGGGCGAGCGCCTCCCTTGCGAAATTTATCTCAAGCGGTGCGTCCACCCCGGGGGCGCGCCTGCCACGACTCGCTTCCGCGTGGAGCAGCGGTTCGAGAAACCGGGGCTCTCCAGCGACGGACGGTTTTCGCTCCTCCGCGCGTTTCCACGGACTGGGCGGACCCATCAGATCCGCGTCCACCTCGCCCATGCCGGGTTCCCGATCGTCGGCGACAAGCTCTACGGTCCCTCCGAGCGATGTTACCTCGAATTTATCGAAACCGGGTGGACACCCGCGCTCGCCTCCCGGCTCCTGTTGCCACGGCACGCCCTGCACTCGGCGAGGATGACGGTTTCCCCCCGGGGCGAAACGGTCGTTTACGACTGGCGCGCCCCTCTCGCGGCAGACCTGGCCGCATGGCTCCCCCGCCCGGCCGTTTAATATTCGTCGGTCTTCCCGGGAGTTTTCGCTTTTTCGGGAGTATTGGCCTTCTCGGCAGCTTTCGCCTTCTCGGCAGCCTTCGCCTTCTCAGCAGCTCTCGCCTTCTCAGCGGCAGCTTTCGCCTTCTCAGCAGCTTTCGCCTTCTCAGCAGCAGCTTTCGCCTCCTCGGCAGCTTTCGCCTTCTCAGCAGCCTTCGCCTTCTCGGCAGCTCTCGCCTTCTCAGCAGCAGCTTTCGCCTCCTCGGCAGCCTTCGCCTTCTCAGCAGCTTTCGCCTTCTCAGCAGCTTTCGCCTTCTCAGCAGCTTTCGCCTTCTCAGCAGCCTTCGCCTCCTCAGCAGCTTTCACCTTTTCGACAGCCCCGTGCTTCTCGACCGCTTTGGACTTCTCGACAGCCCCGTGCTTTTCACCAGCTTTGGACTTCTCGGGAGCCTCGTGCTTCTCAACAGCTTTATCCTTCTCCGAACCCTTATCCTTCTCCCGGCCGTCACGACGCTCCTCCCGAGGTCCTCGCCGATCTTCCTCCCCCCGGCGTCGATTGCGCTGGTAGCGTGGCCGCGGGCGGTGGTTCTGGCTCATCCGGTGGCGGCCGTCTTCCACCATCCGGTCAAATGTCGCCATCTGTTCGCCGTTGAGCGTCCCACGGATCGCCTCGGTGGAACGGGTCATGATCTCCTCCACCTTCGGCTCGACCTCCCGGCGCAGCGCCCGGATCTCCTGACGGCTCTCGGAAACGATCCGGTCGATCTCGCCGCTCTGTCGCTGGTCGAGATGAAGCTCCTTCTCCAGCCGGTGGACGATGATCTGCCCCAACCGGTCGGGTCCGCCCCCCTCGACCACCGTCTTGATGCGCTGGTCGGCAACGCTTCGGGAAAAGGCGATGCCGGTCACCACCCCGAGCGCAAAGATGAGGCAAACCCCTGCAATCGCTTTGAACATCCTCATAAATACCTCCCGGTGAGTCCTTCGACATAGGCCCACTCCACCGAGCTTTCCTCCAGCGCGCTGCGGATGGCGAACTCGCGCTCCGGCTGCTGGTGCCAGAGGTTCCAGCTCATCACCAGCGTCAACAGGACAAAAATGGGCA